>Ga0134126_10009227_pt1 | contig 12432 bp, 7 predicted proteins | sample KB31752_FD_96881 | JGI IMG/M metagenome (GOLD analysis project Ga0134126, IMG submission 96881) | Terrestrial soil microbial communities with excess Nitrogen fertilizer from Kellogg Biological Station, Michigan, USA - KB3-175-2 | ecosystem: Environmental > Terrestrial > Soil > Unclassified ...
AAGCACTGGCTGCCGGGTGTGTGACCCGGCGTGTGCACGATGCGCAGCGTACCGGTTTCAAACTCCAACTCTTCTTCGTCGCGCAACTCGCCGCATTCTTCGCTCTCGAATGAGTCGGCATACTGCCTCACGCCTTCGTACATTTTTCGCATCGTCTCAATTTCTTCGGACGGCACGCCGGCGCGCACCAGGAGGTTACGATGTTCTTCATACTCGAGCCTGCCCACGCGGTGTCCCGTTTCCCAGGCGTGCACCAGGACTTCCGCATCCTTCGCCTGATCTCGGACCGAGCGCGCCAGCCCGCAATGATCTTCATGCGCGTGCGTGAGGACGATGCGCCGAATATCGGAGATGCGAATACGAGCCTTTCTGAGGCCTTCGTGCAGGGCGTCATTCGCTTCTTTGGTTTTAGGGCCGGTGTCGATAAGGGTAATCGGATCTTCCGCGATCAAGTAGACGTTAACTGGTCCGATGTAGAAAGGCGTGGGAAGGGAGATGGGAATGATGCGCATGTTTCGCTTCAGGTCTCGCTCGGGTTGCTGGCAATCGGTCGGATATACAAGGTCTCTTTTAGCGGTCGGGAATCACCGGGTAACGATAAGCCATTTGAAATCAAGTCTGATTTCGATAGGTTTACTCGTTTTTACGATTACTCCAGGAGCTTACCACATGAAATACTCACGTTTTGAAGAGCTGCCCGTCTGGAAAGACGCGATTGAATTAGCAGTTCTGGTCTTTACGTTGACTGCGTCGCCAGCCTTCAGGCGTTATGCGAGCGTGCGAGATCAAATCGAACGAGCTTCCATGTCTATCTCAAACAATATCGCAGAAGGTTTTGAAAGAGGAACGACCCAGGAAACACTCACTTTCTTGTATATCGCGCGGGGGTCGTCTGGCGAAACGCGATCAATCTTATGTCTCTGCGAACGCTTAGCGGGTTTTTCCGATCTCAAACCTGAGATTTCAAATCTCAAAAAAAGGGCTGAGAGCGTCTCGCGACAACTGCGAGCGTGGTGCGCGTCGCTTCAGAACACCGATATTCGAGGGCATCGATATCTGAACAACAAGTCGAGACGGCATACCAAGGAAGCCAGAGAACGCGACGAGTTTCTGAAAGAACTCCAGGAGTTGAAGAACCAAAAACCTTAGCGTGCGTTTTCCTTTTGAGATCTCAGATCTTAGATCTCAGATCTCAAAGCCGTTTCACGCGAATGAGTGTCTAGTACACGTACCGGTTCGCCTCAATCATTACGTCGGCAATACGTTGCCGCGCAACGATCGTGTTCACCGGCGTCAGCTTCGTAAAACGTCTGAGCGCCGCCAATAGCGTACGCAACTCATCGCCTTCAGCCATTCCCGCCAGCGTGTTCTTCGCACGCGCCTCGATCCGTTCAACTGCATCGTTGCAAAAGACCCGGGTCATGTCGATGTAACGCGCCGCAGCCGCTTCGCCCTGCGCCGCAGCCAACTTCTGCGTGCGCAAAATTGCCGACTCCATCGCATATGCATCCATAATAATGTCGGCGATACCAATCAGAATTTCCTGCTGGTCTCCCAACGTCATCATGTACTTTTGCGCCGCCGTGCCAAGCGTCATCAGCCCAACCTTCTTGGCGTTTTTGGCGAGTTTAGTTTCGGCCGCGAGCAAGCCTTCGTCATCATCGAAGCCCATGATTTGCGGCGTCAGTATTTCATCCATCAACGCCTGCGCTGCCGGCAGCAACTTCAGCTTGCCACTCGGCGCACTCTTCATCAGGCGACCCGGAATCAACATGCGATTGATTTCGTTCGTTCCCTCAAAGATGCGATTGATGCGTGAATCGCGATATGCCCGTTCAGCCGGATAGTCGGCCGAATAGCCGTAGCCACCGAAGATTTGAACCATCTCGTCAGCGAGGTAGTCGCAGTATTCCGACAGTGCGACTTTAATGATCGAACACTCCGCCGAGTACTCCTCGATCGCGCGCATCTTCGCTTCAAGATCCTTCGGGTCGTCGCCAATCGCGTCTTCAATCATTCCCAGTGTGCGATAGATCATCGCTTCACCTACCCAGGTGCGAATAGCCATCTCGCCGAGCTTCGACTTAATAGCGCCAAACGATGAGATCGACTTACCAAACTGCTGGCGCTCGTTCGCATAACGAATTGATTCGTGCAGCATCAGCTTCATCCCGCCAATACACATCGCACCAAGTTTGAACCGGCCGATATTCAGCGTGTTGAAGGCGATCTTATGACCCTTGCCAACTTCTCCTAACAGATTTTCCACCGGCGCTTTAGCGTCCGCGAGGACCAGCGGCGTCGTGCTCGAACCTTTAATGCCCATCTTGTGTTCTTCAGCGCCGGGCGACAGTCCCTCCTGCCGTTCGACTATGAACGCCGAAAACTTATCGCCATCGACTTTCGCAAACACGATGAAGATGTCGGCAAAGCCACCGTTAGTAATGAACATCTTCTCGCCGTTGAGAATGTAATGCGTGCCGTCTTCGCTCAGGCGCGCCGTCGCCTTCGCCGCCATCGCATCCGAACCAGATCCTGCTTCGGTCAGCGCATAAGCAGTGATCACTTCGCCGGAAGCAATCTTCGGTAAGTACTTCGCCTTCGCCGCTTCCGTACCAAAGTAAATAATTGGCAACAGGCCGATGCCGCTCTCCGCACCGAGCGTGGTAGCAAAGGAAGCACAACGGCCGATGTTCTCGCCCACCAGCGCACCGCTCGTTTGATCGAGCCCGAGGCCGCCATACTCTTCGGGAATATTGGCGCCGATTAAGCCGAGCTCGGCAGCTTTTCCGACCAGCTCACGCGCTAGTTTCCAGTCATGCTTTTCAAGCTCGTCGATGCGCGGAACGACTTCGTTGTCAATAAACTGCCGCGTCGTCTCGGCAATCATGCGGTGCTCTTCAGTGAAATCTTCCGGCGTGAAAATTTCCTGCGTGGTGCGATCTTCAATCATGAAGGCACCACCCTGGACTACCTTTTTCTGTTCGACTACGGCTGACATGTTTAAATCCTCCTCAACTTGACTGCGAATGCGATTGAACGAGTTGGGTCTTCGGCCTTTGGTCTTTGGAACCTCGAAGCGCAAGTACTAAGTTCAAAGTACAAAGGCCTAAGACCAAAGGCCAAAGACCATCGTTTTACAGCAGTTCAAATATTCCGGCAGCGCCCATGCCGCCACCGACGCACATCGTAACCATTCCATACCGCCCCTTGCGGCGTTCGAGTTCGCGCAGAATGCTTGCGGTTAACTTCGCCCCCGTACAACCCAGCGGGTGACCGAGCGCGATCGCGCCGCCGTTTACGTTTACCTTGTCAATGTCGAGGCCGAGAGTCTTAATGACCGCGAGCGATTGTGCCGCAAACGCTTCGTTTAGTTCGATCACGTCGATTTGATCGAGTGTCAAACCGGCCAGCTTCAAAACTTTCGGGATGGCATACACCGGACCGATACCCATTTCCTCCGGCGGGCATCCGGCGGTTGCATAGGCCACGAACCGCGCCATGGGTTTCACGCCCAGACTCGCCGCTTTCTCAGCCGACATCACCACGGCAGCCGCGGCGCCGTCTGACATTTGCGAGGCATTGCCTGCGGTGATAGTGCCCTTGACGTTGAACGCAGGCTTCAACTTCGCGAGGCCTTCGATAGTGCTGTCGCGCCGCACCCCTTCATCCGCATCGAAGATAACTTCGCGCGTTTGCTTGCGGCCTTTCTCGTCTAACTCTTCGAAAGTCACAGTCAGGGCCACAGTCTCGTCCTTAAACTTGTCCGCATCGAGGGCCGCCGCCGCTCGCTGGTGCGAGCGCAACGCAAATTCGTCTTGCTCTTCACGGCTCACGTTGTATTTGCGCGCCACGTTTTCAGTGGCCAGGCCCATGTTCAGATAGAAGTCAGGATAATGTTCGACCAGATATGGATTGGGACGAATGATGTGACCGCCCATCGGAATCATCGACATCGTCTCGAGTCCGCCGGCAACCGCTACCTCAGCGCTTCCGGTCCGGATGCGATCAGCGGCGATAGCGATCGACTGCAGGCCTGACGAACAGAAGCGGTTGATTGTCATCGCGCTGGTTTCGACCGGCAGCCCCGCGCGAATCGCGGCCGCGCGCGCGACGTTCATTCCCTGCTCCGCCTCCGGCATTGCGCACCCCATGATCACGTCCTCGATCTCGGCGGCTGCAAGCCCCGGCACGCGTGCCAGCGCTTCCTTGACAACTGCGCCACCCATTTCGTCCGGGCGCGTGTTTCTTAGCGTCCCCTTCGGCGCTTTGCCTACGGCCGTTCTAACTGCTGAAACGATTACTGCATCTTTCATATGTACCTCAGAATTCAGAATACAGAAGTCAGGAGACAGAAGTTCTTATGGCCGCTGAATAGCTGCCGAGCAACTTGCTGACTACTTCTAATTGACTCCGTAACTCCATTGAAACTCCGTACCCTAAGTCCTCTATTAGGATTAAATAGTAACGACATTCCTCAAGCGAACCCTCAGCGATGTTCATGAAACGGACTTTATCCGCTTTTCCTCTTTTCTTGAAGCCTTCAGCGATATTGGCTGGAACCGAAATCGCAGTGCGGCGAAATTGGGATGTTAATCCGTAGAGCTCTTCTCGTGGAAAACTCTTGCTGAGTCGATAGACACCGAGAACAAACTGATGCGCCTTCTGCCACACAATCAAGTCCTGGAAGTGTCGAGCTGGTAGCCGTTCCATAGCTTCTCCTGTTTTTCGCGTGGAGGGTGAATCCACGTTTGATTAGTTTCAAGCGGCTACAGCGGTTCCCTGTGTCTACCTATTCTGTCTCCTGTATTCTGTTTTCTTAATACTAGTTCCTCGACGGTTTCCCGGTTTTCAACATCGCGGCGAGGCGTTCCTGCGTCTTTCGCGTTCCCGCTAATGACAGGAAGGCTTCGCGTTCGAGATCGAGCAGATACTGCTCCGAAACTCGCGTCTGATGATTTAGATCGCCCCCCGTCAAAATGCGCGCCAGCTTTTCACCTATCAGCGCATCGTGATCCGAAATGTAACCGGCGCGTTTCATCTGATGGATGCCCAGCTTCAACGTTGCCAGTGCCGGGTTACCCAGCGCCAGGATGTCAGTCCGTTGCTGCGGCTGCACATACCCACTCGCCGCCAGCGCCAGCACTTCCTTCTTCGCGTCGGCGATCAACCGATCACCGTTCATCGAAATCGTGTCGTCTTCCGCCAGGAAGCCGAGCGTGCGTGCCTCTTCCGCAGACGTCGCAACCTTCGCTAGTGCAATAGTTTCAAAAGCGCGCTTCACAAACGGAAAGGGATCGGCATCGTCAACATTTTTCGGAATCGAATCCAGCGTACGCAGCAACAGTTCCTTAGTTCCACCGCCCGCTGGAATAATGCCGACGCCGACTTCCACCAGACCAATGTAAGTTTCCGCCGCCGCGCGCACCCGGTCACCGTGGAGCACCATCTCGCAGCCGCCGCCAAAGACCAAATTGAATGGCGCGACGACGACCGGCTTCGGTGAATAGCGCAGGCTCATGGTCGAGGCCTGGAAAGCGCGACCCATCATGTCGAGCTCTTCCCAGTTCTCTTCCTGTGCCTCCATCAACATCAGCATGATGTTGGCGCCTACGGAAAAGTTTGTTCCCTGATTACCAACAACCAGGCCCACGAAATTCTTTTCAACTTCGGCCAGCGACTGCTTCAACATTTGCAGCGTGTCGCCGCCGATGGCATTCATTTTGGAATGAAACTCCAGGCAAGCGACACCGTCGCCGATGTCGCTGAGCGATGCACCCGAGTTTTTCTTAATCACACCCGTGCGATCTTTGACTGACTTAAGAATGATTACGCCTGGCTGATCGCTGAGCGGCACGTACTCACCGGAAGCAAAGTCGAAATAAGACTGTTGGCCATTCTCCTTTTTGTAGAAAGACTTCGCGCCCGCGTCCAGCAGCTTCTGAACGTTTGCCGGAATGGTGAGCCCCTCTTCCTTCATCCGGGCTACAGATTTTTCAACTCCGATCGCGTCCCAGGTCTCGAAAATTCCCAGCTCCCAGTTGTATCCCCAGCGCATGGCGCGATCAATTTCGACTATCGTGTCGGCTATCTCGGGGATGCGGTTGGCGGTATACCGGAAAGTGCGTGACATCGTTTTCCACAGAAACGCGCCTACGCGATCCTTGCCCCAAAGGAGAGCCTTGAGGCGCTCGGGCAAGTCCTCAATATTCTTCGCCATATCGAGCGCCGGCAAGTTAACTTTCTGAGCGGGCCGGTAGTCGAGGGTTAAATGATCTATTGCCCAGATCTCCTTTTTACCACCCTCTCCTGCTTGCCTGCGGTAGAAGCCGCCTTTGGTTTTGTTCCCGAGAATTCCCTTCGCAACCATCGCGCCTAAAAACTCCGGCGCCTTGAAAACCTCACGCTCTTCATCTTCGGGCAGCGCTTCGTAAAGGTTCTTGATGACGTGGGCACCGACGTCGAGGCCGACGAGATCGAGTGTACGGAAGGTAGCGCTCTTCGGTCGGCCCACGGCCTGACCCGTAATCTTGTCAATCTCTTCAATAGAGTAGCCATCGTCCAACATGGTCTGGATCGTGACCATCGAGCCAAAGGTGCCAATGCGATTGGCGATAAAGTTTGGCCGATCCTTCGCGGGGACAACGCCTTTGCCGAGACGCTGATCGAGAAAGCCATAGAGGAAGCATGACACTTCCGGCTTGGTCCACTCGGTGCGAATTATTTCGACGAGGTGCAAGTAGCGTGGCGGATTAAAAAAGTGGACGCCGAGGAAGTGGGCACGAAAGTCATCTGAACGACCCGAGGCCAACTGGCTGATCGGAATGCCGCTCGTGTTGGAACCAATGATTGTGCCTGGCCGCCGGTGCTGTTCCACCTTCTCATACAAACTGCGCTTGATGTCGAGATTTTCAACCACTGCTTCGATAATCAGATCGCAGTCCTTGAGTTTCTGAAGATCGTCTTCGAAATTGCCGATGCTCACCAGCCCGGCTTTTTCAGGGGTGAAGAATGCAGCCGGCTTTGCTTTTTTGGCCGCATCAAATCCCGCCTGGGCGATGCGATTACGGACCTGCTTCGATTCCAGGGTTAGACCCTTCGCCTGTTCCTCCGGCAACAATTCGCGCGGGGCGATATCCAGCAGGATTGTCGGCACCCCGGCGTTCCCGAGGTGGGCGGCAATCTGCGCCCCCATGGTTCCCGCTCCCAAAACCGCAGCTTTTTCAATTCTCATAAAAGTTGTCTGGTAAGACAGGCACTTGAGCCTGCTAATCATTCTCTATATAGCTAACTGGCCTATCCTAAGGGGCCTATGATACTGAATGAGCATTCATTCAGCAAGTTTTTACCACCATTTGGCGGCCGCAAAGGCGTCGTCAGGCGCCGACCGATCGCTCTTGTACGCAAACTGTTAGTTTGCGCGACCGTTAATGTTCGCGCTCAGCGCAAACTAACAGTTTGCGTTACAGATTTGGGCACTGAGTCGTAGCCGCAGGAAATAAATTAACGCTCTTATCACCCCTGCGTCAGGTTCACAGGAGGAGTCAGATCCAGTTCCTTGTGCCTTCGTCGATTAACTCAGCCGGCATCGAGATTTAGACTTGCGTATGCTCTTCTCCAACCTATCACTTTCGCCCTTTAGCGTGCGAATATAGTCGCGTAAGCTTCACGTCAACGCTACTCAACTTCAGCGAAATCGTCAGTCTGTCTCAATCCGACGTCGATGGTTCGGAGTTGAAACCAGAGAGAGATTTTCCTCTCAACCATTGCAAAGGAGTAACCATAAATGGCACGTGTCCTCACCGAGCGCGGACTTTCAGGCCAGAACCTAAAGAGCCTGTTGGCACTGGAACAGATGATGCGCCACGAAACCGAGATACTGCGCGATGCCAATATCGCTTTGACCCAAAACCTCAGTTTGGACACGATTCTCGAAACATTCCTCGACTATCTGATCAAGCTGGTGCCTTACGACAGCGCAAACGTAATGTTGCGCGACGGAGATTCGAAATTCGTCGTTGCTGCTCTCCGGCGGTATGAAGGGTTCCAGGATATCGCGACCACGCGAGCCATTGCCTTGGACGAAAGCGCAAACCCGCTCCTGCATCGCATCTGCTTGACCAAACAAAGTGTGCTGGTCGCCGACACAAATACTGAGCCGGAGTGGCAACGCGTTCCGGGCGCGGAACATGTTCGCAACTGGCTCGGTGTTCCGCTGATTGCCTCCGGCAAAGTCATTGGCTTGTATTCGGTTGATAAGGCACAGCCGGGCTTCTTCAACTCCGAGCATGGGCGTCTAGCTGAGACGCTGGCAGCACGCGCAGCCAGTGCTATTCAGAATGCTCAACTCTTCCAACAGAGCCAGCATCATGTCGAAGAACTGGAAAAACTCATTACCCAACGCAACCGGGCAGGAGTTGCCTTGCGCGAAAGCGAAGAACGCTATCGCGAGTTGTTTGAGAACGCCAAAGACGCAATCTACGTTCACGATCTTAAGGGGACATACACATCCATAAACCGGGCGGCAGAGCTATTGTCAGGCTATGCGCGCGAAGAAATTCTCGGGCGAAACGTCGTGGACTTCATAGCCCCGGAACACCTGTCCGAGGTACGTAAAAAGCTGTGTACGAAGTTAGCGACCAAGGGAGAAACGACTTACGAAGTTGAGGTGATCAGGAAAGATGGTCAGACGGTGCCCGTTGAGGTTAGCAGCCGCTCGATCTACGAGAACGGCGTGCTGGTAGGCGTACAAGGCACGGCACGCGATATTACTGAGCGAAGGCGGGCGCAGGACGCGTTGCAAAGATTTTCGCGCCAGTTGATCGAGACTCAGGAGCAAGAGCGCCAGCGAATCGCACTCGAACTGCACGACCAGATCGGCCAAGTCTTGACTGTCGTCAAGATGAATCTGACTTCGGTGCAGCGTGCGTGCCCAGCACCTGAGGCTTCACCATATATCAAAGACAATATGGATCTAGTCGATGAAGCGCTCCGGCTGGTACGCGATCTCTCGATTGATCTGCGCCCCTTATTGCTGGACGACCTCGGACTGGTCGCAGCCCTGCGCTGGTACCTGGATCGCTACGCGGCACGGACTGGGATCGAGGCCAATTTTCATGTCGAGTTGCCGAAGAACGCTGAACGGTTCTCGCGCGACATTGAGACAGCCTGTTTCCGGATAGTGCAAGAAGCGCTGACCAACATCAGCCGCCACGCTCAAGCGAAATTCGTCTCGATTAAGCTAACCGAGGACAAAGGTGATCTGTTTCTGACTGTAAAGGACGACGGCATCGGCTTTGATCCGGACCTCTTGCTAACCCGCGCGCGTGCCTCAACTTTAGGCCTATGGGGGATGCAAGAGCGAGCGCACGCTGCCAGGGGCACAATCGAGATTCATTCGGCGCCATCTAGAGGAACCAAGATTCGACTTAGGTTTCCGATTTGGGTTCGGAACAGATTAGAGTCCTGACGCGGATCAACTCAGGTAGGTTGTCCACTGGGTTTCCATTGGTCCGGCGGCGCTCGACGCTAACCTTTTCAGATCCAGGTCTTCGAAGTTAATCGAGGTATCCCGGGAAGAAATGCTACCGCTTTCTCACAGCGAAGTTACTAAAAATTTCCCTCATCACTTCCTCGGTCCTGCTGGCTGGTTCATAGCTCGAGTCCAGATGCGGCTCTGTGTTGTCGACGAACCATTTACTGCAGCTTGCGGCTCTGAATATTTCTGAATCGTAGCCATAACGCTCTCTAACATCGATACTCCGATCTCTCATCGCCTTGAGCCACGTCTTGTAGACGAAGCTCTGGGCCTCGGGCGACATCCTTTGAATGCCGGTATTTTGCTCATGGCCCTTTTCGCAAAACGCTAAATGGATGCGCGCCTGCATCAGGCCTGCCAGCAAGCCGCCCGTCTCGAGTTGCACAATGTGCGTTGGAACCGCCTCGCCCTGGCGGGAAGCGAAGTTATAAGGATATCCGTAATAGGCAACAAGAATAGGACCGGATGGGCCATCGTCGGAAGTAATATCCCAGGAATCCCCCGCCACTTTGAAACTGGGCCCACCCTTAAGATCCAGGATGATGGGGACAAACTCCTGGTCGCCGCTTGAACCACTGAAGAGCTTTATGCCGGGGCGATGGGCCATTGGCCAATTACCTTTAAACGGGTTCCGCCCGGAACAGCCAAACACGTAATCACAACGCGTCATCAATTCTTCGAGAGAATCCAAACGAACGACTCTCCCTTGCAAATATTGAGGTATCAGTAAATCCGGATCAGGATCGTAGAAGACTACTTTGTTTCCCTGCCGCGCAGTCAGGTTTGCCATTCCGCTGCCAATACTTCCCAGACCAATGATCCCTATTGCATGACCTCGCAAAGGTTTACCATTTAGAAACTCACGGTTCAGTTTATCAATGAGACAATGCGAAAAAATAGGACCGCCAATTTGTAACTTCACCGCAGCCCTGGCCCATGAAATCACCCCAAAAGAGGGTGGCTTTTCCTCGAAGACAAACACACCGAGAGATGTTTGCTCTACACCACCGGCGATGTAACGCCTCAGCAAGTCGGGAGGCGCGTTAGAAATGCACCCTCCCGCATCGTCCAGCACAATAATGCGTTTGATATTACGTTGAGCCAGTCCCTGGCCGGCAACTTCCCAGAGGTGTTTGATGTCTCGCTCAAAACATTCATTGAACTTTCCGGGTTCGGGCATGGTGCTTTCGGTAACCGTCACACCCATTTCTCGGATAGTTCGTATAACCGGAAAACTATTGGAATACATTTTCCCCAGTGCAAAGACATTCTCGAGCCTTTGGCCCATGTCGGCGACGGCCCGGAGCAAATCCACCGTCTGCAGAAGCATGTGCTGTACGACGACCATCGCAGTATCTGCACCAAATTCGAAATTGGCGGCCCTGGCACGGTCTACCAACGCTTGAGTCACTTCCATCATCGGCGTCAGAGGTCCCTTGCAACACTCATGGATAGGGGCGAGGTAATGAGTGACTGCACAGTAGGCAACGAAATATAGGTTCAGATGCTCGGCCGAGTGCGGACGCTGCATCGCTAATTATTTCCTTTGGTCGGAGTGGCTTGATTGCTGTATTTGGTCAGTCCTCGCTCGAAGGTTCGCAACCGAACGTCGGTGAAATAGCTGCGAACGGACGTGTCGCCATTGATGAGCGAGACCGGAAGGAGTGGGCTCAGGGTAAACTAGTCGTCAACTCGGTTATAGTGCCGCAAGGTATAGGCCCCAGTTATGAGGAAAAACAACCTATTACCGAACTGGAAGAAAATCAGGGAAGAAGCCCGGAAGTTATTCTTAATGGCTCGCGTCCATGCTCCAGGTCGGCAATGCCCAGAGCATCAAGTTTTCCCCGCGCCAGTTAGAACGGATTTGAAGTAGTTCTAATCATTACTTTGTTACTAGGTAGGCCTCGCATACTGATACTCACCGACAGGTCTTCACCAGCCGGTAGTTCTTCAGGCAAGAGCAGGTTTATCTGGGTTAGCCAATCAAAGTTCGGCACATTGCCGACAAATTCGACTGGCAGCGAGAATATTCTATGTTGCTGATCTTCGGCTTGAGCACTGACAACAGAAGTGTTTTCGCTGGGCAGCAACTCAACGTTCAGAGCAAAGAGACTAATGCGGGTTCGTTGGTCGGAACTGAAGTTATGCGTCGTTCGCAGGGAGAAAGGATCGCGCACAAATGTTACCGAGTCCAAAGCAATTGCTCCGGACGAAGCCGGCTCACTGAGCAGCGTGGGATTCGGAGCAGACTGAGTCACCACGAACGGCTGATCAGCGACGACGATCGTTGTCGCCCGAGGATAACCGTGGGTGTTTGCAGCAACCGAGAAATTGACAACGGTGTTGCCGTTGTTGCTGGTGTCACCCGATGTAAGTTTGACCCACGGCGCATTGCTGGTAGCCATCCAGCGACACCCGGCTCCCGTGGTAACGTTAACAACTCCTGTCCCGCCGTCCGAGGCGAAGGTCTGGCTCCGCACCGGGAGTGAGAAGGTGCAATTGGCCGGCTCATACAAACCCAGCCCGGCGCGATTCGCTGCGTCCCAATCAGCGATGAACTGCCACCAGTTCGTCATTCGACTCAGACTGTAAGGAATAGTATTGCCGTACCCTGGCATACTCTGGCGCCAAAAAATGTACCAGTTCGACTCGATCGCAGAACCGCCAAAGGCTTGAAGGTAGTTATTCGGAAATTTATAGGGCACGTTGCCGTAAGTCGCCGCGCTGAAGGCTGTGGTCTGTCCGCCATCAGGCTTCCAGTCCATGATGTCACTGTCAAACGGTGTAAAGTTTTGGTAGTCGTAATCACTGACGGCGTTGGGCGGATGATGCGTGTCGCCGCTGCGCCCGCGCTGCCATGGGCCCGTCGCCGAAAAGCCGACAAACTTTTGCCA
>Ga0134126_10009229_pt1 | contig 12431 bp, 13 predicted proteins | sample KB31752_FD_96881 | JGI IMG/M metagenome (GOLD analysis project Ga0134126, IMG submission 96881) | Terrestrial soil microbial communities with excess Nitrogen fertilizer from Kellogg Biological Station, Michigan, USA - KB3-175-2 | ecosystem: Environmental > Terrestrial > Soil > Unclassified ...
CCCAGGCGACCGCGTATTGCGGGCGCAGGACCCGCGTCGACACGATGGTCGCGATCGAATTCGCGGCATCGTTCATACCGTTGAGAAAGTCGAACGCCAGCGCGACAACAATCAGCGCAAGCAGGAATGGCAGCGTAAGTGCGGCGTCCATCGTCTTTCGATCCCAGCGCGGCTAAGCATGCTCGATGACGATGCCGTGCATCACGTTGGCCACGTCATCAAAACGATCGACGACTTTTTCCAGATGATCGTAGACTTCGTTGCCGACGAAAAATGCCATCGAATTGGAATTCGCGTTGGCCAGATAGAGCGCCCTGAGGCCGACATCGTGCAGTTCGTCGGCGCGGCCCTCGAGCGCGGAGATTTGCGCGGTCAGATCGCTGATATGGGCGGCCTCGGAACCGATCGAGCGCAACAGCGGCACGGCCTCCTGCACCAACTCGGCGCATTTCACGATCGCGTCGGCCATTTCCTTCATTTGCGGCGCGAACTCGGTGACGTCGAACAGGATGATGCCCTTGGCGGTCTTTTGCATCTGGTCGATGGTATTGTCCATCGAGGTAATCAGATCGCGTATGTTGCCGCGGTCGAATGGCGTGATGAAGGTGCGGCGCACCGCGATCAGCACGTCGCGGGTGACGTCGTCGGCGTCCTGCTCGCGGTCCATGACGGCCTGATAGTTGCGCTGCACTGCCTGGCCGCCCTCCAGCATGGCGCGCAGCGCTTGGGCGCCGGCCAACACGGCCCGCGAATGGCTTGCGAACATGTCGAAGAAGCGCTCCTCCTTCGGCATCAAGGCGTGAAACCAGCCCATCATGGCAAACCCCCGGGGAAATACCGACCTGGCCGAATCGGAAGCGGTCTTTGCACCCAACTTAGTCTTTTGCCGGCCGTCCCCGAAAGCGGGTCTCTACGGGCTGTGGGAACACTGGGTACAACTCAAAACTGCGCTATAACGCGGCGGTTTCGCCCTCCCGAAACGGCCCGATCAGTCTCAAAATCCGGGTCCCTCTTTTTAAGCGCATGCGCTAGTTTGCGCCCGGTTAGTTGGCGGAGATGGAAATGCGGTTGGGCTACTTCACCATGCCGGTGCATCCCATTGGCCGGGATTGGTCGCAGACGCTGCGCGAGGACCGTGAGGCGGTCATCCTCGCCGACCGACTCGGTTTCCATGACGCCTTCATGGGTGAGCATCTGACCGACGCCTGCGAGAACGTCACCAACAGCATGCTGTTTCTGGCGACGCTCATTCACGACACCAAGACCATCAAGCTCGCGACCGGCACCACCAACCTGGCCCAGATGCATCCCGTTGTGATTGCGGTGAACGCGGCGATGTTCGATCATCTGGCGCAAGGCCGCTTCATCATGGGGATCAGTCCCGGAGCGCTTACCTCCGATTCCGAGGCGATCGGAATCCTCGATCAGGACCGCAACAAGATTTTCGCTGAGGCGATCGACGTGATCCTGGCGGTGTGGGAGCGCGATCCGCCCTACGATATCGATTTTCCGGACAACCGGTTCAAAGTAAGTTTTGCGCGCACCGCCGCGCTCGAACTAGGCGTCGGCATTTTAGCCAAGCCGTTCCAAAAGCCGCGGCCGGAAATCGTCGGTACTGTCGTTGCGCCATTTTCGCCCGGCGTCGTGCTGATGGGCAAGCGCGACTTCCATCCGCTGTCGGCGAACTTTCTTTTGACCAATCATCTCAAATCGCATTGGACGAACTACGCCAAGGGCAAGGCCGAGGCGGGCGTCAAGGCCGATATTGCAGACTGGCGCGTGGCGCGCACGATTTTCGTCGCCGACGACGATAGGACCGCACTGCGTTATGGCCGCGAGGATGCCAACAGCCCCTATCGATTCTATTTCGAGCAGATGCGCGCGAAGATGAAACGAGGAAACCGGCTCTACGTGTTTAAAAGTCACAAGGAACAGCCGGACGAGGAGATCACCGGCGACTACGTCATGGACCACTGCGTGTTCCACGGCACCGTCAACAAGGTGGTCGATCGGATTCTTGCGATGCGTGAGGAGACTGGCGATTTCGGCGAGCTGGTTTACGCCGGCATGGATTGGGTCGACCCGCAGCTTGCCAGGCGCTCGATGCAGTTGATGGCCGAACAGGTGATGCCGCGCGTCAACGCGGCGATCGGCAAGCCGGTCCGGGCGGCGGCGGAATAATCCTCACACCGACAGTGGTTCGGTGCCCAATTCGGCATAGAGACCGTGCTTGGCGCCTTGCGTGAACGAGGTGTTCTTGTCGAGTTCGATGGCAACCGAGCGCACGCGCTGCGCCTCCGGCTCGGTCGCCGGCACCGGCCTGCCTTCGGCCGCGGCCTTGGCCGCGCGCAGCATGATCTTGCGGGTCATGACGATGCCGGCATCGGTCGCGCACAGATGCTCGTTGGTGCGGTCTTGGATCGTGCCCATGCTTTCCTGAATTGAAGCGTCCTGCATGGCGATGCCGTCGATGCCTGTAGCGCTATGGCCATGGCGCTGCGCTTCGCGGTCCATCAGGTAGTTGTTCGCCTTGTTGGCGAGGGGAATGAAAGTGCCCGGCACGTATTTGACGTGGATGCCCTCGCCGTCCTGCATCGCCGAGACTTCCGATTTCGTCAGCGCGCGTTTGGGATGATAGTTGATGCTCCAGGCCCAGCAGGTCTCGTCGTCGATCGGGACCCACGCGTGCGCGCCCAGCGGATGCCCGGCGCGCGGCGGGATGATCGAGTACCACGGCATGATCCAAGGCGTTATACGCCAGTAATATTTTCCAGCGTCGGCATTGCGGCGCGCGCCGATCAGCAGGCCACCGGGAAATTCCTCCACTTCAAAAAGCGGCATGCGGTCTTTCTTGTTGTATTCGTTGCCTTTGCTGCCTTTGAATAGAGGGTCCTTTTCAAGCTCGCTGCCATGCAGCCAGGACACGTGGCTTGAATCGATGCCGCCTTCCATCGCCTGCAGATAATTGCATTCCTGCAGCCGCTTAGAGACGAAGCGCTGCTCCGGCTTGACGTCGGTCCATTCCAGTGCCGGCGGCGGCGGCTGCAAGGCCGGCGGTCCCATATAGGCCCAGACGATCCCTGCCTTCTCGATGCAGGGGTAGGATTTCAATTTGATGTTCTTGCGAAAGCCGGACTCCTCCGGCTCCGACGGCAGGTCGATGCATTGGCCGGTGATGTCATACTTCCAGCCGTGATAGTGGCAGCGGATGCGGCAATCTTCGGCCTCGCCGAACCAGAGCGAGGCGCCGCGATGGGCGCAGAATTCGTCGATCAGGCCGACGCGCCCTTTGGTGTCGCGGAAAGCGATCAGGCGCTCGCCCATCAACTTGACCCGCACCGGCGGGCAGTCCGGCTCGGGGATCTCCGACGTCAGCAGGAACGGCGCCCAATAGCGGCGCAACAGTTTGCCCATCAGCGTACCCGGGCCAATTCGGCTCAACTGGTCGTTCTGTTCACGCGACATCATGGCGACGTTTCCCCGCACACTTGCTATTGTTGAACCCATTATAGGCACCCGCGTTGTCTTAGGAAGAGAACTGCCATGCCGCTGCCGCGGATCGCCATTGCAACCGGAGACCCGGCCGGGATCGGCCCCGAAATCGCGCTCAAGGCGGCGCTCGATAAGCGGGTGACGGCGCTGTGCCGGCCATTGCTGGTGGGCGACCCGGCGGTGGTGGACATGCATGCGAAAGCCGCCGGCCTGTCGCCGCGTCTGCATGTCGTTGCCAAAGCCGGCGATGCCGACTGGTCGGACGGCGCGGTCAATCTGCTTGATGCCAGCGACGGTTCCAACACGCCCGTCACCTTCAGCAAGGTCGACGCATCGTATGGCCGCGCTTCGCTTAGCAGCGCCCGGCGCGCGATAAAGGCCGCGCTTGCCGGCGAGGTCGAGGCCGTGGTGGCGGCGCCGCAGACCGAACGCTCGATTGCGGCGGCCGGCATAGCCTTCGACGGCTATCCCTCGTTCGTCGCGCGCGAAACCGGCACGCCGGTCAACGACGTCTATTTGATGATCTGCTTCGACAATGTGCGCATCGTCCACGCCACGCTGCATGTCAGCGTGCGCGAGGCGGTGGCGCTGATCACGCTAGAGCATGTCGAGCGCGTGATCCGCGTCACCGATGCCGCGCTCAAGAAGCTGGGCATCGCGCGCCCGAAGATATTCGTCAGCGGACTCAATCCACACGCCGGCGAAGAGGGTCTGTTCGGTTCAGAAGAAATTGACTTCATCATCCCGGCCATCGCACGCGCCGCGCAGGCCGGCATCGAGGTCTCCGGCCCGTTCGGCGCCGATACCATGTTCCGCAAGAACGGCTGCGATGCCTTCATCGTCATGCTGCACGACCAAGGCCATATCACCGCGAAGTTGCAGGCGTTCAATCGCACCGCCGGCCTGTCGATCGGTTCGCCGATTTTGTTCTCGTCGGTGGCGCACGGCAGCGCCCATGACATCGCCGGCAAAGGCGTGGCCGACCCAGGCGCAGTGATCGAGGCGGTGACGCGGCTGGCGCACGTCTCCGGCAGCGACGCCCATGACCGATAAACCCAAGCACCGCCGCACCGTCCTCGTTCTGGAGGATGAGCCGTTCATCGCGATCATGCTCGAGGAAGAGCTGGAGGCGCTGGGCATTCACGTGCTCGGCCCAGTCAATAATATGAAATCGGCGCTCCTGCTTGCGGAAGCGCCGGATCTCGACGGTGCCTTGCTCGATCTCAACATCAACGGCGCTTATGCGACGGAGGTCGCGGAAAAATTACATCGGCGCGGCGTCCCGTTCATCTTTGTCACGGGTCATGAGCCGCCGGCCGGACTGCGCTATCGCGACGTGAAGACGTTGCGCAAGCCGTTCAGTGAAATCGATCTGCGATCGGCGTTGTTGTCGCTTTGGGACCGATCGTGAGGCGCTACGGCTCGAGCAACGGAATGCCGTTCACTTCCGGCGGCTTCGACGATCGAGCTCTGCCCATCGTGCCCCGTGACCGGCCATGGCGGCGTTGGGACGTAACGCGGAAGGGCCGCGGGCTTGTGTCGCTCGTCAACGCCATGGCCGCCTCCGATCGCTCGTTGCTTTCGTGGCGACTGATCGCCGGCAAACGGCTTTTAGGGCGATGTTAGTTCGGAGACAGGCCGCGCGCCACGGAAAGGTCAATGCGCCGGTGGCAACGGCTGGGCGGAAATCGCGGTTCCCGAGCGCGGCGGCGGCGCCATCGGATTCGCCGGTTCCGTGTTTTGCGACGCGCCGGTATTGGCCACCGTTTCCGGCGGCTTGCCGGGAAGCACGACCACGCGCGTGCCGACCTGCACGCGACTGTAGAGATCCTCAACGTCCTCGTTGAGCATGCCGACGCAGCCCGACGAAACATAATGGCCGATGGTAGACGGCTGGTTGGTGCCGTGAATGCGGTAGAGGGTGTGGCCGAGATACATGGCGCGCGCGCCGAGCGGATTGCCCGGCCCACCCGCCATCTGCCGCGGCAGATAAGGTTGCCGCTCGATCATTTCGGGAGGCGGGAACCAGTCCGGCCATTCCTTCATTCTGGAAATGCGCTCGGTACCAGTCCAAGTGAAGCCCTCGCGGCCGACACGCACGCCGTAGCGGATCGCCTTGCCGCCGCCGAGCACCAGATAAAGGTAGGTATTCGCGGTATCGACAATGATGGTGCCGGCGGGTTCCTTGGTATTGTAGTCGACCAACTGCTTCTTGAGATTGGGCGGCAGTTCCTTGGGCTGTCCTTCCTCGGGCTGATCCTCCGGCGGCAACGCGGCGGTGCCGGACGGCGATGCCGGCTGCGGTGCGGCGCCCGGCGCGGAGCCAACCTGCCCCGGCGGGCGGACCGCATCAGGATCGGAGCCGGCACGCGGCGGCTGCGCCTGCTGGTTGAGCTGGTGCCCATAGTCATAGGCCGGCGGACGCTCAGGTGACGGAGCAAAGGCCGGCGGCGGCGGTGGCGCGGCGTCGGCTTCGTCCGGATAGGGCAGGATTCGGCTGGGGGCGCCCATTTGGCCCGGCGGCACCTGGCCGGTCTGTGGCATACGGCGCCGACGCACCGGCTGATCGTCGTCGTCGTCGGACCAGAAGGCGGGTGGCGGCGACCGGTCGTCGTAATAGCCTGGCGATGGCGCGCCGCGATAATTGGGCGGCGGCGATGAATAATATTGCGCGGCCGCAGACGCGACTAAGGCAGCTGCCGCGACCGGCAACGCCAACATGAATAGTCCAAAACGTCGGATCATCAGTCCACCATTGGGCCGGACAGCAAACATCCCCAGCCTTCCCGCGGCATGGAATGCCCTGCGAACAAGGCACATTCAAGACAAGAAGTGAGACTATCTCAATAACGTGATTCTGCCGACGCCTCAGGTTTTCTTCATGTTTTCTTGGCTTCCGCCGCCAGAACCTGCTTGGCCACGCGGTGGCAATCGACCGCAGCCGGGAAGCCACAATAGATGGCGACCTGCCGCAAGATGGCGCTGAGTTCCTTGGGTGTCAGACCGTTCCGCAGCGCACCGCGGAAATGCGCTTCGAATTCGTGCATACGGCCGAGGCAAGCAATCATGCCAAGATTGAGCAGGCTGCGGTCGCGCGGCTTGAGGTCCTCGTCGGTCCACACCGCACCCCAGCAAAATTCGTTGAGCAGATCTTGAAATTTGCGATTGAAATCATCGGTATTGGCGACTGCCCGGTCGACATATTCGTCACCCAGCACCTTGCGGCGCATCGCCATGCCCTTGTCGTAGAGTGCTTTGTCCATGAAATCCTCCCGTTTTTTGACGGCCTATTCCGTCGATTGGCCCTATACGGCCTATTCCGTCGATTGGCCCTATGTTGACAGAGTTTCACTGATTTCGTCCATTCGCGAAGGCCCGGCCGACAAAGCACGCCTGCCCTTGCCGTCGCGGCGAGGAATAAAGGAGCGAACGGGCTGTTTCACGAAATGGATAAAAGCGGTCAATTTCAAAAGGGGAGGAAATGCAATGAAACTCTTGTCGATGCGCACAATTCAATTCGTTGCCGGAGCCGCGATCCTCGGCTTGTCCACGTTCAACGCCTTGTCGCAGGCGGCGGCGCAAGATGCCGGTTGGGTCACTCTGTTTGACGGCAAGAATCTCGATAACTGGGACCAGGTCGGAGGGTCCAATTGGCATATCGCGGACGGCGCCGTCGTCGCCGACGCGATGACGGACAAAAAAGTGGCCGGCTATCTGGTGAGCAAAAAGTCGTACAAGAACTTCGTCGTGCGGGTCGAGTTCTGGCCGAGCCATGACGCCAATAGCGGCATCTACTTCCGTTGCCTCGATCCCAAGAAAATCACCGACCGGACCTGCTACGAAGCCAATATTTTCGACGAGCGCCCCGATCCGAGTTACGGCACCGGCGCGATCACCCGCTACGCCGAAGTTAATCCGATGCCGAAGGCCGGCGAGAAATGGAACACCTTTGAAATCTCCGTCAAAGGGCGTGACATCACGGTCGTGCTCGACGGCAAAGAAACCACAAAGCTTCGCAACGGCATGTTCGACGAGGGTCCGATTGCCTTGCAACACGGTCAAGGCACGATCAAGTTCCGCAAGGTGCAGGTCAAGGAACTCTGACGAGCCGGGCCGGTAAGACTGGCGAAGACGGCATGAATGTAGCCATCGTCGGCGGCGGTATTTGCGGGCTTTCGCTCGCCCTCAATCTCAAGCAGCGCGGCATTGCTTGCCGTGTCTATGAGCGCGCGCCTGAGATCAAGCCACTCGGTGTCGGCATCACATTGCTGCCTCATGCGATGCGTGAATTCAACGCGCTGGGTCTCGGCGGCGAATTGCTCGCGGCCGGGATCGAGAACCGCGAGAGCGCGTTTTTCAATCGTTTCGGGCAGCTGATTTACAAGGAACCACGCGGTAAATTCGCCGGCTACTCCGTGCCAGAAGTGGGCATCCATCGCGGCCGGCTGCACGTGATCCTGTACGAGGCGGCGCGCAAGCAGCTTGGGCCGGACGCCATCGTGCTCGACCACGATTGCACAGGCGTAGATCAAGACGACGCCGGTGTGACCGCCCATTTCAATAAACGCGGCAGCGTGCGCGCCGACGTGGTGATCGCCTGCGATGGCATCAATTCGGCGATCCGCAAGCAATTTTATCCGGACGACAAGGTCGCCTTCGCCGGTATTAATACCTGGCGGGGGGTGACGCGGCGCAAGCCGATCCTAGGCGGGCGCACCTACATACGCGTCGGTTCCATCCTGACCGGAAAGATCGTGATTTATCCGATCGTCGATGACATCGACGCGCAAGGTAACCAGCTGATCAACTGGATGGCCGAGATCAAGCGCGACACATTCCAGCAGAACGATTGGAACAGGCCGGGCGATCTGTCGGACTTCTTTCCGCTCTACGAAAGCTGGCACTTCGATTGGCTCGATGTGGCGCAGATGATCCGCGACGCCGACCAGATACTGGAATATCCGATGGTCGATAAGGACCCGGTATCGCGCTGGACCTTCGGCCGCATCACCCTCGCCGGCGATGCGGCGCACCCGATGTATCCACGCGGCTCCAATGGCGGGGCGCAGGCGGCGATCGACGCCCGCACGCTGGCCGATCTCCTGAAAAGCAACGCCGATCCGGGCGCGGCCCTCAAAGCCTACGAGGCCGCCCGCGTCGAGCCGGCCGCCAAGGTGGTGCGCACCAACCGCGCGCATCCGCCCGATTTCATCAATATCAAGGTCGAGGAACTGGTCGGCGACAAGCCGTTCGACAATCTCGACAAATACATCACACAGGCCGAATTGCGCGCACTGTCGGAGGATTACAAGCGGGTGGCCGGCTTTGCGCTGGCCGATCTCGCGCCCCGACATGGCGGCTGACCGCCGGCCCCTGGCAGATTGCTTAATCGCGGCAATTCAATAGGTTAAGCCAATTCTTGGCCGGACTTATCCCCGCTCTTCCGCCTGCACAGGATTACGCATGGCTGCGCGTTTAATGGACAGGTCCAGCGCTACAATGGATGGGTCTTCTCGATGGCGGCTAATCCACTGCGATGGATGACAGCGACGAAGCGCTCATGGCCCGGATCGCGCGCGGCGACGAGCGGGCGTTCCGTACGCTCAGCGGTCGCCACGCGCCGGCCATGCTGGGCGTCGCTCGCCGAATCCTCGGCAACGCCACCGACGCCGAGGACGTGGCGCAGGAAGCCATGCTGCGGGTCTGGACTCACGCGCCGCGCTGGCAGCCGCTGGCGCAGTTCCGCACTTGGCTTACACGCGTGGTGGTCAATCTCTGTCTCGACCGCAAGCGTCGCGCGCCCTGGGTCGCGCTGGAAGCAGCCGGTGAGATCGTCGACCCGACGCTTGGACCCGGCGAGAAGGCAGAAAGCGACGAGCGCGAACGGCTGGTCAAGGCCGCTATCGCCGAGCTGCCCGTACGTCAGCGCACGGCAATCGTGCTTACTTACGGCGACGGCATGAGCAACGCGCAAGTGGCGGAAATTCTCGACACCTCGGTGTCGGCGGTGGAGACATTACTGGTGCGCGGCAAACAGAACCTGCGACGCGCACTCGGCAGCATGATCGACAAGGACGAGTAAAATGAACGAAAAACAGTTTCAGGATTTTCTCGATGCCGCGCTCAAGCGCAACGCCAAGGCACCGCAAACGGACGACGCGGCGGTCGAGCGTGTGCTCAAGCGCCTCGGCGGCCCGCTGCCGCGGCAAAAGATGCCGCTGTGGCGTCTGCCCAACGTGCTGCTCGATTGGCAATATGCGCCGGCCTGGCCGCGCGTCGCCGCCCTGGCGGGCTGCGCGGCACTTGGCTTCGTGCTCGGCATGACGGGGCTCGACCGCCGCATCGATCCGGCGGACGCCGGCTTCACGGTCGCCAGCAGCACAGACCTCGGTTCGTTCGTATTCGAACCCGAAGCGCTGACCGGAGCACGCCCATGACCGTTGCCCAATACGCTCCTGCGATATCGCGCTTCTCCTCGCGCTGGCTGCTGCTCGGCTCGCTGGCGCTCAATTTGTTCTTCGTCGGCGTCGCGCTGGCGATGGCGGTCCGTGCGCCGGCCCCGCCGGCATGGGACCGCAATGTATTCGTGCGCGTCGAGCACATCGCCGATACCTTGCCACCGGCCGATGCCGACCTGCTGCGCGGCCAGATCAATGCCAATCGCCAGCTTATCGATGACGCACAGGCGCAATATCACCGTGCGCAGGACCGCATTCACGAGACACTGCGGCAACAGCCCTTCGATGTCGAAGCCATGCGCGCCGCCATGGCGAAGACCCGCGCAGCGCGGCAAAGCTACGATCAGGTTATTCAAGGCGTGTTCGCGTTCTCAGCCTCACAAATGTCTCAGGCCGGCCGCAGCGCGCTGGCCGATTGGCCGCCCGGCCGTAAAACCACAAGCAATCAGCATTAGAACAGGCTATTTTGCCGACCGACCCGTGTTTCATTGGTTTTTGAGAGTCGTCTTTATGAGTCGCGCTAGCCAGGGGCCCGAGGCTGGAACAAAACGGCTGGCGCGCCCATTTGTGGCCATGCTGCAAGGATTTTGCCTGATGCTGCCCCTCAGCGGCTGTCTGCTGGCCGGCGACAAGCCCGAACCCGGGCTCGATATTCCACAAGCTTATGAGCGTGGACCTAAAAATCCGGTGTTGGCGGAAGCGAGGGTGCCGTCGCTCGATTGGTGGCGCGGCTTCCGCTCGAAGGAATTGACCGAGATCATCGAAGAGGCGCGCGCTGCCAATCTCGATATCGCCGTGGCGATTGCCCAAATCGTGCAAGCCGACGCGCAGTCGCGCGTGGCCGGCGCGCCGTTGTTGCCAAACGTCGCCCTCAACGGTAATGCGTCACATCTGCGCACCCCACAATCAACGACAGCTGGCGGTGCGCCCGGATCGCTGGGAGGTTCCGAGCGGGATTTGTTGTCCGCCTCGCTCACCGCCAGCTACGAGATCGACTTCTGGGGCAAAAATCGTGCGGCCCTGCGCGCCGCCGAGGAAAACGCGGTCGCCAGCCGCTATAACCGCGAGGTGGTCGGGCTCGCGACCGTGGTGACCGCCGCCAACACTTATTTCCTGGTACTGGCGGCGCAGGATCGGCTGCGCATCGCGCGCGAAAACGTGGCAAGCGCATCCCGCATCCTCAACCTCATCCGCCAGCAATTTTCCGCTGGTACCGCTTCCGATCTCAACGTCGCCCAGCAAGAAAGTCTTGTTAATACCCAGCGGGCGGCCGTGCCGCCGCTCGTGCAATTGCTTCAGCAGAACCAAGCAGCGCTGGCATTGCTGTTGGCGCGCGCGCCCGAGCGCGTGATCATCCGCGGCGGCAGCATGCGCGGCATCGCTATCCCGCGCGTCACGCCGGGTTTACCATCGGAACTCCTCGCACAGCGGCCGGACATCCGCCAAGCGGAGGCGCAGCTCGCGACCGCTAACGCCAACGTAACGAATGCGCGCGCGCAGATGCTGCCGAGCATCACGCTTACCGGCGAAGGCGGCTACCAGAGCGCAATTCTGAAAACGTTGCTCCGGCCGGAATCGGCCTTCTACACGCTCACCGCCGGTCTGACGCAACCCATCTTCGATGGCGGGCGGCTGCAAGGAAACCTCGACCTGCAGAAAGGCCTGCAGGATCAGCTTTTGCAGAATTACCGCAAAGCCGTCATTTCCGCATTTACCGATGTCGACAAAGCCCTTATCGCCATTCGTCAGACGACGCTGACCGAGCGCTTGCAAAACGACGTGGTGAAAAGTTCACGCCGGGCATTTGATCTTTCCGAGCAGCAGCTACGAGCCGGCACGGTCAATCTCATTACCCTGCTTCAGACCGAGCAGACACTGTTCCAGGCCGAGGACGCATTGGCACAAGCGCGGCTCGCACGATTGCAGGCGGTTGTCAGTCTCTATCAAGCGCTTGGCGGCGGTTGGCTGCCGAAGCCGGCGGAGACCTCCGATGCACGGTGAACTGCCAAAACAGCTCTGGGCGAAAACCAGCACGCGCAATCGCCGCGTGACGATTGTCTTGCTCGTTGTCGTGCTCGCTGGCGCGCTGATCTATGTCTTCACCGGCTCGCCACCGCAGCGGAGCCGCAACCGCTTCGGCGCCGAAAACGGGCCAGTACCGGTGCTGATCACCGCTGCCGCCAAGGCCGACGTTCCGGTCTATCTCGACGCCGTCGGCACCATCAAGGCGCTCAATACCGTGACGGTGCGGCCGCAGGTCGACGGCAAGTTGCTCAGCGTCGGCTTCAAGGAAGGCGACGACGTCAAAAAAGGCGACGTCTTGGCGCAGATCGATCCGACCACCTATCAGGCGCAACTCGACCAAGCGATCGCCAAGAAGGCGCAGGACCAGGCGCAACTGGCCAACGCCAAGCTCGACCTCGACCGCTATGAAAAGCTGGCAGCCACCAACGCCATCAACCGCCAGCAGGCCGACACCCA
>Ga0134126_10009230_pt1 | contig 12430 bp, 14 predicted proteins | sample KB31752_FD_96881 | JGI IMG/M metagenome (GOLD analysis project Ga0134126, IMG submission 96881) | Terrestrial soil microbial communities with excess Nitrogen fertilizer from Kellogg Biological Station, Michigan, USA - KB3-175-2 | ecosystem: Environmental > Terrestrial > Soil > Unclassified ...
GCCCGAGCGCCCTTCGCGTGTGGCCTCTGCCGACGATCAGCAGATTCGAATGTTGTCGCCGAACGGTATCAGCCAGTCTGGCTGGGATATTGCCGCCTCGAAGCAATAGCTCACTTCGAAAGCCTGATCGATCCATAAGAACCTCGAATTCCTCCTGGACGCGACGAACGAAGTACCGTCGCAGTTCTGCCTCGCCGCGATTCCGCGACGTCTCGTTGAGAGCGGGAATCACATACACGAGCTTGACGTTCGCCTGATAATTGCACCCCATCCACCCTGCCCACCGAATCAACGCCACGGCGTCGTTGTTGCAGTCAACGGCGCAGAGTATATTACGAACTTTTCCGGCTCGTGGCCGCGCTCGTTCAGTGTGTGCCGAGGTCCATATAGGGCAGACCGCATCGTGCAGGACCTTGCCAGTAACAGAGCCCGTCAAGAATCGGCGAAACGGGCCATAGCCATGCGTGGGTATCATGATGAGGTCGATCTTGTGACGGTGTGCGTAATTGACAATCACCTGAGCAGGGTCGCCCTCTTCGATCACGCGTTTTACGTCGAACGAAGGAAAGTGCCGCGCCACAAAGCGTTCCATCGCGCTCATGGACACCGCCAGAATTTCCTTTCGCAGAGCCGTATAGAGACGCCCTGGGTATGTGATTTCGGGAAGAAGCGGGATACCGGCGCGTGCAGCACTGTCAATTTAGCTCTAAAGTGCTTAGCTACAGCTTCGACATCGGGTACGGTTCTTGGGCATGGCCTGGAAAAATCGACCGGGAACAAGATATGTTTCATACGGGGCATTGGGGGATCCTATCTGGTTCACCCTCGGCTCGTCGGCGCCATACCTCCAGCAAAGCTGTTGTTGCAGCAAGAATCACGGGACCAATCACGATCCCTGCAAGTCCGAAAGCGATCAAGCCGCCGAGGATCGACAGGAGAATTCCGAGAGTATGGATTCGCAACTCATTCGCGATCAGAATGGGGTAAAGAAAGTTGTCAATGAGGCTTACCACCAGAGATCCCCACGCCGTCAGCACGATCGCTTTCACCCAGCTACCTTGAATCAGCAGAAACATTGCGGCGGGTCCCCAGATGAGATAAGTGCCGACAACGGGCAGCATCGCAAATAGCGCCATGGCGATCCCACACAGAATCGGCGCGGGGAGGCCCAGGGCCCAAAACATCGTGCCACCCAGCACACCTTGCACGATCTTCACGACCACGTTGCCGTATAGTGTTGCGCAGATCGTATCCGACACGCGGCGGAACAATTGGTCTGTCTCCTCCGTTGAAAGAGGTACCAGCCGCCGCAAATACTGAAGCAGTCGCTCGTAGTCGCATAGAAAATAGAACAGCGCGACCAGCATGACGACTATCTGCGTTATCAGCCGCACGGAGCCCCCTAGCAAAGCGGACGCTTGACTCGCCAGCGCTCCAGCAGCGCGCTTCAGCTCTTGATCCAGATCCAATCGATCTTTGAGCCAGTCAACGATTCTCGCAACAATCGGATACCGCTCTACTGTTTCGTGGACCTGCGCGGAACTGAACTTTTGCCCGATCGCACCCAAGCCACCGCCGGCTTCCCCGATGGCCTTCTGAATCAAGAGAGCACCGGGTGCGAGAAGAACGATCACGACCGCAATGTCAGAGAGCAGAGCTGCTGGATTTGTCCGAAACCAGCGCTTGAGTCGAAAGTGTAAGGGATAAGCGACGACGGCTAATGCTAATGCCCAGGTGATCCCTGTGAGAAAAGGTCTTGCGAGGAGCCAACACAGATACAGAGCGATGCCGGTCAGTAACAGCAGCGCTCCGTCTCGGACATATCTTCCCGAATACAAGCCTGCGGCGTTCTCGGACAATTTGTTTTCCACCATTGAGATTCCGGCAATCGGTTAGCCACAATCGCTGACCGTGGGAGGCCGCACTTAATTCATCCACTGCCATTTCACTTTTCGGCTGCGGAATACTTGTTCAGCAACTCGATCAATTTCTTAGCTGCTTTCGGCGGTCCTATACCCTTTGTAACGATCTCTCGATTTTCCAGTCGCCTCCCATAAAGCGCCGCGTTGTCGTCCAAGTCCTGCCGGAGCGTCGCTCCTCCTGAGGCGATGCCAACGAACAAACCGCAAGACCTCGACCACGAAAGAATGTCGCGTGCATCTGCAAATCAGTTTGGGCTGTGGCAGAGCGTCCGACCGGGCACGCCGCGACAGAGCCTTTAGCGCCAAGAGTAAACTTACTGGAAAGCAGCTTTTCGGCCCCATCTTGACTCATCACCAACATGATCACGTCGGTCTCGGAGCCGCCGACTTGGAAGCCAAAGCTACCACCCTCAATACGAACGGTACCTGGTGCCGACCAGCCAGCCCGGCTTTTGCTTCTACAAGAGAGATACCCTTTCCCGTACTTTCCGCCAAAGACGAAAGCTCCTGTCTTGAGGCCAGGTACGATTACGATGCAATGTGCGCTCTCAAGAAGGTCTAGCGGAGTACCGCCGTCCGGCGCCGCCATCACTTCCGAGAGAACCTCTGCAGATTCGTGTAGACGGCTTGTCGGCTCGTTGTCCTCCGCCGACAGTGGTGCCAGAGCTATTGCAATCAATAGAAGCTCCTGCGTTTGGCCCTCCGGTCACAAGGGTTTCCAGCATGCGGGCTACCAAACACTTCAAGACGACGCTCTTGGAAGGAGGCACTCGAGCAAGGCTGTCTCATACAGAGGCCAGAGAACCTGTGACGTCGCGGTGCCAAAACTGCGCCAAATCGCGCAGAACTGCGCCCGCAGCCAAGCTCTACCGGAGGCCTGACTGGCATAACACGTGCACATTGATCTCATGACTTAATTGCGAGACCTGCGACCGCCGGGTGATCAGCTAACGAACTGCGCAGGCTACAAAGAGTAAGTGAGTGGATCAAAAGTTTTGGACGCGGACGAGCAGAAGGTTCAAAAAGTTGAACATCAAGGCGTTCTGACGCGGTGCCGTGCGTGGAGTTGAATGGGCGACTTGGCTGGGGGCCAACAAATTTATGAACAATGTAGAAGTCGAAAACGCGCAGGGCACCGCGCCACATCAAGTTTCCACGCCCAGACTGGCACAGCAACACTCGGACGGGGACGAACGCGGCAAAGAAAAATGGTCCAAAGAAACCTACATCGCTTTGCTCGCAACGCTCGGACTTTTCGCGCATCTGACCGCGAGGTTTGGGTTGCATACTTCGACGCTGCAATACAATTTGCCTCTTATCTTGATTCTGTTGATAGGGGGGAGCGCCACTATTGTTCGACCTTCTTCGGAGGATGGTCCGGCGCGAGTTCGGCTCCGACCTCCTCGCAGGCTTGTCGATCACGGCGTCCGCCGTTTTAGGAGAATATTTGGCCGGGTCAATTGTCGTTCTCATGCTCTCCGGTGGAACGGCGCTAGAGCACTACGCAACGAGGCGCGCCTCCGCCGTTCTTGCCGCACTCGCAAAGCGGATGCCGAGGATCGCTCACAAACTGACGGATTTGCAAATCGCCGATATCAGTCTTGATCAAGTGAGCATTGCCGATCGGCTCGTCGTATTCCCACACGAAATCTGCCCGGTGGACGGCGCAGTGATCGAAGGGCGCGGGACGATGGACGAAGCTTACCTGACCGGGGAGCCGTTTCAAATCGCAAAGATGCCGGGCGCTGAGGTTCTTTCCGGCGCCGTGAATGGTGAGACCGCTCTAACAATTTCAGTGACCAAGCTTCCAATCGATTCACGGTACGCCAAGATCATGCGCGTGATGCAAGAAGCCGAGACTAACCGCCCTCGCATGAGGCGAATTGCTGACCGTCTCGGGACCTGGTATACACTGCTCGGATTGACAGTTGCGGTGCTTGGTTGGATCATCGGGAACGATCCGAAGCGTTTTGTCGCTGTGTTGGTAATAGCAACTCCGTGTCCGCTGTTGCTCGCGATCCCGGTTGCGATCATCGGCGCAATCTCAGTCGCCGCCAGCCGCGGCATCATTATCAAGAATCCAGCGATGCTGGAAAGGATCGGCTCTTGCCGGACGGTCATTTTCGACAAGACCGGTACGCTCACGTATGGCAAACCCGCGCTGACCGAGATCCTGTGTGCGGCAACAGTCGTTCGCAAGCGCGCACTGCAACTGGCTGCAAGCCTCGAACAATACTCAAAACATCCTCTCGCGGGTAGCGTCCTTGAGGCGGCGCGGCGAGAAAACGTTGACCTGGCTCAGGTGTCTCAAATCAACGAGAAGCCTGGGCAAGGTTTGGGCGGTTCCGTAGGAACGACTTTCGCTCAGATTACGGGCCGTAAAGCCGTGATCACCCGAGGTGGAACCGCCGCCTCACAACTTCCGCCAGCCGCCGCAGGCACGGAATGCATCCTACTTCTCGATGGGGAGTATGCAGCAACTCTTCGTTTCCACGACGCACCTCGAAAAGAAAGCAGCGCCTTTATCGGGCACCTCGTACCGCCATCAGGTCAACAAGGTGATGCTGGTGTCTGGAGACCGTGAACAGGAAGTCCGGTATTTGGCGGGCGAAGTGGGGATCAGTGAGGTGCTCTTCGGCAAAAGTCCGGAAGAAAAGGTAGAAATCGTTCGGGAGGAAGCCAAGAAGGGGCCGACTCTGTTCCTCGGGGATGGCATCAATGATGCGCCCGCAATGCAAGCGGCTACAGTAGGCGTAGCATTCGGCCAGAACAGCGACATTACGGCGGAAGCCGCCGACGCTGTAGTGATGGAAGCCTCGCTGGGGAAAGTGGACGAGTTAATTCATATCGGCCGCCGGATGCGCGCGATAGGTCTTCAGAGCGCCGTGGGCGGTATGGCGTTGAGCATGATCGGCATGGTGATGGCCGCTGCAGGCCTCTTACCGCTGGTTGCTGGCGCGATCACACAAGAAATCATTGATGTTGCCGCTGTGCTGAATGCCCTGCGCGTAACATTGCCGACCAAGGATCTCAGGGACGAGGGCGTCTAAAGCCGCTTGAGCCTCTGGCGAAGCTGAAGAACTGGTGCCCGACCTCCAATCCAGCTAAGAACTGGCGGTAGAGGACCTGCGCCATTTCACGCACAATGATCTGTGCCTGCGTGCGATTAAATGAGATCCGAGGCGAAGCCGGCCTTGCTTGAGTTGGTCCTTGGATTGCCCTTAGAGTTTCGGAAACCATCAACAGAGGTGGTCGCGGTTGGATGGCGATCAGATCGCGAGGTCAAGATAGGCGAGTCGGTCCTGGTGCTGCGCGACGCCAACGGTTTTTGGGTGTGCTCTCGAGGCTAGGGCATTCTAAGAGGCTGACGAGGATGCTCTCTCGTTTTCGAGAGGTGCTTGATGGCAAGGAGACCGGAAATTACTATGCGAGTAGTCGAAGAGACGACGAGCGCTGAAGCCTCACGGAGACCTGGCATCCCCGTAATTCCCGAGAAGCCTCTTCTCGATCCGGGAATCGGGTCGCATCCTCCATCGCGGTTTGGCGGCAAGAGAGTCTTGATACTGTCCATGCTAGGACTCGCCGTTCTTGCTGCGGTCTTGACGTGGCGCTATGTGTCTCGGACAGAGACGACTGTATTCCAATTCGCTCGCCTTGAACGGGGCCGAATCGACTCGTCCGTCGCTGCCACAGTAGCTTGCAAACGCAGTGGTAGATGTGCAGGTCGGAAGCCAAGTCTCCAGGAATATCAAGGCCCTTTATGCCGACTTTAACACTCGTGTCAAAGCAGGCCAGTTGGTCGCGCTCATCGATCCCGACATCTTCGAAGCCAAAGTCAGGCAGGCGGACGCCGCAGTGTGCAGCGCAACTGCCGGTTTGGAGAACGCGAAAGCAGCCTCCGCAAGGGCCGAGGCGGACCTGTACAGCTCCCGGGCGGCCGAGACGAACCAGGTTGCTGCTATTGCGAAAGCGAAGGTCGGAGTGGCCGACACGAAGACTAAACTCACGCGACGCGCGAGTGCGCGTGCAAAGCCCAGACAGTTTCGCTCTATGTCACTGTTGAACAGAACGACGCGTATGTGACTGGGCTCAATCGGGACAATTTCCGGCTGTACGAAGGCGGCAAGGCGCTTCCTTCAGACTCGAAGCGCCGGAAACACCGGTCTCAATTGCCCTTCTTGTCGAGTATAGTCAGTCGTCTTTATCTCGAGGAGATTGAAGCAGCAGTTCTGGGCTTCTTAGAATACGCCTCTAAGTACAACCTGTATGCGTTCGCAACTTTCGACGGGGAATTAAAGGTTCATGCCGACTTCACGAAGCAGATCGGGAGGGTCAGAAAGCGGTTTTTCTTAAGTTGCCGGTTCCAATGACGAACGAGGTTAGTACGTATGATACGATCTACGGGATGCTCGACAAGGCCGGTCGGCTTCCAGGTAGGCGCGTCCTATTTGTCGTGGGGGCTGGCGTGGACACTTCCAGCGCCCAACACAGCATCAATGACGTGAGAGAGAAGATTGAGGCGGAGAACGTAACTGTCTTCGTCGCTGAACTCGGGTCCGTGCTTGGGACTATGCTCGGCCGATACCTCGAAAGTGGAGGGCGGCTCACGCTGATCCAAGCCGAAGCTTTCTTAAGCAGCTTGCGGATAAAAGCGGCGGGACTGCCTGGTTTCCGAATCAAGTAAGGGAATTTCGCGGCGTGATGGAAAGAGCTATGCAGACGATCAGGATGCAGTACCGGATCGTTTATGACAGGAAAGTGCATGACTTGGGCAAGCCTCGCGAGATAAAAATTGAGGCCTTCCGGACCGCCAACGGCAACCGAGACGTTTTTAAGGTCCGAGCCCGCAATGTATTGGCGCGAAGCAAAGATCCGTAAATGGCCCGGAAGAGGGTCTTGGCTTGGTTTTTCGAGGAGGACATTATGATCAGATTCAGTCGAATTCTCTTTCCTGTCGATCTGTCGCAGCAATCACGGGAGGCGGCTCCCTTTGTAACCGCCATGGCTGCAAGATTCAACTCGAAGGTTATCGTCTTGTATGTGCTCGATCCCCGGTTGTCTTACTATCCCTTGCCGGCCGCGGCAACTCCCGTGGCTCTCCAACGAGACCAGGACGAAAGGGAAAAGCGCAAGAAGCAGTTTGAATCTTTCGTCGCCGAACTTGGGGGAGATCTCTCGGTGCAACCGCGATTATTGGAAGGTGATGCGGCTGAGAGTATCGTGTTGTGTGGAAAGGAGGAGAACGTCGACCTGGTAATGATGCCGACCCGCGGTTACGGCCGATTCCGGCGTCTCCTCCTTGGCTCGGTTACTTCGAAGGTCCTCCACGACTTGGCATGTCCCGTTTGGACTGGCGTTCACACGGACGACATGTGGTCTCGCATCAGCCAAGCGTGGAACCGATTTCTGTGCGCCGTGGACGCGGATGTTCGTGATGCGCCGCTGCTTAAGTGGGCCGCGAAGTTCGCATGCGAGCAGCATGCGAATTTGCAAGTCGTACACGCCGTTCAAACAGCCGCGCCGGCGCCGGGAGTAGAGTCAGAATCACTCTGTGATTTCTTATTCAGCGTAGCCCGTAAGAGCCTCGAGGAACTACAAGCGGAAGCCGGTACGAAGTTCGATATCCGGCTGAGGCTCGGACCCGTCGGCCATGTTGTCCGTGAGACCGCTCTCGAACAGGGGGCTGATCTGATCCTAGTCGGCAGAGGCGCCATCCAGAAAGGCTTCGGTCGCCTGCGCAGCAGCGCATACGCGGTCATTCGGGAAGCCCCTTGCCCAGTGATCAGCCTTTAGCGATAGGACGCCATGACCAGTCGCTCTACATCACCCGTGAGTCGGGCACCAACTTTGGATGTTCCCATTCGGGAAGGGCAGCCTGTGTTCCATATGCATGATGTGACGAAAATCTATCGGATGGGAGAAGTCGAGGTGCATGCCCTGCGTGGCATCGACTTGGAACTATATGCCGGAGAATTCGTCGTAGTGCTTGGACCGTCTGGAAGCGGGAAGTCTACCTTGCTTAACATCCTCGGGGGCCCGGATGTGCCTACAAGTGGTGAGGTCCGTTATCTCGATCACAATTTAACGGCGGCAGGTGACGCCGCGCTTACGCGCTTCCGGCGCGAACACGTGGGTTTTGTATTTCAGTTCTACAATCTGATTCCCAGCCTTACTGCGCTTGAAAACGTCGCCCTCGTGACCGAGATCGCCCAACATCCAATGGACCCGGCAAAAGCCTTGCAGTTGGTTGGGTTGAGTGATCGCCTCAATCATTTTCCGGCGCAACTTTCAGGAGGTGAACAACAGCGGGTTGCTATTGCGCGCGCCGTGGCGAAGCAACCTGAGGTTCTACTGTGCGATGAGCCCACCGGCGCTCTCGACTATGCGACCGGGAAGGTAGTGCTGGACGTGCTCGATCGCGTCAACCGCGAAATGGAAACGATTGTCGCGATCATCACACATAACGCGGCGATCGCCGGAATGGCGGATCGAGTCGTTCGGATGAGCAGTGGCGCGATCGCGGAGATACAGAGAAACGCCTCGCGCATCTCGCCATCGGAGTTGGCGTGGTGACGTATGACTCCTTTACATCGAAAACTCGTACGCGATCTGCTCCACATGCGTGGCCAAATAGTGGCCGTTACGCTCGTGCTCGCCTGCGGTATCGCCACATACGTTACGATGCGGTCCGCATTCTCATCATTGGAACAAGCACAGTCTGACTACTACTCGAGCTATCGTTTTGCTGACGTCTTCGCACATGTAAAACGCGCGCCAGAATCACTATCGCCAGCGATCTCAGTCATCCCAGGCATCGCGGCAGTCCAGACGCGAGTCGTTGTGGACGTGACACTCGATGTCCCAGGGCTGGAGGAACCTGCTACAGGACGGCTTATTTCGATTCCCGAGCGCCAGGCCCCAATGCTCAACGATATCTACCTCCGGGCAGGGCGCTATATCGCAGCTGGGCAGCGCGGTGAGGCGCTCGTCAGCGAAGCGTTCGCATCCGCCAACCATCTCACTGTCGGCGATACAATCAATGCGGTTTTAAACGGCAAATGGGAAACGCTACGCATTGTTGGCATCGCGCTCTCCCCGGAGTATATCTACGAAATCCGCCCCTCGGACGTCTTTCCAGACAATCGGCGCTTCGGTGTGCTGTGGATGAGCCGTGATGCGCTCGGACCCGCCTTCAACATGAAGGACGGATTTAACGATCTGGCAATTTCCTTGACTCGCAACGCCGATGAGCGTGAAGTGATAGCGCGCCTCGACCGACTCTTGGATCGGTACGGCTGCCTCGGTGCTTATGGTCGTTCCGATCAGATCTCGTACCGATTTCTGACGGATGAACTCGGAGAGTTGCGGGCGTATGGATTGATCCTTCCCACCCTGTTTCTATGCATCGTGGCATTTCTGCTCAATATCCTCCTGTCACGGCTTGTCAGTACCCAGCGCACCCAAATCGCTGTGCTTAAGGCGTTCGGATACACGAATTTCGAGATCGGCCTTCATTACCTGGAACTCGCTTTAGTCTCGATCACGGTGGGCACCATAGCAGGCGTCGGCTTTGGTCTGTGGCTCGCGTCGGGAATGATGAACATCTATGCAAGATATTTCCATTTCCCGGCTCTGCAACTGAAGGCCGGTGCGCCGCTGATTCTTTTTGCTGTGGCAATCGCTGCAGGCTCAGCGTGCTTAGGTGCCATGGCGGCCGTTCGGCGCGCCGTGGCCCTCGCACCTGCGGAGTCAATGCGCCCGGAACCACCTGCCACGTTCCACCCGGGTTTGCTGGAAAGGATCGGACTTCGAACTCTGCTCGCGCCGGCTTCCCGAATGATTGTAAGAAACCTCGATCGCCGGCGAGGGAGAGCGTTCTTTTCGGTACTCGCAGTCGCACTCTCCGTGGCCATCGTCGTTTCGGGCCGGTACTCGATTGACGCAGTAGAGCGGCTTGTGTCGGTACAGTTCCACAGCATCCAACGCGAGGACGTGACCATTGTCTTTCAGGAGCCCCGGCCTGGGCGAGTCCGACACGAACTCACTCAACTTACAGGTGTTCTTCGAGCCGAACCGTATCGTGAGGTCCCGGCACGCCTGCGCTTGGGACACCGATCTCGTCGGATAGCAGTGCTTGGGTTAGCCTCGAATGGCGAATTGCGACGACCTCTGGATGGCAAGCTTAGGCAAGTGGAACTTCCGCCCGATGGACTTGTGCTGAACGCGAAGCTCGCTGAAATATTGGGAGCGGCTCCGGGGAACTTGATAACCATCGAAGTCCTAGAAGGCGCTCGACCCGTGCGACAGGTTTTCGTCACAGCTATCGTCGACGAACCCGTTGGCCTCGGTGCGTACATGAATGTTGATGCACTTCACCGTTTGATGCGTGAAGCTGAGACCACTTCGGGGGCTTACCTGAAGGTCGATTCGATGGCCGCTCCCAAGCTCTACTCAGTCTTGAAAAACATTCCATGGATAAGCGGCGTCGCCGTGCGTGAGGCTATGCTCGCAAGTTTTTGGAAAACCTTCGGCGAGTCCGTCTGGGTCTCTACAGCGTTTCTGGTCGGATTCGCGTCGGTAATCGCGTTCGGAATCGTGTACACCGGAGCACGGATTGCGCTATCGGAGCGAGGCAACGAACTCGCCTGCCTCCGCGTATTAGGCTACACCCGGACTGAAATCGGACGCATCCTGCTAGGTGAGCAAGGTCTCCTTACACTAACAGCTCTTCCGGCGGGCTTCGCCCTCGGTTTTGCTCTGTCTGCGCTACTCTCGCGCTTCTTCTCCCGAGAGCTATTCCGCCTGCCTTTCGTCGTGAATGCCGGAACGTACGCCTTCGCCGCTAGCGTCATTATCGTGGCTGCATTTCTATCGGGACTCGTCGTTGCTGAGCGTTTGCGGCACATGGATCTGACCGAGGCCTTGAAGTCCAGGGAATGAGGAACATTTTATGAAGCGGATCATCAAACGGACTTTCATTATCTTGATGGCAGCTACAGCAGCAGTTCTAATTGTGCTCGCATTCAGGCCCAAGCCCGTCGAGGTCGAGACCGCGCGTGCGGTCAGGGGAGAATTGCAAGTCACGGTTGACGAAGATGGTGAAACACGAGCCCATGATCGATTTACACTTGCGGCTCCTATCGCCGGCCGCCTTTCCCGTATCGAGTTTCACGAAGGAGACGAGGTTTCAGCGGATGCAGTCCTGGCTACGATCAGTCCATTGCCCCTGGACGCGAGAGAAATCGCTGAAATCCGTGCGCGCATTCAGTCTGCAGAAGCGTGGAAACGCGAAGGGGACGAACTAGTGGCCCGTTGGGAAAGCGATCATGCCCAAGCTGGGAGAGATCTGAATCGCGCGCAGCAGCTTGCGAAAGATCGGATCATTGCCCAGCAGGAAGTGGAGCAGGCCGAGAGCAAGTACACCAGCACCGCGAAGGAACTGGAAGCCGCCAAATTCCGCGATCAGGCCGCTGCGGCCGATGTTGAACGCGAGAGGGCAGGGCTAGTCTCCCTTGAAGCTCAGCAGAGTCAGACAGGAAAGTTGGTTTCGATCCGTCCCCCAACGCGTTGTCGCATTCTGCGAATCCTCGAAAAGAGCGAGCGCGTGGTGCCCTTTGGCACTCCCATAGTTGTCCTCAGCAATCCGAAACGGATTGAAATTGTTGTGGATGTCTTGTCAGCGGACGCTGTCAAAGTCAAACCTGGGGCGCCGGTCATTATTGAGAACTGGGGTGGACCGAAGCCTTTGCGCGCCCGTGTACGAACAATTGAACCCTACGGCTTCACGAAGGTGTCCGCGCTCGGCATTGAGGAGCAACGGGCCAACGTGATTGCCGATTTCATGGACTCTCCGGACGGTCTGGGTGACGGATATCGTGTCGACGCGCGAATCGTGATTTGGGAAAACCCCGACGTGCTCAAGGTTCCAGCGAGCTCCCTGTTTCGCGTCGGAGAACAGTGGAGTGCGTTCGTGATTGAGAGCGGGCGCGCTCGCGTGGTTCCGGTCGAGGTCGGTCACCGTAATGCCTCCGAAGCAGAGATTATCAAAGGACTTGACGTTGGGGCACAGGTGATCCTCCATCCCGCGAACGATCTCAAGCAAGGCACTCGCGTCTCTCTCCTTGGGGCGTGACTATTTCGCGGTTCTCAAGTACGCCACGATCGCTTCAGCATCGTGCCGCCGAAGTTTGTAAGCCGGCATTGGAGGCTCTGCGGTAGCGCCCTTCGGATCGAGACCTGTCTCAAGGTATTTCACTATTCCCTGTTTGCCCCATTCCAGGAACAGACGAAGTTAAATCGGGTGCAACCTTAGCCCCATTCTTGCTTTCGCAGGGACGCGAAGCGTCGATTACGTTTTGACCTGCCCGGCAAATTGAGACAGTTTGTAAGTTGAGCGCCAGTCCTCGGAGGTGGTCCGGACTCCCGTCATTCGGGCCCGCTGCCGCTTAAAGTACCTCAATTGAGCCTCTCAATCAAAAACGGCCGTTCAGAAAGGCCCTTCGCCCTGA
>Ga0134126_10009231_pt1 | contig 12430 bp, 8 predicted proteins | sample KB31752_FD_96881 | JGI IMG/M metagenome (GOLD analysis project Ga0134126, IMG submission 96881) | Terrestrial soil microbial communities with excess Nitrogen fertilizer from Kellogg Biological Station, Michigan, USA - KB3-175-2 | ecosystem: Environmental > Terrestrial > Soil > Unclassified ...
AGAAGCATCGACTGGATTGTTTGTGGTCGTATCTACCACAGGTAACCTCGTGCAATTTGGCGCGATTCTTTCAAGAGAGCAGGGAGGATCTGTCCTCATTTCGGAGTCGCAAATAAGTAAAAGGAGCAAAAATGACAAGCAGCACTTCAGCGGCTAAGTCCGGAGCGAGCCGCACCAATGGCGGTAAATCCGGCGGGCCGAAAACAGCCCGGGGAAAACAGCGAGCTGCTCAAAACTCAGTCAAGGATGGGATTTTTTCACGTGGAATCGTAATCCCTACACTCGACGAAAAAGAAGCAGATTTCAACAAAATCAAAGCAGAATTTTGGAAGACGCTCCACCCGGTCGGTTCTCTGGAGGAGACTTTAGTGATTGATTTTGTCGAGAACTGGTGGCGCCGAGAGCGGATCCGGCGGGCAGAACACCTGGAGCTGAGCGCCCGTCTCGGCATTGCAAACATTAGTGACAAAGTAGCTCGAGCAGGTAAGATTCAGAAGCTTAAGGGTGAGTTCTTGCTCTTATGCGAATCTCTCACTCAAGATACCGCTCTAGACGCTCGCACGCGTACGCAACTGATTGAAAAATTGGAGAACCTTCGGCTGGAACTGGCCTCATCGAGTGACGGAGTTTTGTTCCTCAGGCGTCAAGTGCGGAATCTTCAAAGCTCTGTAGACAGGGGTTTGGCACTCAACGAAAAGCAAATTGTAACTTTGCGCGCGTGTTGTGGTTTGGCAAGCGAAGTGACGCTCGCCGTGCTTGAAATAAATTCAGGTCTAAATCAAAGCACAAAGAGCGCATCACCGGACTCAACAGGTGCGCTGCAGTTTGAGAGATTGACCGAGAAGGAGAAAGAAGTGCTTCGCATCGCTGCGGCCCTTAAATACGAATCCGGGAAGCTGAAAGCGGAGCGGGGGCAGAATCTAGTGCCCGTGGAATCACCTTCACTGACCGTAAAGGATTTACCTGAACCGCAACAATCTGCGGATGGGACCTTAAAAGAGCAGGCGAGGGAGGAGGGTCGCGGAGAAACTCTGAAGTCGTTGTCAGAGGTGCTTTCGATCGCAATCAGTCAATTGGAATCTCGGGGCGGAGAGGCCGCCCTGCTTGAGAGGGCTGACCAGATTACGCGGATGGCTACGGCAATCGTGGAACCGGACATCGCGGACCGGTTTTCTCGAGCTGAAACGACCGCCGAGCGTCGCATGTATCGTGCGTTGGCTGCTCTGTATGCATCCCGAGAATACGATCGGTCAACGCCGCTTTTGGAGGCACCAAACGCTATACGGCAAAGGCCGGAGACCACTTCCAGGGGCAAGTATTTCAAAACGAACCTGAGCGGCGGGTTTTCAAAATATTAGAAATATGATTAGCGTCGTATTCGCCCCCCCTTAGCCTGCTTCATTCAAGCTGGTTTCATTTAGACCCCAAACCAGGGCTAGAGAGGGATGACACCACTGGCAGAAACGTTTAATTAGAAAAATGATCCATGAGTTACTGCCGATTGTCAGGTTCAGGCTTTGCGACGGAGGCGTAATATCCTTTACGGGCAAAGACCCTCAGTCGATGTCCGTCCCGCTGGGCGGCGACATTGATTGAGCGGTAGCGGCCGTCAGATTCAAAGCCAGCGGGTTTATACGTCAGGAGGTACCGTCCGCGAATTACCTGCTGTACGTCTGTTAAGCTCCCGCCTAGGCGATGTAACGATCCCGGCACGAACGCAGCTCCCCCGGTTTGCTCGGAAAGCGTCCTCAGTGCATGATCGCCCACCAGTGAGCTTGAACTGTCATCAGTCAGTTCTCGGGTGCTAACGCTATAGACCACGGTTTCATTGCGTACACTGCTCGCAATCGTCTCTTTGAGAGTGGTACTGCTGGAATTATCTTGCCCGTCGCTGACCACTACCAGAACTCGAGCGACCGGTTGAGCTTCGCGGAGCCTTCCCAGTTTTTCGGCTGCAAACGCCACGGCATCCCAGAGTGCGGTACCTCCTCCTGGTGCGAGTTGATTCACCGCACGAGACACGAGAGCCTCGTCGTAAGAGAAATCTTGAACCAAAAGAACGGAGTTGTTGACCCCTACGACAAAGGCAAGATCTCGGCGGTCCGACAAAGCGTTTTGTAGGAATTTGACAGCTGCTTTCTGCTCAAATGACAACCGCCCCTTTACCGAATCGCTGGTATCGATCACCAACCCGAGGCGCAGGGGCAACTGGGACTCATTGCGAAACCCGATGATCTTGTCGGGAGCGCGATTGTTATCCAGGACTCGAATGTCTGCCGGCGTGAGGTTGGTTACGGATCTACCCCCCTCGGTGGCGGAGAAGAATATATCTACCTCATCCACGGAAGAGCGATAGGTAAAACCGGAACCGCTCGCCCGCACCTGCTTCGCGACGTCAATATTCTGTAATCCGGCAACGGAACTGCCTCCTGGCGTACCACTCTCTAAAGCTGCGTCCGAGGCTTCAGCTTCGGCAATCTGTTGTCGCTCCGATTCGTCCTGTAAGACTCGTTGTGCGTCGGCAGCTTCGTCTGTCTTCACGACAATTGTCGGCTGCGCGGGTGTTGTCGAAATTGACGACAGGCGCAGCTTCGCATCAACTCGTCTCTGCTGCTCGGTTTTCATCTCTGCCAGCATTTCCCGGAAATGACCAGCCGACGCAGATTGCGGATCTTCTCTTAAGAGCGTTTCCATTTCGCTTTGCGCCTCTAGAAGCTTGTCTTGAGCGCTCAGCGCTGCAGCCGCGTAATAGTGAACCATTTCTGCGCCTTTATGTTTGCGACTATGAACGCCGTGCGCAGTCGCAACGACTCCGGCGTAATCATGGTTAGCAAACTCACCATACGCGAGCGCCAGAGACAGTTGGAGATCTAACGGAGCAATCGTAGATGCCTTATGCAAAGATTCTTCAGCTTCCGGGTATTGCTTCAGCGCCAACTCAGCGATGCCCAGGTTCAAAAATGAGCCCGGTACATGATCGTCTATGGCCGCCGCTTTTGCGAACTCGTCACGAGCCAATTGATACTGATTCTGATCGAGATAAGCGGTTCCGAGAGAGTTACGCGCGGCGACGAAATCTGGGTAAATCCGGATTGCATTTGACAGGTGCTGAACCGCAGCCTGCAAATCTTTGCGCTGAAGTAGCTGATACCCTTTTTCGTATTCTTTTTTTGCTTTCCCCGGAGCCTTCAAATCGAACCTCGAGACAGATCCGCTTGGGCTCTGGAGCGGCGTGCGATCGGCGTTGCGGCTATTGATCAGGAATATATCAAAGCTTATCTGAGTCGCCTGAATCTGATCCAGCCCCATGCCTCCGCCAAATTTGCCTCCTGGGGTGGTTGGCATGCTCAGCACTTGCGCCAGGCCAGCGCAGGACATTATGAAAAAGACTGAGAATCGTAGCGTACGCAGGTACAACATTTGCTTTCCCTTTTGCTGATGCAATATAGGCCCAGTACGCGCCCATTTAAACGCAGATATCATGGAGATCGTTCACGGTCCACCATTGTACCCGACTCAGCAGAAACAGCATGAATACTGGCGTTTTCAAGAAAATACAGCTGGCAGTCTAGCTGTAGAAATCTGCGATCTCGGCAACCACTCGTGCAATTTCTTCCCGTGTCAGTTCCGGGAACATAGGTAGGGCCAATACCTCATTCGGCGCCTTCTCGGTCTCCGGCAAATCTCCTCTTTTATATCCCAGGTAAGCGAACACGGGTTGCAGATGCAGCGGAAGCGGGTAGTAGACCTCGCTTGCGATCCCGCGAGATTTCAGGAAGGCACGAAGTTCGTCGCGCCGCTCAGCTCGAATGACATATTGATGGAAGATATGGAACGCGTAGGGCGAGGTGTGGAGGAGTTGGAGAGGAAAGCCGGAGCGATTGGCCCGATCCGCCGAGCCAGCGTTTTCTTCTGGAGAGAAACCTTCAGCGACCAGGCCTGCTTTTTTGAGAAGCAGACTGTAAGTTTCCGCATGATTTCGTCGCCGATCGTTCCAGCGATTAATATGTTTTAGTTTCACCCGCAACACGGCGGCCTGGATCGCGTCCATACGTGCATTCCATCCAAACTCGGTGTGCAGATAGCGCTCGGGACTTCCGTGGTTGCGAAGGCGGCGCATGTGATCGGCCAAGGCCGGGTCGTTGGTTGTGACCATACCGGCATCGCCGTACGCGCTCAGATTCTTCGTGGGATAAAAACTGAAAGCAGCGGCGACGCCCATGGAACCTGCAGGGTTGCCGTTACATTTCGCGCCGATGGCTTGGGCAGCATCCTCGATCAGGACTATGTCGTGTTCCGATGCGATTCGCTGGAAGGCGGTCATGTCGGCACATTGGCCATATAGATGGACGGGAAGAATGGCCTTGATCCGCCCGGCAACTTGGCTTTGCCCCCTTTTTCTACGGTCATTCTGAGCGAAGCGCATCGATCCGACCACGGATTGATTATTCGAGTCGAGGAACCCGCTGGTTTTTTTGAGGAAGTCTCGGACATTTGCCGGATCCAAGTTCATCGTTTCCGGCTCGATATCCACGAAAACGGGTTCCGCGCCAGCCCGAACGATCGAGCTCGCAGAGGCAAAAAAACTAAAAGGAGTGGTGATGACGCGGTCACCTGGGCCAACTCCAGCAGCCGCCAGCGCCAGCCAAAGGGCATCAGTTCCCGAGGCGCAGCCGACCGCGTGCTTCGCGCCAACGAATTGCGCCAGTTCTTGCTCCAGCGCCTCAACTTCAGGCCCAAGCACAAACTGCTGGGAGACGCAGACCCGCTCAATAGCGGCCCGGATTTCCTCCTCGATTCCCGCATATTGCCGCTTCAGGTCGAGGGTAGGAACGCCGGCGTTGTGCGCTGGCTCGTTTCTTAGCATTGGAAACTCAGGATTCTACAACAGGAATCGTGTACACCAAGGCTCGCCGCAGTGCGGGTCGGGCGTCGCTTCCTACAGTTTTTCATATCTCCCATTTGTGTCGAAATCCAGAATACCGTATGCAAAAATCTTGACCTCGGGCAGAGTATCCCGTAAGCTGCTGCACCCTATAGCTGAAGGCGATTCAGAGTCTGTGGAATCAGAGTTGCACTTTGGTAACTCAGCATTTCGTGTTTCTACCAATTCTCGGGTAGTCAGAGGCAAAATTTCTCGAAGTTAAAGGTCAGGAGATACCGCACATGCGGGAGGATTCGATGAACAATTTTCGGAAGCTTACATTTGCCGCGGGCTGGATTGCGCTGCTGCTGTTTGCCATTAGCGCCTTTGCGCAGGAAACCACCGCCGGCTTGCAGGGAACGGTTAAAGACCCGTCGGGCGCGCTCGTCGCGAACGCCCAAGTCACGGTAACAGCGCCGACCCTCATGGGCGACAAATCCACCAAAACAGACTCGTCTGGCTACTACCGTTTTGCCAATCTCCCGCCGGGCACTTACACCATTACCGTCAAAGCCGAAGGGTTTGCGACGACGAAGAAGGATGGCGTGGCACTGGAGGTCGGCCACCTTCCGACCCTCGATCTTGCGTTGCAGGTTGGCAAAACGGAGACTGTGGTTGAAGTGTCTGGAGAGTCGGCGCCACTCGTGGACGTCACCACCAATACAAACCAGACCAACCTAACCGAGGACGTCATCAAAAATGCTCCTCACGGCTACTCGTTTCAATCGATGATTCAATTCGCCCCGATGGCCCGCAACGAACCTCTTGCCGGTGGCCAGATGGTTGGAGGCGGCACGGGAGGCTCGTTGCCTGGGAGCAGCGGAAATGGCGGCGCCGTCGGCTATTCAATCGGCGGAGCTGCGGACTCCGAGAGCGCCTATCTGGTGGATGGAATCGACACTGAAAATATTTCCGGCGGTTACTCCAACGCTAATGTTCCATTCGAGTTTATTCAGGAAGTGCAGATTAAGACGTCTGGCATTGAGGCGCAGTACGGTGGCGCTTTAGGCGGCGTCGTTAATGTAGTTTCAAAGAGTGGCGGAAACTCGTATCACGGGAGCGGTTTTTTCAATTTCGAGAGTAGTGGAACTGACGGCGCATACACAGTCGCGAATCACGATAACCTTCGATACGACCCTCTTAGCGCCCCGGGTGTGACCGCTCCTTTTGCTGACCAGGCCGCGCAGACATATGTGCCGAAGGCGGATACGTTCCGCGTTCTCCAGCCCGGCTTTACTCTTGGTGGTCCTATCAAAAAAGATCGCGTGTGGTTCTATCTTGGTTTTGCACCTTACGAACACACCATTGACCGCACCGTCAACTTCAATCCAACGATTTGTCAGTCTAGTGTGCCTGGTCAAGGTTGCCCAGATGCACCCCCTAATTCCACGTCCCCTATGCTGCAGACGTTCCATTTAAAAAGTTGGCAGTACTTCAGTAACGCGCGCCTCGATGCCGCTTTGTCGCAAAAAGTCCGCGTATTTGGAGAGTGGCTATACCAATATCAGCGAGAAACTGGGGTCAGTTTGCCATCTGCCGATCCCATCCCATCCCAGAGCGCGACGTTCTTCAACACGGGCGTACTTGGAAACCCGTACGGTATTGCCACTCCAATATCCCAGTTTGACCCCAAATACGGCTTTTCAGAACCCAACTCGCTCTATGTTGTTGGCGCGGATATTACCTTAAATCCGGCGGTTGTTGCCACGACCCGTTTCGGATACTTCTTCACCAACTACCATGACTTCGGCTGGCCGACGACGGGGACAAATCTTGTTTGGAATTCAAGCGGCGCTGGGGTGACCGACAACGCCGGCAATTCACTTCCCGCTGGTTTGCAGTTGGCCGGCGGAACCACGACGACTCCGTATGACAGCAGCTTCACCCTGTACAACGCCAGCAAGCACTGGCAGTTCAATCAAGACCTGGCCGTTTTCAAGGGCGGCATGTTGGGAACGCATAACTTCAGGTTTGGCTACCAACTGAACCGGATGTCTAACATCGTCAACCAGAATGGCAACGTACCTCAGGCATTTCTTTCGCTTGGAAATGCTCAAAGCTACGGCCCTAGCACTGTGAGTGGCAATAACAACTGCGCCCTTCTGCAAGCTGAATGGGGAGGCAATTGCGCCGGTCAGTATGGCTACGTGACTCTCACGGATTTTGCAACTATCCTGAGTAAGCCCGCGATTGACTGGAACCATGCGTTCTATGTGCAGGATGCCTGGACGGTTGGTCACGGCCTCACTCTCAACCTCGGCGTGAGGATTGAAAAAGAGACGCTACCTGTTCCCGCTGGCCTTCAACAGGCGGGCGTAGTTCCGCCTCGTTCGATCAGCTTCTCCTGGGGCGACAAGATCGCGCCGCGCTTGGGAGCTGCATGGGGTTCAAGGGATGGGAAGATGAAAATCTTTGGCAGCTATGGCGTCGTTAACGACGTTATGAAGCTGCTGTTGGCCCAAACGTCCTGGGGTGCGCAGGCGTTTGAAAATTGCGTTTATCCTCTCGGTCCCGATTCGAGTAATTCGTTTTCCAACTCCGATCTCTCATTCGTGTACGCGAACAGCCGCGCCTGTCCAAATGGCGGTCCGACGACTCCGGCAAACTTCGCTGGGGGAACGACACCGACGTCTTTAACGGACGCAGGCTCAGGGGTATCGCTGATTGAAAACGTCAATTTCCGTCCTTGGGAGCCGGTTGCGCCCGGGGTCAAACCCTATCGGCAGCACGAGTTCGTTGTTGGCTACGACTACCAGATCGGCAAGACTTGGGCATTCGAAGCCCGTTATGATCGTCGCCGACTGGACCACGTAATCGAAGATGCTTCATTGGCCGATCCGTTTAACTTCGAGATGTACACCATCGTCAATCCTGGCGAGGGCGTAAACAGCACCATCGATGGGTATGCCAACTTCCTCGGGTCGTTGGGCGATGCGTTTGGCATCCCGAACTTCCACTTCACTCCGAGCGCCTTCGGAACATGCCCCAGCTGTCCGCACCTCCCGAAAGCTGTCCGCAACTACGATGGCTTTGAACTGAGACTCACGAAAGGTACGAGCCACGGTTGGGCTGGTATGTTCAGCTACACTTGGAGCCGCCTGTGGGGTAACTATACCGGACTGACCACCACCGACCAGACTGACGGCGGCGCGACCGGTCGCAACTCCCCGGACACGACCCGTGCGTTTGACGAACCGTTCTATTATTACGGTGCTAACGGCAAGTCAAATAACGGGCTGTTGCCGACGGATCGTCCCAATGCTTTCAAAGGCGACGTGTACTATACGCTGCCCTGGAAGCATATGGCGACAACTTTCAGCCTCTTCCAGGCGGCTTATTCGGGTACTCCGTTAAGCTCTTTCAGTGATATCGGCCTGGCGTGCTGCAACGAACCTATCGAATCTGTGGACATCTTCGGCCGTGGAAAGTGGGCGAATGTAACTGAGGACCCCACGACGGGCGTGGTGTCATTTGGTATCCCGACTGTTCGTCGCACACCGTGGTACACCCAAACTGATTTCCAGTTATCCCACACCATCAAGCTGAACGGGGAACGTCAGCAATTGACGTTCTCTGCAACTGCGCTCAATTTGCTGAACCAGCATGCCGTGGTGAACTACTACCAGGGCTTCAGTTCCATAGCAGCTGCGAGCGCAATGCTCCCGGGTTCTATCTTCGGCGGTGCCGCCTCTTACCAGACGGTGGAGGGTGGCTATGATCCGGTAGCAGCGGCGAATGGCGTAGGTTTCATCAAGAGCTCCCAATACGGCCAGCCGAACCTATGGCAGCTGTCGCGCAACATTCGGTTAGGGGTGACGTTCAGCTTCTAACCTCCAGGAGCTTTATTTTGTAAGGGAGCCCGTTTTTCCGGCTCCCTTTTCTTATCTCTGCGCCATAGTTGTCGGCGTTAAGGGGCGGGCACTGCGGGGCGCACGGAGACCCGCGGCGGACTATAGATACTCCTTCTCCAAGATTGCTGCCGGATTGAGTGGGAAGCCCTACTTCCACCGCGCGTTTGGGCGTCCGTTGACACCGCCTCTTGCCGCCGATAAAATTGTAGGTTCCAGAGAGACCTCTCGGCCGGCCGGATACCTAGCAGAACCAGCAGAAAATATGGATGAGACGCTCAGACAAATAGGGGGATTACTGCTCGGAGCCGTCCCGACGGTGATCTTCTTTTTGCTTCTGTTTGGGCTCTATACAGTGCTTGTCCACAAGCCTCTGACGCGCGTGCTGGCCGAGCGCCGTGCGCGGACGCAAGGCGCCATCGAGAAGGCCCGCGCGGACGTCGCCGTAGCTGAGGCACGAACCTCCGAATACGAACAGAAATTGCGGGATGCGCGTGTGGCGCTGTTCAAGGCGCAGGAAGCACGGCGCGCGAAGGCATCGCAACTGCGCGCACAAGCCGTTGCCGATGCGCGTTACAAGGCTCAGACGCAAATCGAGGCCGCGCGCACCGAGATCGAGCAGAGCAAAGCTGCTGCCAAGCAAAATCTCGAGGCGGAAGCTGGCCGCCTCGCCACCGAAATTATTCGTACAGTGCTCGAACCGGCCATGTCGCAGGCTCCGGCAGGTGGACGATGAGAAATTCTGTTCTTCGTTTCAAAGTTCTCATGCTCGTTTTTGCGGCGTGTCTCTTTTTGCGTCCGCTTGTCCCTGCTCAGGAGTCGACTCCCTCCAGCAAAGAACAGCGCTCCGAGCAAACAGCGAAATCGGATTTGAAGGCTGAGGAAACCGGTAGCGCCGATGAGACTGCGCAGTTCAGGCATTCCGGCTCCGTGCACTTGCTTTCACGCTTGACGGGATTGAGCGAGGACCATGCGTATTGGCTTGCGGTGCTCATCAATTTTGGGGTCGTGGTCGCAGCGATTGTCTGGTTCTCGAAAAAAAGCTTGCCGTCGGTCTTCCGCAACCGCACAATCTCCATCCAGAAGTCAATCGAAGAAGCGCGGAAGGCGAGTGAAGATGCGAATCGCCGGCTGTCGGGCATAGAGTCGCGTCTGGGCCGGCTCAGCGACGAGATCGCACAGATGCGACTGACTTCCGAAAAAGAGGGCGCGGCCGAAGAAGAGCGGATTCAGAAAGCTGCCGAGGAAGACGCAAAACGCATTGTGGAATCGGCGGAGCAGGAGATCGCTGCCGCAGCCAAGGCTGCTCGCCGCGAACTCACTTCGTACGCCGCTGATCTTGCGGTAACGCTCGCCACAAAACAGATTCATGTCGATGCGCCGACCGACCAGGCGCTTGTGCGCAGGTTCGCGAGCCAGCTTGCGAATGGCGGAGGGAAAAAGGCGTAAATGGCCACCGTCGTCAATACCTATGCGCGGGCTTTCGCTGACGTCGTCATCGGCAGCCGTCTGGACGCCGCTCGCACTCTGGCGGAAGCGCAGCAGATCGCAGCGCTAGCGGACGAGAGCAAAGAGCTGCGCGAGGTTTGGGACAATCCGTCGATCGCTGCGGAGCAAAAGCGTGCAGTACTGGACGCAATTGTCCAGCGCGCGGGAATCTCGCGTTGGGTGCGGAACTTCGTTGCGGTGCTGATCGATAAAAGGCGTACGCGCTTTTTGTCGGAGATCGTGAAGCAATTTGCGCATGATCTGAACGATCGTCTCGGAATCGCGGAGGCCGAAGTCACGACGGCGCGACCATTATCGGCGCAAGAGCGTGCTGAACTGGAATCGGATTTATCGCGAGTTACGGGCAAATCGATCCGCGCCAAGTACGAGCAGAATCCGGCGCTCCTCGGGGGAGCGATCGCGCGCGTTGGCAGCACGGTCTATGACGGCTCCGTTAAGGGTCAGTTGGAGAGGATTAGGCAGCAATTGGTGAACAGTTAGCCGTCAGTCGTCAGCCATCAGCCGTCAGTAGCGACACGAACTGAGGGTTGATGGCTGAAGGCTGAGAGCTATTTTCTATGGCCACAATCAAAGCAGACGAAATTACACAACTAATCCGGCAGCAGATCGAGAACTACGAGACCAAGATCGCCGTCGATGAAGTCGGCACCGTCATCACGCTTGGCGACGGCATTGCGCGCGTGCATGGCCTGGAGAAGGTCATGGCCGGCGAACTGCTCGAGTTCCCGCACAACGTCTCGGGCATCGCCATGAACCTGGAGGAAGACCAGGTTGGCGTGGTGCTCCTCGGCGAATACACCGAGATCAAAGAAGGCGACCAGGTGAAGCGCACCGGCCGGATCATGAGCGTGCCTGTGGGTGACGCAATGATTGGCCGCGTGGTGAATTCGCTCGGGCAACCGATCGACGACAAGGGGCCGATCTCGACCAGCCAGTTCATCGCGCTGGAACGAATTGCGCCCGGCGTCATTGAACGCCAACCTGTGCGCGAGCCCATGGCAACTGGATTGAAGGCCATTGACAGCATGATTCCGATTGGCCGCGGCCAGCGCGAACTGATCATCGGCGATCGCCAGACCGGAAAAACTGCCATCGCAATCGACACGATCATCAACAACAAAGGCGGGGACCTGATTTGCATTTATTGTGCGATCGGGCAGAAGCGGTCTTCGATTGCCCAAGTGGTGCAGATTCTCTCCGACTACGGAGCGATGGATTACACCATTGTGGTTGCGGCATCGGCTTCGGAACCGGCGCCCATGCAGTACATCGCGCCCTACGCGGCGTGCGCGATGGGCGAGTACTTCCGTGATACCAAGCGGCATGCGCTGGTTATCTATGACGACCTTTCGAAGCATGCGGCGTCATATCGCGAGATTTCGTTGTTGCTACGGCGCCCACCCGGTCGCGAGGCGTATCCCGGAGACGTTTTCTATCTCCACTCACGTTTGCTGGAGCGTGCGGCGAAGCTGAGCAATGAAAAGGGCGGCGGGTCGCTCACGGCATTGCCGATCATTGAGACGCAGGCTGGCGACGTTTCGGCCTACATTCCGACGAACGTCATCTCGATCACCGACGGTCAGATCTATCTCGAAACCGATTTATTCAACCAAGGCGTGCGTCCTGCGGTGAACGTTGGACTTTCAGTCAGCCGCGTGGGGGGCAGCGCGCAAATCAAGGCCATGCGCCAGGTTGCCGGCAGCCTGAAGCTGGAACTCGCACAATACCGCGAGTTGGCAGCATTCGCGCAGTTTGGCAGCGATCTCGACAAGGCCACGCAGGCGCAGTTGAATCGTGGGCAGCGGTTGGTGGAAGTGTTGAAGCAGAAGCAGTTCTCGCCTCTGCCGTTCTCGAAGCAGATTCTGATGATCTTTGCGGGAACTAGCGGCGTGCTCGACGATATGCCTGTCGACCAGGTGCGCGATTTCGAGCAGGAACTCTATAAGTATGTTGAGGGATCTAATCCGGGTCTGCTGCGCACGATCATGGAGAAGAAAGTTCTCGACGACAACATCAAGGCGGACATGGCTAAGGTGATCCGCGAGTGCAAGGAAGCGTTCGTCGCGGAGAGACAAGCGGTGGGAGCAAGATAGCGGCGAGCAACGAGCGATGAGCAGCGAGCAACCCAAGTCCTTAGCCGTAACTTCTC
>Ga0134126_10009232_pt1 | contig 12430 bp, 7 predicted proteins | sample KB31752_FD_96881 | JGI IMG/M metagenome (GOLD analysis project Ga0134126, IMG submission 96881) | Terrestrial soil microbial communities with excess Nitrogen fertilizer from Kellogg Biological Station, Michigan, USA - KB3-175-2 | ecosystem: Environmental > Terrestrial > Soil > Unclassified ...
ATATAATACTGATTATTTTTCGAAATTTAGTTTTCTCAGTTCACCCTTGAAATTTTTGATCGTCACCGACTCAACCATGCTGTCGATTAAAAGAAACCTCGAAGATTGCGACAAAAAGGAATTCCCATAATAAAACTCTTCCTTCCGCATCTTATGATCCCTGCACGTTACAACCGCACTGACATCATCCGCGTTCACCCGCATCATTTTTACCGTCCTCTTTAATTGATACAACTTCAGCACATCCTGGTGCTGGCTTGCAGCAACCAGGTAATTGCCCGCCGGGCCCATTAATTTCACCAGCGCCTTGCCATCGTGTGGAATGTATATCCCGCTTTCCCCGATGGATCGAGGCGAAAAGCCCCCTTTGCCGTCACCCTTTAATAATAGCCCATTCAAGGCATCATATCTGCCGGTAGCGGCCTCTGTTCCATAGTCGTTTCCATTGATCAATACATCCAGGTTGCCGTCGCCGTCAAAGTCGTCGACAACCATTCCATTGACAACCGATGCCTGGGCCTCCCGTGGTAAAGGAATTAAAGTGAATTTCCCGCCGCCGTCATTTCGCAAAAAGCAGGATTGAAGCATGTTAGCCTGCAGGCGAATCGCCCCCTTGCGCTGTTCCGGCGTAAGGATATCATCCATGGTAGCCAGGGCAAAAGATTTATACGTAGGGAACCTGGTTTTGATACCGGGGAATTGTTTGGCAATATCATCTCTTCCAAAAGCCGGGAATTCCTTCTTTTGGCCCTGCTGATCCGGAAGATAGAGCGAGGTTATGGCAACAAAGGCCCCATTGCTCTCGAAATCTTTGGCGGTAATGGCGAGGGGGGCGCTCTCGTCACCCCTATAAAAGGTATTTAATCCCAGGTTGCCGACAACATAATCGGTCCTCCCCGTATGCCGGAAATCGCCGGCGGCGATGCTGTTCCACCAACCCGTTAAGCCGCCGATACCTGACAAGGAAGTAACATTTTTAAATTTGCCCCCGGTGTGTTTAAAGAAAGTCACCGGCATCCATTCTCCCACCAAAACAAGGTCGGTTTGCCCGTCGTCATCGAAATCCGTAAAAAGCGCGTCGCTCACCATCCCGATATGCTTCAATTCCGGCGCGACCTCCGCGGTGACATCCGTGAATTGCACATGGCCATCCCGCGAGTCGTTACGAAACAGGAAACTGCTCACCGGGCTGGGATACTGCCCCGGGGCGACCCGGCCCGACACAAAAAGATCCAATTTCCCATCGCCATTGAAGTCAAAAGCCCTTACGCATAATTTGCTGGTATGATTCAGCGGCAGGGCGCCGGTGTCGGCGGAAAAATTCCCGTGCCCGTCGTTGATATAAAGGCCATCCTGGTAGCCGCCGGTATCCGCGGCACTTGAATATCCGCCCCTTGCGATGTATAGGTCGGGCTTGCCGTCGCCATTCGCATCGAAAAGTAAAATACCTTCGTCTTTCGCCTGACCCCGTCCGGCGTGGGGTAAAAGCGCCTTCTCAAGGAATTTCCCGTTAGGCTGCTGCAAGAACAATGTCGCGGGGCTGGTCGCGTTCCCGCCGACGATAAGATCATCGAGCCCATCGCCGTTGACATCGCCTGCCGCCAGGGCGGGATTATACTCCGAGAATTTGTGCGGCAACAAGGCCTGAATGTTGAAATCGAACGCGGGCATATCCCTATGCGTATAATTGATCCCGGCATCCGCGGTCACCTCCCTGAAAAGCGAATGCGGAGCAACCACCGGCTGCTCATAAGCGCAATCCTCCTTCGCATTCCTTACATCGACTACCAACCACTGATCCGCCTTCACATTTGTCATAGTCTGTTTCTTCCCGTTATTCCATCTTATTACAACGGAATCGATGAGCCTTGTTCTCCCCAAACCAAAATGTGCCATACACTGTACCGACGATAGATACCCCCGGTAGGGACTATTGTCATACACCTGCTGTTTGCCATGGGCATAAAAAATGTTGACGGTGGCCCCGATACCGTTTACATTCTGCTTTCCCCCCTTGAATTGCAAATTCAAAAAATGCGTAGAAACCGTGTCATTGTCTCTCGAAGTATTCCTGTACAGCAATGGCTCACCATCGATGGTATTGATCACCATATCCATAGCCCCATCGTTGTCGAGATCGGCATATGCCGCGCCATTGGAAAAGGCCGGAAAGCCCAAACCCCACTTGCCGCTCACATCATCGAATCCGCATGCCCCATTGTTTTTGAAGGCATAGTTGTGCAATTTTACCTGCGGGATCATGTCGAGCATTTGCATATTGCTCCTGAGCCCGCCGGAATGCTGCCGGTAATCGATAAAGTCACGATCCGACCAATCGCGCCGGAAGCCGTTGGTGACAACCAGGTCACGGTAACCGTCGTTGTCGAAGTCGACCACCAGCGGCGTCCAGCTCCAGTCCGTTTGAGCCATCCCGCTCATAAAGCCGATCTCACTGAACACCGGAAGGCCGATCGAGTCGTCCCGTCCGATGGTTGGACCCTGGTTGAGTTGCAGGGTATTACGCACATATTGCGCCTGGTAGCCGTAATTTTCGAGATTTTGATAGCTATTGGTGTTGATGGCGTTCGACATGGTTTTTTTGCGATAGTTGTCTTCCGCGCTCATGTCGAGCTCCACTACATCGGGAAGCCCGTCGTTGTTGATGTCCACCACGTCCTGCCCCATGCTGTTATAGGAGGTGTGTTTGAAATATTCCTTGGTCCTGTTCGTAAAAGTGCCGTCATGGTTATTGATATACAAGATGTTATTCGAAATAAAATCATCGGAGACATAGATGTCTTTCCAGCCGTCGTTATTGAGATCGCAGATGCTTGCGGCAAGCCCGTACCCTTCGAATTGGATTCCCGCTTCAGCCGAAACATCATGAAAAACAGGATGGCCAAGAAGCGGATCCATCTCATTCCTGTAAAGTCTTCCGCGGTTCGGCCCCCCTGAAGGTCTGTCCTGGCCTATAAAAACAGCCGATTCATTGCGGCTCGAAGCTTCATCGACCGTGAGGTATAGGTCGAGATCGCCATCGTTGTCGTAATCGAAAAAGCTGGCCATGGTCGACTGCACGTGGATGTCCAGACCATATTCGGCAGCCATGTCTTTGAAATGAGGAATGCCGTCTTTATCCGGACCCTGATTGATGTACAGGATATTTCTCCGCCGCAGCGAGTCTTTATAAAGGGTATTGCAAATATAAATGTCCATCAACCCATCGTTGTTGATATCGACTATGGACACCCCGCGGGCCCATCTTCCCAATCCTTCAACCCCCGCTTTCGCGGTGACATCTTCGAAATGAAAATGGCCCTTATTGAGATATAGCTTGCAAGGCACCATCCCGCCCGTAAAAAAAATATCCTGCAGCCCATCGTTATTGAAATCCCCGATGCCGACGCCGCCCCCGTCATAGATATTGACCGTAGAAAGTGGGTTGATGGAATCGTTTTCGACAATGGTATTGTTGAACGAAATGCCGGAGAGGGAAGAAGAAATTTTTTCGAACAGGGTATGTTGGCGGTTGCAGGATAGGAGAGCCATGCACACGAGGCAGGCAATTGTCTCATTTTGAAACGTCCGAAACGCTATGCGATCTCTGTTTTCCATGCAATTCGCTTAATAGTGGTCTTTCAATGCCCCTTAAAACATCCTGCTGCGGCTTGGTCAGCTCGAGCACAACGATTTCATTATTCCCTGGTTTCAACCATTCTCCCGGGACATAGATCGTTTGCTGCGGGCCTACATTCCAATAACGGCCGAGATTGTATCCATTCACCCAGACCACGCCCTTGCCCCATTTGCTCATGTCGAGATAAGCATCGCCTGCTTCGGTTAAGTAAAATATCCCTCTTCGGATCACTGGAGCCTCTGTATATCGTCCCCCGCTCGCCGTTCTCCTGATCGCATTGACGTCGCTAAAAGGAAGGGAGTACATTCGCCAGTTCTTTAATTCCTGCTCGTTGAACAGGACTTCCCCCGTGATGCCCTTTTTGTTTTGCAAAAGATACGGCCCAAAATTTATCCGGCCAAGATTTTCAACCAGGATATCGAGCGTAACGTTTCCTTTAGGCATCTCGACAGGGATGGTGCTGTCCCCATGCCGCCGGTCCAAAATACCTGCTCGTTTTCCGTTAATGAACACCAACGCATAATCCCGCAATCCTTTTACGAGAAGATCTCCTCTTTTTCCTCCCGTTGTCAGCGTTGTTCTGTACAACACGAAACCATAAGCCTGGGAAAGATCTTCAAAGGTCAAAAGTCTGGGGTTTACTTTCGGCGGTGGGAGAATGCTGAATATACTGGTCGATGCGATGAATTGAATTTCAGTGATCGGTATCACCGGCTTGCTCGGCGGCACATCCGGTAAGGTTTCGCCTGGAGGCAGATGCCTTTGGATCACGTGTCGGAAAGCCATGAATTTCGGGGTTGGGTTGCCTGCCTCGTCCAGGGGCGCATCGTAATCATAACTGCTTGTCTGCGGCTCAAAAGGGCTTTTGCTATTGTAGTTGGCCCCGTTCATAAACGCCCTGGTAGTTCCGCCATGAAACATATACATATTTACGGAAATGCCGGCGGCGAGCAGGCTATCCAGCTGAGCGGCGTATTTTTCCGGTGGAATAACATGATGCGGCGCCCCCCACCAGTCGAACCAGGCAGGATACCATTCCGCAACATAATACGGGCCCTTGCCATTATTATATTTTCTGATCAGTTGTTTTATTTTCTGGGGGTTGACCATGCCGTTTACCGCGGGAAGCAAACCAGGCAAACAGCCTTTTGCCATATCGTTGGGCGGATCGCAGGTGTAGAGAAGGCCGTCAAAACCCGCTTCCTGGAATATCCGCCGGTTGATCGCAAGATATTCCTTGTCGTCACCGTAAGACCCGTATTCATTCTCCACCTGGATCATCAATATATTACCTCCGTGGTTTACCTGCAGCGGCGCGAGCTGCTTGCCCAAAGCCATCAGGTATTGTTTGTATTCCTTCAGGTATCTTTCTTCCCTGCTGCGAACGACAAGCCCTTTTTCATTTTGCAGCCAGTAAGGATATCCGCCGAATTCCCATTCGGCGCACACGTAGGGAGACGGCCTTAGCACCACCCATAAGCCTTCCTCCTGCGCAATTCTCACGAAGGCGGCAATGTCGTTATTCCCCGAAAAATCGAATTTGCCTTTTTCCGGTTCTTGTACATTCCAGAAAACGTATGTTCCTATCGTATTCAAACCCATGGCTTTCGCCATTCGCATCCGTTGCCGCCAGGCCTCACGGGGAATTCGCGAATAATGCATTTCTCCGCTGATCATCTGGAAAGGCTTGTTATCGAGCAGGAATACCGAATCGCCCAGGGCAAACCGGTGTTGTCCGTAACCCTTGATGCTATATGCCAAAAAGAATACGAATAGAATGGCACCAATTCTTTTCATAATTAAGTCGTTTATCAATACCCGATGATCATGAAAATAGAGGCTCCCTGTAGAAACAGGGAGCCTTGATTACGATTGCTTGTGTAATCAGTAAGACGGGTTTTGAATAAGTTTCAGATTTTTGTTCATTTCGTCATAAGCGATCGGCAAGAAATAGTATTTGGGGTTCCAGGCCCTGGCGCCGGAGTAATCCAGGTTGGCATAGTTGCCGGCCCCGCTGACATCGGCGACGGGCGTATAAACAGGCGTGCCCGAACCATAGGTCGTAGAACCATTGTACGGATAGAAGATGTGGATGGCCCACACATTGCTGAAGCCGGCTTTTTGTCCATACACGGCCGGGTCACAGATCATCCAACGCCGGATGTCGAAATAGCGCAATTCTTCAAATGCCAGTTCTATTTTACGTTCGTGCTGCAGGTTTGCCATTGTAGCACTGGCGATCGGCGGCATGGCTGCTCTCGTCCGTATCATGTTGATATAGGTCGTGGCCGTTGCCGCGTCACCCAGGCCCAGGCAAGCCTCGGCATAGTTAAGCAAAACCTCGGTATAACGCATATAACGCCAGGGTGTCGACTGCAATACTTTTAAGGGGTCGATATTGGGGTCGCTCCATTTTCTTAAATAATAGCCCGTGGGCGACCAGTTCCAGATATTGGCGCCGGTAGGGGGATTGTGGGTATCGAAACCGCCCGTTTCATACTGGATGTCGTCGGTGGTTGGATTGGCAGCCGAGGTATTTTGATAACCCGTCTGCACCTTACCCGTGGGCTCATGTGGTAAAATATCCGACGTCCGTTGACGCCAGGGAGCCCCGTCGTACAACACCGTTCCATAAAAACGCGGGTCGCGGTTCGCGTAAGGCGCCGCGGCTTCGGTGGGATTGCTCCAGCTAAAGGTAGTACCGTCGTTCATCTCGTACTCATCGACGAATTGCTGTGTCGGCGCATCCACTCCCCAGCCCCAAAAACCATTGGGATTATGGAATAATCCCGGACCATACGTTTTCCCATAATCGTTCCAGTTCGCCACCGTATTGGTCGAGACATATTTTACAAAAATGTCTTCCGGCGTACTCATCTGGATAAACAAATTGCCATAATTCGTAGCGGCTTCACTTTGTGAAGCCGGATTCGGCATGTACAGCGAATACTGCCCCAGGTTGATAACCGCGAGCGCCGCGTCTTTTGCTTTTTGCCAGCGCGCTTGCCTGTCGCTCGCCGAAAAAGTAGCGTACCTTACCAGTTCAGGATGCGCATAGCTCGAAAACGGATCCGTCACAGTAGCGTTGCCACCATTGTACAGATCGCTGGCCGCAAATAACAACGCCCTCGACTTTAAGGCAAGCGCCGCACCCTTGGTGGCCCTGCCTACCTGCGCCTGTATTAAAGGCAGGTATTGGGCGGCACTGTCACACTGGTCCGAAATAAACTGGATACAATCGGCATAGGTGTTTCTTGCAACGCTGAAACTATCCGTTAACGAGTAAGCTTTTGTGATCAGGGGTACGCCGCCATAAAACGATACCAGGTTCTGGTACAGATAAGCCCGCAGGAAAAATACTTCACCCATGAGCTCGTGCTTGGTAGCCGTATCGACTGGCGACGCGTTGATCTTCGAAAAAAAGAGGTTGGTAGCCCGGACGAACGAATATTCATTTGTCCAGCCAAAATGTTGCAATTCCGGGCAATTGGTATTGTTGAACGGCCCTAGATTGCTCGGCGTTATCTCGCTTAACATGGCCATTTGCTGGCCCGCCCACGTACACGCCTGTGTAAGGGCTTCATCCGTAACCGAAGCCAGCATCGACCAGTCGAATCCATGCGGCAACCCCTGGTAGATATTGTTGACATAGGCTGTTAACAATCCGGGATCGGTTGAATTGAAAACGGCATCGTCGGAAACCGCGGCCACGGGCGTTTGATCGAGTATTTTTTTATTGCACGATATGCCGGGCCCTATTACAATAGCCGCTAAAAGAATTATATAAGCAATATTTTTTTTCATATGTATTTATTTAGAAGGTCAAAGTCAATCCCATTGATACAACGCGTGACAACGGATAAGTACCGCCGGAGTTGCTCGGTATCGCATTTTTCAGATCGGTAGGGGTGGGATTGCCCGCCGATTCCGGGTCGAAGTCTTTAATACCGGGACACCAGGTCAGCAAATTCTGCCCGCTCACATACACCCGCAGATTGTGGATACCTGAATTTTCAAGACCTTTTGCATCGATAGTATAGCCGAATTGCAACGTCTTCAGGCGAACGTAATCCGTTTTATGCAGGAAGAACGTGTTGCCGGTATTATCCCAGTAATAATTACCACGGTTGGGCGTCCTTGGAATATTGCCGTCCGGATTGGTCGGAGACCAGCGGCCGTCCAGCAGGCTCTTACGGAAATTCGTAAAGGTACCGCCATCCGAATTCAGATACATGACGGCCCCTGTGGCTCCCTGGAACAACATCGACAGATCGAATTGTTTGTAGCTCAGGTTGATATAAGTGCCGAAGGTAAAGGTGGGAATGCTACTTTTATAGATTCTCGTTTGCTGCCGCGAATCCATGGTGTCGTTATGTGCAATATCCACATATCGGATGTCGCCGGGTGCCGGCGGAGTACTAAGCCCCCAGGATTTGAAGCTGCTCGCATAAGCAGCGGAGTCCTTGGAGTTATGTATGATGCCGTTGGCTACATAATATAACCCCGAGCCCATGGGATGACCCGTGGTTTGTTGCCACACCGGTGCGCCGGGCGCCTCACCCCATTGCAACACCTTGTTTTGGGCATAACTTCCGTTAAGGGAGATGGAATAGTTGAACTTACTCCTGGTTGTGTTGGCGTAGCTGATGCTGAAATCGAATCCCTGATTTTGTACCTTTCCATAGTTTACACTTGGCAGCGACAAACCAGCTGAAGAGGGAACAGTGGCATTCTGCGGCCACAGGATATTGCTTCGTTTATAATAGAAATAGTCCGCTTCAACCGTTAACTTGTTATTCAGGAAATTGGCATTGAAACCCACATCGCTTTGATTGGCAACCTCCCACGTGATGTTAGGGTTGGCAATTACACTTTCATACACCGTTTGCAGTTCACTCGGTGAGCCCGCATTGTTCACCACAAAGGGATAATATTGACCTGTGGTATTGTAATAACTACTGCCAAACAAATACGAAGTCAGGTACTGGAAGCCGGCCACCCGGTCATTACCCGTTTTCCCCCACGAAGCCCTTAGTTTAAAATAATCGATGAACCGCACGTTGTCCTTCCAGAATTTCTCCTCCGAAGCTACCCAGCCCGCCGTCACACCCGGGAAAAAGCCATATCGATGACCGGGAGCAAAGATGTACGAGCCGTCATACCGGCCTACAAACTCAACCAGGTATTTATTGGCGTAGCTGTAGTTCACCCTGCCGAAATAGCTCAACCGGGAACTTACGTTGCCCGAACCACCGGTGGCCTGGTTAGCCGTCGCTCCAGCAAACATTTCCTGGACAGCTGTGGAAGCAAAAAGATCCCTGTAAGCATTGAAGTATTCCGTATCGATCTTTGATTCCTGCGCTCCAAGCATGATCTTCAAGCTGTGCTCATCGGCAATGGTCGTTTGATAATTCACCAGGCCATAAGCCAACTTGGAATAATCGCTTTCGAAATTTTCATATAAGGTAGGCGAATTGTTCGTACCGGCGCCAAAGACATTGGAAGTAAGCACCGGCTGCCCTTTAGCATCTACCGTCGTTCCGTCCCACGAATACAACCGCCACGGCTCGGTGAAATTCTTGTCGAAATCAAAGCCTTGATCGAAAGCTACGTTGCCGTTGAACGTCAAGCCCTTTACCCAGGGAATATTGACATCCAATTTCAAATTCGAGTTCAGGACATAATATTTATCGTTATTCGAGCCCGTAGCATTGGTAGAGATCACTACCGGGTTTTCGCCGTGTTCCCGCGCCGGACCGGGATCGCCGTTTGGCCACCACGCAACACTGGTGGGGTAGGCGGATGCCAGATCGCCGAAAATGGTACTCGCTGATTTTTGGGGGTAATGTTTGTCCTGTAAACGCCCGGTGACATTTAAACCGACCCGGATATCCTTGGTGATGTTCGCATCGATATTGGAGGTGAAGCCGTACTGGTTGTAATAGGTAGCGCTGTTCCTGTATTCCCCGTCCTGGTGTTTGTAATCCAGCGAAAAGAAATAATGGACATTCTCCGAACCGCCCGAGACACTAAGATTGGCATTGTTTTGAGCGCTCCGGGGTTTCAACACGGTTTTGAACCAGTCGGTATTAGGATAACGCAATGGGTCTGAGCCATTTGCGAATTTCTGGATCTGCGCGGCGCTGTAAGTCTGGTTCAACCCGCCGGATGGGTTGTTGTAATAGGCGATCTCATTGAGCGCAGTAGCATACAGCGGCGCATCCGCCATTTTGGGTATCTTGGTCGGCTGGTTGTAGCCATAATTCCCATTGAAGGTAAGCTCGGGTTTCCCTGATTTCCCGCGTTTCGTCGTTACCAGGATAACGCCATTGGCCGCCCTCGACCCATAAATGGCCGCCGAAGCATCCTTCAATACCGTTATACTTTCAATGCTATAAGGGTCGATCCGCTCCAAACTTCTGTCCGGCACCCCGTCGATCACCACCAGGACACTGTTATCATTAAAGGTGTTGCTGCCGCGAATGCGCAGGTTGGTGGCATCGCTGCCCGGCTCACTGCTGGTGCTCACGGCAACCAACCCGGGCAGCCTCCCGGCCAGACCATTGGTCACATTGGTCACCGGGGATTCCGTTATCTCTTTGGTTTTGATAGTACTAATGGCTCCCGTCAAAGTCGCCTTTTTGGCCGTTCCGTAGCCTACAACGACCACATCATTCAGCTGTTTGTTAACGACCTCGAGCCCGATGGTGACACTCTCACCCTTCGGGGTAATTTCGATCGGCGTGTAGCCTACACCCGAAACGGACAGAACCACTTTTGAAAGGGAGGAAGGGACCTCGATCTTAAATACCCCTTTTTCATCGGCCGAGACGCCGATCTTGGAATGAAGGACATTAACGGTAGCCCCGGCTACCGGTTCCCCGGTCCGGGAATCCTTGACCGTGCCGGTGATCGTCCGGGTTTGGGCTGACACAGCAAGATTGAAGAGCACTAGTGAACATACTAAAAGCAGTAGTTTAACTTTTTTCATATAGCAGTTTATAAAATTTGAAGAAACAGCCAGTTGGGAGATTGGTAAGGAGGTGTGCTGGGTTAGGTTATATACATATGGCAATCTTTATTGTTAAATAATTGCAAATATGCCTATTACCCCCCCTATTTAGGGGGGACAAATTGATAAAATAGGGGGGTAAAAAATGTGCGCACCCTCAAATTGTTCCAATTTATTGCAACATTTGAATAACTATCCGGTCTAATCTCTCCCGTGAGCCAACAACTAAAGCATACGCTGACGGACAGGCAGCTCGTCGACCTCGCGCTTGGGGGCGATATGCACGCCTTCCGTTGCCTGGTTGAAAATACGGAAAGGCTTGTGGCTCAGATCGTAGGTAAACTGATACAGGCGGAAGAAGACCGCAAGGATATTGCGCAGGATGTCTATTTGAAGGTATTCCGGAACCTCAAGGGTTTTAAGTTTCAATCCAAATTATCTACCTGGGTCGGCCAAGTTGCCTACAATGCTTGTCTAAACCGGCTGCAAAAGCAACAGCTGACCATTTATGGTCCACCGGAAAGAGCGGCGGAGGACGAAACGGACCGGCTGCTGTTACAAAAAGAGCTCAAGGTTCTCCTGGCCGCGGAACTCGCGCGGCTGCCCCCGATCTATCAAACACTCATCGGGTTGTACCACCACGAAGAGTTGTCTTACCTGGAGATTGCTGCGATCACCGGGCTGCCCGAAGGAACAGTCAAAAGCTACTTGTTTCGGGCAAGGAAACAACTCAAGGATTCTATGTTGTCGATATATAAAAAAGAAAAGCTATGAGTAGAACACATCCATCGGAGGAAGTACTCCAGCAATTTGTTTTGGAAGCTGTCACCTGCTCGGCGGAAGAGATCAGCCATATCGAAAGCTGTCCGGAATGCCAGTCGACGGTGGCGACGTATAAAGTACTCGCGGGTGAGTTGGCCGGCCTGGCGGCGCCTGCTTTCGATTTTGACCTGGTGGCAGCGGTGATCGGCCAGCTGGAGGAAGCGGCGGCCCCGCAGGCGAAGACGCCCAAAGGAACGATTGTCCTTATTGCCGCATTCATCGTTATTCCGCTCTGGCTATTCCGAAAGAGCGCCTACTTCGTGTTCACCGATATGTCGGCGGTCTTTTATGGACTCGTGTTCGCCGCCGCGGGAATCGTCGTCGGGGTATTTCTTCTTCGCCTTTACAAAAAATATCAGCAAATCATCAACCTTATAAACGAATAAAACATGAAAAAAGCGCTATTCATCACCGCAGGTCTCGCGGGAAGTATCGCTGCCTATGCGCAGGACAAACCCGCCCCCCTGATCGACAGGGATTTTATCTTCGACTTCGTGCATATCGCTGCCACGCTCCTTGTCATCTACCTCATCTCCGCCTTTATCCTTCAACTGGTCCGCTCCAACTTCGATTACCGGCTAAAGAGCAAACTGGTTGAACGCCAGGCGGAGGAAAACATCGTCAGTCAGCTCGTCCAGCGCGACAAGCTCAACCCGCTCGACACAGTCATGCAATGGATCTGTACCCTGCTGAGTATAGGCGTAGGCTTTCTGCTCATCCAGATCAGCCGCCCCTTCGGACTGCATTCGCTGGCCATCATGGCCCTCTGTGTAGCGGGCGGCCTCGGACTTTATTTTATCTATGCCAAAAGATCCAAAAAGTGATGAAACTAATTTTTTTCCTCATCGGTCTTTTCCTGCTCCTGCTGCGCATCGTGTATCCCCGGCTGGAGCTATGGCACAACAATCGCGAGTCCGGTTCGATGATCACCAGGAGTGATAACTATATCGAGGGAATAT
>Ga0134126_10009237_pt1 | contig 12426 bp, 11 predicted proteins | sample KB31752_FD_96881 | JGI IMG/M metagenome (GOLD analysis project Ga0134126, IMG submission 96881) | Terrestrial soil microbial communities with excess Nitrogen fertilizer from Kellogg Biological Station, Michigan, USA - KB3-175-2 | ecosystem: Environmental > Terrestrial > Soil > Unclassified ...
CTCGGCTACGCGCTGACGGCGAGCACTCAGGCGACGCTCGGCGTGTTCGTCGCGCTCGGCATCGGCATGGCGCTCCCCTATGTCGCGCTCGCGTGGTTCCCGCACTGGCGCCGGGTGCTGCCGCGGCCGGGACCGTGGCTATTGCGCCTGAAGCAACTCCTCGCGTTCCCGCTCTACGCGACGGTGGCGTGGCTTGTCTGGGTGCTGGGGGCGCAGGTCGGCAACGACGGCGTGATGCGCATCGGCATCGCGCTCGTGCTGGTCGCCTTCGCGCTGTGGGCGTGGCGCAATGTGCGGACCGGTGCGCGCGGTACGTGGACCACGGTCGCAGCGATCGGCGCGATCGCCGGAGTGATCGTTGCGTGGCCGCTCGTCAGCGGCGGCGCAGCGCCGTTTGCCGGTCGCAGCGAGCCGGTGGCCGCCGCCCACGAGTCGGGTCCCTGGCAGAACTGGTCGACCGCACGCGTCGCGGCGCTCGTCGACGAGGGCCGCCCGGTGTTCGTCGATTTCACCGCGGCGTGGTGCATCACCTGCCAGGTCAACGAACGACTCGTGCTCGACGATTCCCGTGTGCGCGACGCGTTCGCGAATCACGGGGTCGCGCTACTGCGCGCCGACTGGACGCGCCGCGACCCGGCGATTACCGAGGCGCTTGCAGACCTGGGCCGAACCGGGGTTCCCGTCTACGTCCTGTACCGGAAAGGGTACCCGCCGCTCGTCCTCCCGGCCGTCCTCCGGCGCGCGGCGATCCTCGATGCGCTGACCTCGTAGTGAGCGGACGCCCGGGGAACGGGTGACCGCGTCACCCGACCGCGGAAGCGGGCTTCACTCGTCACGGCTTTCTGACGTGGACGACTCCCCCCATGTACGGGTGGACGGTGCAGATATAGGAGAAATCGCCCGCGGCGGTGAACGTATGCTCGAACGTGTCGCCGGTGTCGAGACCCGGCGATGCGAAGGTCCTGTCGGTCGCGGTGACCGTATGCGGCGTGTCGTCGCGATTGGTCCAGACGATCCGCGTGCCGGGGGCCACCGTGACGTCCTTCGGCGCGAACGCGAACGACTTGATGTCGACGGTCACCGTCGATTCCGCCGCGACCGCGAGCGGCGCCGTCGCGGCGAGCCATCCGATCAGCGACAGTCCTGCGAGCGCGACCAGTCTCGTCATGGTGTCCTCCGCGATGGCGATCATGCTTCGAGCGAGCGGTCGACGAGCGCGAGCGGGTGGCGCCCGGGATGCACGCTGATCCGCCGCGTCCCGAGCTTCGCACCGAGCTCCTCCATCGACACCGCGACGGGTCCCGGCTCGCCGACGCCGGCCTGTCCGGGAGTGGGCAGCGGATAGGCGAGCGACATCGCGGTGTGCAATTCGACGTTGCCCTCCACCTTCTGCAGGACCTGGTGGATGTGGCCGTTCAGCACGGTCACCGATCCGAACGGACGCAGCAGTTCCATCGCCTGCGCCGAGTCCGCCGTTCCCCAGCCCCACGGCTCCCAGATCGTCCACATCGGGATGTGCGCGAGCACGACGACAGGCGTCGAACGCGAGACTCCGGCGAGGTCGGCTTTGAGCCACGCGAGCTGATCGTCGCCGAGTGCCGCGAGCCTGCCGAGCTTGAAGGCGAGTACGTTGTTGAGGCCGACGAAATGCACGCCGTCATGATTGAAGCTGTACCACGAGCGGCCGTTGCCGTCGTGGTCGAAGTACCTGAGGTATCCGGCCGCACCATTGTCGATCGTGTCGTGCTCGCCGGGGATCGTGTGGACGCGATCGACGTCGATCTCCTGCAGGAGTTCGCGCACCTCGCCGAACTGTTCTGGCTTCGAGAGGTGGCTCAAGTCGCCGGTGTGCACGACGAACGCAGGCGTCTGCGGCAACGCGTTGATCTCGGCGATCGCCTGGCGCATGCTGTCCGCGGTATCGGGATTCGCTTCCTTCCTGAAGCCGATGTGCGTGTCGCTGATCTGGACGAACGTGAAGGGCATCGGCGCGGAGCGAGCCAGCCTGCCGTTCCCCGTTGCGCCGAGCGCCCGCGGGACACCTCCGGCAACGCCCCAGACGACGGCAGCTCCGCCCCACATCGCCATGCAGCCGAGGGCGCCGCGGCGGGCGGGGGATCGTGGGCGATCTGAATCGGGTTTTGTCATGATGCACGCTCCGGTTGGCCGACAGGGGTGTCGGGCGACCTACCGCGCCACGCTCCTGTTTATTCCCGCGCCCTGGATGGGAATGATGGGAATGAAATCGGGGTTCGGGCGGTATTACCGGGCAGAGAAGGGAAAACGTTTGCCCGACCACGCGCGCTTCGAGAGGCTCGTCATGCCGCACCTCAACGCGGGCTACAACCTCGCGCGCTGGCTTGCGCGCGACGCCGACGACGCCGCGGACGTCGTCCAGGACGCGTGCCTGCGTGCGATGCGCTACGTCGACTCGATGAATCGCAGCGACGCGCGTTCGTGGTTTCTCACCATCGTTCGCCACGCCTTCTACGACTGGTGCGGGCGCAACCGGCCCGCCGAACTCGTGCGCGACGACGAGGCCATTGCGGCGACTCCTGACCGCTCGGCGGTCGACCCTGAGCAGGCAGCCGTACGCCGGTCCGACGCGAAGGTGCTCGCCGAGGCGCTCGCCGGACTTCCGCTCGTGTTTCGCGAAGTGCTGATCCTGCGCGAGATGGAGGAGCTGTCGTACAAGGAGATCGCGCGGGTCGTCGACGCTCCGATCGGCACCGTGATGTCGCGGCTCGCGCGGGCACGCGCCATGCTGCAGGGGTCGCCGCAGCTAAGGATGATTTCCGAGGCGGGGAGATGAACGGTGAACTGTGACAGGGCTGCCGCGCAGGTGGCTGCCCACGCCGACGGCGAGATTCGCGGACTCGAGCGGGTCTGGCTCGAAAAGCATTTGCGCGGCTGCGCATCGTGCGCGACGCTGTACGCCGAGGTGCTTGCGCTACGACAGCGTGTGCGAACCGAGGCGCCGTACTACGCGGCGCCGCCTGGACTGCGCGACCGCGTGCAGGCGAGCCTGCGCGCGCAGCCCGCGGAGTCCTCGCCTGCGCGGTGGCGCGCCGCCGTGCCGACGGGGCGCGGGTGGATCGGGGCGGCACTCGCCGCAGCGTCGGGTGAGCGCTTTCGCTGGCTCGGCAGTGGTGCGCTTGCAGGCTGCGCAGCGACGCTCTTCGCCCTTGCCGTGGGCACGGCGATCGTCGACTATCGCACCGAGCACGACGTCGCGACGCAGGCAGTCGCGGCGCACGTCCGCGCGGCGCTCGGCGATCGCCTGATCGAAGTCGTCTCGTCGGATCAGCACACGGTGAAGCCGTGGCTCTCGGCGAGGCTCGACTACTCGCCGCCGGTGCGCGATCTCGCGGCGCTCGGCTTTCCACTCGCGGGCGGCCGGCTCACCGATCTCGGCGGACACGAGACGGCGACGCTCGTCTATCGCTACCGCAAGCACACGATCGACGTGTACGTGCGTCCGGAGGCGGCTGCGGCGATGCCGATGCGGTCGATCCGCGGCTTCAACGTCGTCCGTGCGGACGGAGACGGTTGGGATTGGCTGATCGTTTCCGACGCCGAGCCCGACGCGCTGAAAAAGCTCGCGCAGGCGCTCGCTGAGCGCGCACGGGCCGACTAGCGTCTGGTCGCGGGCGACCCGGTCGCTCGACGAGCCGAGCTGCAGCGCGCGGACCCGTCGCCGGAATATTCCCGCGGAAATTTCGTTGGCTCCTGCAGGGTAGGACCGACATGCGCACACGTTCCAGCACGATCGAACGTGTGCGCATCAACCCTCAAACACTTACAGGAGCACACCATGTTTCGAAATACACTGTCGTTCGTCGTTCGCTTTGCGGTCGTCGCGGTCGCACTTGGGGCGAGCGGAATCGCCCTTGCCGACGACGACGGCATGAGCCCGCTGACCGGCGAGTCCTACGCGTACTTTCACGGCCTCGACTACATTCCGGGCGGTTTCAATGTTGCCGCGACGCATTCGTCGCAGGCGGTGGGCGAGGCTTCCGCACAACCCGCGGCTGCGCAGCCGCAGCCGGAACGTCCGATCATGCTGGCTCGCCAGGCGCCGTCGCACCGGTCGATCATGGCGCCACGGATCTTCAACGACAACACGGGGGCGTGAGCGAAGCGTCGCCCGGCGAGGGCGTGGGAGCGTCGGCACGGTCACCGTGACGCTCCGCGCTCGCGCAGATGTGCCTCCTCGAGATCGAGCTCGCGCTCGATCCTGCGGCGAGCCTCGTCGGTAATCCGGTTGGCCTCGTAGGCGTCGGCGATCGCCCCGCGCTCGGCTTCGATCGCCCGCAGCCACAGGCCGTCGTCGTCCTCGTCGCCGTCGTCGTCGGCGCGCGCGCGGCCGTCGATCCGGCCGCGAATCAGATCGGCGCGGTGATGAAGCTCGTCGGCGACGCGCAGGCGGGCCGCGTGCGGCGGCGACGGCGCCGTGGTGTCGCCGACGGCGCGCAGCATCGCGTCGATGCCTTCGAGACGCGCCTCGCGCTCGTCGCGCGCGTTGTGGTCGGCTTCGTCGACACTGATCCGGTCGAGCCGCAGTCCTTTCACCACGACGGGAAGTGCTGCCCCCAATCCGATCAGCGTGCATGCGACGACGCAGTAAGTCGCGAAGAGCACGAGATTGCGATCCGGAAATGCGGCATCGCCGACCGCGACCGGAACGAGCAGCGCGGCGACGAGGCTCACCGCGCCGCGCAGACCGCAGACCGACACGAGGAACGGGAACCGCCAGTTGGGCGGCGGGTCCCTGCGGCGGATCGCCGGTACGAGGAGCCGGGGAAGGTAGGTCGCCGGATAGACCCAGGCGAAGCGGACGACGACGACGGTAACCGTGGTGAGCGCCCCCGCGACGAGCGCGCGCGACCACGGCCCTTCGGAAAGGGCGGCGAATACCGTACGCGCCTGCAGGCCCGCGAGGAGGAAGATCACCGCCTCGGTCGCCCAGACGATGAGGTCCCAGATGAAATAGCCCTGCAGGCGGGTTGCCGGCCGGATCAGCCTGCGCCCGTTCCACGACACGTAGAGCCCCGCCGCGACACAGGCGATGACTCCCGACCCGCCGATCGCGTGCGCGGGCCAGAACGCGACATAGGGAGTCGCCAGCGCAAGCAGGATCTCGGCGCGCGCATCCGACGCGAGGTGGCGGATGCGCAGCGTGAGCCAGCCGATGACGATGCCGAAAGCGATCTCGCAGGCGACGATGACGACGAACTCGAGTGCGGCCGAGTCAGGCGAGAACGAGCCGGTCGCGACGGCTGCGGTCGCGAAGCTCAACGCAACGAGCGCCGTGGCATCGTTGACAAGGCTCTCGCCTTCCAGCACCGTTACCAGCCGCCGCGGGAGGTTGAGCGTGCGCAGGATCGCGATCGGCGCCACCGCGTCGGGTGGTGACACGATCGCACCCAGCACGAAGCCGACCGCCCACGGAACGCCGAGCGCGACGTGCACGGCGACCGCGACGCCACCCGCGGTGACCAGCACACAGCCGATCGCGAGCAGCATGATCGGACGCAGATTCGAGCGGAAGCCGCGCCAGCTCATGCCGACTCCGGACGAGTAGAGCAGCGGCGGCAACAGCCAGAGCAGGACGAGCGACGGCTCGATGCGCACCGGCGGGATCCACGGGACGAACGCGATCGCTGTGCCGGCGACAAGCATCAGCATCGGCGACGGCACGCGAAAGCGCCGCGCGACGACGCTGAGCGCTGCGACCAGCAGCATCAGCGGGACCGCGATCGCGCCGGTCGGTTGGCTCATGCAGGGTGCTCGATCGTCGATATCACGTCGACAGCGCGAACGTGAGCCCCAGCGGAACGGACACGACTGCGAGGAGGTTGCCGATCAGAGGATGTACTGGGCGAGGTTGTCGTCGCCGGCGATTCCGGCGAGCTTCGCCTCGACGAACGCAGCGTCGATCGCGATCGACTCGCCGGCGTGGCGCGCGGCGTGGTACGAGACGTCCTCGAGCAGACGCTCCATCACCGTGTACAGCCGGCGTGCACCAATGTTCTCCTGGCGCTCGTTGACCGCGAAGGCGATCTCGGCGAGCCGCCTGACGCCGTCGTCGGAGAATTCGAGGTGGACGTTCTCGGTGGCGAGCAGCGCCTGGTACTGGCGCGTCAGGCAGGCGTCGGTGGCGGTGAGGATTCGCTCGAAATCGCCGACCGACAGCGACGCGAGCTCGACGCGGATCGGCAGCCGGCCCTGCAGCTCGGGGATGAGGTCCGACGGCTTGGACAGATGGAACGCGCCCGATGCGATGAACAGGACGTGGTCGGTGCGGATCATTCCGTATTTGGTTGCGACCGTGGTGCCTTCGACGAGCGGCAGGAGATCGCGCTGCACCCCCTGGCGCGACACGTCGGCACCGTGCATCTCGCTCCGTGCGGCGATCTTGTCGATCTCGTCGATGAACACGATGCCGTTCTGCTCGGCCGACGAGACGGCGCGGTGCTTGATGTCGTCGTCGCTGACGAGCTTCGCAGCCTCCTCGTCGGTGAGCTGGCGCATGGCGTCGGCGACACTCATCTTCTTCAGCCTGCGCCGCCCGCTCCCGATCTGCTGGAACATGCCCTGGATCTGCGCGGTGAGATCCTCCATGCCGGGCGGCGCCATGATGTCCATCTGCGGCACCGCCGAGGCGACCTCGAGCTCGACCTCCTTGTCGTCGAGGCGCCCTTCGCGCAGCATCTTGCGGAACTTCTGCCGCGTCGCCGAATCGGCGGGCTTCATGTCGTCGAAATTGATCTCGCGCCCCGGCGGCAGCAGCACGTCGAGCACGCGTTCCTCGGCGGCGTCGACGGCGCGGCCGCGCACGTCGCGCATCGCCGCTTCGCGGGTCTGCTTGACGGCGACCTCGACGAGGTCGCGCACGATCGTATCGACGTCGCGGCCGACGTAGCCTACCTCGGTGAACTTGGTCGCCTCGACCTTGACGAACGGCGCATCGGCGAGGCGTGCGAGCCTGCGCGCGATCTCGGTCTTGCCGACGCCGGTCGGCCCGATCAGCAGGATGTTCTTCGGCGTGATCTCCTGGCGCAGCGGCTCGGGCACCTGCTGCCTGCGCCAGCGGTTGCGCAGTGCGATCGCGACGGCGCGCTTCGCCGCATCCTGCCAGACGATGTGCTTGTCGAGCTCGGCGACGATCTCTTCGGGCAGCATGGGCAGCGACATGATCTCGGGGCGCAACGCACACCGCGCAACGCGGACGCGGCGGTCCGCATTCTACGCTGCGGGGTGCGTACGCAGCGGGGTGTCGCGCCTCGGCCCACGAGCTACCCGCGCGATCCCGTATCATCGCGGCATGCGCACCGATCCGACGGCATCGCAGCCCGCCCCGGGCATCCGCCGGCTCGTCGTCGCCGCACTCGTGTCGGTGCTGGTGCCGGTGCAGGTCGCAGGCTGCGCTTCGCGCGGCGCGGGAACCGACGCCGAACAGAAGACCATGGCGGCCGCCAATGCGAAGAGCCTCGGCCAGGTCGCCGAGCTCCGTGCGATCGGTGGCTCGGCGGTCACCGGGAAGGTGAGGGTCGTCGATCGCGGCGACGGCGCCACGCTCACCGTCGCGGCGTTCAACATTCCGACCGGTTCGTACCGCGTCACGATCAATCGCAACGGCAACTGCACGTCACCGAACGGCTTCTCGGCAGGGCCCGCGTGGTCTCCGCCGGAGTCGAAGCGCGCACCGGCCGACCTCGTCGGCGAGCTGCACAGCGGCGAGGCTGGCAACACCAACGCGACGGTGCACGTCCCGGGTTTGCGCGCGACCGGCCCCGACGGCGTGGCCGGTCGCAGCGTCATCGTCTATGCCGGGCGCAAGGTGACCGCGGCGGTGCCCGACGTTCCCAATGAGCTCATCGCCTGCGGCGTGTTCGAGCCGGCGCAGACCCCTCAGTTCTGACCGCAGGGCGCATCGTCATGGGCCTTCTCGCCGAGCGCAGGCTGCTGATCACCGGTGTGCTGTCCAACCGCTCGATCGCCTACGGGGTCGCGAAGGCGTGCCACCGCGAGGGTGCGACGCTCGCGTTCACTTACGCGAGCGACGAGCTGAAGGAGCGCGTCGTCCGGCTCGCCGCCGAGTTCGGGCCGTGCCCGGTGCTGGCCTGCGACGTAGCATCGGACGACCAGATCGCCGCGCTGTTCGCGCGCCTCGCGGGCGAATGGGGCGGGCTCGACGGCATGCTGCACTCGATTGCGTTCGCGCCGCGTGAAGCGCTCTCCGGCGATTTTCTCGACGGCGTGTCGCGCGCGGCGTTTGCCACGGCGCACGATATCTCGAGCTACAGCCTCGCAGCGCTCGCTCGCGGCGCGAGGCCGCTGATGGCGGGGCGCAATGCGTCGATCTTGACGCTGACCTATCTCGGCGCGGAGCGCGCCGTCGTCAATTACAACGTGATGGGTCTCGCGAAGGCGAGCCTCGAGGCGAACGTCCGCTATCTCGCCGCGACGCTCGGCCCGGAGGGCACGCGCGTCAACGCGATCTCGGCCGGGCCGATCAAGACGCTCGCCGCGGCGGGCATCGGCGGCTTCTCGAAGATCCTGCACTTCGTCGCCGAGAACGCGCCGTTGCGGCGCAACGTGACGATCGACGAGGTCGGCAACGTCGCGATGTTCTATTTCTCTTCGCTGTCGTCGGCGATTACCGGCGAAATTACCTACGTCGACGGCGGCTTCTCGACGGTCGCGGCGGGGCTCGCCGGCTGACGACCGCCGGCAGCGCAACGGAACGCGCGATCGGTCGCTGAGGTGAGCGGCACCCGCTACGATGCGGTCGTCATCGGCGCCGGGCACAACGGCCTCGTCTGCGCCGCCTATCTTGCCGCCGCGGGCCTCGCGGTCGCCATCGTCGAGCGGCGCGGCGTGGTCGGCGGCGCCGCGGTGACCGAAGAGTTCCATCCCGGGTTCCGCAATTCGACGGCGAGCTACACGGTAAGCCTGCTCGCGCGCGAGGTGATCGACGAGCTCGGACTCGCGGCGCAGGGGCTCACGATCGTCAGGCGCCCGCTCGCCAACTTCCTCCCGCTTCCCGGCGGACGCCACTTGAGCGTCGGCGGCGGGATCGAAGCGACGCAGGCCGAAGTCGCCCGGTTCTCGCATGACGATGCCGAGCGCTTGCCGGCGTATTACGCGATGCTCGGGCGCGCGGCCGACGTGCTGCGCGAGCTCCTGCGCGTGACGCCGCCGGTGCCGGGTCGCGACCGGCGCGAGCGCATCGCGCAGGCGCTCTCGCTGTGGAAGACGACGCGGGCGTTTCGCGCGCTCGACCGCGCCGGACAGCGCGACGTGATCGAGCTGTTCACCAAGAGTGCCGGCGAGATCCTCGACCGCTGGTTCGAGTCGGATCCGCTCAAGGCGGCGTTCGGCTTCGACGCCGTCGTCGGCAACTTCCAGAGCCCGTACGCGCCGGGTACGGCCTACGTGCTGCTCCACCACGTGTTCGGCGAAGTCAACGGCGAGCGCGGGCAGTGGGGGCACGCGATCGGCGGCATGGGCGCGATCACTCAGGCGATGATGCGCACGTGCGTCGCGCGCGGCGTCACGATCCGCACCTCGGCTCCCGTGCGGCGCGTGCTTGTCGAGGACGGACGCGCCGCCGGTGTCGAGCTCGACGGCGGCGAGACCATTCGCGCAGCGCGCGTCGTCGCAAACGTGAACCCGAAGCTGCTCTTCGGCACACTCGTCGACCGCTCGGCCGTCGACGCCGATTTCCTCACCCGGATCGACGGCTGGCGTTGCGGCTCCGGAACGTTCCGGATGAACGTCGCGCTCGCGCGACTGCCGCGCTTTGCGTGCCTCCCCGCCGAAGGAGTGCTGCCGCAGCACGGCGCCGGCATCGTGATCGCGCCGTCGCTCGGCTACATGGAGCGTGCGTACTTCGACGCCAAGGAGCAGGGCTGGTCGCGCGCGCCGATCGTCGAGATGCTGATCCCGTCGGTCGTCGACGCGACGCTGGCGCCGCCGGGGACGCACGTCGCGAGCCTTTTCTGCCAGCACGTGCATCCGCAGATCGGCGACGTGCGCACGGGCACCACCTGGGATGACCATCGCGAAACCGTCGCCGACCTGATGATTGCCACCGTCGATGCGGTGGCGCCGGGATTTGCGGCGAGTGTGCTCGGCCGGCGCTCGTTCACGCCGCTCGACCTCGAGCGCGAGTTCGGCCTCGTCGGTGGCGACATCTTCCACGGGGCGCTTTCGCTCGACCAGCTCTTCGCGATGCGGCCCGTCTACGGCCACGCCGATTACCGGATGCCGGTTCCGGGCCTTTATCTGTGCGGCTCGGGCGCCCACCCAGGCGGCGGCGTCACCGGCTTGCCGGGGCGCAATGCCGCGCGCGAGATCCTCAAGGATCGATACCGGCGGCTCCGATAATCGCGCACTCGTATCGGCCTAGTCGTCGTTGATGCGCATCGCGGCGAGGCTGGGGATCGCGCGTGTGGCCATAATGAAGTAGGCCCGATCCCTTTCGATTCCGATGCTGTCGTAGCCCACGGCCTCGGCGGCAGCGAGCGTGGAGCCTGATCCGGCAAACGGGTCGAGAACGACACCGCATCCAAGCGGCAGCACCGCGCGAACGAGGCGCCTGAGGAATGCCTGTGGTTTGAGGCTCGGGTGCGGTGCGTGGCGTCGCTCCGACGGCCGCGTCGGCGATGACGCGATCACATCGCCGAACGGCCGGCTCGCAGAGATCCGCCTGAAACCGCCGGTTCCCCATTTGCGCAGGTTGTCCTGCACCCTGCCGTCGAGAGGCTTGCGAAAGAGAAGCCACGGTTCCCACATCGACCGCGGCATGACGCTCACGTCGGCGAATTCGACGTGGGCGTGTTTCGGTCGGTCACCTCCGCGCATCGTCATGACCAGTCGAACGAGTTCTCCGCGTCGTTCGAGTCCGGCGCGCGACAGCGCGCCGGCGACGATATGCGAAAGCAGCGGATTGCTCGCGACGACGACGTTTGCACCCGGGACCAGCGCCGGGAGCAATCGCTGCGCCCACGTCGCGAAGAACTGCTCGAGCACGTCAAGATCGGTAGCCGTCAACACCGTGAAACGCGGTATCGGCGCCCGTTTCGCTCCATCGAACGATGGAGGTATTCGCCACACGCCGCCCTTTCCGCGCCGGAGCTTCTCCTGCTCGATTGCCGAATACTCGACCAGACCGTAAGGTGGGTCGGTGACGACGGCATGGACTGAATGGTTCGGCTGCGCTTCGAGCCACCGCAGGCAGTCGTCGTGGATCAGCGAAAGTCTTCCAACGACAAATGGTGGCGACCGCGCGATGGCGTCCCCGACGATGCCGGATTGTCGTCTCATGGGCCTTCGCTCGCGATCTGGGATTCGCCTGCAACATGACAAGCAAAGATGCGAAGCCGGCCGATAAGCCGGGTTCTGTTACGGCGCGCGAGCGCGCTATGACCGTCATTCGTCTGGGCCCGCCGTTGCCGACGGGCTCGAGCCGCCTACCCGCGGACTCGGCGAGCAGCGTCGTCGTCCGCCTGCTTGGCGTTGCTCCGGATGGAGGTTGCCGCGTTTCACCCGCCCCCGTGTGACCGGGAGCGACTCGTCTCTGTGGCCCTGTTCCTCGCCTTGGCCGAGGCCGCGAGGCCCCGGTTGCTGCGGCCGGGCGTTACCCGGCATCCTGCTCTGTGGAGCCCGGACTTTCCTCCCTCCCTTTCGGCTTGCGCACGCGGGAGAGCGACGATCTGACCGGCTTCGCAGCGTGCATTGTAGCCGCAATCGCGCCGGCGACCTGCCATTCGAGCTCCTGCCCGGCGCCGAGCGGGACGATGCTCGCGTCGCCAAGCGGCAGCGAAGTGGGGACGCGCCAGCGCTCGCGAACGAGCGTGATGCGGTCGGGGTTGCGCGGCAACCGGTAGAAGTCCGCGCCGTGATGCGACGCGAAGCCTTCGAGCCGGTCGAGCGCGCCGGCGACTTCGAACACCTGCGCGTAGAGCGCCATGGCCGCAGGCGCGCCGTAGCATCCGGCGCAACCGCAATCGCTCTCCTTCGCGGTGCGCGCGTGCGGAGCCGAATCGGTGCCGAGGAAGAAGCGCGAGTGCCCCGAAGTCGCCGCCGCGACGAGCGCTCGACGGTGGGCGTCGCGCTTCAGCACTGGCAGGCAGTAGAGGTGCGGGTGCAGCCCGCCGTCGAACATCGCGTTGCGTGAGTGCATGAGGTGCTGCGGCGTGATCGTCGCCGCCACGTTGGGTCCGGCGGCAGTGACGAAGTCCACGCTCTCTTTCGTCGTGATGTGCTCGAGTATCACGCGCAGGCCGGGGAAGTCGCGCACGATCGCGGTGAGCTCGCGGTCGACGAAGACGCGCTCGCGATCGAACACGTCGACGTCGGCATCGGTGACTTCGCCGTGCACCGCGAGCACGAGGCCGTGGCGCTCCATCGCCTCGA
>Ga0134126_10009238_pt1 | contig 12425 bp, 9 predicted proteins | sample KB31752_FD_96881 | JGI IMG/M metagenome (GOLD analysis project Ga0134126, IMG submission 96881) | Terrestrial soil microbial communities with excess Nitrogen fertilizer from Kellogg Biological Station, Michigan, USA - KB3-175-2 | ecosystem: Environmental > Terrestrial > Soil > Unclassified ...
ACAAGGTGATGATGGGCGCAGAGCGCAAATCGCTCGTCATGACAGACGAAGAAAAGATGCTGACCGCCTACCACGAAGGCGGCCACGCCATCGTCGCGCTCAACGTCACAGCAACGGATCCGGTGCACAAAGCTACCATCATTCCGCGCGGCCGCGCGCTCGGCATGGTCATGCAGTTGCCCGAACGCGACAAGCTGTCGATGTCGCTCGAGCAGATGACGTCGCGTCTCGCCATCATGATGGGCGGGCGCGTTGCCGAGGAAATGGTATTCGGCAAGGTGAAGGTGACCTCGGGCGCCGCTTCCGACATCGAGCAGGCGACCAAGCTCGCGCGCCTGATGGTTACGCGCTGGGGACTCTCCGATAAGCTCGGTACCGTCGCTTATGGCGAGAACCAGGACGAGGTCTTCCTCGGCTATCAGGTGTCGCGCCAGCAGAACATCTCGGAAGCGACCGCGCAGACCATCGACGCCGAAGTCCGTAAGCTGGTCGAGGCGGGCCTGTCCGAGGCGACACAAATTCTCACGGACAAGCGTGCCGACCTCGAAGTGCTGGCCAAGGGGCTGCTCGAGTTCGAAACGCTGACTGGCGACGAGATCAAGGACCTGATCGCCGGCAAGCGCCCGGTGCGCGAGTCGGCGATCGAGCCGGCGACGCCGCGCTCATCCGCCGTGCCGCCGGCCGGCAAGCCGCGTTCGGCACCGCCGCCGAGCGGCGAAGTGGCCCCGCAGCCGCAGGGCTAGGGCATACCTTCCACGCTTTCGTCATGGCCGGGCTTGCCCCGGCCATCTCGATTCAGGGGCAAGGCGGTGCCAACCTAAGCGGGATGCCCGGCACAAGGCCGGGTATGGCAGGAAGCCGATGCCTCTCTCCAACCGCGTCTCACCCTTCGGAGAGCTTTTCGCCGCTTCCGCGCGCGGAACGCTGATGGGCAATCGCGGAGGCAGAATTCACGGCGACGATAAAAAGCTGTCAATGCGCCGTTGGGCGTCGCGTCAATGGATTTGCTGTGTGCTCGACTTCAGGGGTCGTCATCGCGACGTTTGGGGCCGCTATTACACCGAACTGTTTTTTCTTGATGAAGTGACGGCATTGGCGGCCGGACACCGGCCTTGCTTCGAGTGTCGTCGAAAGGATGCGGAGGAATTTGCGCGGCTCTTTTCGGGAGGGAAAAAGCGCGCGAGCGCATCCGCGATGGACAATATCCTGCATGCCGAGCGTCTCGACGGAAAAGGCAAGCGCACGCATCGACGAAAAATCGACACGCTGCCGGACGGCACGATGATTGCGCTCGATAGCGACGCCTATGCCGTGCGCGGCAGCCGCCTCTTGCAATGGACGCCAAAAGGCTATGTCGGCACGGAGCGCCGTCCACGCGGCGTTGAGGTCGATGTACTCACGCCGCCGTCGATGCTCAAGGTGCTGAAAGCCGGATACCTGCCGCAATGGCATACCAGCGTTGCCGCGTAGACCCGCTTGTCCGCGGCGTCGGGGGATATGATGGCAGACAGGCAAACTCCCGCTGATGGCGCGAAGCGAAGATCAAATCCGAAGGATTGAACTCATGTCGGTTTCGCCCGCTTTGCAACGCCGCCGCGATTATGCCGGCCCCGCGCTGTTCGCTTACGGATTTCGGCCGTTTTTCCTTGTTGCTGGAGCGTGGGCGGCGTTCGGCATTCTGTTCTGGCTGCCGCAGTACAACGGTGCCCTGACTCTGCCGGCCAATTTCAGCGCGCTCGATTGGCACATTCATGAAATGCTGTACGGCTATACCGCCGCCGTCATCGGCGGGTTCCTGCTGACGGCGATTCCGAACTGGACCGGACGCCTGCCGGTGAGCGGCGTTCCGCTCGCGGCTCTGGCGCTGCTGTGGCTTGCAGGGCGCGTCGCTGTTTTGTTCTCCGCGGTAATCGGCGGCACACTTGCGGCAGCAATCGACGTGGCGTTTCTTGCCACGCTTGCCGCCGTTGCCGCGCGCGAAATCGTTGCCGGCAAGAACTGGCGCAATCTGCGCGTACTGATCGTCGTTGGTGTCCTGATCCTCGGCAACGTGGTTTTCCACGTCGAAGTCCTGCGCTCTGGCGCGGCCGATTACGGCATCCGCATCGGCATCGGTGCGATCATCCTGCTGATCTCGCTGATCGGCGGCCGCATCGTGCCGAGCTTCACCAGCAACTGGCTTACGAAGAACAAGCCCGGCCGGCTGCCGGTGGCGTTCGCACGATTCGACATGGTGACGATCGGCGTGAGCGCGGCTGCCCTCATCGCGTGGGTTATCGCGCCAGTCCAGCCGTGGGCGGGCGCAATCCTGATCGCCGCCGGCGTTTTGCAGGCTGTGCGGCTTTCACGCTGGGCCGGTGATCGTACCTTCCCGGATCGGCTCGTGCTGGTGCTTCACGTCGGTTATGCGTTCGTGCCGCTGGGTTTCCTGCTGGTTGGCGCATCCACGTGGCTGCAATCGGTGCCGCCGAGCGCGGGCATCCATGCCTGGACGGCTGGCGCGATCGGCATGATGACGCTGGCGGTGATGACACGGGCGACGCTTGGGCATACCGGCCAACCATTGCGCGCCGGATCGGCGACCCAACTGGCGTATGGCTTGGTTCTGGCGGCGGCGCTGTTGCGGGTTTGCGCGGCGTTCGAAGGCTCAATAGCGATGATCAATGCTGCCGGCGTGTTCTGGATAGCCGGCTTTGTCTGCTTCCTGGTGTTCTACGGACCATTGCTGGTCATGCGCAAACCGGCCTGGGCCGCGGCGCGCGTCTAGGCAGGTTCGATCGGTGAGGGCACCGTCGAGCGCGGCAGACCGGGAGTCCAGCCGAACCACACGATCGCTCCCATGATCGCCAGCATCACAATGACCATGCCGACGCAGGCCGGCCATTGTCCGAGCGTCCAGGCGATGCCGCCGAGCGCCGCGCCGAAGCTGCCGCCTAGATAGAAACTGGTGACGTAAAGGCCGACGGCCGACGAGCGCCCCGCTTGCGCGGTGATGGTGACGTAACCGGTCGATACCGCCTGGCACAGCAGTCCGCACCCTGCGCACAGGACCAGACCGCCGATGATGATCCACAGCGGACCGGCCAGCGTCAACGCAATGCCGGTGATCCAGAGCGCAATAACGCGGATCATGAATCGGCGGCGGCCGAAGCGGCCGACTGCCCACCCCGCCAGCGGTGACAGAGCTGACCCGACGAGATAAACGACGAAGATCGCGCCGAGATACCCCGCCGATAAATTGTACGGCGGCGCCGCCAGGCGGAAGCTCAGGTAGGTGAAGGTGGCGATGAAGCTGAACAGCACGCCGAAGCCGACCGCGAACGTCGCGATCAGTTGCGAATTGCGGAAGTGGCGCAGCATCTGCCGCCCGGACGCCAGCAGCCCTTCCGAGCGCACGAATTTCTTCTCGCGCGGCAACAGGAACAGCACCACGATCGCACCGACGAATGTCGCCGCTGCCAGCGCGAAGAACGCCTGGCGCCAGCCGAACGCGTCGGAAAGGATTCCGGCAAAGAAGCGCCCCGCGAATCCGCCAAGGCTCGCGCCCGACGTGTAGATGCCGGCCGCCCTTGCAGCCTCGGACGGTGACCATTCGTCGCCGATATAGGCGATGGTCACCGCAAACACCGGCGGCATCACCAGTCCCTGCACGAAGCGCCAGAAGATCAGCGCGTTCAGTGTCGGCGCCAGCGCCACCATGACGGTCGGCGCGCTGAGACAGAACATCGCCGTCACGATCACGCGCTTGCGTCCGAGCACGTCGGCGACAGTGCCGGTGAAAGGAGCGGTCAGCGCCACCGCCAGCGAGCTTGCGGTCATGATGGTGGAAATTTCCGCGGCGCCGGCGCCGAATTCATGCGACAGCAGCGGCAGGATCGCCTGCGGCGAATAGAGGTTGATGAACGTGCAAAAGCCGCAAAGGCCGACCGCCAACAAGCGCGCGGGAAATTTCGTGGCTGTCGGCGGTGAATTCATCGCGCGGAGAGGCGGGCCGGTTTTTGCTGTCGGGGGCGAAGCTATGCATTGGATTTGCCCGGCACGCCACAGGGTAGGCCTGCGGGCCAGCGGGGCGCGCCGCGCATGGCTGCGGGTCGCGGCTATCCGTCCTATGGAACTTGCGGCGGTATCGGTTACTTATGAGAAGGGGCGCGGAGGAAATCGCGAGCAATAACCTGCATGCGCGCTCTAACCGTCCAGCCTGGCGTTGCGAACTCCATCCAGCTTGCCGACATGCCGCCGCCGCCGGAATCCGACGGCGCCTTGCTGGTGCGCGCGCTGGCGCTGGGCATTTGCGGCACCGACCATGAGATCATTTCCGGCGAATACGGCTGGGCGCCCGATCACCAGCAGCGGCTAATCCTTGGCCATGAATCCCTTGGCAAGGTGGAGACGGCGCCGCCCGGCAGCGGTTTCGCGCCGGGTGAGTTTGTCGTCGGCGTCGTGCGGCGGCCTGACCCGGTGCCGTGCCCGGCCTGTGCTGCCGGTGAATGGGACATGTGCCGCAACGGGCAATACACCGAACGCGGCATCAAGGAGCGCAACGGATACGGCTCTGAATATTTTCGGCTCGAACCGGAATTCGCCGTCAAGGTCGACCCGGCGCTCGGCATGCTTGCCGTCCTGCTCGAGCCGACCAGCGTCGTGGCGAAGGCATGGGATCACATCGAACGCATCGGCAACCGCACACGCTCGTGGTGTCCGCGCTCGCTGCTCGTCACCGGCGCCGGCCCGGTGGGTCTGCTCGCGACGCTGCTCGGCAAGCAGCGCGGCCTCGATATCCACGTGCTCGACCGCAACAAGACAGGGCCAAAGCCCGATCTTGTGCGTGAGCTCGGCGCGACCTATCACACCGGCCCGCTCGGCGATCTTCATACCGATGTTGTGATGGAATGCACAGGCGCTTCCGAGGTTATTCTCGACGTCATCGAGCGCGCTGGCCCAGCGGGAATTGTCTGCCTTGCGGGTGTGTCGTCCGGTGGACACAAGCTCTCGGTCGATGTCGGCGGCGGCAACCGCGACATGGTGCTGGAGAACAACGCAGTGTTCGGCTCCGTCAACGCCAACCGCCGCCACTATGAGCTTGCGGCCGAGGCGCTCGCGCGCGCTGACAAGAACTGGCTCGGCAAGCTGATCACGCGCCGCGTTCCGCTCTCGCGCTGGCAGGAAGCGTTCAAGCCGCAAGAGGACGACATCAAGGTGTTGGTCGACTTCACGGCCGACGCATGATCCCGACGAGGGGAAACCGGTTCCGGAAAAGATCGCGCGTCAGGGACGTAAACAAGGAAAATAAATCACGATGCCACGCAACATTGCGGACTATGCGCTGATCGGCGATCTCGAGACGGCGGCGCTCGTCGGCAACGATGGCTCGCTCGACTGGCTTTGCTGGCCGGCGTTCGATTCGGATGCATGTTTCGCGGCGCTGCTCGGCTCGCCGGAGCATGGACGCTGGCAGATCGCGCCTAAAGAAAAAGACGTGAAAATCACGCGGCGCTACAGGCCTGGCACGCTCGTCCTTGAGACTCGCTTCGAGTGCGCCGAGGGCGCGGTGAGGCTTGTCGATTTCATGCCGCCGCGCAACGGCGCCTCGCACCTCGTGCGCATGGTGGAGGGTGAGCGCGGAAACGTGGCCATGTGTGTCGAACTCGTCATCCGCTTCGGTTACGGGGCGACGGTGCCCTGGGTGACGCGCGGTGACGATACGACTCTGAGCGCTGTCGCCGGCCCCGACAAGATGCTGCTGCGATCGCCGGTCCGGCTGCACGGCGAGAATATGAAAAGCGTCGGTGAATTCTCGATTGCTGCGGGCGAACGCATTCCGTTCGTCCTTTCCTACAATGCATCGCATGAGGAATCGCCTGCGCCGATCGATGCAGATCAGGCGCTCGAAGCCACGGAAAATTTCTGGACCGGCTGGACCGCAAAAAACAGGATCGACGGTCCCTGGAAAGAAGCGGTGAACCGCTCGCTCATTACCCTGAAAGCGCTGATCTATACACCGACCGGTGGCATTGTTGCGGCGCCGACCACATCGCTGCCGGAGCAGATCGGCGGACCGCGCAACTGGGACTACCGCTTCTGCTGGCTGCGGGACGCTACGCTGACGTTGCTGGCGCTGATGAATGCCGGCTATTTCGACGAAGCATCGGCGTGGCGCGAATGGCTGCTGCGCGCGGTCGCCGGCAGTCCGCCGCAGATGCAAATCATGTACGGCATCCGCGGCGAGCGGCGATTGAGCGAGTGGGAGATCACGTGGCTGCCGGGCTTTGAGAATTCCAGACCGGTGCGCGTCGGCAACGCCGCGCATAATCAGTTGCAACTCGACGTCTACGGCGAGATCATGGACGCGCTGCATCAAGCCCGCGAGGGAGGTTTGGCGGCAAGCGATTCCGGCTGGGAATTACAGAAGGAATTTCTCAAGCACCTCAAAACGATCTGGCAAGAGCCGGATGACGGTATTTGGGAGGTGCGCGGCGAGCGACTGCACTTCACTTATTCCAAGGCGATGGCCTGGGTGGCTTTCGACCGCGCGATCAAGAGCGCGGAAGCCTTTTCGCTGAAGGGGCCGCTGGAAGAGTGGCGCAAGACGCGCGATGAAATTCACGCCAATGTCTGCCGGTATGGCTTCGACGCCGAACGCGGCACATTCGTGCGCTCCTACGGGTCGAAGAATCTCGACGCCAGCCTGCTGCTACTGCCGGCGATCGGATTCTTGCCGGCGCAAGATCCGCGGGTCCGCAGTACCGTCGCGGCGATCGAGCGCGAGTTGACGGTCGACGGTCTCGTACAGCGTTACGACACGGAAAAGTCCGAGGACGGCCTGCCGCCCGGCGAGGGGCTTTTCCTCGCCTGCAGCTTCTGGCTCGCCGACGCCTATCTGTTGCTGGGGCGGCGTCAGGAGGCCGAGCAGCTGTTCACGCGGCTGTTATCGCTGCGCAATGACGTCGGTCTGCTGAGCGAAGAATTCGATCCGGCCGGCTCCCGCCTGATCGGCAATTTTCCGCAGGCCTTTTCTCACCTCGCGCTGGTCAACACCGCAAGCAATCTTGCGCACGATGAAAAGCCTGCCGAGCAGCGCAGCGCACACAGCCTCAAGAAGACACCTGTCGAGCGTGAGCCGGCCGAATAGCTCTCCTGCGCGTCAGGTCTATTGACCGCGCAGCGCGGGATAGAAAGAGTCCGCGCAACGCCACAGTCCTGTCGGCGCTATCAAGGGAGGCTTGCGTGCTTGTCGATGTGAGAACTTATACCGTGCGGCCCGGTTGCACCGCCGCTTGGCTCGAAATCTACGAAAAACTCGGATTCCCGGTGCAGCAGCGCCATGTCGGCCAGCCCCTTTGCTATCTGCAAGCGGAAACCGGCGAGTTGAACACGCTGGTTCATCTGTGGGTCTATGAGAGCGCAGCCGATCGCGAGCAACGCCGCGGCGCTCTGGCGAAAGATCCGGACTGGAAGAAGTTTCTCGATGCAAGCCGCGACTCCGGTTATCTGATGTCGCAGCGCAACAGCCAGATGACGCCGGTGAAGTTCGTGCCGCTCAAGCGGTGAGCATCCTCGCCCGCACACGTTTGCCGAAACCGGACGGCGGCCCTCGCGGCCGCCGTTCGCTTGTCGAGGATCGCACGGAGCCTAGGCGGACAGCCGTCCTTTTTCCCAATCGCCACGCTGCACAAATTCGCGAACGGTCTCGCGCACCTTGGCAATGAGGTCGCGGACGAACGGCGAAGGGACGGTTTCCCGCAGCATTGTAATGGCGAGCGTCGAGACAAGGGGCGGGCGCTCGATCGGGTAGGCGCGAATTTCGCCACGCGCGATATCGTCCTGCACCGCCGAATAAGTCAGCATGCTGTAGCCGAAGCCCTTGCGCACCATCTCCTTCGTCAGCATGACGCTGTCCACCTCAAGCAGGATCTTGCAGCGGACGCCGTGCTGCGCCGCCGATTGCTCAAGCAACCGGCGATTATTATGCGGCAGGCTCGGCATAATCAGCGGAATATCGCCGAGGTCGCGCACGCGAAAGCTTTCGCGCTGCTTTTTGCTTTCGCCGCGGCGGCCTTTGCCCGGCCCGATGAGCACCATTCGTTCGGTGAGAATCGGAATTGTCGAAAGCGCCTGTAGCGGCGGCGGGTTGTGAACGACCGCAACGTCGACACGACGGTCGAGCACCCACTCCTGCAGCAAGGTGCTGATGCCTTCGCGCACGTGCAGTGAAACCTGCGGCCAATCCTTCTGAAATCGTTCTACGACCGACGGTCCGATGAGGACGCCTGCCACCGGCGGCACGCCGAGGGCGACGTGGCCGGTGATGGCGGTGTCCTGCGCTTGCATCTGTTCGCCAGTCCGCCGAACGAGTTGGTCGATCGCATCGGCATTTTTCAGGAACACCGCGCCGGCGTTGGTCAGGCGAACGCCGCGGCCGTGCCGGATAAACAGATCGATGCCCAACTCGCGCTCGAGCTTGCGCACCTTGCGGCTCAGTGCCGGCTGTGCGGTCCGCAGTTCGCTGGCCGCGCGGCTGAAGCTGCCGGCGCGCGCCACCTGCGCGAAATATCGGATTTCCTTCAGATCCATGACCAGGCGAGATATACCAAGGAGGCATAGCTTGCTAGCGCTCAAAAGTTTTTGTCAAGCCAGGCATGGGCCGTCACAATGGGCACAGCGGCCATTCCAAGTGCCGAGAAGAACGTTTCTCAGGGAGAAATGACCATGCGAGCCCTTCAGCGTCTTTCCGTCCTCGTCGGCCTTGCCGCCGTTCTTCTCGCGCCGATGGCGGTGGGCGCGCAGGAATTTCCGAACAAGGGTCCGATCAGGATCATCGTGCCGTTTCCGGCGGGTGGGCCGAGCGACATCATCGCGCGGTCGGTCGGCCAAAAGATGGCCGATATCCTTAAGCAGAAAGTTGTGATCGACAACCGCGGAGGCGCAGGCGGCGTGCTTGGCACTGAGCTGGTCGCGAAGGCTGACCCCGATGGTTACACGATTGCTATCAGCAGTGCCGGCGCGCTTGCGATCAGTGCCAGTGTGCAGAAGGGCGTGCCGTACGACGCGCCCAAGGACTTCAAGCCGATCACGCTGGTCGCAAAAGTGCCGGAGATGCTCGTTGTCGCCACCAGCGTGTCGGCCTCGAACATGGCCGAACTGGTCGCGCTCGCGAAATCGAAGCCGGGTAAATTGAATTTCGCGTCGTCCGGCATCGGCAGTTTGCCGCATCTTGCCGGCGAGTTGCTGAAGCTCAACGCCCACATCAACATCGTACACGTGCCCTATCGCGGCGCCGCGCCGGCGGTGAACGATCTGCTCGGCCAGCAGGTACAGATGGTGTTCCTCGATCTGCCGATCCTCATTCCGCAGGTGCAGGCGGGAAAGCTGAAAGCCATCGCGATCGGCACCACCAAGCGCGTGGCCGCGCTGCCGAATGTCCCGACGACGGTAGAAGCTGGGTACCCGAAAATCCAGACCGAAAACTGGTACGGCATGGTCGCGCCGAAAAACACGCCGCCGGATGTCGTCGCCAAACTCAACAAGGCGGCGGTCGAAGCGCTGCGCAGTGACGAGGTGAAAAAGCGCCTCGATCCGCTGGGCGTGATCCTGGCCGGCGATACGCCTGATGAGTTCGCCGCCTTCATCACGAGCGAAAAGGAAAAGTGGGCCGCCGTCGTCAAGGCCGCCGGCATCAAGCCGCAGTAATTTCCTCGCAAAACTGCCGCGCCTAGTGGCCTTCCACCAGGCGCGGAATGGCGTGCGTGAACCACGGCACGAAGGCGACGGCGAGCACGCCCGCGATCAGCACGGCGAGATAAGGCAGCATCGTCTTCGCTGAGGATTCGATCTCGCTCTCCGAGACCGCGCAGGCAATGTAGAAGCAGATGCCGATCGGCGGGATGAAAATGCCGATGCCCATCGCGAGCAGAATCACCATCGCATAGTGAATGCTGTCGATGCCGTACTGATTGGCGATAGGCAGCAGCAGCGGCCCAAGGATGATCAGCGCCGGCAGTCCTTCGAGCAGCGAACCGATCACGATCAGCAGGATCATCGAGCCGATCAGAAACAAGGAAGGGCTGTCGCCGAGCAGATGCAGCGTCTTGATCAGTTCGGCGGGCAAATTCGCCGCCGTCAGCGTCCAGGCGAAGGATCCGGCGGCGGCGATGATGAACAGCACCATGCCGGCCAGCAGCCCGCAGTCGACGGCGATGGCGAAGAAATTGCGGAAGTCGATGGAGCGGTAGACGATCACCGACAGCGCGATGCCGTAAAGCACCGCGACGGCCGACACTTCGGTTGGCGTCGCGAAGCCGAACTTGATGCCGACGATCATGATGACCGGCATCACCAGCGGCAGGATCGCGCCGCCGCTCGATTTGGCAAATTCGGCGAGGCTTGCGCGCGGCGCGCGCGGCGTGTCGCGGTACCAGGCCATCAAATAGATCGCGATCATCAGCAGCAGCGCGATCACCGCCGCGGGCAGCAGGCCGGCGATGAACAGCGTGCCGATCGAGATTGGCGTCACCGAGCCGAGCACCAGCATGGCGATGCTTGGCGGGATCGTCTCCGACATCGCGCCGGCGGCCGACAGCACCGCGGCCTCTTCTTCCGGCCGGTAGCCCTGACGCTTGAGTTCGCGCCGCATCACGGAGCCGACCGCGACCACGTCGGCGGCCTTCGAGCCGGAAATGCCGGACACCAGATAGATCGTCACCACAACCACTTGCAGCAGCCCACCGCGCAAATGCCCGACCAGCGCCATGGCGAAGCGCACGAGGCGAACGCTGATGCCGCCTTTTTCCATGATCAGCCCGGCCCAGATGAAGAAGGGCAAAGTGAGCAGGATGAAGTGGCCGGTGCCGTCCACGGTGTTCTGCGCGGCGGCAATCATCGGCGCGGAGTCGGTGATTTGCAGGAAGAAGATCGAGCCGAGCAGCATCGAGAAGCTGACCGGCAGCCCGAGCAGCACCGCGACGAAAAACAGGATGAGCATGAGGCTCAGCGCCAGGCCGTTGCCCGGCTTCGGCACCGGCAGGTAGCCGAACGCGATCACCGCGGCCATCAGCGCCAGCACGATCGCGCCGACGGCAAGTACCATGCGGCCGGGATGGTCGAAGGCGAGGCGTTCCGCCGCGAACAGGACGATCAGCGCGAGCCCGACCGTGAACGGCAGCACGAGCCAGGCGCTGCTGATTTGCAGGATCGGCGTCAGCGCCGTCTGCGCCACCGCCAGCAGATCGAACGACACATCGAGGACGATCAGCCCGATGCAAAGGATGAACACATCGACGGCCGTCGCCACGGCCTGCCGCAGCGTCTCCGGAAAAAATCGCGTGACGAACCGGATCGCGGTGTGGTGCCGCGCGCGATAGGCCAGCGCCCCGCCCAGAAATGCCAGCGTGGTGAGGCACAGCTTGGAAGCTTCCTCGGTCCACAGCAGTGATTGCGTGAGCAGGAAGCGGATCGTGATGTCGGTGAGGACGACGGTCAGTTCGCCGATCAGCGCCGTCACCACCAGGACGCGCGCCGTGCGGTCGATGACATTCAGCGCGCGCCGCGCCGTCAATGCGGCGCGGCTTTGCCGCCAGGTCAGTCCGTGCCCGGTGAGGGGCGCGGAATGATCTGGCGCAATGGCGGCCGACGCTTGGCCTTCACTTCCCGCAGTCACCGGGCAAGACCGCGCGTGCGGCTCAGGCTTCGGCTTGCTTGACGACGGAGTCCATCAGATCGCCGCCGATCACGTTACGGAATTCCTTGTAAACGCCGTCGAGCGCCTTGCGGTACGCGACGCGGTCCACCGGATTGATGGTGAGGCCCTTGCCCTTGAGGAATGTCGACGTCTCGTCGGTCTTCTCCACCATCGTCTTGCGCCAGTCGCCGGTCAGCTCGGTCGCGGCTGCGCGCAGGTTGTCCTGGTGGTTCTTCGGCATGGCGTCGAACTTGCGCTTGCTCACCATCATCACGCCTGCGTTGTAAACGTGATTGGTGAGATTGATGGTCTTGACCACCTCATAGTGCTTGGCCGATGGCAGCGCGATGATCGGCGTCTCTATCGCTTCGATCGTATGTTGCGACAGCGCGAGATAGATTTCGCTGTAGTCGATGGCGATCGGATTGGCGCCAAGCGCGCGGAACATGCCGGCGAAGATCGGCCCCGGTTGCACGCGAATCTTCAGGCCCTTCATGTCCTCCGGCTTCGGCACCTTGCGGTCGATGGTCGATGTCACGCGCCAGCCCCAATAGCCGTAGGAAAGGCCGTAAATGCCCTTCGCCGGCATCAGGCTCGCGAGATGCGAGCCGGTCGGACCGTCGAGCACCTTCTCCGCGGTGGCGAGATCCTTGAACAGGAACGGCAGGTCCATCACCTGGAATTGCGGGATCAGCGTATCGATGTAGCCGGAGGTATGCGCGCAGAGATCGATGATGCCGGTCTGCAAGCC
>Ga0134126_10009239_pt1 | contig 12425 bp, 8 predicted proteins | sample KB31752_FD_96881 | JGI IMG/M metagenome (GOLD analysis project Ga0134126, IMG submission 96881) | Terrestrial soil microbial communities with excess Nitrogen fertilizer from Kellogg Biological Station, Michigan, USA - KB3-175-2 | ecosystem: Environmental > Terrestrial > Soil > Unclassified ...
ACAAGAAAATATAGAATATGATCGCCAGCAGGAAGATCGAACTCGATGAAGTCATCGCTTCGCTGATCATCGATGTGTTGAGCCGCATTGGTCGTGTTCAGCCGAGATGGAACTAATGTGACGCCAAAAAGTTCCTTTTCGACGTTCTTATAAGGTGAAACGAAATGCGGACTTACGCTATCAAGCAACTCTTGGCGAGCGAGCTGAATATGTCCTGGACCAGTGAAGGGTTTTGTGCCAAGCGCCACCATCTGCGTTTGGTCTTTTCGGGAGAGGAACTCGCCTCCATATGGCCAGCCCGAACCTACGATCATGTCGCAGGTCATATCTCGCTCTTTGGTGCCTCGCAACGCCACTTCCAGCATATCGAGCCATTTATCGCTCATCCACGTCAGAGCCCGGGTATTCATTGGGTCCGCTTCAGCAGGAAACCGGATCGGATTTATCTCAACCCCCCCAATTCCAGCAGCCTGCAATACGTCTAGCTCTCTGAGTATCTCCTTTTCAACAACTCGATCCCCATTCCACCACCATCGAACCATTGGACGATATTGCTTTGCCGGCTGCCGGAAGAGGTCGTACAGACTAATCTCGGAGGTATTGGCAGATTTAGACAAGCCAGAACCGTTCGCGCCGGCATCTTTCAAGCTCGCGAACGGCAGGGCACCTGCGGTAAGCGAAGCCAAACGAATAAACTCTCTGCGAATCACAAGTACACCAGACTTTCTGCGGCTTCTGCCGCAGCGAATTAAACCACTCTCTGCAACATCGTTAACCTTTTGCCATGGAGACTCAAGGAAAGCCTTTTTGATCTCATCGTGTCGGCGATCGATTGGGTATCTGCGCCTCCGGAGGGGAAAGAGGTAACTTTAGCCAAGCGAGCCCCACACTTCGTCCCATATGCGAAATACTGTTGCCGCCGGGAGCGTCATAAAAAATCGCGAGACGGTTTTTATAGGGCAACACGGACGGCAGGCCGATGCAACGCCTCGACCATTTGCTGTTCGTGCCATCCAGTACGATTGCCTTCTTCGACAAATCCCAGTGGTTAAGATCTTTCGTCCAGTACACCCAGATAGCATCGGTGTACTCGCCGTCGTTGTCGATACCGACATGATTAGTAAACAGAAACCATGTTGAATTTGCTTTCTCAAAGTAGAGGGAGCTATTTTCAACCTGTTCCGTGGGCGGAAAAATCGGTGATGCATCTACGGCCCAATGTCCGGTCAGATTTGAGCTTCGTGCGATGCTCAGCGTTCGCAGGATTGGCTTGTCCGTTGAGGCACTGAAGAACTGGAGGTAGTGCCCGCCGCTTCGTATGATCTGACCCGGACTGGCCGTCGCAGAATAATAGGTGCCAGGTTTGGGCTTGAAGGGAGTCACACTTAAGAGCTTCGTCCACGGGCCAGTTGGCCAAGACGAGCGGGCCTCAAGCGTCAGATACGGGAAAGACGGGATCCTATCCGGAAAAGCCGTAGCATGTGGGGTCCCCAAGTAAAACATGTACCACTGATCTCCATCAAAGAACGTTGTTCCATATGAAGCGCTGGCGGAATCCTGGCTCCCGGGTGGTCCTAAGGCGAGAACCGTACCACGCTTCTTCCAGTGTTCAAGATCATGACTGACAGCAAGTGCAGTCAACCATCCGTCGGCACCCGCTGCATCATAGTGCATGTAGAACCGCCCCTCATGTTGAAAGACCCAAACATCGCGAGCACCATATTTATCGCAGTTGTTGGGGCATCCACCGGGACGAAGGACGATCCCTTGATCTACTGCATCATAACGAAGAGTAGCGACAGGCCGGCCATCCAGATAGTGCCGACCTTTAGTGTGCTGAGCAGCCAACAAAATCGTTGCGCTGCATACGAATACAGCAGCCAATTCCGCTCTCAAGTCAGTCATCCGCTTACCATGCCGAGATTGCCTCAGTGTCATTCTATGATCTCTTAGTACGTGGCTCTTCCGCCGCTTAGATCAAACACTGCTGCGGTAGTGAAGGAGTTCTCTTCGGAGACCAACCAGGCAATCATGGCGCTGACTTCATCGACTTCGAGAAAGCGTCCGCGAGGAATCTTGCTCAGCATATAATCCACATGCTCTTTCGATAGCTGCTCGAAGATGCGCGTACGGGCCGCAGCCGGGGTAATGCAATTCACAGCGATGTTATAAGCTGCAGTCTCTTTGCCAAGCGACTTAGTCAATGCAATGACACCAGCTTTTGATGCACTGTATGCGGAGGCGTTAGGGTTGCCTTCTTTACCGGCGATCGAGGCAACGTTGACGATTCTTCCGTAGTTCTGGCTTAACATATGCGGTACGATAGCGCGGCAGCAATAATAGACGCCCAGTAAATTGACGTTGACGACAAGTTGCCATTCTTCGACCGGGTACTCCCACGTTTTGTAGTTCGGCCCTGCAATACCAGCATTCGCTACAAGTATGTCAATATGCTTGTGCTTTTCGAGTGTCGCCTGAGTCGCCTGCTCTACAGAGCTTACATCCGCGACTTCGACCACCTCTTTGGAAACGTGACCTATTGTTTTCAGATGTTCTACCGCGCTATCAAGGATTGTGCGATCACGGTCCCAGATAGAGACGGACGCACCCGACTTTAGAAGGCGCGTTGCCACGGAAAGACCGATGCCTTGAGCTCCTCCCGTTACAACTGCATGGCGGCTATTCAAATCTATTTGATTCATTTGATCCTCAGAATAAGCATGAACGTACTTATGTAAAGAGGTATTTCCATTGCCCGGGAATTCGATATTCAGTCGCCGTGCAGGAGAAAGCCCCGTTACCTTCTATCCTCTTTCATTAGTTCAGAGGCGGCCGACTCCAGCGCAATTTTAAGCAAAATAGTCTCAGATATGTTGTCTGTACGATTGCAACCGTTCCAATCTATCCAAACATATTCAAGTGCGAGAAAACAGTCATTATTCAACTGCCGCAGACTAGTCAACATTCCGGTAAAGTCGATTGTGTTTTCAGCGACCGAGGTTTGAAGTTGATCTCGAGCGCCTCCACGCACATGAATATGAGATGCCGATGGCAATAGATCATGCACACGAGCCGAAGCCTCCCCGGTCATGATGAAATGCCCATAATCCAATGTCAGGGTCAGACCTTCAGTGGCAGTAAGAAACATCCTAGTGCTTTTAGTGTCAGCGCAGATCGAGCCAACGTGGGGCTCAATTGCATAGACGACGCCCGCACTGGCACATTCCGAGACGCGCCATGTGGCGGCCTCCGCCGCAACGCCAAAATCCTGGTCGTGCGAAACACCGGTGTGATACACCCCTGGCAGACCCGTCAGATGTTTTGAGCCAAGCGCGACACAAAACTCGAGTGCCTTCTTAAAGATGTCGCGATTTCGACTGCGCACAGCGGCATCTGGATTATTGGCCGCAGCCTCGGTAGGATCGTCTCCGATTTGTAGAAATATGTCGGAGGGGAGTAATTCCGAGGCCGCTAGATCTTGCTGGACCTGAGCCGTATAACTGCGTGGCGACGCAAGTAAATCTACGGGAGAAAAATGAGTGCTACGCGCGAATAGGCCAATGTCCACATGGTTGAATCCGAGCAACTTTATCAGCTTCAACGCAGGGGACCGTTCCAATACAGGGAAAGTGAAGTCTGCGCAGGAGAACCTAAACATACTTTGTGCCTTCCTTCAAGCTTAAACGATAGAGCGTATCGATTAATTCGAGGGTTTTTCGTGTATTACCATGATGTTTGCAGTGCTCGGCTATGGCCTCTCCTGCACTCTCCTGCAAACTGACGTAGCCCCTATATCGTGGACGAACAGAAGCGGTTTCAATGCTGGCAGCTGTTCGCGAGAAGAAATCATCCGTGATTTGGTTAAGCAAAGGATCGCGCCAGGAACTGCGCCTTGCCGGTTGTCCACCACACATTCCATAGAGAGTAGCCTGGCAAGATCGGCTTGCGACAAACAAGCTATAGCTCAGAGCAAGAGCTTGTTCGCTACATCCTGCTGAGATGGCAATCCCAGTACCTCCAAGCACCGTGCGCATCGGAAGATCCCTTTCCAAAGACACAGGATTCGTAAATCGTATTGGTTTCGCCCCAAAACCCTTCCGCGAATAGTTACTGTAGGTATATGCGAACGGGCAATAGGCAAAACTGTCTTCACTCGACATCCGCTCGTATATCGCAATTGGATTCATGCGGTAGATCTCGTTCGGCATCAGAGCAGCAAGTTCATCGAGCTGTTCCAAGCAGCGAGTGCCGATTTTGTGATCGACAAACCGTTCAGGATTTGCTGCAATCGGGCTTCCTCGTGAAACACAAAGACCCATAAAGTTTAGAAAGAGATCGGCCGAGAAAGCCGGCATCCTTGCCAGGCCTGCCTTTGCCAAGGCCACCACGTCATCCCACAGAACGGGTTCCTTGACACCATGCTGATCTAATAAGTCTGGTCGGAAGCTTGCCGCAGGAGCGGCAGCGTCGATTGGCAGTGCGTAGAGCTTATCTCGATATAAGTAGCTTGAAAATGATGGACCGAGTGAATCATCGTGAAGGTCTTTAATCTCTTCAAATGAGAGAAGAGGAAGTAGATCTGTGAGGGCTCCTGTCATTTCAACGTCACCTGCCATTGGGTGATCGATAACGAGCAAATCGAAATTATGAGCCAATGTGGCAATGTCTGCATGACCGAATTCATGAAGGCTTCGCTTTTCCCATTGGATACGCACGCTTGGATTCAGTTCTTCATAGCGTTGTGCCGTTGCAACGAGTGGTGGGAGTGCGCGGCTATGATTCCATGTGATGCCGCGCAGTAGTACTTGTTTCATACCGGTTGCTCCACGAGGGACGATACAAAAATATTGTTGCCGCTTTTTACTGAGCGACATGCACCCTCAATTACTTCCATCGCTGCAACACCTAAAATTGCGGGCGACTGATTTCGACTTGGGTTTTGGATAGAGTCGATTAGATTTACAGCAGGGGCCTCGTGAGGATAGATAGCATGCTCTTCCAGATCAGGATAGGTATGAGACTGCCCTGCGAACAGTACAACCTCTAATTTCCCACGCCAAAGATCGAGGAATATTATGCCCTTAGTGCCAAACACTCGCACCTCGAAATCTTTATGCTCGAGACTTGTCGCGCCCGTACTAGCGATAGTGACGATCGAACTGTCATCCATGCGTAGATCAAGCGCATCGTAGATGTCGAGTGCCGCACCATCGTTGTGAAAGCGCGCAAAGACTTCACTGGGCCGCGCTCCAGTAAGGAAAGTGAGGTAGGCCGCTGCGTGGCAGACCTGTGCGTAAATTTGGCCGCCCCCAGCCACTTTAGGATTGCTATAAGTTGCTGCACGCGGATGCATGTACGGGATTCCATGAGTGGGCTGGGTATCTACACCGCGAAGCAACTCACGGATTGGATTGGTCATTAGAACGCTGATCATGCGTATCTGGCCAATATCTCCATTGCGAATTAGCCGTCTAGCTTCCATTGCATGCGGGGTGTAATGCCAAGGGCAGCTTATTAGAAACTGTGAACAATGCCTATCCGCCATTCTTACCAGTTCCGTTGCCTCGGCGACAGTCAGGGTCATCGGTTTCTCAATCAGAACATGCTTGCCGAGCGCCAAGGCCGAACGTGCATCTTCGTAATGAAGGTTTGGACTACTACTAACTACAACCGCCGAAATGCCTTCGATGGCAAGGAGCTCGCTGACAGTCGTGCAGGCGATAGGAATACCAAAGTCCCGGGCAATCTTTTGCGCCTCTAGTGGGTTGTCGTTTTGAATTGCAATTATTTCTGCGTTGGGATGGCTGAGTAACGCAGGGATATGAGCGAAGGTTGCCCACCATCCGGCCCCGATAACTCCGCACTTGATCTTTTCTTGCACAATGCGCTCCTCTGTCCCTAGAAGTTGATCGGCTCGAGTAGCTGACGATTAAGTTCAACGCCGAAGCCCGGACTGTCGCCAAGAGTGACATGTCCATTGACAGGAAGCGGTTCACCAATGATTGCTTCAAAGATAGGACGTACCTTCGTCCCATCTCCAACTGACAAATACTCCGCGAATGGCGAGTTCAGATTAGATTGCACAAAGTGGTAGTTATATATGCCCGCGCCATGGGGAATAACCGGAACATCGTAAGGCTTCGCCATGGCCGCGATTCGGCGGACTGCGGTCAGCCCACCGCACCACTGAATCTCAGGCTGAATCACATCACATGCACGAGCAGTCAAAATTGAGGCAAAAGCTTTTACATCGTATTCCAGGTTTCCGATGGCTACCTGTATGGGGTTAATTCGTGTGCGCAATTCCGCGTTCATATGCTCAGCCCAGCCATTTTGCAGCGGATCTTCGTACCATTTGACATCGCATTCGCGAGTACGTTCCGCCAACCGAGAAGCAAATTCAATGTCCCACGAGAGATAACAATCGACCATCAACTCCATCTCGTCTCCTAGCGCCGAGCGACAGTCTTCCAAGCATTTTTGCATGTTGAGCAGGCCTCGGCGACCGTCAGCTGTACCCCACGGTGCGGCAATCTTGACACCTAGAAAGCCGCTGCCTTTCCAGTGTGATATGAGATCCGGGTGCGTAGTGACATAGCAGGGAATCGTCTCCTTAGTTTGGCCGCCGAGTAAACGGTATACAGGTTGTCCTAGCGCCTTGCCCATCAGGTCCCATAGCGCCAGATCAACGCCACTCATAGCCATCGCCGTAACGCCGCCAAGCCCATAAGGCATTGTGGAGCGGTACATTTGATCCCACAGCAACTCGATATTGAATGGGTCTTGGCCAATCAAGAATTTGCTGAAGTGCTGCTCGATCACAGAGCAAGCAAAATAGCCGCCTCCATAATTAACGGCACATCCAATAACGCCTTCGTCGGTAAAAATCTCAATGGCATATGGGTCTTGGCCGGGTCCCATCCAAGAAGTACGCACCTTCGCATACTTTGAGTAAATAGACATTGGATTTGCAATATGTGAACCTGTTTGCCAACCCCCTCCCCAGTATTGAGACTCTCCGAAGCGCGCCCCCTTTTCTCCGGTATTGCCTGACTTGATCCTGTAAAGCTTGATCTGCGTGATCTTCATTCCCTAGCCTCATTTGCTGCGACAGATTGACTGACCTTAGATAATAGACAGTCAGTGCCCTAGCCTAAGCAATCAGGAAGATGAAGCGTGAGTGAGGTTGCGCATATCGCAAATTAGTGCAAGAGTAATTCGTCCGAATTTATGGCCACAATAAGTTTGAGAGCCATACTGCCCCGGCTGCGGAGATTGCACTGGCACATAATCCGGGCACAGCACCAAAGGGGCTTCTTACGGCTGGAGTCTCTTGTCAGCATCGGCGAATAAGGTGCTCGGATAATATTTGTCGATGTTTTGTGGAGTTACCAGTTGAATTGGAGCATAAATCGCAGGTGGCACAGGTTTGCGATGAAGGATGTCTAGAACGATCTGAATGAGGTTATCTCCGTATCGTTCTGGAAATGTGGCAATTGATCCGATCATTCTTGTTTGCGGAGAGCGCAATTCATGTCGTGCTTCGGGGAATGCGCCCACTCCCAAGGCTAGGCAGCAATCGCTTCGACCCACTTCTGAGAAGGCACGGAGAGCACCTAGAACTGCGAGATCGTTGACTCCGAAAATAAGAGTCTTGCGCTTCGGAGAAAACTGCATATGGCGACGAACGAGTTCAAAAGACCGTTCCATTTCGCCCCGCGAATCGAGATGGAGAATCTGATAGCTCCCGGCTAGTGACTTGCGAACTGTAGACTCTGCGCCAGAGATACGCAGATGCGGGAGTGAACCGGCAACCTCGAGATCGAGCATCAGTAACTCATCAATTTGACCGTGCCAATGCAGTTGGGCTGCCTTGACTAGCGCTTTACCTGCCAGTTGACCGACGTTGTAGTTATCGATTCCAAAAAACACGGCTCCAGGCTGTGGAATCTCAATTGCGATCACAGGTATCGACGCCTTTTCGTAGATGCCTGACAGTTGGGAGCCAATACGTTCGTATACCTGGAACTCGATAGCGAGATCTACTTTTTGATCAGACAATCTTTGCGCATTGCGCAATGCGGTCTTGGCGCTATAAAGATTCTCCACTTCAATCAGATCAATCTGATGGCGAGTTGCTGCCCGTCGAATCCCCTGAGTTACAGCCTTCGAAAAGGAGTCGCTGTTTTGCGAGGCGTATCCGATCCGGAAGCGCTCTTGGGTGACGATATTTACATTGGAAAGATACCGTCGCCCTTCAGGACGACGCAACAAGCCTTCCTCTTCTAGAGTCCGCAGAAGCCGAAAAGCAATTGTGCGCTCAAATCCAGTAAGTTCTACAACTTCGCTGAGGCTCAATGACTGCTGAGCCTCAGCAAAATGATGAAGGATCGTGCAGGCTCGTGCCACAGTCTCCAATTTGTACCGGGAGTGATCCTGCTTCGCAGCGCACATTATCGAAATCCAACAACTTAATTTGCGGGCACTTCTAGAGTTCAAGTGTCCCGTATTCGGGAGTGTAGCACCTATTGCGATACCCGCAATCTAGTGGTTGCCTCCTTTTTTCTGTTGTCAATTGACCATCTCCAAGCGCTTCATCTCGTTTTATCAGAGCAGTGAGGCAAACTGCTGAGTTATGCAAATTTGGAGGTCGAAACTTGAAAAGACTATTTCACAATAAAGGACTGCAAATTGTAGTCTTCCTTAGCTTCTTGGCAGTCGCAGGTCGATTTCTGAACGCCCAGGCAAATACAGGTTCTATCTCTGGCACCGTTACCGACCCGACTGGTGCTGCTATTCCGGGAGCGACGGCAACAATTACGAATCAGGCGACGGCGGTCTCTCACACAGCGACGACGGATAGCAGTGGCTTCTACTCGGCTTAAGGGCTTTCCGTCGGTCAATACAAGGTTGCTATTTCAAAGCAGGGGTTCAAGGAGAGTCTCACGAACGGAATCCAGCTTGATCCCGGTCAGCGACGTGCAAACAACGTTAAGCTCGAGGTCGGCAACGCGACGTCCGAGGTGACGGTTACAGCCGATGCAGTTCAGGTCAATACGGCAAGTTCTGAGAGTGGAGGAACGATCAGCAGTGCGCAGATCGATAATCTGATGCTGAACGGACGCAACTTTCAGACGCTTGCCATTGCGATTCCGGGAGTGAGCAGCACGAATGCAGCCGATGCGTTGGGTGGTGGCGGCCTCGAGGGAGGAACCACGCTGGTTGTGAATGGAAATTCTGTTGAGTACACCACCTACACTATCGATGGGGTTTACAACATGAACTCCGGCAATTTGGCCAACATTAATATTCTGCCGGTTGTCGATGGAATTGCCGAGTTCTCAGTTCTGAAGGACAGTTACAGCGCGAAATACGGGTTTGCGGGTTCGGGGCAGGTTGTCGTTGAAACGAAGAGCGGAACGGGCACGTTTCATGGTTCGGCGTGGGATTATCTACGCAACAATGCGTTCGATGCGGCAAACTACTTCTCGAAGGGTACCCAAGCGCTTCATCAAAATATCTACGGATATACACTGGGAGGCCCGGTGATCATTCCTGGTCTCTACAATACGAACCGTTCGAAGAAAACATTTTTCTTCGCGTCTAACCAATGGCAGAAGATCAGCGCAGCCTCAGTTATCCGAGCAGCAGTCTTCTCGCAGGCCATGCGGAATGGAGATTTCAGTAACAGTCCGACATTGAATGGAAGTTTGACGTTGGATGCGCATAGTCAGGCACTTCTTGCCTTAGAAGGAAAAACCAATTGCATTACGGGCCCGACGACGCTCAATCCAGCTTGTCTGGATCCGGTGGCTGTTGGATTACTGAATGCTTATGTTCCGTTACCCAATAACGTAGCGGGAGGGTTTCAAAACTATATCAACCAGGATCCGCAAACAACCAGTCAGATTGATTATCAATTCCGCGGGGATCATCAGATCAATCAAAATAACCAGTTGATCGGCCGGATCATGTACGAACAGGTTCTCAACGGTTTTCCGAATGATGCCTGGAGCGGAACTCCTTACAACACCATCACCAACGCTTATTACACGACAGGATTCAACGGTGTAGTACGTGTTCAGTCGGCGATCACGCCAAACTTGATGAATACGGCGAGTATCGCTGAAACGGATGATAGACCGCATATCAAGCTCACCAAGGGCGGGGGCCAGCTACCCGCAGGGCTATCGATTGTTCAAGCATTTCCCGATGCCCCAACCCTCAATCGCATCCCAAATATATCTATTGCCGAAGGATGGGCCGGAAACGGAGTTGGGTCTCAGCCGATCTCAGCTTCGGACGGCGAGGGAATGGTCATGGACGATGTCAGCTGGATACGTGGCCGACACGTTTTGCAGGCAGGCGCGTTGTATATGTTTGGGATCAAACGACAGACTGTATTCACTAATCCACAAGGTTCCTTTAGCTTCAGCGGTGCGCACACGGGAGATCCAGCCGCAGACTATATGCTGGGACTTAATGCCAGCTACTCGCAGGCGAGCACGGAACGGGAAGGCGCCTTTCACTATCGGCAAGGCGAAGCTTATGTTCAGGACGACTGGAAGGTCACACCTCGTCTGACCGTGAACCTGGGCGTACGCTGGGTTTATTTCTCCAATGACTCCGTTAGTGGAGATCAGGTGAGCAGCTTCAAGCCATCACTCTTCAATGCGGCACAAGCTCCTGTCGTAACTCCTACCGGCGCCTTCATTGTTAATGGCTCGAATGAGCCACTGACTTCAGGTGGAACGCCGGCAAATCTTCTGAATGGGCTTACGTTTGCAGGACAAAATGGGATTCCTGACGGTTTCTTTATTCCGAAGAAGACGAACTTCGGACCACGTGTCGGCTTCGCATACGATCTATCGGGAAATGGAACAACATCTCTTCGAGGTGGTTATGGAGTCGGCTACTCAAGAATTCCAGTAGCCGTAATCTACTACGCGTATGGTCAGAACCCGCCCTACAACCAAAGCGCCAACATTCTTAATAGTCTCTTGAGCAATGGAACGGCGGGCGGTACAACGGCGGCACCTACACCACAAAACCTAAATGCGGTACCGTCTTCTTTCACTCCCACGCAGATTCAGTCCTATAGCTTGACGCTTGAACATCAAATCAAAAGCAACATGGTTGGAGCTCTAGCTTATGCGGGGAGCCAAACACGTCATCTTACGTCAGGAGTCGGTGGAGGCAATGACATTAATTGGCCATTACAGGTCACAACGCCAAGTGCGGTTAACTGTTTACCAGCTGGCCAGGCGCCATCAGCTGCCTATGACTTCGACCCTTGTCTGAATGCCGGGGTGTCCTCTGCTGATTACACTCGCCCTTACCGTGGTTATAGCACTATCAATAACCAATATGACGAAGGCACTGCCAACTACAACTCGCTTCAATCTTCACTTAGTTATCGCGCAGGAGCTTCGCAGTTCAGCTTGGCTTACACCTGGAGCAAAGCGCTGGCCACGGTGGCTGGCCGTGGTGCGGGTTCCACAACCTCTCAGGGCTCTGGTCCGCAAAACCCGCGGAATTGGGCTGCAGAGTACGGACCGCCATCCTATGACTTCACGAATGACATAACCGGAACCTGGGTATACGCTATTCCGTATTTCAAGCACAGCAGCAAGCCATTGAAATATGCTCTCGGAGACTGGAATATTGGCGGCCTGTTTTTACATCAGAGCGGTTTTGCCTTAAGCCCTGGGATGTCATTGAGCACGCAGGGACTGGCGGCGCGTCCAAACCAAGTGGCACCGTATCGTAAGGTTGGCAAACTGACTGAATGGTTCGATACAAGTGCCTTCGTAGCGCCTGCCTATGGATTCTACGGCGACGCGCGAAATGGAACCATCCGGGGGCCTGGCTACACGTCTTTCAATCTGTCGGTCAATAAGACGTTTCCAATCCATGATCGCCTTGCGATGCAGATAAGAGCTGAGGCTTTCAATGCGCTGAATCACCCCAACTTCAGGAACGTAGATACAGGCTTAGGTGACGGTAGTTATGGGCAGGTCAACAGTGCGGGTGATCCTCGAATCATGGAGTTCGCAATGAAGGTAACCTTCTAAAACGATATGAAATTGCGCAGTGCGAGGTGTGGAGCTCTTAAGCTCTGCACCTCGTTAATCTCGCGCTTCAATCAAGACTGAACGTTGCGTCAAAGACGTCACCTATCGTGAAAGGTGGAAATGATTTGAATTAGATGGCAAGAGAGGGAATCCATGCAACGTACATGTTTTGTGCTTCATATACGACGGAAAAAGATGGAAGAATATGGAGAATGTCACGCGGCGATATGGACAACTATGGTCAAAGCATTGGCACGATGCTGGCTGCAAAGACTACTCCTTTGTTTCTACGGCCCGACGGCATTTAGTTGGTTATTTCGAAACGGAAGACAGGTCCTTTTCGCGGAAAAA
>Ga0134126_10009242_pt1 | contig 12422 bp, 8 predicted proteins | sample KB31752_FD_96881 | JGI IMG/M metagenome (GOLD analysis project Ga0134126, IMG submission 96881) | Terrestrial soil microbial communities with excess Nitrogen fertilizer from Kellogg Biological Station, Michigan, USA - KB3-175-2 | ecosystem: Environmental > Terrestrial > Soil > Unclassified ...
CGAAGTTTCGTTCGAGAGTCCGTGCCCGCGACAACTCAAGCAGAATTGCTGTCTGTCGAGGACAGGCGGCATACGCTGCCTCGAACTGCGAGGCCGCAATTTTGTAATTCCGGCCGTCCATGGCTTCCCGCGCGCTTACGTCGAGAGAGTTGCTTCGAGTCAAATCGCAGTTGGACCCAGTTTGCTCCTGCGCAAAAAGGAGTCCGGACGCGAGCAGTATCAAGGTGAATCGCCGGAACATTTCATTGCAGCTTAGCCAATTCCTGCTTCACCTTCGGAATCACGCTGCCATACTGGGCGACGGACGCTTTCGCCAGAAACGCTTCGAAATGCGCGCGAGCGCGATCGCGATTTCCGGCCATTTCATAGATAAGGCCGAGATTCATCTGGGCCTCCACCAGATCGGGATCGAGCTGAATGGCTCGTTCGAAATCGGCGCGCGCGGCGGTGAAATCGCGCCGCTGAATAGCGATAAGACCGAGGCCATTGGTTGCAGCCGCATCATCCGCATCGTTCGTAAGAACCCAGTTGAATACTCGCTCGGCATCGTCGATACGGCCCTTCTCAAGGTACGCCGTGGCCAGATTGGTCTGGCTTTCAAGATCGGTTGGATTGATGCGAGCGGCCTTCTCATACTCTACGATCGCTTTGTCTTTCTGACCTTTGCGAAGGTAAAGATCCGCAATTCGAGAATGCAGTCTACCGTCCTCGATTCCCCGCCCCAGCGCAGACTCGTACAGTTTCACAGCGTCGTCATATCGGCCGGAATTCTCATATTCTCCGCCGAGTTGGTGGTAAAGCGATGGGTCTGTGGGATCCTGCTTCAACGCCCGTTCCAGCAAGGCGATCCTTCGTGCGGCGGGCACGTGCGCCTGCGGATCTTCCGCCATATAAATCAGCTTCAAGACATCGACCCGGTCCTTCGGGTCGATGCCAGTGCCGGTTAACTCGTAGGACTGCGGAGAAGCTCCGGATAGATACCCGAGTGATTTCAACTGGTCTACCGTGCGTGGATCCACCAGGCTGGTCTTTACCTTCTCCGGGGCATCTCCGCCGCCGGGAGACACAATGCGTTGTAGCTGAGCCTCGAGTTTCCGCGCCTCCGCGGGTTGCTGCTCAATCACATTAGTCGTCTCGTGGGGATCGTGAACAAGATCGTACAACTCTGGCTTGGGCGCCCGGATGTACTTCCAACGGCTAGTGCGAATCCCCCTTAATTCAGACCACCCCATACTCAATTTGGGGAACAAGGTCTCTTCGTACGAGATCTCCGTACGCACCGTCGATCCGTTAAAGGCCGGAACCAGGCTGACGCCTTGCACGTTAGACGGCGCCTCACCGCCCATCAGATTCAGGACGGTCGGCAAAAAATCGATGCTCCGAACCTGCTGTTTGATGCGTTTGCCGGAAGGAATTCCAGGACCCGACATCAGGAACGCGATTCGCAGCGTCGCGTCATAAAGAAACACGCCATGCGTGTACTCACCATGTTCGGACAGGCTTTCACCGTGGTCGGATAGCACGGCGATAATCGTCCTACCGGCGGGAGACTTTTTGCCGACAGCCGAGAGGAGTCTTCCAATTTGTTGGTCGACATAGGCAATCTCGCCGTCGTACGGGTGCTTTTTGTACTTCTCCTTGAACTCGCCCGGAGGATTATATGGCATGTGCGGATCGTAAAGATGCACCCAAAGAAAGTATGGCTTGCCGGATTGCGTGTTCAGCCATTGAAGCGCGCGGTCGACCGTGTCGCTGCCGCGGCGTTCCGGATCTTCGCGAAAGTCCCGGCGATTTCCGCCCCGAGGCATCTGATCGTCGTAAACATCGAAGCCGTTGTTGAAGCCGAAGGTTTTCTTCAGAACCGCGGAACTGACAAACGCCGCGGTGTCCCAGCCTTGATCGTGCAAAATCCTCGCGATCGGCCTTGACGAGGATTGAAGAACAAAGCCGCCGGTGTTGCGTACGTGGTGAACCGTCGGGTACTGGCCCGTGAAGATGCTGGCATGTGAGGGCGGCGTCAGGGGCGCTTGCGCGACCGCATCTTCAAACAACACGCCGTTGCGCGCCAGTCCGTCGAGCGCCGGCGTTTGAATGTTGGGGTAGCCGTAACAATGCAGATGATCGGGCCGCAACGTATCGATCGTTACAACGACAAGGTTCAAAGGCTGTAAGGCTGCCCGTGCTGGCGTTGCCTCGGGTTTCCGATTGTTGCAGGAGATGGTGGCGAAGACTAAGACCGCCAGGAATGGGGAAAACGTGCTGGGAAAACGCATTAAAGAACTGCTTACCTGATTATGCGAACGGCCCGGCTAATTACGCCGGGCCGCCGTGGTGAATATACGCTCTAAAACTCGATTCGTGCGTCGAGCTGTATCGTTCGGTCGCCGCCTCCGTCCAGGAGCATCCCGAATGCGGGATCCCCCACAGTTTGAGAGGCAAACGAGGCACGCTTCCTTTTCAATGGATTGGTCATTGTAGCGCCGAGTCCGAAGAACCGTTTCTCAGAGCCCATGTAAAACTTCTTACTGATTCGGAAAGTCTCGCTAAGGTTCGCCGGGCCACGGATGGTCGGCAGGTATCTGGGAGCGGTGCCCACCCGTAACGGTGTGCCGTTATCTGTCACCGGACTTTCGATAAATGCAGCGGCATTCAGATACGGTGTCGGCAGTTGGACGTCGACTTTACCGGGCATGCCCATCGTTCCGTTCTGTCCGGAGACCACGTCGGGCCGGATACCGCCCGAGAACCCGGGAGGGCTATTGACTCCCGATTCGTAAACGGCAACGGCATTTCCGGAAGTGTAGTTATGAATGGCCGCGAGTTGCCAGCCACCCAGTATGGGGTTAGCCCAGTGCAAATTGAAGCGGCGATCTCTTCCGAACGGCGTGTCCCAAACCCAGGTCAGCTTGAAGGACTGTGGAATGTTAAATGAAGCTACCGATCGATCAAGGCTGCGATTATAGTAATCCTGCGCTATGGTGTAGTAATTCGCGGGACCATTGGAGTCTACGTAGCCGATGGCCTTTGACCATGTGTAAGCGGCAAGAAATCCCAGTCCGTTAGTCAGATGGCGGGTGGCCGTGATCTGGAGAGAGTTGTAGTTGGAATTTGTGTTGTAAGGGAAATTCTCTTCGACTCCAAAATATTGCGGATGAGGCCGCAGTGCCTGGGACACCGTGAGACTCTGATCGAATCCTGGAAAGGGCGAGTATTGGGGGTGCAGACTAACCGGGTCGTTCAAGATATCGCCCATTGCAAGGAAGCTCGACGGTATTCCATTCAACTCGCTATAGCCTCCAGAACCCGGCGAACCGCCCCAGAGCCGGGTACCTTTATTGCCGATGTAGGCAACTTCCAAAAGGGTCTCGCCTGGCAGCGCGTACTGGATTGTGAAATTGTAGTTTTGCGTGTAGCCCGGACGGTTGGCGTCGCGGGCAGTCGTCGTCACGTCATTGTAGTTTGCCGAAGAAGGATCTTTGTTCGGCAGCGGCGACTTCAGGCTTGGGAACGGTTGGTTGAGATAGATGGCTGGATCGTCCACAAATCCCGACGCGTTGGTGCCCGCTGGAACATTCACAGTTCCATTGAATCCGAACGTGAATCCACCATACCCCCAATTGTTCGCGATGGGAGGCGTGTTTGTGATCGCGTAGCCGGCGCGCACCACCATGTGATCCGAAACCTTGTATGCAATTCCGAAGCGGGGGCCAAACTCTTTCCAATACGTGTCGTTGACCCGGTTCTTGAATACGAGCGCGCCCGGAAGATTGCCTGCTTCGGGATTTGGAACGTTCAAATCCACCTCAGACATGCGATTGGTGACTTCGTAAAACGGAGGAATGATCTCCCATCGGAATCCAAGGTTGATGGTCAGATTTGGCGTAATCTTCCAGTCGTCCATCGCATACAACGCATGCTGCGGTTGGCGAAAGCCCTGGCTGTAGCCGACAATATTGTGGCTTGCATTATTCGCTCCGCCCAGCAGAAAGCTGGCAAATGCATGGCCGGTATCGTTCAAGAATCCTGGCAGGTCTGTTTGTTTCGGATTGAACGTGAAGTTTCCCGCATCGGACAAGGCCCGATCGTTGTAAAAATATCGCCGGTAGTCGTAGCCGAAGTTGAAGCTATGCGCGCCGTGTATCCAGGTCACATCGTCCTGGTAAATATAGCTCCCGTTCGGGCTGTAATCCTCGAAGCCGACACCCATCTGGGAAAGGCTCCCTCCCTGGTACGGATTGCCGGAGAACTTTATCTCCGGAAAAATCGTGCCGGGTAGGTTCTGCAGGCCGATTTGGCTCGCGAGATTCTGATTCACCGTCGCCAGAGGCGCGCCATTTTCATTCAGGAACCGGTTATAGCCGGCCGCCAGCCGGTTCAACAAGGTTGGCGAAATTGTAGAAGTCAGCGACAGCCGCACCATATTGCCAGGTGTGGTCTGCTCCTGCCAGCAACTGGTCGGGGTGCCTGGGACGGGTAGATATTGACCAGTGCCACAAGTATTGTTTCGGTTGCGGTAGCTCTGGTTGTAATAACCCGAGATGCGGTTCTTGTCATTAATCTGATGATCGATCTTCACGCCAATGATGTGCTCATGGAAAAACGGGCTGCCAGTGCCCAGCTTTTGAATGTTGCGCAGCATGCTATTGAACTGCGGGTCCTGGATGCCAACCTTCTCTATAATATTTCTCGCGACCGGATCCCAGGCGGATTGAGGAATGATATTCCCCTGAAATGGGTCGCGGACGATGCTGCCATTCGGCAAAGTGCGGGTGGTTGCCGGGTTGTAGATCTGGCCGAATACAATGGGCCGGCCGAGAGCGTCCGTTCCCACCTGAGTTCCAGAGAGAGGATTCCCGGTGAAATTGGGATCGAAAAGCGCCGAAAAGTCGCCGTTCTTGAACGCCGGGGTGGGTAGGGTGCTGAACCCGTTAAATGTGAGCTGATTTACTTCGGTCTTCTCAAAATTGGTGAAGAAGAAGGTCCTGTTTCGCCCGTTGTAGATCTTTGGAATGTAAACCGGGCCGCCAATCGAGTACCCCCAGTTGTTCGTACGATTTCTAGCGTTGGTCCCGCCGAAGGTTTTGTTCTGTAGCGGGATAGAATTGAACGCTTCATTTTGCAGGTAGTAAAAACCAGACCCGTGCAGATCGTTTGTGCCGGACTTGATTGTGAAATTAGCGACAGCCGTCTGCCCGCCGTTATACTGCGCTCCAATCGCTCCAGTTTGTAATTTGAATTCTCCGATCGCCTCGGCGGACGGGCTGAACTCGTTATTGTTGCCGCCCGAAAGATCGGAACGGCCGACCGGGATGCCTTCGATCAGAATCTCGTGGGAATACTGCTGGCCGCCATTAATGGAACCCTGGAACGTATTGCCGGTGGTGCCCGGCAAGCTGCTGAAGATAAAGCTCTGAATTTGGCGCTGCCCATCGTCGACAGTAACCGGCCAAGCCTTATACTCCTGGCTTGTAATGTATTGACCGATTTCAGCCGAGCTCGATTCAAGCAGTTCCGGCTTATCGCTCACCACAACTTGCTCGTTGACGCCGCCAACCTCCAATTTGATGTTGACGGTCATGGTCTGCGCCACGCGAAGGATTTCGTTTTCCGCCGCTGCCGTACGGAATCCTGGCGCCGTCACACGGATGGTGTAGGTGCCCGCCGGCAAATAAGGCAATGTGTAATCGCCTGTCGAGGTGGCTGTCGTCCTCGACTCCTGCCCCGTGGCATTGTTGGTAGCCACGACTGCGGCGCCCGGCACAACCGCCCCGCCGGGGTCGGTGACCGTTCCGTTAAATGTTCCGACAGGACCCTGCGCGTTCACCGCGGGGACAAGAATTGCTGCGACCAAAACCCAAGCCGTAACGAGAGCACGTCTCATGCGACCCCCAAGACTTTCCCGGTTGGACCCATAGTGCAACCGTATTAGATCGATTCAATGCGAAAGTTGAGTCGTTGTCAAGAGGAAAACAATGAAAGACTTCGAATATGCTTCGCAAGAGACCGCAAACTGGATATTCTGAGTCGATGCGGCAAGCAAGACTCACGCGTTTTGCCGGTATGGCGGGAGTATGTGTGATTTGCTACATCGTCCTGTTGGGCGCCCTTAGCCCGCAAGGTGCGCTTGACGAGGCCGCGCCCATCCGGTTTCGCGATGTGGCTCGCGAGGCCGGAATTGGGTTTGTTCTTGAGAATTGTCCGACTGATCGCAAACACCTCATCGAAACCATGCCGGGCGGGATTGCCGCGTTTGATTATGACGGTGATGGCCTCACCGACATTTATTTCACGAATGGCGCATCTGTTCCGTCTCTCGAAAAAAATTCGCCGAAATACAGCAATCGCCTATACCGCAATCTCGGCGGTCTCAAGTTCAAAGATGTGACACGCGAAGCGGGTGTTGCGGGCGTTGGGTATTCAATGGGAGCGGCAGCAGGCGACTACGACAATGACGGTCACATCGATCTGTTCGTCGCCGGTGTCGGGAGGAATATTCTCTATCGCAATCGAGGCGACGGTTCTTTCGAAGATGTCACAACAAAAGCGGGGATCAAAAGTGATGCGTGGTCCGTCGGCGGCGCCTGGCTTGATTACGACAACGACGGTTTGCTCGATCTGTTTGTTGTGAACTACGTGCAATGGTCCCCGGCCTTCGATGTTTTCTGTGGCAACCCCGCCGGTAACATCCGGGTGTACTGCCACCCGCGATTCTTCAAAGGACTTCCGAACCGGCTGTACCATAACCAGGGCGACGGCACCTTTAAGGACGTTTCCGCGGAATCGGGCATTGCGGCGCACGTGGGGAAAGGGATGGCGGTGGCCATCGCCGATTACGATCGCGATGGCTTCCCGGACATTCTCGTCACAAACGACAAGATGCCCAATTTTCTGTTTCATAACCTGCGAAACGGCCATTTCGAGGAGGTAGCGTTTCAAGCAGGAGTCGCTTTGCTGGACAGTGGCAGCGAGATTTCGAATATGGGCGCGGACTTTCGAGATTTCAACAACGACGGCCTGCCCGATATCGCTGCCACGGCTCTGTCCGGCGAGACATTCCCGCTATTCCGAAACCAGGGCCATGGCCATTTCACAGACGCTGGATATTCGAGCCGCATGGGTAAACTCAGCAGGATATACAGCGGTTGGAGCATCGGGATGTTTGACTTCAACAACGACGGCTGGAAAGATATCTTCACTACAAATTCGCATGTGAACGACAGAGTGGAAGCGTTTGAAGCAACCGAATACAAACAACACAACAGCATCTTTCTGAACGACCGTAACGGAACATTTTCGGACGTATCGGCCGGCTCGGGTGAGGGCTTCTCGGCGAAGGGCGCCCATCGCGGCGCGGCTTTTGCAGATTTTAACAACGATGGAAGAATTGATGTTGTCGTTTCCGCGCTGGGTCAGCCAGCCGAGCTTTGGGAGAATGTCAGCCCCGCTGAAAACACCTGGCTCACTTTGCGGTTGACTGGAACAAAAAGCAATCGAAACGGAATTGGCGCCGAAATCAACATCGGCGATCAATATAACCATATGACGACCGCCGTCGGCTATGCGTCGTCGAGCCATGGCGGCGTGCATTTTGGTTTTGGCAAACAAAAACAAATCGACCTAATTAAGATTCGGTGGCCCAGTGGCATCCGGCAGGAATTACGCAATGTGCCCACGAATCAAGTGCTCGATGTTCGTGAGGCAGCGCAGTAGCGGAGGTCGCGGTGTTGTTATGCATCCCGACGAGTCGGGGATACGCCGCGGACGGATCAGCGTTTGAGTTATGCGGCTGTCCAAACCCGCTTGCTGACGCACTCCCGTTTGTTTCAATACGGGGGCGCGGCAATCGTCGACGGCTGCTCATTCCGCTCCCTTTGTAAGAGAGACGTTCGGAATCGCTGGTAATCTGCGAATGCCTGTTTCGCCAACTCAGCCTTGCCGGTAAGTTGGAAGGCGCGAAACAATTGAAAGTGAGTGTCGCCGTCGCTGTCTTCGACAAGCGCCGCCTGCAGATGAGGGATCGCCTCTTCCGGCCTCCCACACCGCAACAGAGCCTGCCCAAGCGCCGCCTGAGCCGCGCGCATTTGAGGATTCTGTTTCAGGGTTGCCTGCAGGTACGGAATTGCCGCATCGGGCTTCTCCAGGTTGAGAAGTGTCGCGCCAAATAGAAAATTCACTTCCGCGGACGTCGGCTGCATTGCCAGCAAACGGGCCAGTAGCGGCAAAACGGCGTCGTAGTCGCGAAGCTGATAAAAAGACCACGCCAGTCCCAGTTGCGCCTGAACGTTTTCGGGAGCGAGTTGGAGGCCGCTCTGCCATTCGGAAATGGCTTCGCGATGCCGGCCAGCCGCGTCAAGAACCTTCGCCGCGTGAAGATGCTTTTCAACCGAAGGCGCCAGGTGCGCCAAACGGGCATAGGACTCGGCTGCACGATTCCGGTCTGCTTTGCACAGTAAATAAGAAGCCACCGGCTCGCCGCCCGTTTGCGGCGCTTTGGGTATGGCGCTTTCGAGCGCCTGCTCCTTCGCAGCCCAATCGGGATGGCCTGTTTCCGTGTACACCCGCGCAAGCCCCTGATGCACTCCGGTGAGCACAGGCGTTTTCGTTTTCGTCAGGGAACGACGATATGCCGCGTAAGCATTTCCGAACCGTTGTTCCGCCAAATACGAATCTCCGGCAAGCGCCCAGCTATAGGCGGAATCCGGAAACCTGTCCTCGACGTCCTGGCATGCCCTTTTTGCGAGTGCCTCATAGACTTGCCCAATGCCATACCAGACGCGAGGGCTGCTTGGAAGAACTTCAGCGGCGCTCTGGAACTGTTTCAGCGCTTCTTCGTAGCGAGCCGCCCCGGATAACGCTTCCGCCAGCATCAGGCGGGCGTTTCGATCCGCCGGCATGGCCGTGAGCGCCGTCTCCAGTGGAGCGATTGCGCTGGTATACTGCCCCAATTCCAGATAGCTGGCGCCGAGAAATAAATTGGCTGCGGGTAGATTCGGATTTAACTTTAGGGCGGCTTCGGCATGTTGCACAGCGCCTTCATACTGCTTCGCTTTGAATTCAGCAACACAAAGGTTGATGAGCAGTTCGGGATGCCCTGGCAGGATTCGAACTAACTGCAAATAGATCGGAATCGCGTCTTGCGGCTTGCCTTCTTTTACGAGTTGACCGGCTCTCTGCGCTTCTTGCGATGGATTCGTTTCCTGGCCGGATACCATTTGCAGCAGAAAGAATCCGGCAAGGATGAGGATGTAGCCGCGCACGTGACCACCGTTGGGGACGCCTATTCAACTCGAAATAAAATGCCGGCTCCGGGCGCGAGCCAATCCATTTCGCGTCCGAAAGGCTCTTCTTTTCCGGTATAGGAAGAGATACGAATCAGTTTGCGATTCGCTTGCTTAAGATGCACCCGAAACTGAAATGAATTCTTCAGATCTTTGTTCACGATCATAAAGTACGGTCGATGATCGTCGTCTTCAAATTCCCCGATCAGAATTCGACCGGCGATCGGTGGACGCACATACCGTTGCGTCAACTCGACGCTCTGGACAAGTTTGCTGGCGGATAACGGTTGGCCCTGTTCCGGAACGTCGGGGTAGTGGTACACGCCGGTGCTGTGCAGCCGGATGAGCGTGGGCGCGAGCGCATGAATTTGGTTATTGATGCGGCGCAGCATGTCCCACGTCGGCGTGCGGTTCCCAAACTGATCGACGGCCGCGAGGCGATAGTTGCCGATCTCCGGAGCGAAATACGTAAAGTACTGAATGCCACGGCCGCCATAGGCCATTGTGCTGTAGACCTGCAAGTTGAAGGTGGCGTCCGAAGGCTCCATATAGTTGAAATGCGAGTTCGCCAGGATGCAATTCCAGAATGGCGTTTTCGTCTCCAGGCTCAGCCGCCGGACAATTTCAAGGTTGGTGTAGAAGGGATCCAGCATCTCGCCGTTAACCAGCGAGTAATTGTCGTAGCTTAGAAATGGCTGGCCGATAGTTTTTACCAGCATCCGGACGTAGGAATCGTAATCGCTCGTCCCAAGCATGGCCGGCGATACTCGGTAAGGAAAAAGATTTACATAAGGCCACTTGCCGGGCAGCGCATCCCGGACCAGAGCGGCCAATCTGCCCAAACCTGGCATCGCCGCGGCGTTGGGCTCATCATGAAGGAAAATTCCGAGCGCCGCCGGGTTATCGGCCACCTGCCTGCTGAGTTCGCCGAGATTCTTGCGAATTTCCTCGTCGGACGGCAAATTTGTTAAGTTATAGCCGTTTATCCGCTGGTCATTCACAAAGCAGGTGAGTCCGGCCGCCTTCACCCGATCGAGATCCTCTACCCGGCAGAATCCCGAGATATTGAGACCCGCGTCTTTCATGCCGGCCAATTGATCGGGGTCCGATGGAGAACTGCCCCACGCCATTACGGCAAAGTCCTGGGGAGCGAGCGGCCTGAAAGCAGGCCTAGTCTGGGAAGCGGCGAACGGCGCGAGCAAGAAGAAAACAAAGAAGGCGAGTCGCATGGTAGTTACCGGCCTCGACGCCGGAGTTCAAGTGACTGCCAGTTTAATATATCGCTATTTCGAAACGTTACAGCATGCAAGTGGAAGCGCCGAACGGGCATTTTGGACAGTTCGCTGGATCCCCAACGCCAGCCAGCACGATGGAAGGCGATTGCCGCTTAAGGCAGCTAGCCGGTTTGCCAAAGATGGAAACAGGAGCGTGGATTTAGGCTGCCTGCGGCAACGAGAGAGCGCTTAACTGATCGCTCATCTGCTCGAGCCGGACAATGACGGCCTGCACCTGCACGGCGCCAACGCCGATGCGGCAGAGGAGAAAACGAAGCTGCACTTTGAGAACCTCGACGCGAAACGCCCATTGGAGGCGAATCAGTTTGGCCGCTAGTTCCGACTGATCGATCGAACTACGCGCCACGAGGAAACGCGCCGTCACATGGAGTTTATTGAAGTCGAGAATCAGACGCCGGAGATACTGGTTGAATATGGAAAGCCGCTCGCGACGCAGCTTTTTATACAGGCTCGGGTCGAACCCAGGCTGGCGCGAGAGAAACGCAAAGTCTTCATTCGAGAGCAGACCTGCCATGGGTCGATAGCGATCTACAGAAAACGACTCCAACCACTCCGGTGTCACGTCATCCAGCGAGGTCGTTTTAAACAAACGATACAGGACGGGAGTAATACCCGCCACCATTAGGCCGGAGAGTGCAGTCAGCGCAATTTCAAATTCGAGGATCAAAGAAGAAGCTCCGCTAGAGTTGAGAGTACCAGAGTAAAAGAACTGAATCAAGAGTACCGAGCATTATTTATACAGATTAAACCGATAGATCTTCGCGGCTTCGGTACTGCTAGTCCTATCAAAGCGTAGGTATCCTCGTTGACTGCCGGCTGCGGAGAAGAGCTGAATTCAGAGCTTCGAGCTGCTGCATAAGCCGTTCCTGGTCGGCTGGTTTCCAGCTATGGCCAATACGAACTTGGGCGTACTCCCTAGTCGGAGTTAGATATATTGCCCAAAAAAGCAAGCAACCAGTGGAAATCAAGATGATGATGGCACTGACCAAGCGAAGCGAATCCGGCGACCAAACATCTCGGCCAAAAATGAGCACCGTTTTTGCGGCAAAGTAAACAAGCAACCCGGCGCTAAGCCCCGCAACGTTGCGGCTGACTTGCACAGGGAACCAGAGCAAAAAGAACAACATCAGGGCAAGTAAAGCGAGAGATGCAGTACAAAGCGCCCGCTCCACCACGAAGGAGACTTCCACCCAGAATGCAAGGTTTGTCGAATCCGCTTGGAGATTCAAAGCAGCGAGTTCAATGTGAGCGGAACCAAGCGCAAGCAGTCCAGCAATCACGAAACAGACGATCGACACTCTGCGCGACATCTTAAGGATGCCAGGGTGGTTGATCATCACGGTCCTGAGCATGGCGTAAACGACCCATACATAAAGGATGCAGCTCACCGAAATGATCGCCAGCCAGGCAAACCGGTAATCGAGCCCAAATCGATCCCATGGCATTGCAAGTACAGCTAGTGAGCTAGCGAGATCAAAGGCGATCAGGGCGCCGAAGACCCGGTGCCCGGCGAATAACTTACGCGTGATCAGCCGTAGAATCAGAACGATCGCAACGGACACGTTCAGGTATTCTGCCACTAATTCGAAAGGCATCTGCCGGTGTATTTGTCTTCATGCTAACAGCAGATCGCTGGAAGTCCCAAATATTGGCGGAAATTGTTGGGTCTATGCGGTCAGCGTCGGGCGCTTCGGCGAATTCGGGTTTGGCATCGGGATCTCGGCGGTCAGCGTTGGGCGCTTCGGCGAGTTCGGGTCCGGCATCGGGATCTCGGCGGTTAGCGTCGGGCGCTTCGGCGAGTTCGGGTTCGGCATCGGAATCTCGGCGGTGAGCGTCGGGCGCTTCGGCG
>Ga0134126_10009244_pt1 | contig 12422 bp, 10 predicted proteins | sample KB31752_FD_96881 | JGI IMG/M metagenome (GOLD analysis project Ga0134126, IMG submission 96881) | Terrestrial soil microbial communities with excess Nitrogen fertilizer from Kellogg Biological Station, Michigan, USA - KB3-175-2 | ecosystem: Environmental > Terrestrial > Soil > Unclassified ...
GATGTCGCCAACAGCCTGCGCGAGTTCAAGGAGATGGTCTCGAAGCTGCATGGCGCGGGGCTCGAGGTCATCCTCGACGTCGTCTACAACCACACCGCCGAGGGCAACGAGAAGGGACCGACGCTCTCCTTCAAGGGCATCGACAATGCCAGCTATTATCGGCTGCTGCCTGACAAGAAGCGCTACTACATCAACGACACCGGTACCGGAAACACGGTGAACCTGTCGCATCCGCGCGTGATCCAGATGGTGATGGACAGCCTGCGCTACTGGGCCCAGCACATGCATATCGACGGCTTCCGCTTCGACCTCGGCACCATCCTGGCGCGCGAGGTCTACGGTTTCGACGAGCAGAGCGGTTTCCTGAAATCGATCGACCAGGATCCCGTGCTCTCCACCCGCAAGCTGATCGCCGAGCCGTGGGACACCGGCCCCGGCGGCTACCAGGTCGGCGGCTTCCCGCCGGGCTGGGCCGAATGGAACGACAAGTTTCGCGATACCGTGCGCGACTATTGGCGCGCCAAGGCCGCGCCTGCCGCGCTGGCGCCGCGGCTGCTCGGCTCCGGCGACGTGTTCAACCGCGAAGGGCGGCGCAGCTGGTCCAGCGTCAACTTCATCACCGCCCATGACGGCTTCACGCTGAACGACTGGGCGAGCTACAACGACAAGCACAACGAGGCCAATGGCGAAGGCAACAAGGACGGCAACGCCAACAACCATTCCTGGAATTGCGGCGTCGAGGGACCGACCGACAACAAGGAAGTTGTTGCCCTACGCGAAAAGCAGAAGCGCAACATGCTGGCGACGCTGCTGTTGTCGCAGGGCACGCCGATGCTGCTCGGCGGCGACGAGTTCGGCCGCACCCAGCACGGCAACAACAACGCCTACTGCCAGGACAACGATATCTCCTGGTTCGACTGGAATCTTGGCGACGCCGCGCAGAAGCTGCTCGGCTTCACGAGACGCGTGATCCAGTTGCGGCGCGACTATCCGATCCTGCGCCGCAGCCGCTTTCTGACCGGCGCGCACGACACCGAGCTCGACATCCGCGATGTCACCTGGATCAGTCCAGCCGGCATCGAGATGAAGGAGGCGGACTGGAACAATGGCTGGGCGATGTGCTTTGCCATGATCTTCGACGGCCGCTGCCGCAAGACCGCGATCAGGCGCTATGGCGAGGATGACAGCATCCTCATCATCATGAACAGCTTTGAAGGCGAGGTGGATTTCAAGCTGCCGCACACCAGCGCGGGGCCGAAATGGACGCGGCTGCTCGACACGAGTGATCCGGACGATGCGTCGGACGCGACGTTCGAGTTCGACAGCGTATACAAGGTGCCGGGACGTTCATACTTGCTGTTTGTTGCCGGCGAGATCAAGTAGCCAAAGCCTTCCCTTCTCCCCTTGTGGGAGAAGGTGGCGCGAAGCGCCGGATGAGGGGTTCTATCCGCGGGTGAGACAAAGAGTTTGCGGAGCCAGACCCCTCACCCGGATCGCATCTTACGATGCGATCCGACCTCTCCCACAAGGGGAGAGGTGCACAGTCTCTGCGGCAACAGCCTCATGTTGCAAAGCGCTAGCCGAGAATACCCCAGCCATGCGGCGGCAGCGTGAGTTCTGTCTTGCCGTTCTTCATGACGACGGCGACATCGCCGGCAAGCTTCTCGGCCGGCGCATCGATCGTGCGCGTCACCGGCGCATCGGCAATGTTCAGCGCAACCCAGAGCCGCTTGTTATCCGCGAACGTTTCATAGAGCAGATCCGTGTTACGGATCTCGATCACGCGGCTTTGCGCGCGATTGAGCCAGGAATGCTCGCGCCTTAGCCCAATCACCTCCTGATGCAACCGGTAGACCGGCCAGCCGTAGGGCGCGAGACCGGCCGACGTCGCGGGAAAGGCGGGACGGATGGCGTCATCACCGCCGGCGCGATTTTCCTTGATGCCGCGAAAGGCCTGCTCGTCACCGGCATAGATCGAAGGCGTACCGCCGCACGTCATCAGAATGACCAGCGCATGCGCCAGGTGCCGTTCGTCGGTGAGCTGGCTCGCGATGCGCGTGACATCGTGATTGCCGATGAAGGTCTGCGGCACGAAGGCCTCGAGGAAGGTGTTGTGGCGCTTCAGCGACCAGGCGAGCTCGAAGAAATTGCCTGTCTTGAGCGAGCTCCAGATCGCCTTCCACAATTCATATTGCGTAACCGCGTCGACGCCGCTTTCGTGCACGAAGGCGGTGTAATCGCCATGGATCACCTCGCCGAAGATGTAAGCGTCGGGATGCTGCGCGCGTACTCGCGGCAGCACGCTGCGCCAGAACTCGCGCGGCACGGCATAGGCGGCATCCAGCCGCCAGCCATCGGCGCCGCGATCCAGCCAATGCTTCATCGCCCGCACGACATAGTCGGCGACTTCAGGCTCGGCATGATTGAGCGCGACGAGCTCTCTGTGGCCTTCGAAGGTCGCATAGTCGACCTCGCCGCCCTTCCCTCCCTGCGGCCACGTGATGCGAAACCATTTCGCTTCACTGGATTGCGGACCGCCGGCGATGGCGCGCTGAAACGCCGGATGCTCGCGTCCGACATGATTGAAGACGCCATCGAGGATCAGACGCAGGCCACGGCGACGCATCTCCTTCACCAGCGCATCGAAATCCGCGCCGTCGCCGAGCCGCCGGTCGATCTCGAAATGATCAATCGTGTCGTAACCGTGCGTGGACGACGCGAAGATCGGCGCGAGCAGGAGTCCGGAGGCGCCGAGATCGACGGCATAGTCGAGCCAGTTGGTAATTTGGCTGAGCCGGTGCTGAACCTGCGGACACGCGGCCGCTTCGCGCTCGGCGCCGACAAAGCCGAGCGGATAGATGTGCCAGAGAACGGCGTGCTCGATCCAATTGGCCAATGAAGCCCCCGATTGCAGCCGCTGCGGGCAGCTCTTTGTTGAGCATGACCTCCGCGCAAACGCTACGCGTTTGTCGCGAGGGAAAACCGCTACACACTTTTCCGGATCATGCTCTAGATGCAGAGGCTCAGCAGCTTGATGTGACAATCTCCGGATTTGCGCGGACTGGATCGAATGACCTCGCGCTTCACCAGCGGCCCCTCTTTGGACGCGTCCGCCACGAGCCTCCCCTTGCGGGATTTCGGCTCGTAGTCGCCGGCAATCTCCATCGCCCAATAGGTACGCTTGCCGCTCTTGTCCTTTGCGCTCGCGATCCCGATGCGCGTCGCCTTGTGCAAGAGCAGATTGGCGCGATGTTCGCTGGAAGCGATCCACTGACCGAGCGTCTTGTCGAAGGTATCGTAGCCATAGGCGATGTTCTCGCCGGCGCGGCCCGCGTGCGAGGGCGCGATCCGCGACGTGAACGAGCCCAACACTTCGTGGCTGAGCTGATCCTTTTCCGCCATCGCGCGCGCCTGCGCGAGCGCGATGCGATCGAGCGTCGCATCCCTGACGACGCGGACTTCGCCATGCTTGAGGCGGAAGCTCGATATCAGCTCGGCGGGAGTTTCTGCTGCGGCTGTTGATGTGTGAGCGAGCAGCAAACACATCGCGATCAACAAACTCGCCCCTCGTGCGATTTTAGTCAAATCAGGCCCCCTCGCATCTCAAATACCATCGTCCCCGCGCGCAGTTCCAGTTTCGTTTGCAGCATATCGGCTTCAGTTAGCCACGCCATACGACTCGAACAGGATTGAATTACCTTATGAATTGGAGTTGCGTACATTTGATTCCGAACGAAGCTATATTCTCTCTCCCGTTCCTTCCGCTTTTCGGCCAAGTCGGCTATATTTTACCTGGCTGTCATCCAACCGTTACAGAACCATATGCCGGATTCCACTGCGACCACACTGGCAACGGCCGGTGTTCGCGCCGTCGCCGGTCCCACCAGCGACCTCACCCTTCATGGCAAGAAGGGCAATGAAACTCCGGCGGCTGACAGCGCCCAGGTGCCAGCCGAGCCCCGCCCCCAACAGCCAGCCAATCCCGGCGAAATTCCGGCGCAGGAGGCGCCGCAAAGCGAGGTTGCAGCCACGCCCGTTTCGCCAGGCCATGCCGAGCCGCGCGACGTCGAGGTCGAGCTCAAGCTTCTGGTCGATGCCGACCGCTTCGCCGATTTCAACGACGCGCCGGTCATATCAGCGAATGCGCGCAACAAGGGCGTGCGAAAACATCTCAAGTCCGTCTATTACGACACGCCCGAACGGACGCTATGGCGCAACGGACTGACGCTCCGCGTCCGGCAAAATGGCGCTCGCTTCGTGCAGACCGTGAAGGCCGAGCTCCGCGACGATCCGCTGCGTCGTGGCGAGTGGGAAGCGCGCGTGTCCTCGCTCGCGCCGGATATCGCGCTGGCGATGCCCTTCATCCCGGAGAAGCTTCGCGCCGAGATCGAAAGCTCTCGCGTTGAAGATGTATTCACCGCCGACATCCACCGGCATCAACGCATGCTGGACCTGCCCTCCGGCACGGTCGAGATCGCATTCGACCATGGCGAGATCAAAGCGGGCGAGCGCTCGATGCTGGTCAGCGAGATCGAGCTGGAGCTGAAGAGCGGCAGCGCTTCCACCATCCACGAGCTGGCGCTGCGGCTATGCGAGCACGGCGAGGTGCGGCCGTCGACCCGGAGCAAGTCGGCGCGCGGCTTCGACCTCGCGGCCGACACGCCACCGGTGGCGCGACGGCCGGCCAGGCTGCGGCTTGATCCAACGGTTGCGCTTGACGACGCCTTTGCGGCGATCCTGCGCTCCTGCCTCAAGCACCTGCTCGATGCCATTCCCGCCGCCGAGGACGGCCGTAGTCCCGATGGCATCCATCAGCTTCGCGTGTCGCTGCGCCGGTTGCGCGCCGCGCTGGACCTGATGCGCTCGGTCGGATCGCTGAGCCGGCTCGAGCAGTTTCGCACTGATGCACGCTGGTTCGCGCACAACCTGTCGGCCGCGCGCGATTGGGACATTTTCGAAACCGAGACGCTGCCGACCATCGCGAAGGGCTGCCCGACCATTTCCGGCTTCGAAGCGCTCGGCGAAGTCGCGCAGAAGCGCCGCTCCGCCGCCTATGACAAGGCACGCATGATACTCACCGGCCGCCGCTGCGCCGCGTTCATCATCGGCCTCGGCGGCTGGATCGAAGCGCGCGGCTGGCGCAGTGACGTTGCGGCTGAAATTCTCGGACAGCTTGCCGAGCCCACCACCAGTTTCGCCCGTCGCATGCTCTCGGCGCAGCACGCCAAGGTGCTCAAGCGCGGCAAGCACTTCAAGTCGCAGGACGCCGAGGAGCGGCATCGGCTGCGGCTTGCGGTGAAGAAGCTACGCTATGTCGTCGAATTCCTGCTGCCGCTGTACGACCTCGGCAAGCCGGCACGGCGCTATTCGCAAAAGCTCGCCGAATTGCAGGAGGAGCTCGGATCCTTCAACGACATGGCGACGACGGCCGCGCTGCTTTCGGGGCTGGGCAGCGAGTGCCTCGAAGGGCAGGCGGCGCAGGCTGCGATCGCAGGCTGGCAGGCGCACGCGATGGTCGGCTCCGAGCGGCGCCTGCGTCACGCCTGGTCGGACTTCAGCAAGACGAAAACGCCCTGGTCGCGACAGGACGAGGCCTGATCGAAAGGTCGCGTCAACACGGCCTTTCAGACCAAAGTCGAAGTAACCGGTGCGACACACACGCGCGCGTTACGTCGAATTAACATGCCTGACAGGACATCTTAATTTTCCCGACAGCGCCTCGTAATGCTTCGTGCATTACCTCTTCATCAAGGCCGCCACGGCCCAACCCCTTTGGAGAGATAATCATGACAGCAACAAACGAGACCCCTCGCCGCCGTATCCTGCCGCGGCGGCGCCTGGCGCTGCTCGGCTCGGTCGCCATCATCGGCTCCGCGCTGGCATTCGGCGGACTGGCATCCGGCCAGTTCAGTGCGCCGGCTTCTGCCGCACCGATACAGGTACAGTCGGGCCCTGTCGGCTTTGCGGATCTGATCAGCAAGGTGAAGCCCGCGGTGATCTCCGTGAAGGTCAAGATCGACCAGACCGCAGATTCGGATTCGCCGCAGACCAATGGCGACGACATGTCGCCCTTCCAGGGCACGCCCTTCGAGAAATTCTTCCGTCAATACAACTTCGAGAACGGCCCCGGCCGCCGCATGCCGCACCATGAGATGATCACCGGCGTCGGCTCCGGCTTCTTCATCTCCTCCGACGGCTATGCCGTGACCAACAACCATGTCGTCGACCACGCCAACTCCGTCCAGATCACCACCGACGACGGCAAGACCTATACCGCCAAGGTGATCGGTACCGATGCCAAGACGGACCTCGCACTGATCAAGGTCGACGGCAAGAGCGACTTCCCCTACGTCAATCTGGAGACCGCGACACCGCGGGTCGGCGATTGGGTGGTCGCGGTCGGCAACCCCTACGGCCTCGGCGGGACCGTCACCGCCGGCATCATTTCGGCCGAAGGCCGCGACATCGGCTCCGGCCCCTATGATGACTACATCCAGATCGACGCGCCCATCAACAAGGGCAATTCGGGCGGACCGACCTTCGATACCAAGGGCAATGTGATCGGCGTCAACACCGCGATCTTCTCGCCGAGCGGCGGTTCGGTCGGCATCGGCTTCGACATCCCCGCTTCCACCGTGAAGATGGTCGTTGCCCAGCTCAAGGATACGGGCACGGTGACCCGCGCCTATATCGGCGTAGAGGTGCAACCGGTGACCGCCGGCATCGCCGAGAGCCTCGGCATGAAGAACGCCGCCGGCGCGCTTGTCGATCAGGCGCAGCCGAATACGCCGGCAGCCAAGGCGGGCGTGCAGGCCGGCGATGTCATCACCGCCGTCAACGGCAATCCGGTCAAGGATTCGCGCTCGCTGGCGCGCGAGATCTCGGTGATGGCTCCGGGTTCTACCGCCAAGCTCGACATCCTGCGCAAGGGTGAGCAGAAGAGCATCGAGGTGACGCTGGCCAAGATGCCGAGCCAGCCCGAGAAACAAGCCAATGCCGGCGAGATGGAGAATGGCTCCTCGCCCCACCTCGGCATTTCGGTGGCTCCAGCGAGCGACGTCGCGGGTGCCGGCAGCAAGGGCCTGGTGATCACCGCGGTCGATCCCGACGGCCCGGCAGCCGAGCATGGCCTCAACTCCGGCGACGTCATCCTCGATGTCGGCGGCAAGAGCGTCAGCTCCGCGTCCGAACTGCGCCACGCCCTGTCGGCAGCCAAATCCGACGGCAAGCATGACGTGCTGATGCGGGTGAAGAGCGCCGACAACACCCACTTCGTGGCCATGCCGATCGGTTAAGATGCCGCAGCTATATCCCCTCATCCTGAGGAGCTTGCGCAGCAAGCGTCTCGAAGGATGAGGCCGATAGCCGGGCCTCATGGTTCGAGACGGCGCGTGCGCGCCTCCTCACCATGAGGGTTCAGAGCATAAAAAGAAAGCCCCGCGATCCGCGGGGCTTTCGTCGTTTCGAAAGGGAGCCGGTCTCAGTAGCGGGCGACGACCGGACCGCCGAAGCGGTAGTTCACGCGCACCGTGACGAGATCGGCATCCTGCTTGATGCTCTCGTTGCGGGTCGCGAGGCCTGCGGTGTTGAAGGCATAATTGTCGGTGCCCATGAACAGGTGGTCGTATTCGACCGCGAACGACCAGCTCGGAGCAAAGCCATATTCGAGGCCGGCGCCGACCGTGCCGCCCCATTTCGTGTTGCTGCCGGCGGTGTCGGTCACGAGGCCGCTGATGGTCGCGAGGCCGTCGTAACGGTTGTCGGTGACGGCTGCGCCGCCCTTCACATAGGCCAGCACGTTGTTCCAGGCATAACCGACCTGGCCGGTGAACAGGCCGAAGGCGTCGATCTTGGTGCGGTTGGTGGCAACACCACCGAACAGCAGGCTGGCGTTGGAGCCCCGGAAGTCTGCCCAGTTGCCCTGGGCTTCGAGGCCGAACACCCAGTTGGAGGCCTGCCAGCGGTAACCGATCTGGCCACCGACCGTGCCGCCGTCGGCGTCATGGCAACCTTCCGCAGCCGGGAGGATGGCAACGCCGGCGGTCGCCGTGCGGGTCCAGCAATTGTGGCTCGTGCCCCAGCCACCGTTGATACCGGCATAGAAGCCGCTCCAGTTATACAGCGGCGAAACCACCGGCGGCGGCGCCTTGTAGTAGCGCGGCGCAAGGTCGGCGGCCGAAGCCGTGGCGGTACCAAGCAGAACAATCGATGCAGCGAGAACCAACTTCTTCATGACGACTACTCCCCGTAAATGAAACGATCCGTCCCAAGGCGAACTTTCCGAGCGCGAACCTCTCACCGAGAACGCAACAGCTCGTTAATTTGATGTGGCGCAAACATCACAGCCGCCTGAATTGTGCGCGCACAGTTTGGTTAGCGAAAGGTTTACGCCGCGCGCTTACGTCGCGGAGATGGCCGTGGAACCGAAGCGCTTCCATTCCGTTTTTCAAGCAGCTTCCATTCCGTTTTCAAGAAAAAATGGAGGGATGAATGCGCAAGGCGATTGGAGAACTCGATCCGGAGCAGCGCGCGGCGCTGCTTTATGTCGTCGATCTCGGCACCGCGCTCTGCGCGGCCGGCCTGATCGTCAGCCTGCTGAAATCGATGGTCGATTTGTTGCTGGGGAGCTGAGAGACTATCCGGATTCAATTTTCGTCACGCCCGGCCTCGTGCCGGGTATCCACGTCTTGCTTCCTTTGAGCAAGAAAGACGTGGATGGCCGGGACAAGCCCGGCCATGACGAGTTATGGTCGAAGGGCCAATTTCATTGGCTAAATCGGTCTCGGGAAAAGCGAGCGGTGGCTAACCGTTCTTGCCGGCGGCCTTGCCTTTGGCCTGCTTGCCCGTTTTGCTCTTGCCTTCCTGCTCTAGCGCCTCGCGCACTTTGGCAAATTCCTCCAGCGAGGCTTTGTCGACGCGGGGAAAGCGCAAGTTCAGCCCGTCGAGCGCAAAGACAATGACCGAGCCGATCACCACCCGCGCGAACCATTTGTGGTCGGCAGGTACGACGAACCAGGGTGCATGCGGCGTCGAGGTGTGGCGAACGATGTCCTGGTATACCGCCTGATAACGCGCCCAATAGCCGCGTTCGGCGATGTCGCTCATCGAAAACTTCCAGTTCTTCGACGGCTCATCGAGCCGGTCGAGGAAGCGCGCGCGCTGCTCCTTCCTGGAGACATTGAGGAAGAATTTCAGGATCACGGTACCCTGCCGCGACAGATAGCGTTCGAAGGCCGTGATGTCCTCGAAGCGCTCGCGCCAGATGTTCTTGGTGACCAGCTTTGAGGGGATCTTCTGCTTGGCGAGAACGGCTGGATGCACCCGCGTGATCAGACACTCTTCATAATAGGAGCGGTTGAAGATGCCGATGCGGCCGCGCTCGGGCAATGCGACCGTGCTGCGCCACAGGTAATCATGATCGAGCTCATGGCTCGTCGGCTGCTTGAACGAGGTGACCTCGCAGCCTTGCGGGTTGACGCCCTCGAACACGGCCTTGATCGCGGAATCCTTGCCCGCGGCATCCATGCCCTGGAAGATCAGCAGCAGGGACCAGCGATCCTGGGCGTAGAGCTTTTCCTGGAAATCGTTGAGGCGATTGCGGTTGGCCTCGATGATCTCCTGGCCTTCATCCTTGTCGAGCCCGCCCTTTGCGTCGGTCTTTTGCGAGGAAAGGTGGAACTTGCGCGAGCCGTCGATGCGGAAGGGTGTGATGAAGGGAGCGAGATCGGCGTCGAGGGAGGTTGTGGACTTTTTGTTCATATGATGTTTTCCACTTGCGGCATTCCTCCCGTCGTCATTGCGAGTGAAGCGAAGCAATCCATGGCTCGGCATGCGGATAGGTGGATTCCTTCGTCGCTTCGCTCCGCGCAATGACGACGAATATCATCATCCACCAAACTGTCTCTCCAGGAACGCCCTAACGAACTTCGGCATGCTCGCGCGGAAATCGGTCCTCGTCCGCACAAGATGAATACCCGACAGTTCCGGATGTTCCTGCCGCGCCAGGTTGACCTCGATGCGCGCTTTCAGCGCATCGCCCGGCATGCCGACATCGAGGATGCGGATGATCGCAACCGAAGCGCCGACCACCACGCAATCCCAATGCGGTTCGGCGACGTAATCGGCCGGGGTCAAGCCGGTTTCCTCCTCAAGCTCTCTCTCGACGCTGCCGGCGATGTCGAGGACATCACCAGCGACATCGTTCGGATCGGGTGTGCCCGACGGGAAATAGACGCGGCCCGCATTCGAGGTGTGCTGGGCCATCTCGCCGAGCACAAAAGCACCGTCGACGGAGCGCAGCGCGCCCATGCCGAAGCCGTTGAAGACCTCGCGGTCGGGAAAGCCCCAATCGCGCCAGGCGAGGAAGCTTGCGAAATCGGTTTCGAAATAGCTGGATGTCAGCCGCCCGCCCGAGAAGTCGGCGTTGCGGCCGAGCAGTATGCGGCCGTTCCAGATCTTGGGCTTCTCGCGCCTCATCTGGGCAAAATGCGCGTCGATCTCGGCGCGCCGTTCACGTTCGAACGGCCACGCCCGCTTTTCGACCTTCAGGTCAAGCGCCGTGACGCGGTGGATGACCGCGTTACTTGGCATTCATCCCCGTCGTCTTGGCCTGCTCGACATATTTGTTGGTGTAGGTCTTGGCTACATCGACATTGGCCTTGGCGACCTCCGGCGAGCCTTCGCTGAACACCGCGAGCACGGCAGCGGCGCCCTTGGGGTCCATCTTGCCGGTCTCCGAATACATCGGGATGGTGTTCTTGAGCGCGGCGAGATAGAGCGTCTTATTCTTGCCGACCATCTCCTCCGGCATCTTGGCCATGATGTCCTCGGCCGAATGCGAATGGATCCAGGCCAGCGTCGCCATGATGGCATTGGTCAGCGCCTGAACTTCCTTCTCGTGCGAGTTCACCCAGGCTGCGGTCGAGTAGAGCGCGCCGCCCGGATATTCGCCGCCGAACATGGCGAGCGTATCCTTTTGCGTGCGGGTGTCGGCAAGGATCTTCAGGTCGGGATGGTTGCCCTGCAGCACGGTGACGGAAGGATCGAGCATGACGGCAGCATCGATCTGGCCCTGCTCCATCGCCGCGACCGCGGTGGCCCCGAGGCCTACGCCGATGACGGCGGCGCTGGTCGGATCGAGGCCGTTCTTCTTCAACAGGAACTTCAGGAAGAAATCGGTCGAAGACCCGGGTGCACTGACGCCAACCTTTTTGCCTGCAAGATCCTTGATCGACTTGATTTCACTGGCATGCGAGGGCGCCACGACCAGCACGAGCCCGGGATAGCGATCGTAGACCACGAAGGAGACCAGCTCCTGCTTTCTGGCGGCGAGATTGACACAATGGTCGAAATAGCCGGAGACCACATCGGCGCTGCCGCCGAGCACGGCTTTCAGCGCATCCGAGCCGCCCTTGAGGTCGACGAGGTTGACATCGAGACCCGCCTTCTCGAACTCACCGAGCTGCTTGGCCAGCACCGTTGGCAGATAGCAGAGGCAGGCGCCGCCGCCGACCGCAACGGTGATCTTGCTTGCGGCCAGCGCAACCGGCGAAGTCAGCATCAGCGCGAGCAAGGTGCCGGCAAGCTTGCCGATCAGATTCTTCATGAGGTTCCTCCGTATGATGGCCGGCAACATAATGCAGTGCACGCGCCTTGAGAAGACGGCCTCGGCGGGCGAATTTGGCATTGGGAGATAACTACCGCGTGTAACTTTATTCCATTGGCGAGATGAGAACTTTTTGTCGCAGCGCCATGGCCAGAGGCCAATTCGCGGCCTAGCATCCCCGATACAAAAAACGCCAACGGGGAGGCCTTTCCATGAATCGTATCGCTACCACTCTGTCCATCGCTGCCGCGTTTGCGGCCGGCTGCGGCGTCACGCATTTCCTGCGGCCGGCGCAAGCGGCCGACGTCATCACCGCGCAGGTCATCCATACCGGCGATCTCGAAGGCGACGCGATCTCGCCGGCGAATGCCGGCGGCATGCGCAACAAGACGTTCGTTTCGGCCGAAGGCGCGACCATCTCGATCCAGGACGGCAGCCCGCCGAAGCACTTGCACGCCAACGCCAACGAGATTCAGTACATCCTCGCGGGCACCGGCACGATCTGGCTCGGCGACAAGGAAGTGCGGGTGAAGCCGGGCGATCTCGTCATCATCCCCAAGGGCACGCCGCATGGCGGCACCAAGCCTGACGGCCGCACCATCAAGGCGATCGCGATCAAGACCCCGCCGCAGGCGCCGGATGACGTAAAACTGCTGAATTGACGGCGGACCCATTATTCACCGTCATTATTCACCGTCATTGCGAGGAGCGACAGCGACGAAGCAATCCATTTCTCCGCTTGCGGAGACGTGGATTGCTTCGCGGAGCCTGTCATCGGGCCGCGCTTTGCGCGGACCCGTTGGCTCGCAATGACGGA
>Ga0134126_10009245_pt1 | contig 12421 bp, 15 predicted proteins | sample KB31752_FD_96881 | JGI IMG/M metagenome (GOLD analysis project Ga0134126, IMG submission 96881) | Terrestrial soil microbial communities with excess Nitrogen fertilizer from Kellogg Biological Station, Michigan, USA - KB3-175-2 | ecosystem: Environmental > Terrestrial > Soil > Unclassified ...
CCCCGCATACAAGGGCATCCCGCTGGTGGCGGCAGCGTCGATCGCGTTTGCAGGCGCGCAGGGACGCAGCGTCCCGTGGGCCTTCAATCGCAAGGAGGCCAAGGACCACGGCGAGAGCGGCCACATCGTCGGCACGCCGCTCGCCGGACGGGTGGTCATCGTCGATGACGTGATCACGGCGGGCACGGCCGTGCGCGAATCGATCGATCTGATCCGCGCGGCGGGCGCCGAGCCGGTGGGAGTGGCGCTCGCGCTGGATCGTCAGGAGCGCGGCCACAGCGAGCACTCTGCGGTGCAGGAAGTGCAGCGACAGTACGGACTGCGCTGCGTGGCAATCGTCACGCTCGATGAGTTGATTGCGGCCTTCGAGCCGGTCGGCGCGGCGCTCTCGGGCGCGACGCGGAGTGCGCCGGACGTGGGCGCCCCCAGCGGCGAGCAACTCGCCGCGATGCGCGACTACCGGCGCCGTTATGGTGTAAACGGCAGGATTTGACCCCTGAATATGTGACGTGCTTCGCAGTTTCGCTGCGACCCGTCGCGCCGCGCGATCTGCTTCTCTGGACCTCTGCCGCCGCCCGCGCACAATGCCCGTACGGTCGGTGGCACTGTCGTGCCGCCTGCCCCACGGAAGATCGCACGATGATTCGCATCATGGCCAGCCCCGCTATCCAAAGAACGCGATTGCGCATCGGCGCGCTGGCGCTATGCGGCGCGCTCGCGCTCGCGCCACTGGCCACGCTCGCCGCCCCCAACGACCAGGGCGGCATGCGCGTCTACAAGTGGACCGACGATCAGGGCATCGTGCACTACGGCGACAGCGTTCCACCGCAGTATTCGCAGGATTCGCGCGACGTGCTCAATGGTGAGGGCGTGAAGATCGGACACGTCGCCGGACGCGAAAGCGCCGCGCAACTGAGCGTCGAGACGCAGGCCGCGCAGCAGGCCGCCCACCGCGCCCAGCACGATAAATTCCTGTTGACGACCTACGCCTCGGCCAGCGAGATCGAGCAGCTGCGCGACGAGCGCCTCGATCAGATCAACGGCCAGATCAAGGCCTCCGCCAGCTACATTGATTCGCTGACGCTGCGGCTCGCGGCACTCGAGGAGCGCGCACAGCACTTCGCGCCCTACAGCAGCGCGCCAAATGCGCAGCGCATGCCCGATGATCTGGCCGAGGAGCTGGTGACCACCAGCAACGAGGCGCGCCTGGAGCGCTCAGCCCTGGACGCCAAGCGTCAGGCGCAAAGCGATATGCGCGTGCAGTTCGAGGCGGACATCGCGCGCTACCGCGAGCTGACGACGCACCTCTCGCCGACGAACTACTGAACGCGCGCTTGATTGCGCGGGCCGCCGCGCCCTTCCCGTCCCGCCCCGTCCCGCGCCCGCTGCCCTCAGTGCCGGCCGCTGTGGCCGAAACCGCCCGCGCCGCGCGCGCTCTGGCTGAATTCCTCGACGATCTGCAGCTGCATCTGCACCACCGGCACGATGACCAGCTGCGCGATGCGCTCGCCGGGCTGCACCTCGTAGGGCGAGCTGCCGCGATTCCAACAGGACACCATCAGCGCCCCCTGGTAGTCGGAATCGATCAGGCCCACGAGGTTGCCGAGCACCACGCCGTGGCGATGGCCGAGTCCCGAGCGTGGCAGCACGACTGCGGCCAGCGTCGGATCATCCAGATGGATGGCCATGCCGGTGGCAATCAACTCGGCAGCCCCCGGCAGCAGCCGCAGCGGCGCGTCGATGCAGGCGCGCAGATCCATGCCGGCCGAGCCGGCGGTTGCATACTGCGGCAGGGGAAACTCGCGCCCGAGGCGCGGATCGAGGATGCGAACGCGCAGCGTCCTCGATGCACCCTCACTCATCCGGAGCCGAGGCGCACGATGGTGGCGCCGGGGCTATGCTCGCGGGCAGCAGCGGCGGCCGTGGCAGGCCGCTCGAGGAAGTGCTCGACGATCACGCGAGTCAGTGCGCGCGCCAGCTCGCGCTTGCTCGAGCTGGGAAGCTCCAGGCGGCCGCCGTCTGGCCAGAGCAGCAGCAGCGAATTCTGATCGGTATCGAACGCCTTGGTGTGGCCGACTTCGTTGGCCGCAATCAAATCCAGCCGCTTGTTGATGAGCTTCTCGCGCGCATGCTGCTCGAGCGCCTGCGTCTCGGCCGCGAAGCCGACGACGAACGGGCGCGGCGTGCGCGCAGCGATGTCGGACAGTATGTCCGTGGTGCGCGCCATCGGCAGCGTCAGCGATTCGCTGCGCTTCTTGATCTTCTGATCGGCGCAGACCACCGGCCGATAGTCGGCCACGGCCGCCGTGCCGACGAAGATCGCCGTGCCCGGCAGCTCCTGCAGCACTGCGGCGTGCATCTGCTCGCAGCTCTCCACATCGATGCGCCGCACACCCGGTGGGGTGCACAGACAGACCGGACCGCTGACCAGGACCACCTCGGCACCGGCCTCCTGCATGGCCTGCGCCACCGCGAAGCCCATCTTGCCCGAGCTGCGGTTGCTCACGAAGCGCACCGGATCGATGCACTCGCGCGTCGGACCGGCCGTCACCAGCACGCGCCGTCCGGCGAGCGGGCCATCATGGCTCGCCAGCAGCGGGACCACGCCGTTCAGAATCTCCAGCGGCTCGAGCATGCGACCGGCGCCGTGCTCGCCGCAGGCCTGCTCGCCGACCGCCGGACCAAGCAGCCGCACGCCACGCTGCCCCAGCAGTGCCGCATTGGCCTGCGTGGCCGGATTGCTCCACATCTGCTGATTCATCGCCGGCGCGAGCGCCAATGGGGCGGCCGTGGCCAGGCACAGCGTCGTCAGCAGATCGTCGGCCAATCCGTGCGCGAGGCGTGCCATGAAGTCCGCACTGGCCGGTGCCACCAGCACCAGCTCGGCCCAGCGCGCCAGCTCGATGTGTCCCATGGCGGCCTCGGCCGCCGGATCCCACAGGTCGCTGCGCACCGAGCGGCCCGAGAGCGCCTGGAAGGTGACGGGCGTGACGAACTGCTTGGCAGGGCCGGTCATGACGACCTGGACTTCCGCGCCGCGCTCGACCAGCCGCCGTACGAGCTCAGCCGACTTATAGGCCGCGATGCCACCGGTCACGCCCAGCACGATGCGCTTGCCCTGCATGTGCGGATTATCGACCTTTCACCCCATACCCGCACGATATGACCATCACACACACGACGCATAGCGCTCCTGTGTGGCGCGCGCGGTCACGCAGCGACGCTGCGCAACGCCGGCCGACGCGACGGCGCATCTAACACCTTGAATTCATTTGAGGCCATCGCCATCGGCACCGCCCCGGCGGCCGGGCGCGCGCTTGACTTTGCGATAGGAAGCGGCCGCACTACACAGCGCGTGCGTGCCGCCGACACAAATATCGAATCGCAGTGCAAATCGTTCGCGGTGCGCTCCAAGGCACGCCAACTTGGTACCTAATTTGTCTTGCCAGCCCTGCGACGCAGTCGCAGCATAAGCGCAGCAAATAAATAGAAAGCTCCCGCTCATCCCACGTTTGCAGGGTCTATGAAGTTCACGGCGCTGTTCGCGACTCTGAAGAAGGTGCGCGACTTCGAAAAGCTGGAGTTCCCCTTCATCAAGTCGCTCATCGACTTCGACATCGTCATCGAAGTCGGCTTTGCGCAGGAGCAGGGCAAGACACTCACGCCCAAGCAGCTCTTCCTGCTGAAGATCGGTTCGATCACGACGGTGCGCCGTCGCCTGACCAGGCTCGTGGGCAAGGGCGTCATCCACCGCCGAACCAACAAGCGCGACCATCGCTCCGACGTGCTGACCATCTCCCCGGGCACCCTCAAGATCCTGGATCGCTATGCGGCCGTCCTCGCCGGCATCGTGCTGACCAAGGAGCGCCATGAGCGATGATGCGCATGCCAGTCAAGCGCACCGCCGACTGATCGCCGAACGGCTCAGGACGGGCGCGCTGCCAGGCTACGGCGGCCAGCGCACCTTCGGCGGCCCGGGCGAGGGCATGCCCTGCGCCTGCTGCGATGAGCCGATCTCACGGGCGGATGTGCAATACGACGTGGACCACCGCGAGGCGCAGCAACTCGCAGCGGCCGAGCAGGTGCGCAGCCTCCCCATGCACCTGCACTGCTATCGGCTGTGGGTCGAGGAATCCAGCCACTGCAGCGACCGCGGCCAGCCCGGCCACCCCGGACAGCCCTGAGGACCACGCGCCGCGCCCACCGCGCGACGCCCACCGCACGCCGTTTCGGCATGCGCGCGCATCGAATGCGCGTCGCCTCCCGCGCCCGGGCGCTCCACACTCGCCTCATGGGCATCCGGGATTGGCCAGCCGCGGAACGGCCACGCGAAAAGTTGCTGGCGCTGGGCGCGCAGGCGCTGTCGGAGGCGGAACTGCTGGCACTGCTGCTCGGCGGTGCCGGACGCAACGGCCTGGATGCCGTCGGCCGTGCGCGCGAGCTGCTGGCTCGGCATGGCGGCCTGCGGGGACTGCTCTCGGCGCTGTCCGCCTCGGCCCCGTCCGCGCCGCGCCCGCGCACCCGCCACGAGCCCGGACTGGGACTGGTCGGCTACTGCCGCGTGCTGGCCTCGCTGGAGCTGGCGCGCCGTCACTACGAAGAAGCCATGCGCGCCGGGCCCGCGCTGGATTCGCCGACCACGACCCAGGGGTTTCTGCGCGCGCGCCTGCGCGACAGCCCGCACGAGCTGTTCTGCTGCCTGCATCTGGACAACCGCCATCGTCTCATCGCCTTCGACGAGCTGTTCCGCGGCACCATCGATGGGGCGAGCGTGCACCCGCGCGAGGTCGTCAAACAGGCCCTGGCGCGCAACGCCGCCGCGGTGATCCTCGCGCACAACCATCCATCCGGCGTCGCCGAGGCCAGCCAGGCCGATCGGCTCATCACGCAGCGGCTGCGCGAGGCGCTGCAGCTGGTGGACATCCGCGTGCTCGATCACCTGATCGTCGCGGATAACACCTGCCTGTCCTTCGCCGAGCGCGGGCTGCTTTAGGCTCGCGCGGCTTGCCCGCAGCCCGCGCCGATCGCTCTGGCCGGCGCGGATTGCCCTGGGCCGGCGCGGACGGCACGCTAGCCGCATGACGACGCGTTCCTCGAGCACCGCGACGCTGCTGGCATTCGCGGCCATCTACATCATCTGGGGCACGACATTTCTAGGCATCAGCCTGATGCTGCGAACGATGCCGGCCTTCATCGGTGGCGGCGTGCGCTTTTTGATCGCCTCGTTGCTGATGTTTGCCTGGCTGCGCGCTCGTGAGCCGCATCCCTTCGCGGGACTGAAGCTCTGGGGCACGGCACTGTGCGGCGTATTGCTGACGGGCATGGGCAACGGCTTTCTGATCTGGGCGCAGCTCGCCCTGCCCTCGGGCATCGCGGCACTGTTCGTCGGCTCGCTGCCGGTGTGGATTCTGCTGCTGGACTGGCTGTTCTTCACGCGCCGGGCGCCGCGGGCACTGGCCAGCGTCGGCGTGCTGCTGGGACTCGCCGGCGTCGTCGTGCTGTCACTGAACACCGAGGGGCTCGCGGGCAAGGTGCGCCCCATCCATGTGATCGCGGTGCTGGTCACCGAGCTCGCCTGGGCGCTCGGCACCCTGCTGCAGCCACGCTATGCGCCGGCCTCGCGTGTGGTCAACTTCACCTGCCTGCAGATGCTGGTGGGTGCCGGCTTCCAATTCCTCATGAGCCTGCCGGACCGGGAATGGGGTGGATTCGCCCTCGGCCGCGTCTCGGCACTGTCCTGGGGCGCGCTGGCCTACCTGATCGTCTTCGGCAGCGTCATCGCCTTCAGCTGCTACGCCTACCTGGTCGCGCACGTCGCTGCGCAGAAGGTCGCGACTTATGCGCTGGTCAACCCGGTCATCGCGCTGGCCCTCGGGGCGCTGGTGCTGCACGAGCGCATCACCTCCGCGGCCGTCATCTCCATGGTACTGGTGCTGCTGGGGGTGGCCCTGGTGCTCGCCCAACGCGAGCCTGCGGCGCCGACCCCGGGGCAGGCACCCCTGGCCGGCGCCAACCAAGTGGAGCTCTGAGCCCCGCGGCCAGCGCGCCCGCGGGCTGGGCGGTTGCCCGGGCGGCGGTGGGCTGGTATAAAGCGGCCCTTTCGCCGCGCTCTGGCCGGCGACTTCGACCTTCGAGGAGTGCTCCCATGTCCCGCGTCTGTGAGGTGACCGGCAAGCGCCCGGCCACGGGTAACACCGTCTCGCATGCCAACAACAAGCGGCGGCGGCGTTTTCTGCCCAATCTGCACAGACAACGCTTCTGGCTCGAGGAAGAGAAGCGCTGGATCTCGCTGCGCGTGTCCACCCATGCGCTGCGCACGATCGAGAAGAAGGGACTGAGCGCGGTCATCGCGGATCTGCGCCGCCGCGGCGGCAAGCTCTGAAGCATCAGAGGCACCCATCATGCGTGAGAAGATCAAGCTGCTCTCCACGGCCGGCACCGGTCACTTCTATGTGGTGACCAAGAACAAGCGCCTGCATCCGGACAAGATGGAAGTGCGCAAGTACGATCCGGTCGTGCGCAAGCACGTCTCGTTCAAGGAAACCAAGATCAAGTAATCCGCCGGCTACGGGGGAGCCTCGCATGCCCGAGCTACCCGAAGTCGAAGCCACCCGTCGCGGCGTCGAGCGCGCCGCGGTCGCGCACCGCATTCGCGAGCTGCGCATCTACGACGCACGCCTGCGCTGGCCCGTCGATCCGACCATGGCTGCGCACATCGCCGGCCAGCGGCTCACCGCCGCCGAGCGACGCGCCAAGTATCTGCTGCTGGTGCTCGAACGCGGCACGCTCATCCTGCACCTGGGCATGTCCGGAAGCCTCAGGGTCCTGCCCGCCGATACACCGCTGCGTAAGCACGATCAGTTCGAGCTGCTGCTGGACAACGACACGACGCTGCGTTTCAACGATCCGCGACGCTTCGGCAGTCTGCACTACACGCTCGAGGAGCCTCGCCGCCACCGCCTGCTGCAGCATCTGGCGCCCGAGCCCTTTGCGCCCGACTTCGATGCCGCCTACCTGCGTCGCATCACCCGAGGGCGCCGTGTCGCCATCAAACAGGTCTTGATGAACTCCCGGCTGGTCACGGGCGTCGGCAACATCTACGCCAGCGAGGCCCTGTTTCGCGCCCGCATCCATCCGCGTCGCCGCGCCGGCCGGCTCTCCGAGCGCGATTGCGCGCGCTTGCTGCGCGCCGTGCGCGCCGCCCTCGTCGCCGCGATCCGCGCCGGCGGCACGACACTGCGTGATTACGTGGGCACCGACGGCAATCCCGGCGCCTTCCGCCAGAAGCTCTACGTCTATGAACGCGATGGTAAGCGCTGCCGCAGATGCGGTACCCTGATCCGCCTGATCACACAGGGACAACGCTCGAGCTACTTCTGCCCGCAGTGCCAGCCGCTATGAAGTATCACCATGTCGCGCATCGCCTGCTGCGCACCGATCCGGTCATGGCCGGACTGATCGGCGCGGTTGGACCGCGACGCATCGCCGCCCTCGGCGGGCTCGTCTCCGTCGAGCACCGCTCTCCCTATGAATCCCTCGGGCGCGCCATCGCGCATCAGCAGCTCAACGGCAAGGCCGCACAGAGCATCCTCGCCCGCCTCGAGGGGCTCTTCGGGCAGCGTTTCCCAACACCCGAGGAGCTGCTGGCCGCGAACGCAGAAGTGCTGCGCGCCGCCGGTTTCTCGTACGCCAAGATCGCAGCGCTCAAGGATCTGGCGGCCAGGACGCTCGAGGGCGTGGTGCCCGAGGCCGCGGCACTCGAGCCGCTCAGCGACCTGCAGATCATCGAGCGGCTCACGAGCGTGCGCGGCATCGGTCGCTGGACAGTGGAGATGATGTTGATATTTCAGCTGGGTCGACCCGACGTACTACCGGTCGCCGATTTCGGCGTGTGCAACGGCTTTCGGCTTGCCTACGGCCTCTCCGGCATGCCCCAGCCACGCGCCCTGGCCGAGTTTGGCGAGCGCTGGAAACCGCATCGCAGTCTCGCGGCCTGGTATCTGTGGCGCGCCGTGGAGCTCGAGCGCAGCGGCACGCTGCCGCGCTGTGTGCAGCGACCTCGCATCGCGATCCGCAAGCTCGCCGGCAAACTCGCCCCGACGACCCGCCGCGCGCGCGCGACGCGCCCGGCGCGCAGCAACGCGCACGCGGAGCGTCGCTCATGAGGCGCCTGTGGGCATTGCCGCTCGGCGGCCTCACCCTGTGCCTGTTCAGCTGCCCGCTGCTCGCGCAGGGCGCGCCGAGCGCTGCACAGCCTGCGGCGAGCGCGCAGGACGAGCAGGGCGCGCACCGCGGGCACGTCGGCATCGACCCTTCCGCGCATGGCCGCGTGTTTGCGCACGAAATCATCGTCACCGCCAATCCGATCGCGACCGAGGCGGGCTATCGCGTGCTGCAGGCGGGCGGCAGCGCAGCGGATGCCGCGGTGGCCGTGCAGGCCGTGCTCGGCCTGGTCGAGCCGCAGTCCTCGGGACTGGGCGGCGGCGGCTTCATCACGTACTACGATGCGCACACCCACCGGGTGCGCGCCTATGACGGGCGCGAGAAGGCGCCGGCCGGTGCGACCCCGAACATGTTCGAGGATGCCCAGGGCCATCCGCTGCCCTTCCCCACGGCCGTGCTCAGTGGACGCTCCTGCGGGGTGCCCGGAGCGGTCGCGGCGCTGGCGCTCATGCAGCGCGAGCACGGCAAGCTGCACTGGAGCGCGCTGTTTGCTGATGCCGAGCGGCTGGCGACCGATGGCTTTACGGTCAGCCCGCGTCTGGCAGGCATGATCGCAGGGCGCGCGCCGCAGGCATCCACGCCCGATGCACGTCGCTATTTCACCAAGCCCGACGGCTCGCGCTATGCAGCCGGGGACGTGCTGAAGAACCCGGCCTATGCGGCGACGCTGCGCCTGCTGGCCGCGCAGGGCGTGCGTGCGCTCTATCACGGACGCATCGCCCGGGACATCGTCGCGCGCGTGCACGCCGATCCGATCCCCGGCACGCTGTCGCTGGCGGACCTGGCGGCCTATCGACCGCAAGAGACCGATGCGCTGTGCCGCCCCTGGCAGGGCGATCGCATCTGCGAGGCACCGCCGCCGGGCGGCGGCATCGGCGTGATCGAAGGCATGCTGCTGCTCGAGCACACCGACATCGCCCATCGCAATGCCAACGATCCCATCGCCTGGGTCGAGCTCGCACAAGCCGAGGAGCTCATGTACGCCGACCGCGACCACTACGTCGGCGATCCGGCCTTCGTACACGTGCCCGTCCAGGGATTGCTGGATCAGGCCTACGTCACCCAGCGCGCGAGCCTCATCGGCACGCAGCTGCCCTCGACGCCCCCGGCGCCGGGACACCCCGCCGGCGCAGTCGCCTTCGCTGCCGACCACACCGTGGAGCCGGGCGGCACGAGCGAGTTCATCATCGTCGATCACGACGGCAACGTCGTGTCGATGACCACCACCGTGGAGAGCATCTTCGGCGACGGCCGCATGGTCGACGGCTTCTTCCTCAACAACCAGCTCACCGACTTCAGCTTCTCGCCGCGCGAGCGCAGCGGCGCCCCCGCGGCCAATGCTGTGGCGGCGGGCAAGCGGCCGCGCTCGGCGATGTCCCCGACGATCGTGCTGGATGCGCACGGGCACTTCCTGGCCTCCGCCGGCTCCGCGGGCGGTCCGGCGATCATCGCCTACGTCATGAAGACGCTCGTCGGCGCGCTCGACTGGCACCTGTCCATGCAGGCGGCGATCGATCTGCCCAATGTCGTCGCCACCGGCCGGCGCGTGTCCGGGGAGACGGGCTTCTCGCCCGCACAGCTGGCAACGATGGCGGATCACGGGCTCTCCTTCCGGCCCTCGCGCGTCGAGGGCTCGGGGATTCAGGGCGTGCTGGTCGAGCCGGACGGATCGCTCGAAGGCGCCGCCGATCCGCGCCGCGAAGGCATCGCGCTCGGAGACTGAGCCGCGCCGCCACAGCGCATCTTTGTTGCGGGCGCAGGCGGGGCCATCGGTCGGCGCCTCGTGCCGCAGCTGCTCGCAGCGGGCCATACGGTATTCGGCACCTCGCGCTCGAGCGAGCGCGCGGCACTGCTGCAGCGCCTGGGTGCCGTGCCGATCGCCGTGGATGCCTACGATCGTCAGGCGCTCATCGATGCCGTGCGCGCGGCGCGGCCCGACACGGTGATGCACCAGCTCACCGATCTGCCGCAGACGCGCGATGGCAGCAGTCTGCCCGACGAGGTGCTGGCCAGTAATGCGCGCCTGCGCGCCGAAGGCGGCCGCAACCTGCTGGATGCCGCGCTGGCCGCGCAGGCACACACTTTCATCGCGCAGAGCCTCGCCTGGGCCTACGCCGCAGGTCCCGAGGATCGCACGCCGCAACGCCCGCGCGCGGCGCACGCCCCCCACACCGAGGCGGATCCACTCGACATGCAGGGCCGCGTCATCTCCAAGCACACCATCGAAGGCATCGTCGCGCTCGAGCAGATGACGCTGCAGTCCCCCCCGCTGCGCGGTGTCGTGCTTCGCTACGGCATGCTCTATGGACCCGGTACCTGGCACGCGCAGGCGAGCGGCAACGTGCCCGTGCACGTGGATGCGGCCGCGCACGCCGCGCTGCTCGCGCTGCAGCCGCAGGTGCGCGGCGTGTTCAACATCGCCGAAGAGCGCGGCCTGGTCAGCGCCGCGAAAGCACGCCGCGAGCTCGGCTGGCAGCCCGACTACCGGCTGTCGTAGCGGCGCTGGCGCCGGCTCAGTCCTTGCGATAGCGCCGCTTGAGGGCGGCCTCCACCAGCGGATGCACGAAGCTGCTGACGTCGCCGCCGAGGCTGGCGATCTCGCGCACCAGCGTGGAGGAGATGAAGGTGAATTTCTCGGTCGGCACCATGAAAACCGTTTCGATGTCGGGCAGCAGATGCCGGCTCATGTTGGCGAGCTGGAATTCGAATTCGAAGTCCGACACCGCGCGCAGGCCGCGCACGATCACCGCCAGCGCGCGGTCGCGCGCGAATTCCACCGTGAGGCCGGTGTAGCCGACCACCTCGACGTTGGCAAGGCCGCTGAGCGCACCGCGCGCGAGCTCCACGCGCTCCTCCACGGGAAAGGCCGGTGTCTTGCTGGTGTGTGCCGCCACGGCCACCACGACCCGCTGGAAGATGCCCGCCGCACGCCGCACGATGTCCTCGTGCCCGCGCGTGAAGGGATCGAAGGTCCCCGGATACACCGCGCTGCATTTCATTGCGTCGCCCCTCCCGCGGGCGCGAACAGATGATACCCGACCTCCCCGGCGGTGCCGGCGCGAAGCTCGCGCCAGCTGGCTGGCAGCGCCGGCAGCGGTGTCGCACGCGCATGCTCCAGGTAGATGCGCGCCCCGGCCGCCAACCAGCCGCGCTCGAGCTGCGCGCTGACGGCGGCGAGCTCACCGGATGCAAACGGCGGATCCAGGAAAACCAGATCGAAACCGCGCGGGGGCGCAGTGCCAGCGTTGGCTGGGCGGGCGAGGAATTGCTGTGCCGAGGTGCACACGACCTGCGCGCCCACCGCCTGCCAGTCGATCAGCAACTGCTCGAGCGCCTGAGCGAGCGAGCGCTGCTGCTCGATGAAGGTCACCGCGGCCGCGCCGCGCGAGAGCGCCTCGAGCCCCAGGGCACCGGAGCCGGCGAACAGGTCCAGGCAGTGTGCCCCCGCGGTGCGCTCCTGCAACCAATTGAACAGCGTCTCGCGCACCCGATCGGGCGTGGGGCGCAGCGCCGAGGGCGGAAAGCGCCAGCGCCGGCCCCGCCAGCGCCCCGCAATGATGCGCAGCTGCCGCTCGCGGTTGCCGCGCGCGCGATGTGCGCCCCCCGCTGCGTTGCCCGCTGCCCCGCGCGCGGCGCCGGCCGCGGCGTCCCCTGCCAACCTGTCTCGTCGCGCACTCATGGCGGGAAGCGTAGCGCAGCGCCGGCTTCCGCGGCGGTCTCGACGTGCGACAATCGGCCGCGCATGGCAGAGACGGACGAACCGAAGGGATTTTTCTCGCGACTGAAGGCGCGCCTCAACCGGGGCAGCGCATCGCTCGCGCGCGATCTGGCCGGACTGGTGCGTGGGCGCAAGATCGATGCGGCGGTGCTCGAGGACCTCGAGGCGCGCCTGCTGATGGCGGATGTGGGCGTGGAGGCGACCGGCGACATCTTGGCGGACCTCAATCGCCGCGTCGCGCGTCATGAGCTCGATGACGTCGAGGCGCTGGTGCAGGCGCTGCGCGAGCGGCTCGTGGAGCTGCTCACGCCCTGCGAGCGGCCGCTGTCCGTCGACGGACCGGCCAAGCCGTTCGTCGTGCTCATCGTGGGCGTGAACGGCTCGGGCAAGACGACCACCATCGGCAAGCTGGCCCAGCGCCTGACGGCCGAGCGGCGCAGCGTCCTGCTGGCCGCCGGCGACACCTTTCGCGCCGCCGCC
>Ga0134126_10009246_pt1 | contig 12418 bp, 9 predicted proteins | sample KB31752_FD_96881 | JGI IMG/M metagenome (GOLD analysis project Ga0134126, IMG submission 96881) | Terrestrial soil microbial communities with excess Nitrogen fertilizer from Kellogg Biological Station, Michigan, USA - KB3-175-2 | ecosystem: Environmental > Terrestrial > Soil > Unclassified ...
CTTTCACAAATGCAACTCCTTTCGCCTCAGCTTCAGATTGGAAATCTCCGCCTTTTGAACCGCGAAGGTGGAGAAAAGGTTGTTGCTTTGCCGGCCAGATGGCTCTTTCCGCAACCGATGGCTGCCGTGCCGGAAGGCTCGAAGGCGACTCCGGCAACCGGATTGTTCGGCGAGTTCAAACTGCTGTACAAAAACATCAACCAGAATGCGCCCTGCGGGATAGCCGCCGGGAGCAGAGCATAATATTCAGGAACTCTGGTTCTTGTAAAGCACTTTGTTTGCATCGCGCAGTAACGCGAAAGGGAACCGCCTTTATGACACTTTCGTTCCTCCCAAAATGGCTTTTATAAAACGTGGGAAGAAGCCGTTTTCTGTTACGATTTTTGCAGGATATTCATGACATCAGGTTCAATTACGTCGGCTGTGGAAACACCCTCCAGTCCTGCCCCGGAATCGCAAGCCGCAAGGCTATTGCTTCGTCCGTGGAAGCACATGCTGCGGCATCGTGGCTGGCCCACCCTGCAATACCTGACCCGGACGGAGGCGCACACCTACGCCTTCTCCGTGGCAGCCAACGCCATTCTTTCATTTTTCCCTTTCATGGTGCTGCTGATGTGGCTGATTCGCAATGTCTTCCACTCGGTAACTATGTCCAATGTGGTAGTGGATTTATTGAAAGATCATTTGCCTGCCGGCCAGGATTTCGTTATCCATAGTCTTCAGTCTCTGGTAAAGACCCGCCAAAGGGTAAAGATGGCCTCCCTGGTGATTTTGCTCATTACATCTACCGGCGTTTTTGTCCCGCTGGAAGTCGCATTCAACCGCATTTGGGGTTTCGCCAAAAACCGCTCCTACCTGGGAAATCAGATCATTTCGCTGGCGCTGGCTTTCGCCTGCGGCATTCTGGCGCTTACCTCCGTGGCGATGGCGGCCGGAAACGAACTGGCATTGACTTTTATGATGCGCGGCAATGAGAACATTGTGTTTCGGGCAGCCACCTTTGTGGCGCTCAAAATTTGCGCGACCCTGGCCAGCATTGCCATTTTCTTTTTGATCTATTGGCTTCTGCCCAATGGCAAGATTAAAGCCAGAAGCGTGCTTCCGGCGGCGGTCGCAATGGGCGTGTTGTGGGAAGTAGGAAAAGTTTTATATATCAAGGCATTGCCCTTGCTGAATTTTCAGGAGGTTTACGGGCAGGCATTTTCCGTCTCGGTGGCCCTGATGTTCTGGGCATTTATTTCGGGCCTGATGTTACTGGCGGGTGCACATTTGTCATCTGACTTCACACCTGAAGCCGCGGAGGCGGCCGAGGAAGAAGAAGGAATCGAGTTTTCATAATTATTTGTTGCAGTTTTTAAATATTAAATTCTCCCGCTGCGGCTGCACGAACTCCCTCTATTGGCGATAGAATTTCCGCAGTACCTGGATTCCCTCCCCTGGGCGTTTGCCCTGTTCACCTGCGCTGGTTTCCACGGGCCCAAATTAAATTGCAGTCGTTGTACTCGACGGCTGCTTACTCTAAAGGAGGAAGTATGCGGAAAAGTGTGATTCGATTAATGTTGGTAACGGTTTTACTGGTGACAGGAAGCGCGATGCAAGCTCACGCGGCAACTGTGCCCGCACCCGTTCCGCCCCTACCGCCAGTAACTTGCAATTAGATTTGCCGTCTTTCGAGTGCATGGGTTAAGCTTGCCACGCTCTCGTGAAAAATAGCGAACTAGTGTTGACCGTGGCAGGCACGGGACTGGAAGCAGTCCTGTGCCTACTGCTCATAATGCGTCGTTATTATCGCGACTTCCCAATATTTGTTGCCTTCGTCACTTTATCCGTCGTTGCGACAATCATCTTATTGAGCGTCAGTTATAACGCGCGCTATTACTCCATCATTTATTGGGCTAGCGATGGGCTAGGCGTATGCCTCGCTTTTTTTGCCCTTAACGAAGCACTGCGTTCGGTATTTCGGAATTTTTTGGGTATGAGATGGTTTCGCTTGCTTTTCCCGGGAATTGGCATCGTAATGGTCATTGCGGCCGTTCTTCGCATTATCCTGCTTCCCCGGCCAGCCTTCAGTTTGTTTACCACAACGGTTATTGGCCTGGAAATCGCGGTCGGATTCCTGCAATTTGGCATATTTACACTGTTTGTCATTCTGGTCAGGCTTTTCCACCTGCATTGGCGGCAACATGCGGCAGGCATTGTTTTCGGTTATGGCGTCAGCGCGGCAGGATCACTGGTGGCCTACCTGCTGCGTTCCGAATTTGGAACGAAATTTAACCCAGTGGTCAGAATTGCCCCTCCTATCGCTTACATTATTGGTGTGGCCATTTGGCTGGCCAGTTTTCTAAAAGCGGAGTCTGGGCAGCCGGAGGCAGCATGGGCTGCGGCCCTTACTCCCGAACAGATGATCGCTGAAGTCAGGCGGCACACTAAGATAGTGAAAGGCATTCTAGGGAGATGATGTTCGATATCATCACAATATTCCTGGTTGGCATTCTGCTGTTATTTGCCATTTATACCGCCATTCAGCTTCGCGGCAAGTATCCCAGACGCAGTTTTGAAGATGTAATGCCTTTTCTGCGGCCGGCAGAGCATGATGAGCTTGAATCATTGCTGGATCCCGCGCAAGAAACCAATTTCCGCGTGCGAATGTCACAGCTGGAGTTTGCCGAGTGGCAGCGGCGGCGAATCCATCTGTTGCGTGAATATTTGCTGCGCATGTCTCATAATGCCCTGGTGCTGATTGAATGGGGCAACATGGAAGCGCTTGCACAGGGCAACGACACAGAGACAGTCCGGCAGCGGCAGGTTCTGGCCCAGGAGCTGGTGCAGGCAGCCACCGAGTTCCGGCTTTATGCCGTTCTGGCGCTCGCCAAGCTGAAGTTGTGGCTGGTTTTGCCGTCTCCGTTTGGTCTTTTGCTCCCGTCACCAAGCCTGCCTTCAATACGGCATGTCTTTGGCATTGACGCTCTTGGCTCCTACCAGCGCCTCAGGGCTGCTGCCGGAGGGTTGAGCCTGGCACACAGCCACCAGTTCCATCACGAGCTGCTGGAACGCCTTTAACCGCCAATTCCCTCTTTATCGATGATTCTCAGCAGTCGGACCCGCCCACCGATATAATCGCTAATGATTGGCTTTCTGGCCCACAATCACGCGCAAGCTGGCCTCTGCGGGCATGATGCCGCACACCCGCGTGGCTATTGCCACCGCTTATCTGGCCGGTATAGAAGCAGTACTGCTTCTATTGCAATGGCTGCTCAAAGCAGCTCACGCGACCACGGCCGCTGACGCTCTGGCAGGATGGACGGTTTTTTTTGGCTGGATCATATCCATGCTCCTGCTGTGGCTTGCCCTGCGATGGCTTCGCGACAACGTGATGTGGAGCGTACGCAACCGCTTAATCGTTACTTACCTTTTTATCGGCGGAGTCCCGGTCACCCTGGCGGTGGCGATTGCTCTTCTGTCTGGATACCTGGTGCTTGGCGATTTGGCCATATTCAGCGCCGTTTCTGAAATCAAAGCGGAAGCGAACCGCCTGGGCGCCGCAAACGCAGCGGCTGAGGAGGAAATCACACGGCACAGCAGCACCCCGGAAAAGATTGCAGCGACCGATCAGGCATTTCCCGGACGATCGATCGCCGTGCTGCCGAAGTCGTCTCTCCCAGCCTGGGTTAGAGATGGGTTTGCAGGGCTGGTCAGCGACAAAGGACATATTTACCTGCGCGCTGTGAACTCTCGCCACGATTCCCAGCCCCAGGCGATTGTGGTATCGAGTGTTCTATTAGATCGAAAATTTCTGGCCAGGATTGCAAGCAAAGTCGGATCGCTCACGCTCTATTCATTGGATCCACAAATCAACGGTGACGAAAAAACTTTTGAGGACTCTCTATCCAACACGCCAGGTGCAGCGGCCGTTTCTGGCCGGATCAGCGCCGGCAGCGTGCCCGCCCCTGTAATGGCACTGGACCGCGAAATTGATTTTGGCGGGCCTATTCAAATTACGAATTGGGTGAACGGCTCATCGCGAACAAGAATACTGGGAGGGACAACACGGCTTTCCACCGTCTATTCCTATCTCACTGCGTCCATGGGCATCGGAAGCACTTCAATTGTTATTGTTCTGATTGGCCTGGCAATCGCATTTGCCATTGTGGTGCTGGTTGCGCTGCTGATCGGTATCGGCCTGACCAGAAAGATCACCTATTCGGTGGCGAATCTCTACCGCGCCACGCAGTTCATCAACCGTGGAGATTTCAGCCATCGCATTGACGTGCGTGCCAAAGACCAATTGGCCGCGCTCCAGGTGTCCTTCAATTCCATGACGGACAATCTGCAAAAACTGATCGCTGAACAAAAAGAAAAAGAGCGTCTGCAAAGCGAACTGGAGATCGCGCATGAAGTGCAGGCACAGCTTTTTCCGCAATCTAGTGTTGGGACCAGCACGCTTGAACTGCACGGAATCTGCCGCCCTGCCCGCATTGTGAGCGGAGACTATTACGATTTTCTGTCCTATGGCCCGGAGCAGGTGATGGTGGCAGTAGGCGATATCAGCGGCAAAGGCATCTCAGCCGCGCTGCTCATGGCGACAATCCATTCCGCCGTCAGGGCGTATGAGCAGGAGCAGCTTGTTTCTGTGGGCATGGCTGCGGCTTATGGCGCCCACGGCAGGGTTGCGGCTTTAGAGGCGCCAGTCGCGCCGCCTTCTCCAGCACAGATGCTCTGGCTTTTAAACCGGCATTTATTTCAAAGCACGCAACCAGAGAAATACGCCACGCTTTTCCTCGGCTTTTATGACGATGAAAAACATCGGCTGACGTATGCTAATGCTGGTCATCTTCCGCCAATCGTCCTTTCCGCCGACGGTGGCGTCCGGCGGCTGCAAACCGGCGGTACCGTTGTTGGATTATTTCCTGACTGCGACTATGCGGAAGAGACCGTGGAACTGTATCCGGGCGATATTTTTATCGCTTTTAGTGACGGTATTACCGAGCCGGAAAATGAGTTCGGAGAATTTGGCGAAGATCGCCTGATTGAAACCGTCGCCGCGCATCGTCCCCAGCCGCTGGAAAGAATCACCGAACACGTTATTTCCGCAGTCCAGGATTGGATTGGCTCAACCGAGCAGCCGGACGATATAACAGTGGTTCTGGCCCGCAGGATTTAAAGACCTGATATTCGTCCCCCTGCGCCCCGCTCTGTTGGCAATCTTGGTGACTTTCAGTTTGTTTCGCTTACGTCTGGGAGCAACTGCCTTTATGTTGTACATCTGACTTTTGCTCTAACTGGAAAAAACCAACCCATGAAGCCAACCAGCAATATCCATCCCCTTCCCGTTACCGATTCATGGCAGCGCCAACCGCAGGTAAAAAACGCTCTCATGCATCGTATAAAGAATATTACCGGCGAGATCCATTCCATCCAGGCAGAAATGCATGGCGAGCTAAATGGGCCAGCAAGCGGAAACAGGCTGGCAAGATTTTTTGAAGATGAAAATGCCGTTCAGTTTCTCAATGATTTCAAAGCAGAGCTAGATCAACTCCGCAGAATCTTGTGGTTCTATATCGAACACGCTTCCGCTGAGCCTTCGGCGGCAATGGACAGCGAGCAGCAGGATAAACGCCTGCAACGCGTGAACGAGCTTTTGCGCGCCCTGGCCCCGCCGGCCAAATCGGCTGTGATCGCTGGAGAAACGATCCAGCCCTCAGTTTCATTCTTTGAGCGGCTCGACGTAGTCATCGATACTTACATGCAAGAGAAAAAGCCTGTCGGCCAGGTCAAAGCCAAAGCCGCCAAAGCTGGCTATTAATGTGAGTTCGCCAGCCTGTGATCCAGGTTGGCGATCCGCCATCCCGTCTCAAATACCAGCCGCGCTACTTTTGTCATCTTGGTAAAGTCGATTTTATCTATGGTGTCGGTTGGCCGATGGTAATCCACTGACGTGCCATCAAAATAAAAGATGATGGGAATACCGTGCTTGGCATAATTCCAGTGGTCTGACCGGAAATAAATTCGCTCCGGATTATTAGGATCGTTGTAGTAATAGTCCAGCTTCATCTTCTGGAATTGCGAGTTGGTTTCCTCGCTGAGCTGGTGGAGCTCCTGGCTGATACGGTTTGATCCCACCAGATACACCGTATTCGCGTCAGTAAGATGCTCGTCTTGCATTGCATTGTCGCCCGGTTGCTTGGAACGCCCTATCATATCGATGTTGAGATCGGCCACCATTTGCTTCAGCGGCACCACCGGCGCGTAATCCGTGTTGTACTCCGATCCCAGCAGTCCCAGCTCTTCACCCGCATGGAACATTACCAGCACGGAGCGTTTGGGCCGTTCCAGTGACATGGCATGCGCAATCGCCAGCACGGAGGTGGTCCCCGATCCGTCATCGTCTGCGCCTGGGTAAATCTCGCCTCCTGGCCCTGTCTTCAGATGGTCGTAATGCGCGCTGAAGACTACATATTCGTTCTTGAGCGCAGGATCTGTGCCTTCAAGAATGCCGGCGACATTTTGCGTGGTGGCACGGGTAAGTTGCTGCGCCACCGTCATCTTCGCCGTGAGATTTTTAGGCTGTACGTTTTGTTTATGATTCGTCTCATACGCGCTTTTCAGGTCCATCCCGCAAGCCGCCAGGAGTTCTTCTGCCAGAGCAGGGCCCAGCGTCACCACGGGCAGACTGCCTTCAACGCCACGCGCCAGCCGGACAGTTTCACGCGATGCTGCTCGCTCCTGGAAATCCTTGTTTTTCATAAGCTCAAGAAAACGTTGTGGCGGCAACTGCAGGATGCCAATTGCTCCATGGGCGCGCGCGGCTCCCTGCCCGTGTTCATTCTCATCGAGGCGCAACATATCCACGCCAGCCGTTATGCCGGCAATCAAAACGACAATTTTCCCCTTTACGTCCAGGCCCGCGTAATCATCGCGGTGTTGCGATGGTGAAGAGATTCCGGCTCCCACAAAAGCGACCTGCCCCTGGGCCTCGCCATTGCCGCCTTCCGCCGGGATGTAGAAATCGCCAAAATGGTAGGACTTCACCTTGCCTCCGAAAGTAACTTCCAGCGAACTCTTGGCGGTATCCGGTTTTGCGGAAACAACTTGAAAAGTTTGCAAGAAATCGCCATGCTCACCCGCGCCCTTGAAACCATACCCCTCAAGGTGCGCCGCAAGATAACGGGCCGCAATGGCAAAGCTTGGAGAAAGCGTGTACCGTCCGCCTAATTCCTCTGAAGCAAGGAATTGCAAATGCATTCGCAATTCGCCCGGAGTGATGGAATCAACCGTGGATGGCACCGGCGGCAGAACAACAGCAGCCGGGGATGTTGCATACATTACGCCTGAGGCCACAAGGGCCATGGCAAGGGCTATTTTGGCGGGAAAACTCTTAAAACGATTCACGCTTTGATGGTAGCAGCCCTGATTGACGCTTACAAATAGGCAGTAAATTGGCTGGTCGAGTTATAGTAGCGGTTAAAATCGTTATGCGAACGCCTTGATCCATTGAAACAAAACATCCTTGTTCTCGAAGATGATTCGGACATCGGCAACCTGGTTAGCCACCACCTGCAATTGGCCGGGTTCAATATCCGCCTTTGTGCTTCCGGCGACGAAGTCTTGCCGCAGGCGCGCAAGCATCCGCCTGTTCTGTTTCTACTCGACATCATGGTACCCGGCCACAGTGGCTTTGAAGTCTGCCGCCAAATTCGCGAAAGCCGTGAACTCGCCCGCATACCCATTATTTTTCTGACTGCACGTGCCGGCGAGGAAGACAGGGTTCGCGGCCTGGACCTTGGCGCTGACGATTACATAATCAAACCTTTTGGAATTCGCGAGCTCACAGCGCGCGTTCGGGCGGTCCTGCGGCGTTTTGAGCAGCCATTGACTACAAGCATTACCACTCCCGATTTTGAGCTGCACAGTGACTCGATGACGCTGATGGTGCGCGGCAAGCCCACTGATGTGACCGCTACGGAATTTCGGCTGTTGCATTTTCTCGCCTCGCATCCGGGCCGCGTCTATTCCCGTGATCAGGTGCTTGACGCCGTGTGGCGCGACCTATCCTTTGTGACGCCGCGTTCTGTTGACGTTTATATCCGGAGGCTGCGCGAAAAAATTGAGCAGGACCCCGAAGATCCCAGATACCTGAAGACCGTGCGTGGCGCCGGGTACAAGTTTGAGGCGGCCAGATGAGAAACCGCATCTTTCTAAAAGCGATGGGTGCGTTTGTCGCGGTGATTGCCGCGGCCACGCTCACTCTTGATATCAGCATCCGGCATACCTGGGAAAATGCGGTCCGCAATGACATTGAGAAACTCCTTGTTCAGAATGCTCAGGGCTTCGCGCTGCGCGTTGAAAACGACCACCAACATTCGCTGCAACAAATGGCCGAGGAAGAAGCAAACATCACGCAAACCCGCGTCACCATCATTGCCCGCAGCGGCGTAGTGTTTGCCGATTCTGAAGCCGATCCCAAAACCATGGAAAACCATTCTGGCCGACCCGAGGTGGTGGCGGCTCTTGCCGGCAAAATAGGCAGTTCGTCTCGCGTAAGCCATACGGTTGGCATCGAATTCCTTTACCTGGCCGTTCCCAGCGGTGACAAGATAGTTCGTCTGGCCTATCCGCTTTCCAGCCTGCAGCAACAGATTGCTTCGATTCGCGCTAACCTGCTCCGAGCTACTATCCTGGCTTTGCTGCTTGCACTTGTGCTGGCAGCAGTGATCGCGGAGGTGGTTTCCCGCCGGCTGCGCCGTATTGTGCGTTTCGCCGAGCAGGTGGCTGCCGGAGATCTCTCCGCGCGCATTGCTGTAACCAGTGGTGACGAGATCGCCCAGGTGGCGATGGCTCTTGACCGCACAGCCCGGCGCCTGGAAGAGAACTTTGCCGCCGTGCGTGAAAGCCGCTCAGAACTCGAAGCTCTGCTCAATAGCATGACCGACGGCGTAATCGCCGTCTCACCGGACATGAAAGTGCGCTGGGCCAACCACGCTATCGCCGGTATACTGCACCGGCCGGTTCGCATCGGTGTTCCAGTGGTCGAATTGCTGCGGCATCCCGACTTTCTTGCCACAATCAATGAAGTCCTGAAATCAAAACGCCGTGAGAGCACGATTGCCACTTCCCTCTCCGGTCGCCGGTCATTTTCCGTGACAGCAGAGCCGCTGCCCGATGGAGGTGTTGTTAGCGTGCTGCATGACATCTCTGAAATTGAGCGGGTGGAAAAAACGCGGCGAGATTTCATTGCCAATGTGTCCCATGAATTGCGCACACCGCTGACTTCCATTCGGGGCTACGCTGAAACCCTTCTTGAATCTGACGGAATGCTCAATGACAGCGCTCGTGACTTCCTTCAGGTCATTCGCCGCAACGCCGAACGCATGGGCCGCTTGACGGAAGACCTTCTGGTGCTTGCTCGTGTTGAATCGGGCGAGGAAAAACTTGATTTGCGTCCGCACCCGGCGCGGCAGTTGCTTGCCGAAGCCGCATCCTCCATGCAGGAAAACGCCCGCGCAGCCCAGGTGGAACTCACAATTGAAAACATACCGGATTGGCCCGTACTGGCCGATAATTACGCGGTACACCAGGTATTCGGCAACCTCATCAGCAACGCTTTGCGCTATGCCCAAAGCGGAAAGAAGATCATTGTCGGCGCAGAGCAACACGAAACCGGCATCGAGTTTTTTGTTCGCGACTTCGGTCCCGGCATCGCTTCAGAACACCTGCCGCGCATCTTTGAGCGCTTTTACCGCGTCGACAAAGCCCGCTCACGCGAAAGCGGCGGTACCGGGCTTGGCTTGGCGATCGTGAAGCATATTGTTCTGAATCACGGCGGTTCCGTCCGGGTGGAAAGCACCGTGGGACATGGAACAACGTTCTTCTTCCTGCTGCCAAAAGTCTAGATCACTGCAAAATTTTGTTAACCAAGAGAGATGATGCTCTTACCACATCCCATCCATCACTCGCGCTGTTACCTTCGTTACTGACCTTCAGACTCTAACCAACAGAGCTTGCCCGTGATAAAAATTGGCTAACGATCTGCCATTTGCCGCTTCGTGTTTCATCCGTCTCCCCCTAACAAGTTTGGAGTTGAACCATTTGCCGGAATGAACCGGTTGATCGGGGTGAGAGACGTAATGCGTCAAATCAGGGTGTTGTCGTTAATCGCCGGTCTTACAGTGCTCAACGCATGTGCTGGGCCTAATCGGCTTCGGTCTAGCGATCTTAGTTCCAACGAGCTTGGTTCCAACGAGCTTGGTTCCAACAAGCTTGGTTCGAAAAATCTTAGGGCCGGAATCGAGCCGAACAACTCTTCTTCTGTTGCAAGCCGGAGTGTTGCTGGCATCGTGATATCCAAAAAGACTCCGCTGGCCACGGCCCGCGCGGTCGCAGACACGACTTCTGCCGGGGCTGACAAGCTGATCGCGCTTACCTTTGACGACGGCCCCCGGCCGTATGTCTTGTTCGGAAGCAAGGCAATCCATCCTGCTCCGGGGCTGATCGATATTCTCGACCAGAATGGCATCAGAGCGACGTTTTTTGTCGTCGGATGGCGGCTTACTCCCAAGACCTGGGGCGAACCTAAGCATGAAGAAGACATTGGCGTTTCCTGTCTCGATGCAGCAGAGCGTCTAATACGGCGCGGCCATGAACTGGAAGACCACACCTATAGCCACCTGGAACTGCGCAGCGCGGAGAAGAAAAACGGCGAGCAATGGGTCATGCATGACGTGGATCGTGGAGCGCAGGCCATCAAGGCCGTTACCGGCACGCAGCCCCGGTACGTCCGTCCTCCGGACTGGATATTGACCGATGACGCGCGGCGCGACCTGCAGAAACAAGGCTATCGCGTACTGACCATTTCGTCAGAGAATCCCATGGCGCTGCGCGACGTGAACTCGCTCGACTATCTCTGCGCGGGCAAAGCGGTAGGATGTCCCAAGCCATCTCTGCCGGACGCCGTGTTACAGCAGATAGAGCAGCGCGAGAAGAGAGGAACCTACACACACATTCTCGCCTTCCATGAGCTATCAACAACCGCCGCCATCATGCCAAGGCTGATTAACGACCTAAAAGCTCGCGGATATCGCTTTGTGACGCTGACCGAGTACATGAAGCTGGTTGAGTCGAAACCTGGTGAGACGCTGAAGCAGCAGGCAGTGGTGACCAAGCCGACCCAGGTGGCGGCGTTGAGCCGGTAGGTAGATATAAGAAGAGGATTCATTTCAACCGTATTTGGATTCGCCATGAATCAGGCTGTCACTCACGCTTCAAAGGCCCCGCTTTGATAATACTCGATGGGCAGACCGAAGCGCGCTCTTAAGGTCTCGAGATATTGTTCGGCGTCACGATCCAACGAAGGTTCGCCAACAACTATAAGTTTTTCCGCCTCCTGTGCACCGGGCCAGAAGGCGTACTCTAAGAGCTGAGAAATCGCTTCGCGGATGCAGCTACGCGCCGACATTGCGGTCTTTATTTCATAGAACCAGTACTTGCTGCCTCGACGCACAACCAAGTCTACTTGACCGCCAGCATTGTCAAGTTCAGTCCCAACATTGTCAGCTCCGTACTGCAAAACGAGATGGTCGTACAATTGTTTTTGAATTTCATTATGGCGAAGAAGGATGTTTAATTTCCTTTCCGCGAAAGACGCGGTCGTCTCAACTACTTTAGAAGTACACCCAGGCTTAAATTGAAATCCGATTCCCGCTAATTTGGTTATCGTGGGAAAGTCCGCATTACCTTCTACGAACCGGTACAGTGGCAGTAATTGGTCAAGATCATCCACGAGTAACTCGAAATCGATTGCATTCAACGGTTGCATTCGTCCCATGAAAACGAACATGCCGCGTCTCATCTGATCAGCCCGTATTGGCGCAACAGGATAATCAGTAGACCGTACCCCGTGATCCCAATGCCACATGCAAAAATTCGCAAACTGCTCTGGTTGAAGTCGCACAAACTCGTTGAATCGCTGAGCACTTGGAAGAAGTACGTCAGTATCCGGTAGACTCTGGCTTGTTTCAAATGAGAATGCAACGCCATGCCTAAGCATATCGTGGGGTTCAAATCCAATATTGAACTGCAACTCCGTCCGGCCACCGTAATGAAAAGCGTAGCCATCCTTTTCTCGGATTGTTTGTTGGTGAAATATCCCGTGCCAAGGTAGGCGCGATTTTCGCTTCAACTCCTTCCGAATCTCCTGAAGACGCCCAATCTCACGAGTGACCGCCCGGTGCTCAATTTCCGCGACGATTGAAGTCACTGACATCTTCTGGCCTTCTTGAGGAAGGGAGGAAACCGCGACATCGGGATTGCGCACTGGAAGATTATCTTCTGGATGGTGTCCTTGCGTTAGCCGCATTTCAACCAGGCTTAACTCCTCGTTGGCAATTCGCTCAGGGTCAGGCCAAGTTACAAGGGAGTCATA
>Ga0134126_10009248_pt1 | contig 12417 bp, 12 predicted proteins | sample KB31752_FD_96881 | JGI IMG/M metagenome (GOLD analysis project Ga0134126, IMG submission 96881) | Terrestrial soil microbial communities with excess Nitrogen fertilizer from Kellogg Biological Station, Michigan, USA - KB3-175-2 | ecosystem: Environmental > Terrestrial > Soil > Unclassified ...
AAGGTTCTCGCCGAAGCTGATGAATTTGGCAGGCCGGAAGTTGGTATTGATCCGGTAATTCATATGGGTATAGCGGGACACTTTTGTCGCGATCTGGCCCTGGATGTCGGTATAGCCAAAAGAGGTGAAGTAGGTGCTTTTGTCGTTACCGCCGCTGACGCTCAGTTCATGATTCATCTCAGGCGCGCTGTAGTTGAAGATCTGTTTCTGCCAGTTGGTCCCTTTGCCAAATGAGCTGGGGTTGGCGAAGGGGGCCGGAGACGAAGGATTGGCGGCGAGTACGCTTTGGTTACGCATGTTGGCATACTGCTCTGCGTTCATCACATTCAACTTTTTGGCGGGTCCTTGCAGACCATAATAGCCGTTGTAGCTTATCCTGGTGGTGCCGGTCTTCCCTTTTTTTGTGGTGATGAGGATAACCCCTGCGGCGGCGCGGGTACCATAGATAGCCGCGGAGGCGGCGTCTTTGAGTACTTCGATGGACTCGATGTCATCGTCATTTAGAAAGCCGATGCCGCCGGCGTCGATGACAACTCCATCGATAACCCAGAGCGGGTCGTTCTTGCCGTTGCCAAAAGATGTGAATCCGCGAAGCCGGACGGTGGCGGCTGAACCCGGCGCGCCGGTTTGTGCGGAGATAGTCAAGCCCGAGGTACGACCCTGCAGGGCCTGTTCGACCCTTACAACAGGTTGATCCTCAAGATCAGCCGCATGGACGCTGGAGATAGCCCCGGTAACGACGCTTTTTTTCTGCGTACCATAACCAACTACGACGACCTCATCCATTTTAGAAGCTTCGGAAGGGTTGAGCTGGACCTCGAGATGACCGGAAGCCGGGATGGCGATTTCTTGGGTAGTTAAACCGATGTGGCTAATAACCAGCATCTTGGCGTTTGAGGTGACGGTGATTTTGAAATGGCCGGCGTCGTCCGAAATAACGGCGGTGCGGGCACCTTTGATAGTGACGGTGGCGCCGGGCAGCGGCTGACCCGTCGATTTGTTGGTAATATTGCCCGTGATCACCCGGTTTTGTGCCGAAGAGGAAAATGTCAGCAATAGAATAAGCGGGACAAAAATGAATGCACGAAGTCGGAACTTTTCTTTCATACAGTAGCATTTGGTTAAGGCCGCCAAAGTAGTCCTGAAGAGGTTGTCCGACCAAAATAGGGGGTACTGCATTGCTACGTCAAAGCCCGAAATTCATATATATGATGTTTAATCGACTCGTATATGATTTATTTTCAATTATTTGTTGAATTCTATTTTTTGGGGCTCTAGATGTCCGGTTTTCCGGCATATCCATGTCTTTATCGGTAAAAAGGAGATTTTTTATGACTAAACTCATGCGTTGGACAAAGCACAATGCCCATCTGTTACCGGTCCTTGGCCTGATATGCAGTTGCGGCCTGCTGGTACCGAAAAACGGCCGGACTCAGGGAAGCTGGCAACTGGACAAGATGCCGCCGAACCTGGAGACGGAGCTCGCATTAAGTGCTCTGCCTCAGCATCTGCGCGCTGGGGCTGCGGTGTATCTGCTTGACCCGGCAAAGGGCTATTATGTAGCCCGGCGGGGCTCGAATGGCTTTATCTGCTTCATCGCAAGAATGAATTGGGAATGGTGTGAGTTCAGACCGGACGTTTTTGCGCCGATGTCCTTTGATGCGGAAGGAGCCAGGAAACTTTTTCCGCTCTACCGTGATCCCGCCGCCATGAGGGCCTCAGGAAAATTCACGCCGCAGCAGATCAAGGATACCATGATGGCCAGGATCAAAAAAGGGATATACAAGGCTCCGGCAAGAGTGGGGATCTCTTATATGTTGGCTCCCGTCATGCGGGTGTATACCGGTAAGCCTGGTGATAAAACCGTCATGACGATGAGAATGCCACATTATATGTTTTATGCGCCCTATATAACGGATGCGGATGTCGGCACGGTTCCGAATTCGCCCAAAGGACCGTGGCTGTTGAACTCTACCTATAGTCCGGAGGGGTATTTGATCATGCCTGCCGACAAAGAGGAATCGGCAAAGATCATTGCAGACGGCGAAGACCTGCTGAAACGGCTGGCCGATTACAATGCTTGCTTCAAGGTTAGCGCCTCGATGTATCACTAACCCACGGGGAAGGCCACCAAAACTCCAAATGGCGTAATTTTGCGTGCAAAGCAAAATTACCTGTACAATGGTGGATGTCTTACGCGCGCAGATAGAGGCGATCGTATCCCTGACGGATGAAGAATTTGACTTCGTACTCGGTCATTTTCAGCCAAAACGGTTCAAAAAACACCAGATAGTCATACACGAAGGCGACGATGTTCACTATGATTATTTTGTCGTCAAGGGATTAATGAAAGTTTCACGGATAGATATGGACGGGAAAGAGCACATCGTTCAATTCGCTCCCGAAGACTGGTGGGTCACGGACACGCAGGCCTTTCACAACCGGACCCGGGCAACGCTGATGGTCGATTGTCTCGAAGACGTGGAAGCTTTTGCGCTTAGCTTCGAAAACAAGTGGAAGTTATGCAGGGAGCTGCAAAAGATGGAATATTTCTTTCTCCGGAAAACGACGGCTGGATACATCGCGCTGCAAAAAAGGGTTTTGTGCTTTATCAGCAGCAACGCCGCTGAGCGCTACAATAACTTGTTGACGCTATACCCCGGCTTGCTTCAGCGGGTGTCTAAATCGATGGTCGCATCCTACCTGGGGATCACCCGCGAAACGCTCAGCCGGCTGGGCGCAGGGGTGTGACATTTGTCACATCGATTCTTTGACAAAGGTCCTTTCCCCGAGCGGGATTACGCCGGAGCTTTGTCGAATATGGAATACAGAAATTTAGGTAGATCAGGATTACAGGTGTCCGTGTTGAGCCTGGGTACGGCCACTTTCGGGGGAACCACCGAGTTCTTTAGTCGCTGGGGGCAAACGGAGGTAAAGGAGGCCACCCAGCTCGTGGACCTTTGCCTGGCAAACGGGGTCAATTTCTTCGATACCGCGGATGTTTACTCGCAGGGTGTATCCGAAGAGATTCTTGGGAAGGCCGTCAAAGGACGGCGCGACAACATTGTTCTTTCCACCAAAGGGACGTTTCGCATGGGCGAAGGGATCAACGACAGGGGGGCGTCCCGGTTCCATCTTGTGCGGGCTGTGAACGACAGTCTAAGGAGATTGGATACGGACTATATCGATTTGTATTTGATGCATGGGTTCGATGAGCGGACGCCGGTGGAAGAAACGCTTCGTACGCTGGATGATCTCCTTACGGCGGGTAAGATCCGCTATATCGGTTGTTCCAATTTTGCGGCGTGGCGGCTCATGAAATCGCTAAGCGTCTCGGAGCGGTATGGGTTCGAGCGTTACATAGTCTACCAGGGATATTATTCCCTCATCGGTCGCGATTACGAGCAGGAACTGATGCCCTTGTGCCGGGACCAGGGGATCGGGCTGATGGCCTGGTCTCCGCTGGGGTGGGGCCGCCTGACGGGGAAGGTACGGAGGAATACCCCATTGGCCGAAGGCCGGGTCAAATCCGGCGGGCTGGTTGGGGCTCCGCCGGTTGCGGATAGTTTTCTTTACGACGTCGTAGATGTATTGGACCGGGTTGCAAAGGAGACGGGGAAAACCATCCCGCAGGTTGCGATCCGGTGGTTGCTGCAAAAGGACACCGTGGTCAACGTTGTGATGGGTGCGAGGACCGGGCAGCAGCTCGCGGAAAACCTGGGTGCGATTGGCTGGCAGTTGTCGGCGGACCAGATGGAGCAGCTCGATGCGGTGAGCGCTGTACCGGTGTTGTATCCGCACTGGGTAGGAGAGCGGTGAGCACCGCTTCCCACATTCCTTTGCCGCCTACTGCGACATGCCAGAGGGTAATCACCCTCACCTTGTTCACGTGGTTAAGCGTGAAAAGGACCGTTGTCACCGATGGTGGTTGTGACGGGCTGTTTGGACTGCCATTGCCCTATATCACGAATAATTTCGGTTGTACCGGTTGCTATGAGGTGTATGTAGGTCCGATGATCATCAACCTGGTGTTCTTTTTTGGGTTGGTACTCGGCATGATGATGCTGATCGAAAAAGCCGGAATTCGCCTGCGGACGCATTGGCTGGGGGTGGTGATCGGAGTGGTCATCAGCCTTTTCTGGGTCTGGTTTTTGCCGCGATAGCCGGAAAAGCGATAGCGGCAGCGATGCCCTGCCAGCCGGCGAAGCGATGATAGCCCCAATAGCCGATAACGATCCCCGCACGCGGCATGGTTTTTTAGGCCCATTTCCTGTCCATGAATTCTCTTACCTGCAAAATTAATACACGGAGCTGAGTATCAGTTCGGTAAATGGCTGTGGGACAGTGTGGGCCGGCGGCAGCGGGAATTCTATACCCAATAACGTTTGTTTAAAAACAAGGCATGAAGACATCAGTTTTGCGTTATGGTCTGATCCCTTTGGCTCTTTTATATTTTGGCCAGGTTGCCCATTGCCAATCGGTTGACTCGGTAGGCTTGAGGCGCGCAGCCGACTCAACGGGTTCGACCTGGTCAACGACTTCGACGCGCCCGGCGGACTCCACCGGCCCATCGGTCAAGCCTCATCGTTACCACGTCAACAAAGTCACCGGCAGCATTATCATCGGCATTGGCCTGGGAACGGATGCGTTTGCCATCAGCCGGATCAAGGATAAACCGGATATCTCGACCGCGGAATTGCAGGCCCTGAACCCGGCTCATGTCAATTCCTTTGACAGATGGGCCTTACACCAGAATCCAAGCGGATATAAGAACTACAGTAAACTGTCCGATATCATCGAGCCGCCGCTTTTTATCCTTTTGCCCGCTATGCTCGGCCTGGACAAAAAGATCCCGAAAAAGGATTGGCTGGACATCCTGTTCATGTATATCGAAGGCCATACCATCACCTTTACCTTTTACAATTATAGCTGGCTCGGCCCTACGGCGCACGATAGATTCCGGCCGCTTACCTATTATACACAGCTGCCCCTTGCCGCTCGCATGGACGGCGGCAACCGCAACTCATTCTATAGCGGTCATACGGCCTCCGTTGCCTTCACTACCTTTTTCGTCGCTAAGGTTTTTTGTGACTATCATCCCGACTTAGGATTCGGCAAATATCTCGTATACACGGCTGCAGCTATCCCGCCGGTCGTCATGGGCTATTTTCGCGTGCGATCGCTGGCGCATTTTCCTTCCGACGCGCTGGTGGGGCTCGGCCTGGGGGCGGCGGTCGGCATCGTTGTTCCCGCCATCCACAAGACAAAGGATAGAGGCATTTCCGTCAACTTGTTTTCCGCACCCGACGCTACGGGTGTGAATGTATGTTGGACGATACCCGATCACAGGTCGTGAAATATGTACTACATTCGGTGGTATGAAACTCAATGTACTCCTCGCGATCCTGCTATTTGTATCTTTCGGCGAAACCCTGCGGGCCCAGACAACCTATATGGATTCTATTCAATCCTGGCGGAAGAATTATATCGAAACCCATGAGCTACTAAAAACACCCGAAGAACGCAGCCTGCTGCGGTTCTATCCGCTCGACCCCGCCTATAGGATCGAATGCGAATTTCAACCACTTCCAAACAGCCCGTGGTCACCCATGATGACCTCCGGGGCAAAGCCGCAGATGGCCAGGAAATATGGGCTGCTGACGTTCAAGGTGCACGACACCTTGCTTCATGTGACCGTCTTTCAGATGCAGGCCCTTATGGCAAATGAGGCGACAAAGGACTATTTGTTTGTTGGATTTACCGATGCTACCAGCGCCATAGATACGTATGGGGCGGGTCGCTATATCGACTGCGCCATCGGCGACATTCACGGCAATTCGATGGTACTCGATTTCAATAAGGCCTATAATCCCTACTGTGCCTACAAAACAGGCTACAACTGTCCCATCCCACCACGCGAGAATGACCTGCCGGTGGCGATCCTGGCCGGGGAAAAGAACTACGGGAAGAAGATCCATTAAGCTTTGGCGGGATGTGAACCGAACATTTTTTTTTCAACCTTGTCAGGGTACGGGTCTTCTCAAGCGTATATTTCATAGATGATAGACAAACAGCTACTAGACCGGTTCTTGAAAAACGAATGTTCCGAAGAAGAGCGTATATGACGATCGATCTCGAAGGGTTATATCCGTTTGACGGCGACGGACATTGGCATCTTTGCCTGGACTACCGTGAGAATTGGCACGAGCCGCGGGTAACCTGGATTAGCACAGAGTCCGACAGTGAAAAGCGCATCGCCGGAACCTTTGCCGAATATCTGGATCAGCTGACGCTGGAAATAGATGAAAGTTTTGTTTTGGAAACGCAGCGCACATTGCCCCAGATTGCACAGGAACTCGAACAAGCGTTAGCGATCAAATGGATCGGCCCCGATACGTGGGCGCATGGGTACCCGATCTATAGAGCGAGTTGGAACGGAGGTGTGATCTGGTTGAGCGCCAATGAGGTACCCAAAGGGTTCATTAGGCCGGATGAAGCCGGTTACGAGGAGTTGAAGCACAAAATGGAAGGTAAAGCACTGCGTTATCCGGAACTGCCGCCGACGGGACTGCTGCTAAAGGTGGACGATGAGGCGCAGGAAGCGCCGTTTCGGCGAGTGCTGGCGGAGAAAGGGATTGACTTGCGGCTCCCGAGACATTATGTGAAATAAATGGTCAGACCACCAATCGCGATAGAGCCAGCTGTTTTCGAAATTTTATGAACGTAAGTAGGAGACTAAAGATGAACGGAAGTGTGGGTGGTAAGAGTAAATAAAATCTTTGACCCGTGCAAATTTTTCGACGAAGATGACCTTTCGCGGTCGATACTCAAGTCTTTATTGGAAGATGCCGGCGACGCCGTCATGATCAAATCGCCCTTTGGGTCGAAATGCAAGGGTGGGAGAGGGAAGTTGTCGATGGGCTGAGCGGTTGCGGAGCGGAACAGCGGGTGCTAGTCCAGATACGATTAAAGGTCTAATCCAGCGGCCGTGGATAACGATGGTTTGGGTCCTATCGGCGACTTTTTTACCTTTGGGGCAGCTATGGCAAACAACAACAAATACGCAGAACTGATCAAAAATAATCCCGGCTCGCTGGTCGAGCAAATCGTCAAAGAAGTGGTGAGTAAAAAAGCCGTCGACGTCCATTTTGAAGAGGATGACGACGCGGAGTTTGCAATGATCAAGGTATATAAAGAAGATGAGGACGAGGAGATGGCGATCCGGTTGGAGTCCGGGGATAAATGGGTCTTGCAGTTTGGCTATTACGATGGCGATGATGAATTCATTGAACTGTTCCAGCCGCTTGGCCAGCCGGAAACAGACCTTATCCCCCAGGGGCTTCAGAAGGTCATGCGGAAGGTGTTGGCGAGTGAGGAAGGGCTGCGGGTACCCGGGAGCTTGTTGGTTCGATAGCGTTGATTATCAATTCGACGTACTAAGTATTTTATCTTAACCTTAACATTCTCCCATTAAATATAGAGCCTCGTTTGCCTTCTTATATACCAGAGAAGCGAAAATTGAAACAAACGCTTCCCTGCTAACTTAAAATCGCAAACACAATGAAAAAGCTCTTAACTCTGACCGCCCTGGCCGTCGCGGGCGCGCTGGTCGCTACCCAAACTGACGCCCAGGTATATGTAGGCGCCCGGATCGGCTTTGGCGGACCCCGCGTCTATGTAGCACCGCCCCCGGTGGTCTATGGCACTCCTGCGCCGGCTTATGCAGCCCCTGCTCCCGGATACGCTGCGCCTGACCCGGCTTATCAGGATCCGGCGTACCAGGACCCCAATGCTTACCAGGACCCTTACGCCACTCAGGATATGTATGCCGACCCGGATGGCTATCCCAGCTGCGATGGCGTCGTCTATGAAGACGAATTCCCCGGATATCTCTATTATGACTTCCCCGCCTGGAACGGGCACTATCGGGATTATTACTATTATGCCCACTATCGCCCCTTCTTCGAACACAGATATGCTTCTTTCTTTGTCGGCGGCAGGTTTAACCGCGCCGGTTTCATCGGCGCACGTTTTGGTCACGGTTATGGTGGCTATGAGGGTAGAGGCTATGCCGGCGGTCGGGTGATCGGTGGCGGCTATGCGGGTCATGCCTATGCAGGCGGACGTGGATATGTAGGTGGCCGCGGCTATGTCGGCGGCGGAGTTGCCGGTCGCGGCCATGCCGGTGGCGGTTTCCATGGCGGCGGTGGATTTGGCGGGCACCCTGCGTCTGCCAATCGTGGCGGTGGATTTAGCGGCCACTCCGGCGGCGGATTTGGTGGACATTCTGGCAGCGGATTCCACGGTGGTGGATTCGGCGGACATGGTGGTGGCGGATTCCACGGCGGCGGCCGCAGATAAGGCAGATAAGATCAACGTATATATCAAAAGCGTGGCCTGCGGGCCGCGCTTTTTTGTTTTGTGGTTCAGTTCGGCGGCTTTTTTTATATTCGCAGGATGGGTCATATTCAAAAGAAGCACTTCGAAGTGCTCGACGGCCTTCGGGGCATCGCAGCGTTGGCCGTGGTTGTTTTTCACTTCATGGAATGGATTGCGCCGGACTATAGCCATAGTTTTATCGGTCACGGGTTTCTTGCCGTCGATTTCTTTTTCTGTCTGTCAGGTTTTGTCATCGCCTATGCCTACGACGACCGGATCGGAGAATTGGGGCTTGCCGAATTTTTCAGATCGCGGTTTATCCGGCTACATCCACTGGTGGTCCTGGGCTCGGTTATAGGATTATTGGGCTATCTCTTAAATCCCCTCGCCAACCCGGCACAGCATCTGGGTGCTTTCAAGATCGCCGAGATCTTCCTTTGCTCGATCTTAATGATCCCGTTTCCTACGATGTCCTCGACGGCCTATAATCTTTTTGGCCTCAATGCGCCGGCATGGTCGCTTTTCTGGGAATACATCGCCAACATTTTGTATGGCCTTGTGCTTTGCCGGATGAAGCGCCGCTATTTGGCAATTTTGCTTGTCCCTGCCGCGGCCGGCATCTTATTCGTCCTGTATAGAAGCGGATCGCTTTTGGGTGGTTGGAGCGGCGGGACCTTTTGGGATGGATTGGCACGGGTTTCCTATTCTTTTTTGGCCGGCTTGTTTATCTATAGATGTGGCTGGATCTTCATGAACAATTTGGGTTTTCCGGCGCTCGCCGGTTTGCTTACCCTGGCCTTTCTGGTGCCTTTTTCCAAATGGAACCTGCTATCTGAATCGCTGATCGTGCTGCTCTATTTTCCTTTCCTTATTGTCATAGGTGCGGGCACGAGGCCGCAAGGATGGATACGCAGGTTGTGTAATTTGTTAGGGCAACTTTCTTACCCGCTTTATATGACCCATTACTGGCTTATCTGGATCTTTGGCGATTATTTTACCAGCCATCATCCGGCGGGACGCGAACTCTTCCTGATCGTTGTGGTCGCGATCGCAGCTCAGCTGGTCCTCGCCTGGCTTGTAATGAAACTGTATGACTCACCGGTCCGTCGCGCGTTGTCGAAGGCCATGCGGCCCAGCCGCTAGCAACACATAAATTCTCTGTATATTTAGCAACACTTGGAGGACACAGGAATAAATACGGATAAGGCCCTATTCGAGCGGATCGCGACCGACGATGAAGCTGCATTCAGCGTCCTGTTCTTTAGATATACCGCCCGCCTCGCGCCTTTTGTCACCCGGCTGTTGCAATCGGAGCGTTGGTCGGAGGAGATCGTCCAGGATGTCTTTATGCGGCTGTGGCAAAACCGGCAGCAACTCGCGTCTATCGAGCATCCCGGCGCCTATCTCTACCAAATGGCGTCCAACCGAACGCTCGACTACATCAAGCGGAATGCCCGCGATGTGAAATTGCAATATTATGCGGCGAGATGGGTCAAGGGCGTCGCAGATCATCCCGATGCACAACGGGATTTCCACGAAATAGAAAATCTCCTCAAAGAAGCCGTCAATCAGCTGCCCGCTCAGCGCCGGAAGGTCTACCAGCTGGTCCGGGAAGAAGGGCTTTCCCATGCCGAGATTGCGGACAGGCTGCAAATCTCCAAACATACGGTTCGTAATCATGTAGCCGAGGCGCTGCAGGAGATCAGGACCTATCTGCGGGAGCATGGGGTCATGGTCATCTTCTTATTGGGGTTGGTCGAAAAATAAGGGCGGGCCAGCCAGCCGGAAATTTTTTTTCGGACCGGGTAGTAGTTCGGCTTTCGGGCGCAGTCTTATACCTGAAGCATGAATACCACCAACTCTAGGATCATCTATCTCTGGCAGCAATTCAGCGCCCGGGAGGCCACGCCCGCCGAACTGGACGAACTGATGGAGCTCCTCTCCGCCGGCAGCCATGATGAAGAAAGCCGCCACTATCTCGAACAGCTTTTGGTGGCCACTCCGGCCGGCGAAGAAGACCCCGCCCGCTGGGAACCTATCCTTCAATCCATTTTACATCCTGTTAGAACGTTGGAGCCGGCAGGCGCTCCTTCGCCTGTCCGTCGTTGGGTACGCCGGATGATGACGGCGGCGGCCATCCTTTTGCTGCTGGTGGGGCTGGGTCGGCTATGGCCGTCCAATGACACACACAAAGCGACCACGGCAGCCGTGGTTATCGTACCGCCGGGAGGCAATAGGGCCGTGCTGACCCTGGCGAGTGGACAAAAGATCATCCTCGACAGCGCGGCCACCGGCATGCTCGCCGACCAGGGCAATACGCGGGTGCAGAAACTGGGCGATGGGGAACTGGCGTATGAAGGCGGCAAAAAGGGCGGCAGGTCGGGCAAAACAGCGGCATTATACAATACCCTCACCACGCCACGCGGTGGACAATACCAGCTGACCCTGCCCGATGGCACGAAGATCTGGCTCGATGCGGCAAGTAGTCTCACCTATCCCACTGCCTTCACGGGTAGCGACCGCACGGTGGAATTAACGGGCGAAGCCTATTTCGAAGTGGTCCATGATAAAAAGCGGCCCTTCACGGTCAAGGCCGGCGGGCAGACGATCCGGGACATCGGCACGCATTTTAACGTCAATGCCTATACGGACGAGCCCGCGCAGGTGACGACCCTGCTGGAGGGAGCGGTGAGTGTAGATGGACATCTGTTGCGGCCGGGGGAAAAAGCAACGGTCACCCCTGCGGCAGGATCGGGCGCGGCCGTCACCGGCAAGACTGCGGGTGGCGCCGATGTCAAGGTGACGAAGGGTGATCCCGAACAGGCCGTCGCCTGGAAGAACGGGCTGTTCTACTTCAGCGACGCCGGGCTGCAAACGGTGATGCGGCAGCTGTCGCGCTGGTACAATGTAGACGTCAGCTATGAAGGGAATATTCCCGCCAGACAATTCAACGGCATGATCGGCCGGTCGCTGACGCTGGACCAGGTGCTGAAGGGGCTGGCGAAGGAGAACGTGCATTATCGCATTGAAGAAGGCCATCAATTAATTATAACCCCTTAACCCCCCGCCTATGTAAAAGATCCATGAGAAAAATTGCCTGCAACGATTGCGCTGGCCTAAATGAAAAAACCGGGTGCAAGATTGGACCCTTTACCCGGTGTTCGTTTGGTCAGTGACCCGCAGAAGTGTAACCACTGCTTATTCATTAACCCAAACAATGTAAAGGTATGCAAATCCTGGCGTTTTGCAAACAGCGCCCTTGTGTCTATAAGGGCGGCATGTCCCTGCTAACCAAAACTATTTTAGTGATGAAGTTGTCGACCATTTTAATCCTTGTCGCCTCGTTGCATGTGGCGGCCAGGTCTACCGCCCAAAGGGTGACCTATTCAGGCAAGGATGTCGAATTACCTGCTGTCTTATCCGTCATCCGTGAACAGACGGGCTATGTCTTTTTCTACGACAAAAATGATCTCAAGAATATCGAACCTATCTCCGTGTCGCTTAAAGATGTGCCGGTAGAAGAGGCGCTGCGGTCCATCCTGCAAGGTCTGCCCCTGGAATTCGAAATGCAGGGCAATACTGTTTTTATCACGCGGAAAATGGCTTCTATAAGGATGGACGCTGCGCCCGAAGCCGTTCCCGCGGACACCATCCGGGGATATGTACACGACAGCACGGGCGCGCCGCTGCAAGGCGCATCGATCACCATCAAAGGCACGACGGATGGCACTAAAACGGATCTCAGAGGTGGTTTTGGTCTCATCCACGCAAAGGCCGGTACGGTGGTCATCATCTCGTACACCGGTTATAAAACCAGGGAGATCGTCCTCTCCGGTACTACCTACGCGAGGCTGTTCATCGTGCTGGAAAGAAATGAAAGTGCCCTGGACGCCACCATTGTCCAGGCATACGGTACGACTTCCCGGCGTTTCAATGTAGGCTCCATCTCCACGGTGGATGCGGCAACGATCGAAGCGCAGCCGGTATCGAATGTCCTGCTAGCCTTGCAGGGACAGGCGCCGGGTCTCGCCATTACTA
>Ga0134126_10009249_pt1 | contig 12417 bp, 12 predicted proteins | sample KB31752_FD_96881 | JGI IMG/M metagenome (GOLD analysis project Ga0134126, IMG submission 96881) | Terrestrial soil microbial communities with excess Nitrogen fertilizer from Kellogg Biological Station, Michigan, USA - KB3-175-2 | ecosystem: Environmental > Terrestrial > Soil > Unclassified ...
CAAGGCAGACGTTGCGAATCTACCAGAACACGCTTGATGACCGTGGCAACTGGATCGGCTTCCGTTTTCGGGAAGAAAGCGGAAAACCATCACCGGTCGGCGCCCGCGTGACGCTGCGCTATGACGGGCGGAGCGCAGTCCGGGAAATTGTGACCGGCGATTCCCACCGTTCACAACATGCCAATGCAGTGCACTTCGGTCTGGGAAAGGCCGAAAGGGTGAATAGGGTCGAAGTGCGGTGGCCGAATGGCCGGGTTGTCACGCTTCGCGAACCGACGTTGAATCGCTACCACCTCATTCGGGTGCCCGCGGAAACTTCAAACCCACAATGAACGGCGGCGCGCCCGATCAACGAAACAGAGTGTATCCAGTCCGGTCCTTGTACCACTGGAAATCCACCCTTCCGGCGGCATCGAACGGCCTTACCGAAAAACTGTACTTCACAGGATACACGGACGTACCACTCAACCATTTATGTATCTCGGCATGTCCATCCGCAAAAGAGAACCCACATGCCGCGTTATGATAAGAAGCGGGAAGATCGCCCCACATCGTATTATTAATTCCCACAATAAAAAACGCATCATTGATCGAATCCGGGTGTTCATCAACCGTGAGCCATGTGAATGACGGTTGCGGAACTTGGGACGTGAGCAGAAACTGACGATAATTGGAGTCAAACCAAGCCCGACCACTCGCAGACGTCGGGAGATTATCCGAGCGTCCAAAAAGCGCGTTCATGGAGTTGCTTCGCAGACGGCTGGGGAAGCCCGCCTTGCGTTGGGCGGGACTCACGTAAACATCCGCCGGGCACTTGTAAACACCCAGCGCCGCCGCCGTGTAACGGGAGAGTATGCCATTCTTAACCCATTCAACATTCGTCGTGCTTTGCGCATCAATGCCAGCAGTGGACCACGTCATCACGTTATTCACCCAGTTGTTAAACTTCTTGGTCGTGATAGCCGATTCGGTGTCCGGAATCGTGAAATTATTTGCGCAGGCATCATTGTAGTCGCCGGCATACAAATGCCACGCGAGTAGCAGTTGCTTGTTATTGCTCAGGCACATGATGCCTTGTGCCTTGGTCTTGGCCTTGGCCAGGGCTGGCAGCAGCAACGCCGCCAGGATGGCGATGATGGCGATCACGACGAGAAGTTCGATGAGCGTAAAACCTCTGTTCGCGGAGGGTCGCTCAACACGGGTTGTGGCAAAGTGTTTCATAGTTTTGCTTGGGCAGTTCGGGCTTCTGGCGAGGTAGAATAGTAATTCGTCGCCGGATTGCAACTGTGCGTTTCGATGCCCACCCCTCAGTGACGGGACCTTCATTTGACCTCCCGGCGACCGCTGGAGGCAGCCGGCCCGCGACATCCGGACGCGACCTCCGTTCTTGACGGTCAACGCTGAAAGCCGAAGACTCTCGCCATCAGATCTATGAAGCGATTCCCTTTTTTCTTTTTGCTGGTTCCAATTGCGGTTTCTGCCTTCGCCGCCACGCAGCTGGAGCCAAAACCCGACGACCTGTCTTTTGCGAAATTCAGTCCGGTCAGGGCGCCGCGTCCGGGCGGTTTGCTGCTGAAGAAAGGCGACCGTCTGGCCATCTGCGGTGATTCGATCACGGAACAGAAGATGTATTCGCGCATCATGGAGACCTACCTGACGGTTTGCGTGCCGGAGCTGGAGATCACGGTGCGGCAGTACGGCTGGAGCGGGGAGCGCGCCCCGGGATTCCTCGCCCGCATGACGAACGACTGTCTGCGGTTCAAACCGACCATCGCCACGACCTGCTACGGAATGAACGACCACGAGTATCGTCCTTACGAGGATCGCATCGGCCAGACGTATCGCGAGAAATCAACGGCGATCATCGAATCGTTCAAGGCCCACGGCGTCCGGGTCGTCCAGGGCTCGCCCGGATGCGTGGGCAAAATGCCCGGGTGGGTCAAAAACGCCAGCGGCACGGTGGAAGACCTGAACCTGAGCCTGTGCAACCTGCGCAACATCGACATCGAGATTGCCGGGGAGGAAAAGACCGGATTCGCGGACGTGTTCTGGCCGATGTTGACGGCGGGCTTTGAAGCACGGAAAAAATACGGCGCGGACTACGCGATTGCCGGCAAGGACGGCGTGCATCCCGGCTGGGCGGGGCAGCTCGTGATGGCGTATGCGTTCCTGAAAGGAGTGGGAGTTGACGGCGAGATCGGCACGTTCACCGTGGACCTCGCGCGCAACAAGGCGGTTGTTTCCAAAGGCCATGAACTCGTTTCGTTCAAGGACGGCGAACTGCAAATCAAGAGCCATCGCTACCCGTTCTGCGCGACCGGTGCATTGGACAATGATGGAAGCATTCGCTCAGGGATGACGCTCGTGCCCTTCAATCCGGAACTCAACCGGCTCATGCTGGTCGTGAAAAACGCCACCGTGAAAAACTACAAAGTGACGTGGGGCGCTGAAACAAAAACGTACTCGGCAGAACAGTTGGGCAAGGGCGTGAATCTCGCTGACGATTTTGCGACGAATCCATTCTCGGAGGCGTTCGACAGGGTGGACAACGCGGTCGCTGCCAAACAGGCCTACGAAACACGCCAGATCAAGGACCTTTTTCACGGGCCGGAAGGCGGGGCCGACATAGAAAAGACGGTGGCGTTGACCGAAGAAGTCCGCGCACCGCTCGCCCGCACTATTCACGAATCGTTCACGCCCGTGACGCACACGATCAAGATCACCGCGGAGTAACTGCAGGGATTCTTGCGCCGGTCAGGTATCGATTGCGAATCCTCAACGATCGCCGGGCGATTTGGGCGCCAGCTCGTCAATCATCCTTTCAAACACCACGACCGTTCTCCCTCCCAGGAATCGTGGACGGTGCGGCGCGACCTTCCATGACTCAGCACACGGGTCAATTCCAGCAGTCTTATGGTGAGAAATCGTTTCGACCCCGCCTTTGCCAAACCTGCCGCCAAGAAAGGATGCGGCTATGGCCCCAAAAACGCCGCGTGAACGGCTTTCATGGCGTGTTCGCCCTTGGCCAGGTCGATCACCACGGAGATTTTGATTTCGCTCGTGGAAATCATTTCGATGTTCACGCCTTCCCGGGCGAGTGTGTCGAACATTTTGCCAGCCACACCCGAGTGGCTCTTCATTCCCACGCCCACGATCGACAGCTTTCCGATTTTGTCTGTGGCGATGACTTCGCCGAAGCGTATGTCTTTCTTCAACCCGCCGATGACCTTCTGCGCCTTGAGCAGGTCGGCCTTGTCCACCGTGAACGAAAGGTCGGTCGCGGGCGCGCCACTGCCGTGGCTGATGTTCTGCACGATCATATCCACGTTGATCGCGGCATCACCGAGCGTCTTGAAAATCGTGGCGGCGACGCCGGGCTTGTCGGGCACAGCCACGAGCGTGACCTTCGCCTGGTTTTTGTCGAGCGACACGCCGCGTATGACGACGTCCTCCATGTTTCGGGTTTCTTCTTTCACAATCGTTCCGGGGTTGTCATTCAGGCTGGAGCGGACCTCAAAAATCACTTCGAATTTCTTGGCGAACTCGACCGAGCGCGACTGCATCACTTTCGCGCCGAGACTGGCGAGTTCGAGCATTTCATCATAGGAAATCTCGTCGAGCTTGCGCGCGCCGGGCACGATGCGTGGATCGGCGGTATAGACACCGTCCACGTCCGTGTAAATCTGGCAAAGGTCGGCCTTCAACGCCGCGGCCAGCGCGATCGCGGTCAGGTCCGAGCCGCCGCGGCCGAGCGTGGTGATCTGGCCTTCCTCGGTCTGTCCCTGAAAGCCGGCAACGATAACCACGTTGCCGGCGTCAAGGTGCTGATGAATTCTCTTCGGCGTGATGTCCTGGATTTTGGCCTTCGTGTGGACTCCGTCGGTCAGAATGCCCGCCTGGGCACCGGTAAGCGAAACGGCGTTGACATTGAGCGCGTGGAGCGCCATGGCGGTGAGCGCGATGGTCGTTTGTTCGCCGGTGGCGAGCAGCACGTCCATCTCCCGCTCGATCGGCAGCGGCATGATTTCCTTGGCCAGCTTGATGAGATTGTCGGTCACGCCGCTCATCGCGGAGACGACCACGACAATCTGGTCACCCTTGGCGCGATATCGGGCCACACGCGAGGCCACGTTTTTGATCCGGTCGGTGTTTCCGACCGAGGTTCCGCCGTATTTTTGAACGATCAAAGCCATGTTTTATTCCGGAAATCATTCCGCCGGACGCGCGGCGGACGGTGAGAATGCCAGAAATGCCCCGGCAATCAAGTGGCAGCTTGTTTTTCGATGAGATAGGCGCGGAATTCCTCGTAGTTTGCGCCCATACGATCGAAGTCCTCCGGCATTTTGTTGGTGGCGATCATGGCGGGCGGGACATCCGGTGAGAAGCCGATCGTCCGTTCAACTTCTTCTGGGAATTTCGCCGGGTTCGCGGTTTCTAGCACCACCGCGGGGGCGTTGCCCGGCGGCTCGGTCGCGAGCCAATCGAGAAATCCACGCCACGCGACTGCCCCATGCGGTTCGAGGAGCAACTGATATTTCGTCCAGACTTCCTGAATCGTCGAGCGCGTGCGTTCATCGGAAATGGAACTGGAGAACAAATCACGCCGCATTGCGGCGAGGTCGGGCATCTGATGAATCACGCCGGTCTCGTCCATGCGGCCGCCATAAATACTGACGAGTCGCGCGAGATTGCTCGGATGGCCCACGTTCATTGCGTTCGACACCGAGTTGCGCGACGGCTCGATCTTTTGGTACACGCCGGTTTCAAGAAAACGCGGGAAGGCGTCGTTGCTGTTCACCGGCACGATAAGTTTTCTGACCGGCAAACCCATTTGGCCGGCCACGACCGCCCCCATCATGTCACCGAAGTTGCCGCTGGGCACCGAGAACACGATCGGCTCGCCGGGCCGGGCGATTCGGGACGCGGCGTAAAAATAATAAACGCTCTGCGGCAGCAGCCGGCCGATGTTGATCGAGTTGGCGGACGACAGCGGAATGTGTTTGAGAGCCGGATCGGCAAAGGCCCGTTTGACCATCGCCTGACAATCATCGAATTTGCCGTCGATCGCGATGGTGCGGACATTTTCGGCCAGTGTCGTCATCAACTTGCGCTGGCTGACACTGACTTCGTCAAACGGGAACAACACGATGACTTGAACGCCGGGCACGTTGTGAAACGCATGGGCGACGGCCGAGCCGGTGTCGCCACTGGTGGCGGTGAGAATCGTGACGTGCCTTCCCGTCTCGCGAAGAAAATGCCCGAACATGCGCGCCATCATCTGTGCCGCGAAATCCTTGAACGACGCGGTCGGCCCGCGATCGAGCCGCATGACGTGGACGCGGTCATAAACTTTTTCGAGCGGCACGTCGAAATCGTAGGCGTCACGACACATTGCGGCCAGGTGGTCCGCTCCTAGCGCATCGGCGCTGTAACATGACAATACGCGAAAGGCGATCTCGTGATAAGAGAGGTTCGCGAACGCGGCGACTTCGGCATCTGTGAAACGGGGAAATGCTCGCGGCAGATACAATCCGCGATCCGGCGCCTGTCCGGTCAACAGGGCCTCGCGCAAACCGACCGGGGCGGATTTGCCGTTGGTGCTGAAGAAGAGAATCGGGGCCATGGCAGACCGGCGCTACTCAAAATTTTCGACACGGATCATGACCGGAGGAGCCTTGACGACGGGCAGCGCGCGGACGCTGGCGAGCGCCCTGGCGATGGCGGCATTGGTTGCGTCGTGGATCATCAATATCAGGGGGACACTTTCGCCCTCGTGACCCTCCGGTTGTATCACGGAGGATATGCCGATCTTCGACCGGCCAAAAATGGCGGCGATCCTGGCCAGTGTTCCCGGCCTGTCAATCACGCTCAAGCGCACGTAACAGCGGCAGACCGCCGCGTCGAAGGGGAGCACGGCGCCCTCGCGCTCATGCGGCACGAACGCCGGAATCCGGTTCCTGGTCCCGCACTTGAGGTCGAGCGCCGCATCGGCCAGATCACTCAACACTGCGCTGGCCGTGGCGTCCTGCCCGGCACCGCGTCCGTAGTAAAGCGTGTCGCCAACGACATCGCCGCGGACATAAATCGCGTTGAAGACATCATTGACGCTCGCGAGTACGTGGATGTTCGGCACAAGCGTGGGATAAACGGAAACCTGGACGGGCGCGCAGCCATTCGGCCTTCGCTTCGTTCCCCCGGCGTTTTCAGTCTTCTTTACGATGCCCAGCAGCTTGATGGTGTAGCCCAGTTGTCCGGCGAACTGGATGTCGAGTTTTGAAATATGCCGGATGCCTTCCACAAAAACCTGTTTCGGATTAACCCAGAAACCGTGGGCAAGTGACGCGAGGATGCCGGTTTTGTGGGCGGCATCATGACCATCGACATCCAGCGACGGCTCGGTTTCGGCGTAACCCAGCCGCTGCGCGTCAGCGAGCACCTCGTTGAAATCCGCGCCCTCGGCCTTCATTCGCGAGAGGATGTAATTGCAGGTCCCGTTCACGATCCCGTAGAGGCGCGTGATGCGATTGCCGATCAATCCTTCGCGCAACACCTTGATGATCGGGATGCCGCCGGCGACGCTCGCTTCGTAGTAGAGGTTCGCACCGTTTTGCTGCGCGACTGCAAACAGTTCTTCGCCGTGCGCCGAAAGCAGCGCCTTGTTGGCCGTGACGACCGGCTTGCCCTGTTTCAGCGCGCTCACCGCCACTTCGCGCGCGGTCGTCGTGCCGCCCATCAACTCGACGACCAGATGAATGGCCGGGTTGTTGACAACGCCGCACCAATCCGTCGTCAGCAGCGATGCCGGGATTTTGACAGGCCGGCACTTTTGGATGTTGCGGACGACCACTTTGGCGACATGCAGCCTCACTCCGAGCCGCGAAGAGACAAGCGCGCCGTTCCTTTGGATGGCCTGGAAGACTCCGCCACCCACTGTGCCGCCGCCAACGATGCCCAGGTTGATCTGCTGCATTAGAGCGGGGAGATTGCCGGGGTTTGTGCCTGACGACAACGGATTTTTAGACCGATGGGTAATGTCACCAGAGGGGATCTGGAGTGGGTGAAGGGAATCGAATCATCGTATCTGAATTGGCCGTTGCAACGTTCGTAAGACTGGCTCCAGACTTAGGGCTTAAACTGATCACCCCTGAATTTCCGAACGAACTACGATGATTTAATGAGGTTTTCAGCGCTACTCAACATAAATCCACTGAACTCAATCCTGCTTTTCGTTACCGCTCTGGTGTCAGTTTCTCACACGCAATTCGGTTGTGCGCGCAAGGTGATTCGCTATTTTCAAAGGAGCATGGCTCAAAAAACCGCCATCACCCGGATATTCACCCGCGAAAATAGTAAAGGTCACTATTTTCGTTTTTGGTTTTTGGAAATAGCCGGGCGTTTGGGTTTCGCCAGCGTCGAAAGGTATGCTCGGGAATGCAAACGTCGTTGGCCCAAATGTGGTCAAATTTCGGCATCGAGCAGGTTGGACACAGGAAATGCTCGCCGCAAAAATGCAATTGCTTGGGTGTTACATGACTCGCGAGATCATCGCCAACATAGAAACTCGTCGCTCCCCTGCAACCGACAAACGGGTTTTGTTTTTTTCCAAGGCTCTTGGCGGGGAGATTGGCTGCCTCTTCCTAAAGACAATAGAGTCAGACAAAAAAGACGTTATTTGACTTAGTGTTAGCCATACAGGACAATATGGCATGTCAAAGACGGACTCCATCCCGTTGCCGGCCGCTCACGCGCTCCGCAAGTTGGGCCACGACCTCGCGCTTGCCCGGCGCAAACGCGGCATCGCTACCACCGACATGGCGGCCCGTCTTTTTGTCAGTCGCGATACACTTTGGCGGCTGGAGCGTGGTGACCCGACCGTCTCGCTCGGCACTCTGGCGACAGCCGCGTTCATCCTTAAGTTGCACGATCGCCTCGCAAATCTTGCCGCGCCGGGCACGGACGAACTCGCTCTCAGCCTGGATGAGCGCCGTCTGCCACAGCGCATCCGCCGCTCCCGCCCATGAGCCTGGAGGTCCATATCGATTGGCAGGAGCAGACTCATCTGGTGGGTCGCCTCTACCCGGCCGAACGCGGCCCGTCTGTTTCCTTTGAGTATGCGCCCGAATGGCTCAAGCGTGACGGCGCCTTCGCCATCGACCCCACATCGCTTCCACTGCAACGCGGGGCTCATCATGATGCCGCGCTCTTCGGGGCAATTCAGGACTGTGGACCTGACCGCTGGGGTCGCATTTTGATTGAACGCGCCGTCCGCAAAAAGGTCCTCGTTCAAAAGCCGTATCGCGACATCGACTATGTGCTTGCGCTCGATGATACGACACGCATTGGCGCCTTGCGCTTTCGGATCGACGGCGCCGCTCCATTTCTCGCCACTACGAGCGGCAAGCTCCCGCCTCTGGTGCGTCTCAACGCGCTTCTTCGCGCCACCGACGCAATTCACAGTGAAACCGAATCCGCTCAGGATCTGCGGTTTCTACTTGGCGCCGGCTCACCGATTGGCGGCGCTCGGCCAAAAGCAGCGGTCAGCCTTGCTGACGACCGACTGGCCATCGCGAAATTTCCCAAGCCCGACGACACTCGGGACGTTGCTGCGGGCGAAATTCTTGCGCTCACCCTCGCCGAACAAGCGGGCATCCAGGTCGCGGAACATCAGCTCGTGCCTGTGGGCCGGCAAAGTGTCGCTGTCATCACCCGCTTTGATCGCACGGGAAAAAACCGAATTCCTTTTGTCTCGGCATCGAGTCTGTTGGGCCTGGCTCAAGGTGATATGGGTGCGTACACGCTCGTGGCTGATGGCATCCGTCAATTTGGTAACGATGTCGCTGGCGACCTCCGCGAATTGTGGCGACGCCTTGTCTTGTCGCTTCTTGCCAGCAACTACGACGACCACCTCCGCAACCACGGTTTCCTGATGCGCGAACCTGGACGGTGGGCGCTCTCGCCGGCCTACGATCTCAACCCGGTGCCGCAAATGGACCGCGCTCCTGGGAGCAAAACTCCGATCACTGAGGATCAGCAGGAACCCACCATCACTGGAGCGCTGGCAGCGGCTGCGCGTTTTGGTCTCAAGACCGCTGAATCGAAAAGAATCCTCCGCGAAGTTTTCACCGCCGTCTCTGGCTGGCGCAAGACCGGACGACAACTGCGCCTCAAAGCAGCCATGCTGGACGCCTACGCCAGTGCCTTCGAGCATCCGCTGATGGATGAAACCAGACGTTTGCTTGGCGAATGACTTTGCTCGCTGGAAAGCCGAAGGCATTTGTTTAGATTGGGGGCGTAGTTAAAGCCATGCTTGAACTAGATCGCCGAAACCAGGCACAAGGTGGGCGACTATCACTCCGGTCTTAAACCAGACATGCACACTCCGAGCGTGCCTTCCTAAGCGCCGTCCCTCCCGGCGAAGCGCGCGCGGTCAGGCGTGCTGCGGGCGTTGAGCACCTGCTGAAGGCATGTCGCATTGAACACGGCGCGAATCGAGTTCGTGCCGATGACGGTGATGGGCTTGCCCTTGTCGCCCGGCGCAGGAATGAAACCCGTGGCCTCGCCGGTCGCGTGGATTTGGGTTGAGTTGGTGTGAGTCATTTCAAATTACCTCCGCCTCCAAATCCTTGAAGTAGTCCGCATCCCATTCTCGAACGGTTTTCAGACACGCTTGCACAACCGCTTTGCATTCGCTCGTGTCGGGAATATGCGGTGAGCAGTTCGTTGATTCGCGTCGCTCCCTTCAACGCTTCCGAGAGCGCTTGTTCGAGCGCGCGAATCTCGGCATTGAGTTCTCCGAGTTTCTTCGTCTGGCTGCCAATAGTGGTTTTTAGGCCTTCAATCAGCTGGAGCCGTTCGTTGTATTTTTCGTCTAGGATAAACTTTGCCGCGTAGTGTTTTTCGAGTGTGGTGAACGCCGTTCGGCGCTTCTGGTCAAATTCTGCCGTCCGGTTGTTATGCTCAGTGATGATCTTATTTATGGCTTCAACCACGGCGACAATTTGCTCTGCGGGATCGTCAACGTTCGGACATTCCAAACTCGTGAACGCCTTGGTTTGCTTTGTGGCGAGAACCGTCGCAAGATTTTCCAAACCGGATTTTCGCGCTTTGAGCAACTTCCCTAGTTTGGTTTTCTCGTCGCTGAATCGCTCTGACAGTTCAGTGTAGAAGTCACCTTTGTGGTCCACTGCGATTTCTTCGTGTTGCGCAGTTTGAATCGCTTTGATCAACGCACTCAAGTCCGACATCAAGTTTTCGTAGTCGGCGGAGAAATGCCCGGCAATGTGCGTCATCAAATCTTTGCCTAGCGGCTGACCGCAGAACTGACACGTATCTTTGCCTTCATGTAGTGGGCGTCCCTCGTTGATCCAAGCTTCGAGTGCCGGATGCTCTTTGAGCCGAGGAATCGGGTTGTTGGCGGTTACCACTCTCGCCAGCAAAGCCCCAGACTTGCCGCTCAACTCCGCGACTGATGGCCTGCCAGTTGCGGTTCAGCACCAGCACAATCGTCTTGTTCAGGATGTCTGACATAAAAATTGTAGCGGCTGTCTGTGACTGCCGCTGTTCTCGGCGATCATAGATCGCCGCTACAGTTCTCGGTGTTTGTTCTTTGTTGGTGCGTTTTGGCTGTTCTCGATCGGCAGTCGCAAATCGTCAATCGCAAATGAAATTGGCTGCCTCGCGTGGTTTTGCTCCAGGGTGCTTGCGCACGGCCACAAACGGAAAAGCGGACAAGAAAGCGATTGTGGAATTGCCCGGTGCGCTGAGAGTTGCCCCACCACCGCAAGCACTGGACCGGATTTGCACCGGTATCGCCGGGTTCACGAGAACCCACAATCTACGGCTCGCAGAAAATTCGATTTGACATACATTGCTCTGCAATGTATAAGGCGGTATATGAAACTTGAAAAAGAACTCGTGGCCGCTTCTTCAGTGCCGCTCATTCTTTCCATTCTCTCCGAAGGTGACAGCTACGGTTACGCGATCATTCAACGCGTGAAAGAGCTTTCCGGCGGAAAAATCGAGTGGACCGATGGCATGCTTTATCCCGTGCTGCACTGGCTCGAAGACCACCGCATGGTGCGCAGCCGCTGGGAAAAGGCCGAGTCCGGCCGCAAACGAAAATATTATTCAATCCAAACGGCCGGCCGGCAGACTCTGCGCCAACAAAAGGAGCAATGGATGGCCGTAACCTCAACCATGAACCAAATTTGGAAACCTCAACATGCATAATCTGGAAAAAGTGATCGGCGAATGGCGCAAGTCCGCGGCGACAAATGTCAACGCCGAAACCCTCGACGAACTCGAGACGCATTTGCGCGAGACCACCGAGCAACTGGTCGGTTCGGGAATGAATCTACCCGATGCCTTTCGGCGAGCCTTGGCCGATCTCGGCAACATGCCGAAGATAGAGTCAGAATTCCGAAAACTCGACGAGCCATTATGGTTACCTGTCAAACTGGCCATTGGCGTGACTGCATTGTTGGCGCTGATCCTCGCAATTTTCGTCATCGCGCGCTTGGATTCGAGCCGGTCGGGCCTGTTGCTCGCGGCTCACATCTTCACCGTGACGTTGGGATACACGCTCACACTGCTCATCGGCGGCCTGGGAATCTGTTTCGTAAGCCAGCGATGCCTCGAGGATTTTTCGACGTCTCGATTGCATTCAATTGCCCGCGTCAGTCTGGTGCTCGGCAGTATTGCGTTGTTCCTTACGACTCTCGGCGTCCTCATGGGAATGGTCTGGACCAAAATCGAGTGGGGCCGCTATTGGGCGTGGGATTCCAAAGAAATCGGCGGACTCAGCGTCGTCGTTTGGCTGGCTTGCTATCTGGTCGCGCACCGGTTTTTCAAAAACAGCGAGCGCGGAGTTCTTGGCATCAGCATGCTCGGAAACATTGTGGTAAGCCTCGCATGGTTTGGACCGCAGGTGAACGGTTTGCATCAATATGGGATGCCCCTCCTGACAATTGTGACCCTGGTCAATCTCGCATTCTTTGCTATTGGCTTTGTCCCGGCTGGCCGATTGCGAATAAGAAGCGACGGATAAAGAAACGAACTGGGGATTGCGCGCTCTACCTCTGAGCTACCCGGCATCTGGAGCCGGGGGGCCGGACTCGAACCGGCGACCTCGCCGTTATCAACGATAACCCAACCTCAACGGCCCGTCGAAAATGCCGAAGGATGGACAAGAGACGGCTTCGATGTTTCTGGACGGGAATCGAACCCGCGTCTTCTTCTTTTCACGAGATGCTCTAACGCAGTTGAGCTAATTGAAAGGCTCCGCGTGACGCTTACAAAAGTATCGAGGTAGGGACGCGGGTTGCCCCGCGCCCCCCTCACAGATCCCGGCGTGCAGTATTCCCGCACCGGGCTCTTCAAAGTTGCTCGCTTCGCACTGACCCGACGTTACAAGAGGGC
>Ga0134126_10009250_pt1 | contig 12416 bp, 5 predicted proteins | sample KB31752_FD_96881 | JGI IMG/M metagenome (GOLD analysis project Ga0134126, IMG submission 96881) | Terrestrial soil microbial communities with excess Nitrogen fertilizer from Kellogg Biological Station, Michigan, USA - KB3-175-2 | ecosystem: Environmental > Terrestrial > Soil > Unclassified ...
AGACGAAGTCATCACTTCCCCGTTTACGTATATTGCGCCGGCCGAGTCCATTCACCAGGTTGGCGCGAGGGTTGTTTTTGCCGACATTGACCCGCGAACGTTCACTCTCGATCCGGCTGCGGTGTCGAAAAGAATCACGCCCCGCACAAAAGTCATCCTGCCGATCCATTTGTTCGGTCAGGCCGCGGCGCTGAAAGACTTCAAGGAGCTTGCCGAACCGCGCGGCATCCAGATTGTCGAAGACTGCGCGCAGGCGACAGGTGCGACGTGCGACGGGAGGCGGGTTGGCGGCTGCGGTCGGGCCGGCTGCTTCAGTTTTTATCCGACGAAAAATCTGGGTGCTGGCGGCGACGGTGGGATGATTGTCACGAACGACGAGCCGCTGGCGAAGAAGCTGAGGATGTTGCGCGTGCATGGAATCGAGCGGCGATACCATCATGATCTCCACGGTTACAACACACGGCTCGACGAACTTCAGGCGGCGATTCTGCGGATCAAACTGCCGTGCCTGGAACGCTGGAACGGGCGGAGAGCTGAAATCGCTGCTCACTATGACAAAGGGCTGGGAGGTTTGCCACTCGGACTGCCGGTGACGGCCCGTGGCAACGGGCATGTCTTCCACGTCTATGCCGTATTGACGTCCAGTCGCGACGCGTTGCAGCAGTTTCTGGCGGACCGTGGTGTGCCGACAATCATCTATTATCCGCAACCGCTGCATTTGCAGAAGGTCTACGCCGACCTTGGTTATCGAGCCGGCGATTTCCCGGTGGCCGAAGAAGTGTGCCGGAAAATCCTGCCACTGCCCATGTATCCCGAATTGACGGACGAGCAGGTCGATTACGTTATTTCAGCAATCCGGCAGTTTGGATTTTAGCGTGAGCCGGCCAGCGGACCGGAGGCGTGTGAAGTGGTGGGTCGGGTGGGACTCGAACCCACGACCAACGGCTTAAAAGGCCGCTGCTCTACCACTGAGCTACCAACCCCCGCAAGCGGGGCGACACGCTAAACAACGCCTTTGTCCGGCGCAAGTTAGATTTTGGCCGATTGCTTGACCATCGCGCGTAACGGAGCCGCGCGCTTTGAAATTGAGTTTCGAGGAACGGTGGCCTAAAGTTGACATCGAGCACGCGGGGACGTGACAAGGTTTTAAGGTTCCTTGGATGTTTTAACGCCAGCTCCGGAAATAATGACTGACAAATTGCGCATCCTGATCCTGGAGGACGAGGCCAATGACGCGGACCTGATTCTGAAAGAACTGCAAAGGAACAAGGACAACTTCGACGCGCGTCACGTCTCGACCAGGGCGGATTACCTGGCGGGGCTCGACGATTTTCGTCCCGACGTGATCCTGTCCGACTACCACCTGCCGGATTGCGACGGGCTGGAAGCCCTGAGGCTGGCGCAGGAGCGCGCGCCCCAGGCGACGTTCATCATCGTGACCGGCAGCAACAACGAGGAGACCGCCGTCAGGTGCATGACGGCGGGCGCGGCCGACTACGTGCTGAAGAGCCACATCAGCCGGATCACCGCCGCCATCCAAGGCGCCCTTGAGAAAAGACAGGCCGAAGTGAAACTGAGACAGAGTGAGGAACTGTTCCGGTTAATCACGGACAACGTCACGGACCTGATTGCGATCCTCGATCCGCGGGGTAACCGGCTTTACAACAGTGCGTCGTACAAAGAGATCCTCGGAGACCCGCAGTCCTTGCGGGGCACGAGTTCCTTCAAGGAGATCCATCCTGAAGATGTTGCGCGGATCAAACAGGTTTTTGAAGAAACGGTGCGCACGGGCACGGGAACCCGCGGCGAATACCGTTTCCTTCGTCACGATGGAAGCATTCGGTACATCGAATCCCAGGGCAGTGTTATTCACGACGAGCAGGGGAAGGTGGACAAGGTGCTCGTTGTTTCGCGTGATGTTACCGAACGCAAGCGCGCCGAAGAGGAATTGCGGCAAAGCGAGAAGCGTTTTCGCGCGCTCATCGAGAACAGTTCCGATGGCATTGTGCTTTTGGATCCGGCAGGGATGGTCCTTTATGCGGGGCCGTCGACCGAACGAATCATCGGTCATCGCAATGAAGAATTCGTGGGAACCCGGCTCTTTGATTTGATTCACGCGGAAGATGCTGAGCGGACCATAAGTCTGGTCAATGCGCTGGCTCTAAAGGCCGGGCACACGGCGCGGTTGGAGTGCCGGTTCCGTCATCGCGACGGTTCGTGGCGGTGGACCGAGGGTGCGGCCAAAAACCTTCTGACCGAACCGGGCGTCCACGCGATTGTCATCAATTATCGCGATATCACCGAACGCAAGACCGCCGAGGCGGAGATCCAAAAGCTGGCCGCCTTTCCTCTTTACAGTCCGAATCCAGTGTTTGAACTGTCAGCGGACGGCAAACTCACCTATTTCAACGACGCCGCTCAACAGGTTGCGCGCCTCCTGGGAAAAAGCAACCCGCGTGAGATTTTGCCGCCGCGCATGAAGGACATCATCGATTCCTGCCTCGGCACCGGCAAGAGCACGACGGGGATGGAAACCACCATGGATGGAAGGACGATATCATGGTCTTTTTTTCCGATCCTGGTCAGTCAAGTCGTGCAATGTTACGCGTTTGACATCACCGAACGACTCACGCTGGAGGCGCAATTGCGGCAATCGCAAAAAATGGAGTCGGTGGGACAGCTCGCGGCAGGAGTGGCGCACGATTTCAACAACATCCTAACCATCATTCAGGGCCACGCGGAGTTGTTGCTCGCCGAAACGCCCGCTTCGCCCCAGATGACCGAAGCGCTCAAACAAATCTCACATGCTGCCGCGCGCGCGGCGAACCTCACCCGACAGCTTCTAACCTTCAGCCGCCGCCAGGTGATGCAGCCGAAGGTGGTGGATTTGAACGAGGCGGTGGGTAATGTCACAAAGATGCTGAATCGTCTGCTGGGTGAGCAGATCACCCTGCAGTGCAACTATGCCGCAAATCTGGCTCCGGTGCTGGCGGACGTGGGCATGATCGAGCAACTGCTCATGAATCTGTCCGTCAACGCGCGCGATGCGATGCCAAAAGGAGGTCAATTGATCATCAGCACATTTGCCGCGGAAATCGACGAGGGCTATGTAAGGGACCATCCGGAAGCCCGTGCCGGGAATTTCGTCTGCCTCGGGGTCAGCGATACAGGTACCGGCATGGACGAAGGAACGCTTGGACGAATCTTTGAACCGTTCTTTACAACCAAGGAGGTAGGGAAGGGTACCGGCCTTGGCCTGGCCACCGTGTACGGCATCGCCAAGTTGCACAACGGCTGGACCGAGGTGGAAAGCCGCGTCGGAATGGGATCTACATTCACTGTGTTTCTCCCGGCGGGAAAGGCCGACACCGCGGCGGCGGCGGGCTCTCTGGAAAAACCCGTTTCACGCGGTGGTCACGAAACCATCCTGGTTGTCGAAGATGAAACAGCGTTGCGCGGTCTGATGCGGGGCGTGCTTCAGCATTATGGCTATCATGTATTGGAAGCGGCGACGGCCAACGACGCGCTCAAAGTGTGGGAGAAAAGCGGTCCCCAGATTGATCTGATGCTGACGGACATGGTACTTCCCGGCGGTGTGGACGGCGGCGACCTCGCCAGAGAAGTCCAAAAACAGAAACCAGGTCTGCGGGTGGTTTTCACGAGCGGATACAGCGTGGAACTCGGCGGCGAGGAAGCGGGATTGCGTGAGGGATTTAATTTTCTGCAAAAACCCTTTCAACCTTTGACACTTGCCCGGACGGTGCGGCGCTGTCTCGACGGCGCGGTATGAGCAGTCCGCAGGGGGCTGCTCCTCAACATTCCGGCAAGTAATCTCCCCCTCCAACAAATTCCGTTCTCGAAAATTTATTGGTAGTCAACCTGCTTCGCGTGCCATAACGTCAGCCGCAAATTGACCGATTTATGGCCGGTGAAGATCGGAAAAACCCGAATAATACCTCTGCGGATGCAGCGGCCCGGTTTCTTCCATTCTCCAAACGGGCAAGCCGGAGTATGTCCGCCGACAGTTCGACCCGAAATCATCTGACAAGAGCCGAAGCGCCATGCCGAAGATTTTAGTCATCGATGACGATCCAGCGTTGCGGGAAGTCATTGTGTTCTCTCTGGAGCACGCCGGATTTGAGGTAATCCAGGCTGACAATGGGATCATTGGCGTCCAGCTGGCTTCCGCGCAAATGCCGGACCTGATTCTATGCGACGTGCGGATGGAGAAGATGGACGGTTACAGGACTCTGGCTGCCCTGCGGCAGGACAATGTCACGGCGCCGATCCCGGTGATCCTCATGACGGGCCAGGCTGATACCGCCGGCATGCGTCAGGGCATGGAACTCGGAGCGGACGATTACCTTTCAAAGCCGTTCAGCGTGCCACAATTGCTGGCAGCCGTAAATGCAAGGTTGAAGAAACACCAAACCGTGCGTGAGCTCGCCGAACGAAAGCTCGCCGACCTTCGGGCCAACATCAGTCTGGCGCTGCCCCACGAGTTGCTCACTCCGCTGAACGGCATCCTCGGGTTCTCCGACATTTTGATCACCGACCATACACATTTGCAGCCCGGGGAAATTGTCTCGATGGCGGAGGCGATTCAGGATTCGGCCCGGCGGTTGCACCGTTTGATAGAGAATTTTCTGATCTTCGCACAGATCGAATTGTTGCAGGCCGACCAATTGCACGCGCTCCGGGAGGGCCAGACTCTGGATCTGCGCAAACCGATCGAGCGCGTTTCGCGCGTGCGCGCGGAACGGGTCGGGCGCATGAGTGACCTCATCCTCGAATTGTGCGACGCCTCGGCTGCCGTCACGGAGGATTACTTCACCAAAATCGTCGATGAGCTTTTGGAAAACGCCTTCAAATTTTCCTCGCCAGGAAGTCCGGTGCAGGTTCAGAGCGTGGCGGGGAATGGTAATTTCGTGCTGCGGATCACGGACCGCGGACGGGGGATGAAAGTCGAACATATTTCGGAGGTCGGCGCGTATATGCAGTTTGAGCGAAAAATCTACGAACAACAGGGATCGGGCCTGGGGCTCACGATCGCGAAACGCCTGACGGAGCTACACGGCGGACAGATGAACATCCAGAGTGAGCTGGGCGTCGGCACAACGGTCGAGGTCAGTCTTCCTTGCCTGGCGGGAGAACAATGACGGACCGGCGCTCATCGCCAGCACCGTTTGTTCGTGTGACAACTCACGCGAGTTTTTCATTTGCTCAACCCAACTCAACGCAACTCGATCCAATGGAATTAAAGATGCTTTCGCATTGGCAATTCTGACCGGGCCGCGGCTGCGGAGCGGGTCTCTGACGAAAATGAGCGATCCGAACGGGCAGAACCGGTCTTGTGGATGCTTCCAAGACGGCGTGTCTCATATTGGCACGCGGCACAACCGGGAAACCTTCGATCATTTGATCTAAATGAGAATGGGATCGAACGGCGCAAAGGCGGTCTTGCGTCGGCTGGAACGGGTGAGTTATTCTGCTGCCGTGGCGTTGTGCATTGCGGGATTGCGGCGTAAACGGGATTTTTGACTCGTTTTGATCAAGCGGCGGTAGTCGGTGAAAGAACGCAATTCGCATTGTTTCGCGGATTGTTGTGTTTGTGACGAAAGCGCGCAAATGAAGACCTTGATAGTCGAAGACGACATGATGAGCCAGTGCCTGTTGGCGAAGGTGCTGGCGGAGCGCGGTCATGAGGTTGTCTCCTACGAGAATGCTGAACAAGCCATCCTCGCTTATCAAAAGCAGTTTTACCCGTTGATGTTCGTGGATATCGGTCTGCCGGGCATGGACGGCCTTCAATTCTGCAAGTGGGTCCGCGGGCAACCCAGTGGTGACAAGGTGTTCGTCATGGTGGCCACCTCCTCCGGCCAGCCGGCGGACATGAATGAGGTGCTGGTGGCGGGGGCAAATGATTTTCTACCCAAGCCGTATGACGCGGCTTCACTTGCCGTGCGATTAACGATCGCCGAAAAGCAGATGAAGGAATTCTTCGAGCGCAAGGAGGTTGAAGACGCCCTGCGGAGCAGTCAGGAAAGCTTTCACCGCGTTGTCAAGACCGCCCACGAAGGGGCCTGGTTGCTCAACTCACAGTTCCGCACCGACTATGTAAATCCGCAAATGGCGGCGATCATCGGTTATCCAGTCGAGGAACTCGCGAATCGTGCGGTGATTGATTTTCTTCCCGAATCGGCCCACCACGACGCCCAGGAGTTGTTCGCTGACCAGCGGGGTGGAAAAGACGTAAGAAAGGAGTTCTGTTTCCGCCGCAAGGACGGTTCGGAATGCCTCGCGTTTCTGTCCGCGTCTCCCGTGCGGACAGAGGACGGCGAATTCAAGGGGTCGCTCTGGATGGTGGTCGATCTGACTGATCGTCAGCGCCAGATCGCGGAACTGAGCGAAGTCCGGAAAACATTTGAGGCACAGGCTCACGATTTGACTGCTGAGGTGAACAAGGCTGCAAAATCGCTGCAAGCGGAGCGCGCTGAACGCAAAAAAGTGGAGCAGACCCTCCAGCAGTCGCGAGCCGATCTGGAAGTGCATTTGCGTGAGCGCGCGGCTGAGCGGGCCAAAACCGCGGACGACGCAAAAATTGAGGCGGCGAACCGCCAAAAGGCAGAGAGTGAAACGGCCAAGCTGCGCGACGAAATGAGCAGGCGCGCCCAGGAATTCACCACCGAGTTGAGCAAGACCCGAGAGGCGTTCCAGTCCGAATCTGCGCGCCGTCAGGAGACCGAAGGTGCATTGCAGAATTTGCGAAGAGAACTGGAAACAATCGTCGGGCAGCAGAAAGAGGAACTCGCCAAAAGCCGCAAAGAACTCAAAGGGGAACAAGCAACAAGACAACAGTTGGAGGACGCGCTGCAAAAGAGTCGCGCGGAAATTGAATTGCGCGCTAAGCGTCACACCGAGGAACTGGCGAAGATCCAACAATCATTGGAGGCGGAAGCGACGGGCCGCAAACATGCTGCCGAGAATCTTCAAAAGGTCCGGCAGGAGTTGGAAGCGCGCCTCAAATCCCACAACGACGAACTTGCCAAAGCGGAACGGGCGCTGCAAACGGAAGTTGCCGCACGAGAACGCGCCGTCGAGGCGGTGAGCAAAGCGCGGCACGATCTCGAGGCCCGTGAAAAAGAGCACGGCGAGGATCTGGCCCGGGTTGGAAGGTCGCTGGAGGCGGAAATCAGTGAACGAAAGCGCGTTTCTGAATCCCTGCAGAAGATCCAGCATGATTTGGAATCACGGACCAAGGAATTGACGGCCCGACTTACGGCGTCGAACGATGAACTTGGAAAGGAAAGCGCCGAACGAAAGCGCGTTGAACTCGAATTGGCCAAAGCGCGCGAGGAGCTTGCCCACCGCCACAAGGACCATGCCGAGGAACTGGCGAAGGCTCGCCAGGAGTTGAAGAATCAGCGCGCCGAGTGCAAGCGAAGCGAGGAGGAACTGCTCAAGACACGCGAGGATTTCGCCCGGCGAGTGAAAGAGCACATGGCGGAAATGGTGAACGCTGGCGATGAACTCAAGGCCGTTCTTGCGGAACGAAAGAAGGTTGAAAATGCGCTCAGCAAGGAGCGTGACGAGGCCGAGTTGAAGGTCAACGAACGGGCGCACGAACTCGACAGGCTGCGCAACCAGGTGAAGGCGGTGGCGGCAGAACGTGAAAGCGCGGAAGCGGCGCTCGCGAAGGCGCGTGCGGAAGCGGAAGTGAGGCTGAAGGAATCGACCAGCGAGCTCGCGCGGTTGAACGTCGCGTTGAAACAACGCGACGAACAGATCGTCAGAGCGGCGGCCGATTTGAAGGCGGAAGCCTCCGGGCGGCACGACGCCGAGGAAACTCTTCAGAAAACGCGCCAGCAACTCGAAACGCGTCTTGGGGAATTGTCCGCTCAACTCGACCAGGCGAAACGGAAATCGGATGAACAGGCGAGCGGGGTGGCAAAAGTCCACGAAGATCTGGCGGCGCGTACGAGCCTTTGCGAAAAGACCAGTGAGGAATTGAAGAGCGAGACGGCCGCACGCAAGCGGCTAGAGGCCGGCAATGCGGGCTTTCAGAAGCTGGCGCGTGAGCTGGCCGCTGCGCGCACGTCCAACGACGCCGCGCGCGTTGTTACGGGCGTTGCGCACGAGTTGCTTGGATGGGACGCGTGCAGTTTCGACCTCTACCTGCCTGCGGAAAACAGGATCATTCCCGTTTTAAATATTGATGTTGTGAACGGCCGCCCTGCGGAGGTCCCGCCGATCTATCCTGGCCCGGAGCCGAGTCCGATTATGCAGCGGGTCCTCAAGGATGGGCCGCAACTAAAGCTAAGGTCGGGGCCCTCCAGCTCGCACACTGATTACATTCTGTTTGGCGACCGGGCCAAACTGTCGGCGTCCATGATGTACGTCATTGCCCGGTCGGCAGACAAGCCGGTCGGCTTTCTGTCCCTCCACAGTTATGCGGCGGGCGCCTACAATCCGGAATCTCTTGCGACCCTTCAAGCGCTGGCGGATCATTGCGGCGCGGCGGTCGAGCGCATTCGCGCAGAAGAGGCGGAACACCGGAGTGACGAGCGCTTTAAACTGATGGCGAGGGCAACGAACGACGTGGTCCGTGATTGGAACGTGGAGGGAAATCGCGTCTGGTGGAACGAAGCATTTCAAAGGCACTTTGGTTACAAACCCGACGAAATTGAAGCGGGAGCGGAATCATGGTTCGGCCGGATCCACCCGGAAGATAAGGAACGAGTCGTTGCCGGTGTTGAGTCGCTGATCAAAGGGGGCAACGATTCGTGGTCCGATGAATATCGCTTCAGGCGACGTGATGGCTCTTATGCTCATGTCCTGGACCGCGGCTACGTGATTCGAGACGAAAATAACAAAGCCCTTCGCGTGATCGGCTCGATGGCGGACGTCTCTCAACGAAAACAGACCGAAGCGGCCATGATTGAAGGTCAGGCGCGCAAAGGGGCGATTCTTGAGGCGGCTTTGGACGCCATCGTCACGATCGATCACGAAGGTAAAGTGTTTGAATGGAACCCTGCCGCGGAAAAGATGTTCGGTCATCGCCGTGCCGCAGTTTTAGGGAAGGATCTTGCGGATTTGATCGTGCCACCGTCCTTTCGCAGCAGCCATCGCGCGGGTCTGAGCCGATTCTTCGATTCGGGAGAAAGCGAGAGCGCCATGGTTGGAAAGCGGGTCGAATTAAAAGCATTGCGAGCTGATGGGACGGAGTTTCCAATAGAAATGACCGTCACTCGCATCGCGACGGACGGCCCCCCGATTTTCACGGGATTCATCCGCGATATTACACAACGTCTCAGTTTGGAGGCGCAGTTGCGTCAGGCGCAAAAGATGGAGTCGATTGGGCAATTAGCGGCAGGCGTCGCGCACGACTTCAACAACTTGCTGAGCATTGTGCAAGGTTACTCGACTCTTTTGCTGGAAGACAAGGACATCAAGCAAGAGACGACGGACGGCTTGAAACAAATTGCCTTGGCGACCGAACGGGCATCGCACCTGACCCGACAACTGCTGACCTTCAGCCGCAAACAAGTTATTCACGTGCGGAGCATTGACCTCAACGAACTGGTCAACAATGTCGGGAAACTTCTGCGGCGCGCAATCGGTGAGAGCATCGCGCTGCGATTCAATTATTCTCCCGGCCTGCCCCCGATCGACGCGGACACCGGGATGATGGAGCAGGTGGTGATGAATCTTGCTATCAACGCCCGCGATGCCATGCCGGAAGGCGGGCAGCTAACCATTGCGACGCATCTGAGAGAAATCGATGAGGCATGTGTTCAGCAGAACCGCGAAGCCCGCCCGGGGCGGTTCGTTTGTCTAACCATGAGTGACACCGGCTGCGGGATGGACGAGGCCACGTTGGACCGCATTTTCGAGCCATTCTTTACGACGAAACCCGCCGGTAAAGGAACCGGGCTGGGATTAGCCACGGTATATGGAATAGTTAAACAACACGAAGGCTGGATCGAAGTTCAGAGCCAGGTGGGTCAGGGCACTTCGTTCAACGTGTTCTTTCCTGTCAGTTCGCAAACGGTTGCCCCCACTGCGAAAAGCGCGGACAAGCCCGCGGTTCGTGGTGGCAACGAGACAATCCTGCTGGTTGAGGATGAACCCGCTGTGCTCACAATGGCCAAAGGAATCCTTCAACGGCTTGGATACGAGGTCGTCACGGCGCCGTCCGGCGACGAGGCCATCACGCGCTGGCAGGAGCACTCCAGCAGATTTGATCTGCTGCTAACGGACATGGTCATGCCCGGAAACCTGAGTGGTCGTGAACTCAGCGAAAAACTGCTGAAAGAGAAGCCGGCGCTGAAAGTGATATACACGAGCGGCTACAGCATGGACCTGATCCGACCGGGGCTTGCGACCAGCAGCAATTTTATCTTCCTACAAAAGCCCTACCATCCGGAAGCTCTTGCGCGGGTCGTTCGTGGTTGTTTGGATGGTCAACAGACGTAGCAGGATTTTGGCGCTGTAACTTACAAACATAGGCGCAGTTGGGTAGCAGGTAGGCGCATTAAGCGAAGAAGGTCAAAGCACAAAGGGTCCCGGGCGCGCCCTGAATAGGGCGGAGCGACAACACCCCGGAAGCGGGCCCTCGAGCATGTCGACGAGCTTTTCGATGATTTCCACGCGGAAGGGTGGGTAACGTTTGCGAGAAGTGCGAGCAAATGTCACTTCTCCAGCGTCGCTCGCAACATGCCCATACTTCGGCAAACGTAAAATGAGAGTCACGGCAATTTTGGATTTGCGACTGATATATGAAAACTTTCGCCTGTCAAAAATGCGGCAGCGTTTTTGATGAAACACAGTCGGATTGCCCCAATTGCCATTATCCGTACTTGATTGAAAGCGTTTGTCCTAAGTGCGGCTTTTCCTCGATCTACAGGTACTTGTCGTGCCCACGATGTAAGTCCCTGATTTTTGGTGGGCGACCGTTGTTATTCTTCTTTACACTTGAATCCGCTATAACGGCAATTGCAGTCGTTTGTGGCTGGGACAATGAAATAAGCTTGCGTTTAGTGGCCTCGGCAGGAGGATGGTTCATCAGCTCGCTAGCAGTGCTCTATTATACCTTTCAAATTGTCAGAAATCGGAAAGCACAACTAAATGCAGTTGTTAGTAAAAGTGAGGTTTCTTTGATTTTGTGGAGAGGGCTTCCGGGAGTAGAAAGGAAGCATGGAACAGAAGAGTAAATCCGGGCGGCGATACGACGCCGAGTTCAAGGAGAATGCCGTGGCACTCGTGAATACCGGTCGCACGGTGGTCGAAGTAGCCCGCGATCTGGGGGTGACCACCTGGTCGTTGCGGCGGTGGATCGCTGTCAAAGGCAACGGCGGCACGCTGGAGGAGCCTAAGACCCTCGCAATCGAAACGCCCGAGCAACGGGAAAATCGGCGGCTGCGCCAGGAGAATGACTACCTGCGTCGTCAGCGGGACATTTTAAAAAAAGCCTTGGCCATTGTCTCGGACGGGAACCTGCCCGGCGCTTCCAACTCATGAACAGCTTGAAAGCCGACTATCAGGTCGAGGAACTGGCCCAGGCGTTGGAAGTCGCCGCCAGCGGGTTTTACGCCGATCGGCACAAGTTCCGAGGCGCACGCCGACAGGCCGATCAAAAGCTCCTGGAAAAAATTCAACCCCTCTTCAAAGAAAGCCGTTGCACGTATGGCAGCCCACGGCTCTGTGCAGCGTTGCGTCGGCAGGGAGAGCGTTGCGGTAAAAACCGCATCGCCCGGCTCATGCGTCAAAACCAGCTGCAGGCGCGACAAAAACGGCGTTTTGTTCCGCGCACCACACAAAGTGATCACGACTTGCCCATCGCACCCAACTGGCTGGCCAAGGTTCCCGCGCCGGCCGGACCGGACCAGATCTGGGTGGTGGACATCACTTACATCACCACAGCCGAAGGCTGGATTTATCTGGCCCTGATCCTGGATGCCTTCAGCCGCAAAGTGGTCGGCTGGGCCATGGGAATCTCTTTGGAAACTTCATTGGTGACAGAAGCCCTGGAGCGGGCCCGGCGATGCCGCGCTCCGTCTCCGGGGCTCCTACACCATTCGGATCGGGGTGTTCAATATGCCAGTAGCGCGTATCGCGCGCTACTGGCCTCTTATCAAATCACCCCCAGCATGAGCCGGTTGGCCAATCCGTACGACAACGCCTTGGCTGAATCCTTCTTTGCCACCTTGAAAACCGAATGTTTAGGCTCGGAGCTGCCACGCACCCACGCTGAAGCCAGACTCAAGGTCTTTGATTACATCGAAACCTTTTATAACCCTAAGCGGCTCCACAGCGCCTTGGGCTACCAATCCCCTGTGGAATTTGAAAACCATTTCACTTAAACTAACATCAACAAAAACTTGGAAAGCCCTATCCACGTTTTCGAAGAAAGATCA
>Ga0134126_10009251_pt1 | contig 12414 bp, 9 predicted proteins | sample KB31752_FD_96881 | JGI IMG/M metagenome (GOLD analysis project Ga0134126, IMG submission 96881) | Terrestrial soil microbial communities with excess Nitrogen fertilizer from Kellogg Biological Station, Michigan, USA - KB3-175-2 | ecosystem: Environmental > Terrestrial > Soil > Unclassified ...
GAAGGCATCCTCGACGCTCTGGTTGGCGCCCTGGCCGAGGTGCGGCAGCATCAGGTGGGCGGCGTCGCCGAGCAGCGCCAGCCGGCCACGGGTACACTCGGCCAGCGGCTCGCGGTCGTAAAGGCCCCACCAGAACGTCGAGTCGACCTGTTGGAGCAGCTCAGTCACCGGGGCGGCGAAGCCGGCGAAGGCCGCGCGGAGCGCGTCCGGGTCGCCCGGCGCGGACCAGGACTCGCGCATCGCCTCCTCCGCGGGAACGAAGCAGACGAAGTTGAGCATCCGGCCCGCCCGCACGGGGAACACGATGACGTGTTTGCCCTCCCCCATCCACACCTGGAAGATCCGCTCCGGCCACCACGGCACGCGCGCGGTGTCGAGCACGCCCCGGTAGGAGATCTGGCCGGAGAAGACCGGCGTCGCCTGCTCGGTGACGAACGGCTGCATCGCCGAGTGGATGCCGTCGGCGCCGATCACCAGGTCGGCTTCGGCGACGGTCCCGTTCTCGAACGTGACCCGCGCCTTTTCCGCGTCCTGCGTGAACGATACGGCCCGGTGCCCGGGGCGGACGCGGTGGCCGGGGACCGCGCGGCGCAGCACGTCGACGAGGTCCGCCCGGTGCATGCCGTACATCGCCGCCCAGCCGGAGGAGTCCGTGGTCATGACCGGCGCGACCTTGGTGCCGTCGTGCCGGTAGTAGGTCGATCCCTCGCCCACCCAGCCGCCGACCTCGTCGATAGCCTCGGCCAGGCCGAGGCGGTGCAGCAGGCGCACGCTGTTCGGCCCGATCAGCACCCCGGCCCCGATCTCCCCGATCTCGGGCGCTTGCTCGTAAACCGACGCCTCAATGCCCGCCCTGGTCAACGCGGCGGCGGCCGCGAGCCCGCCGATTCCGCCGCCCACTACTGCCGCCGTCAGCCTCTCGCTCATCCGCACGACCGCATTATCACACAGGTCAATTTCGCGAAGAATTACCCGTGTTTCACCAGGACGGCTAACTACCCCACGGGGAACCGGCCGGGCTTCCGCGCTACCCCGCCCCACAGGGCGGCGGGCGCCCTGCTTTCCAGTTCGGTACGCGGGCGCCAGGCGGGGGCCTGAACCACCCCCGGCTCGACGAGTTCGAGACGGCTGAAGAAGCGGGACACCGCGCCGAGGTCGCGCGGAGTGATGGCCAGGCCCAGGTGCTCGCCGACGGCGCGCGCGAAGGCGGCGATCTGCTCGGGATAAAGGTCGCTCGCGAGGTGGGAGACCGCGAGGTAGCTACCCGCGGGAAGGGCGCCCATCAGCGCGTCGACGATCTGGTACGGGCCTTCGTCGTCCTGGATGAAGTGCAGGATGCCCACCAGCAGGACCGCCACCGGCTGGGAGAAGTCGAGCAGGGGCATCGCGTCCCGGAGGATCCGCTCCGGGTCGCGCAGGTCCGCGTTGAGGTAGCCGGTGGCGCCGACGGCGGTGCTGGTGAGCAGCGCCTGCGCGTGCGCCAGGACGACCGGGTCGTTGTCCACGTAAACAACGCGCGAGTCGATCGCGACCGCCTGGGCGACCTCATGGGTGTTGTCCATCGACGGCAGGCCCGGCCCGATGTCGATGAACTGCCGTATCCCGGCCTCGGCCAGGTACCGCACCGTACGCGCCAGGAACGCCCGGTCGGCGCGCACGGACTGGACCGTGCCGGGGAAGGCGCTGATTCCGGCCGCCGCGGCCATCCGGTCCGCCTCGAAGTGATCTTTGCCGCCCAGCCAGAAGTTGTAGACCCGCGCCGGATCCGCCACGCTGGTGTCAACCAGGAGGAGGTCGCCGCCAAAAGGCGTGCCGCCAGCCGAACCGCCCACTGGAGGCCTCCTACGCACTTGGTATTTGCGCCGCTGACATGGCTGAGATTACCGCAAACCGGCTATTCGTAGCGTGCCTCAGCCGAGAAGACGGGCCCGGCAGGCGAGCTGCAAGGCGAGCCGCTGGTCGGGGTCGTCGAGGTCCGCGTCAAGCAACTCGGTGATGCTCCGCAGCCGGTTAGCCACCGCGTTACGGTGCAGGTGCAGTTTCTGCGCCGTCCTGATGACCGATCCCTGCTCGTCCAGATACGTCGCCAGGGTCCTGATCGCGGTGTCCGCACGGCCCGGCCCGAGTTTCTCCAGCGGGGCGAGCTGGTCGCGGACCGAGGCGCGAACGGTGTCGGAGGCGTACCACTCCATCAGCATCCGCCGGACGCCCACCGCGTCATGGGCGGCGACGCCCGCCGGCCTGCGGGCGGCGCGCGCGGCGGCCAGCGCGCTGCGGGCCTCCGCCGCCGAGGCCCGCAGTCCCGTCGCGCCCTCGTGGGCCGTGCCCACCCCGGCCCGGAAGCCGAGCGCGGGCAGCCGGGCGCCGATTGCCCGCAGCGCGCGCTCGGCGGACCTGACCGCCCGGATGCCCGCCTGCGGCCCCGGGTTGAAGGTGGTCTCGCGGATGAGGACGATGGCGCGCGCGGTCCGCGACAGGTACCAGGTGTCGCCGCTCGCGGAGGCGGCCTGCAGCGCCGCCTGACCCGCCGACTCGAGCAGCTCGAAGCGCCGCACCTCGTCCTGCTCGGCCTCGTCGAGGTCGTCGGCCTCGATCCGGACCACGACATGCCAGCCGCTCACCTGGATGCCCAGCTGGCGGGCCCGGCTCAGCAGTTCCTCGCTGACCGTGGACTCCGGCGCGAGCAGTTCGGCGAGGAGTTCGCTGCGCGACCTGGTCGGCATGTCACGCGCCCGCCGGGCCAGGTCCACCGAACGCGCCGTGGCCGCCGCCGCCGCGTGCAGCACCAGGCTGGCTACGGTGGCCAGGTCACCGACGGCGTCATCGGTCCTGAAGTGGCCGTGCGGCCCCTCATCGGCGAGGACCGGGACGCGCACCGCCACCTCGGCCGCCTGCCGGGTGTCGGCTGCCCGCTGGCCGCCGTCGACGCGCGGCTCGGCCGGCTCGTATTTCACCCCGACGCCGAGCGCGCGGCCCACCGCCGCGGCCATTTCATCCGGTCCTAGGCCGGCCTGCTCGGTCTCAAGCACCGCCGCGAGTCCCTGCTTACCGCGGCCGAGCGCGCTCGCCGCACCGCCGGTGATCTCGGCGGAGATCGCGGGCAGGAGGTCGGCGAGCTGGGCGTCGCCGGGAAGCGAGATGAGCGCGATGCCGGCCCGGCTGGTGATGTCAAGCGCGGTGACCGCGGGCTGCCACTGCTCGGCGGAGAAGGCGGCGACCGCGGCCACCCCGTGGATGGCCGCCCAGCGCAGGGCCATGTCCAGCCGGTAGCCGTCCACCTCGGCCGAGGCAAGCCTGCCGAGCACCACGAAGCTGCCGACCGGCGCGTCGTCGAGCTCGTCGAACCGCTCGGCGAGGCGCACGCTGGTCACCTTGCGGTCGCCGCCGCCGCTGCTCACCCGCCGTAGACCGGAAAGCGGCGAGCTGGTCAGGATCTCATCAACCGAAGGCATCGGGGTCACCTTATGCTGAGCGCACACTTTCGTCGGGATCATAGTGCAATCCGCCCATTACTCACGGCTCAACCGACTGCCAGCATGTCTGTGTACTGAGGATCTCCAGCGCGCCGCGACCATCGGTCGTGGCGCTTTCCGGCTACTTCGCGAAGGGCAGTGATGGAGCTCCGGACCGAATCCCTGGCGGACATCGCGGACCAGTGGGAAATCGCCGAGAACATGGCGCCCGCGTGGTGGGCCTACGCGCATGAGTTCCCGCGCTGGTATGTCTGGCGCGGCGTCACCGGGTTCTACTACGCGCGCATTCCTGGCATCAGCCCGCAGCGGGTGCTCCGCGCGCCAACTCCGGAACTGCTCAGGGATGAGATCTTGTTCAGCGGCGCGCCGTACCGCAGTGTAGCGTTATCCCGTTTTCCGGGATTCTTCGCATTTTCACGTCCGGCGACCCACACTCCACTGCGATCCGAACCGTTAGCGATGAAGCGTCTCCTTGACCCTCCCGCACTCCGCGCGCTGGCCCGCGGCTGCGCCGTGCTCGGCGCCGGCGGCGGCGGCGATACCTACCTGGCGCTGCTGCAGGCGCTGCAGGCCACCGGCGACCGTGACCCGGTCCCCCTCGTTGACCTGGACGACCTGCCGGACGACTCGCTGATCATGCCGTGCGGCGGCATCGGCGCGCCCACCGTCAGCATCGAGAAGATCGAGAACGGCGACGAGGGCGAACGGCTTCGCGACCACCTGGAAGCACTGACCGGGCGGCGCGTCGCCGCGCTGATGGCGAGCGAGATCGGGGGCGGCAACGGCCTGGTGCCGGTCGCCTGGGCAGCGCGGATGGGGCTGCCGGTCGCGGACGCCGACGGGATGGGGCGCGCCTTCCCGGAGACCTTCCAGGTCACCATGCACCTGGCCGGGATCTCGCCGAGCCCCGCCGTAATGACCGACGAGCGGGGCAACGTCGCCCTGTTCCGCACGGTATCCGGGGAATGGATGGAGCGCCTGGAACGGGCGGCGGCTATGGAGTTCGGCGGGATGGCCTCGTCGGCCGAGTACACGCTCACCGCGGCCCAGGCCCGCGCGGCCACGGTGCGAGACTCGGTCTCGCTGGCGATCCGTATCGGCGAGGCCATCGTCAACGCGCGCAGCAGCCCCGTCGACGCCCTGATCGACGAAGTGAAGGGCTACCGGCTGATCACCGGCAAGATCGTAGACGTGGAGCGGCGGACCACGAGCGGGTTCGTGCGGGGCTCGGTAGTGATCGAAGGGCTGGGTGACGACGCCGACCGGCTGCTCAGGCTCGAGCTGCAGAACGAGAACCTGGTCGCCCTCGACCGCGGCCGCCTGCTCGCCTCGGTGCCTGACCTGATCACCGTGCTGGACAGCGAGACGGCGGACGCGATCGCGACCGAGCGGATCGCCTACGGCCAACGGGTCACCGTGATCGCGTTCGCCTGCGATCCGGTCTGGCGGACGCCGGCGGGCATCGCCCTGACCGGGCCGCGGGCGTTCGGCTACGACTTCGACTTCACGCCAGTAGAGGAACTCGCCGGTGCCCGGGATTGACTGGCGGCTAGGGATCGACGTCGGCGGCACCAACACGGACGCCGTCATCATGGACGCCGCGGACAAGTTGATCGCCACAGCTAAGGTGCCGTGCACGCCGGACATCACTGGCGGGATCATCGCGGCCATCACCGCGGTGCTGTCCGCGCCCGGAATCGAGCCGGACCGGATCAGCCACGTCATGCTCGGCACCACGCACGCGACCAACGCCGTGCTCGAACGCCGGGACCTGCGGCGGATCGCGGTGATCAGAATCGGCGGCCCGGCCACCCACAGCATCCGGCCCATGTTCGAGTGGCCGCGCGACCTCACCGCCGAGGTCGCGGTCGGGGCCACGATCGTGAACGGCGGAATCGAGTACGACGGCCAGGAACTGTCCCCGCTCGACACCGACGCCATCGCGCGGTTCCTCGGCGAGGTCGGCGAGACAGCCGACGGCGTCGCCATCACCAGCGTGTTCGCCCCGGTGTCGGCCCGGCACGAACTCGTCGCCGCCGAGGTGGTCAAGCGCGAACTCGGCGAGACACACATATCGCTCAGCCACGAGATCGGCTCGCTCGGCCTCCTTGAGCGGGAGAACGCCACGATACTCAACGGCGCCCTGGCCGGGGTCGCGCGTGACGTGGTTCAGGCCATGCAGGACGCGCTCACCGCGCACGGCTTGCGGCCGGAAACGTTCTTCGCGCAGAACGACGGCACGCTGATGGGCCTCGACCAGGCGATGAGGTATCCGGTCCTCACGATCGGGAGCGGTCCCGCGAACAGCGTCAGGGGCGCGGCCTTCCTCACCGGACGCTCGGATGCCCTGGTGGCCGACGTGGGCGGCACGTCCACGGACATCGGCATGCTGGTCAACGGGTTTCCCCGGGAGTCTTCCTACGGTGTCGAGATCGGCGGCATCCGCACCAACTTCCGGATGCCCGACCTGGTCACCATCGCCCTCGGCGGCGGCACGGTCGTATCCGGCGGCCAGGACGGCGTCCGCGTCGGGCCGCACAGCGTCGGCTACCGGCTGCGGCGCGAGGCGCTGGTATTCGGCGGGCCGACGGCCACGCTGACCGACAGTGCGGTCGCGGCGGGCCGGGCCGCGCTCGGCAGCGTCTCGGGAACCGTCCGCCACCAGCACCTGCTCGGCGCCGCGCTGACCCGCGCGGACGAGATGCTCGCGGACGCGATCGACCGGGTGAAGACCTCACGGGAGGATCGTCCGCTGATCGCGGTCGGCGGCGGCAGCATCCTCGTCCCGGACAAGATCCCGGGCGTCAGCGAGGTCATCCGGCCGGAGCACTTCGACGCGGCGAACGCCGTCGGCGCCGCAATCGCTTCGGTCAGCGGGCAGGTTGACCGGATATTTCATCCCGGCCCGGGCGGCCGTGATGCCATGCTGGAGGAAGCGCGTGAGGAGGCCCGCGAGCGAGCGGTCGCCTCGGGCGCTGACCCCGAAACGGTGCGGATCGTGGAACTCGAGGAGATCCCGCTCGCGTACCTCACTACCCCCGCGGTCCGGGTGCGGGTCAAGGCCGCGGGCACCCTTGTCGGCGGAGCGGAACGCCTGTTAGCGCGACATCAGTGATCCACGGAGGCATCCATGAAACCCCACCGGGCCGGCCTGATCACGGCCGGCGCCGTGCTGATTACAGCGCTGGCCGCCTGCAGCAGCGGCTCGTCTTACCCCGCGGGCACCCAGTCGGGTGCCACGCCGTCGGCTACCCAGTCGGGCCAGGCGGCAAGCGGCATTTTCACATATGACACGACCGCCGCGGTGATGGTGGACGGCTGGGATCCGGCCACCGAGTACTCCGACGGCATCATCGCGATGAGCGAGATGTACGAGACGCTCACCCACTACGACCAGGCCACGCAGACCATCCAACCGGAGCTCGCTACCAGCTGGACGTCGTCGGACGACGCGAAGACCTGGACCTTCCACCTGCGGCACGGGGTGTCCTTCCACACCGGGCGGCCGCTGACGGCGCAGGCGGCCAAGGCGGCGATCCTGCGGACGATCAAGCTGGCCGGCGGTGCCTCCTACGTCTGGGGCGCGGTCAAGACGATCGACACCCCGGACCCGTACACGCTGGTGTTCCACCTCAGTGACTCGTCGCCGCTGGCTCTTGAGGCGTCGGCCGACTACTCGGCCTACATCTACGACACGCAGGCGGGCGGCGGCGGCAGCAAGCTGACCAGCTGGCTGAACGCCGGGCACGACGCGGGCACCGGCCCGTACACAGTGCAGGCCTGGAACAAGGGCCAGGAGTTCGAGGTCGAGCTCAAGAAGTTCCCGCAGTACTGGGGCGGCTGGACGGGCGCGCACTTCACCCAGGTGGTATTCCGGGTCGTGCCGCAGGACACCACGGCCGCGCAACTGCTGCGCTCCGGCCAGGTCAGCTTCATCGAGCAGATCAACTCCTCGCTGTGGTCGTCGTTCAAGGGCGACTCCGCGATCAAGCAGTACAGCTCCCCGTCCTGGCAGAACCTGCTCGGCCAGCTCAACGCCCAGCGGCTCAGCGTGAACGAGCGCCAGGCAATCCTTTACGGGATCGACTACAACGGCATCATCGCCGCGCTGCACGGCGCGGGGGTGACGTCAAGCGGGCTCATCCCGCCCGGCCTGCCCGGGCACACCGCCGATCTGCCGAATTACAGCTACGACAAGGCCAAGGCCGCGACCCTGCTCGCCAAGGATGGCTACGGCCCCGGGCACAAGGCGCTGAACCTGACCCTCACCTACACCTCGGGCGACAGCAACGAGCAGGTGGTCGCGACCATCATCAAGTCGGACCTGGCGGCGCTGAACGTGAACCTCAACGTCCAGTCGCTCGCCTGGCCCACCCAGTGGGCGAAGGGCAAGTCGGCGAGCGCCGCCCAGCGGCAGGACATCTTCCTCGAGTACTGGTGGCCCGACTACGCCGACCCGTACTCCTGGTTCGCCAACACGCTGGAGACGGAGAGCCCGCCGTACTACAACCTCTCCTACTTCTCCAGCCCGTCCCTGGACAAGATGATCAACCAGGCCGAGCCGCTGCTCGCGAGCAACAAGACGGCGGCCGAGCAGCTGTACCGGAGCATGCAGTTGACGGTGCTGCAGCAGGCGCCGCTCGTATCCCTCTACAACGTCAACTACCAGTACGCGATGCTCAGCCACATCTCGGGCTTCCAGGTCAACCCGGCCTACCCGAACGTGGTCTTCGTGTACAACCTGAAGCCCTGACCAGGTACCGCTGACCCGATGCTGAGGTATCCGCGGGCAATCAGGTACGCGGCCCGCCGGGTCGCCCTGGCCCTCGTCGTCGTCGCGGGCGTCGTGATCCTGACGTTCGTGATCGCCGACCTGGTGCCGGGCGACCCGGCCGCGACCTGGGCGGGCCCGCACGCGTCGGCCGCGCAGCTCGCGCGGGCCCGGCAGTACCTCGGCCTCAACGAGCCGCTCCCGGTGCGGATCGGCCGGTATTTCAGCGGCATCGCGACCGGCGACTGGGGCACCTCGATCCACACCCACCAGCCGGTGCTCTCTGACATCGGGACCGCGGCCCCGGCCACGCTCGAACTGGTCATCGCGGCGCTCGTCATCGCGGTGGCCGTGGGCATACCGCTCGGGCTCGCCGCCGCGCGGTGGCCGGGCAGCGTCCTCGACCACGTCATCCGGGTCGGCTCGGTGCTCGGCGTCTCCATGCCGGTGTTCTGGTTCGCCCTGATCCTGCAGATGGTCTTCGCCCAGCGGCTGCACGTGCTGCCGGTCGCCGGCGAGTACGACCCGAACCTGCTCTTCAGCCACCCGCTGCTCGACCGCACCCAGGTGCCCGTGCTCGACGCGCTGATCAGCGGCAACTGGGCGATGCTGGGCAGCACCCTGGATCACCTGATCCTGCCGGCCCTCGTGGTGGCCAGCTACCCGGCCGGGGTGATCGCGCGCATGACGCGGGCGCAGGTACTCGACACCCTCGGCGAGACACACGTGCAAATGGTGCGCTCGCTCGGCTTCCGCGAACGGACGGTGATCGGCACGTTCGCGATGAAGCTGGCCTGGAATCCCGTGGCGGCCGTCCTCGCGCTTGTCTTCGCCTACTCGCTCGTCAACACGTTCCTGGTGGAATCGCTCTTCGACTGGCCCGGTCTCGGCAGCTACACGGCTGCCTCGGTGGCGGCCCTCGACACGCCGGCGATCCTCGGCGTGACCCTGTTCATCGCCATCGTGTACGTGGCGGCCAACCTCGCCGTGGACCTGGTGCAGGCGGCGCTCGACCCGAGGATCCGGCTGCGGTGACCTCACTACGCCAGGCGGCACGGCAGAACCCGATCATCACCGCGGGCGCGGTGATCGTGGGGTTGATCGTCATCGTCGCCGTGCTCGCGCCGCTGCTCGCCCCGGCCCCGGCCGACGCGGGCGCGGCGGTGCATCCGGAGAACGCGCTGCAGGCGCCGTCGCTGCACCACCTGTTCGGCACCGACCAGGTCGGCCGGGACGTGTTCTCCCGGGTGCTGTACGGGGCGCGGGTCTCGCCCCTCGTCGCGTTCCTCGTGCTGCTGATCGCCTGCGCGATCGGCGTGCCGCTGGGAGTGACAGCCGGGTACTTCGGCGGCGTGACGGACGAGATCATCATGCGGGTCACCGATATCTTCCTAGCGTTCCCGTCCCTGCTGCTCGCGCTCGCGTTCGCCGCCGTCATCCAGCCGGCCAGCCTGACCAGCCTGACAATCGCCATCGCGGTCACCTGGTGGCCGTGGTACGCACGGCTGATCCGCGGGCAGGCGGCGTCGGTGGCCGGCCGGCCGTACGTGGAGGCCTGCACGGCGCTTGGCCTGCCCCGCTGGCGCATCCTGCTCAGGCACGTCCTGCCCAACTCGCTCACGCCGCTGCTCGTCCAGGTGTCGCTTGACGCCGGCGGGGTAATCCTGACCAGCTCCGCGCTGTCCTTCCTCGGCCTCGGCGCGCAGGACCCGGTGCCGGACTGGGGGCTGATGGTCGCGGAAGGGGAAAACTACTTCAGCACGCAGTGGTGGCTGGCGACGTTCCCCGGTCTCGCGATCCTAGTCACCGCGCTCGCGTTCACCATGCTCGGCGACGGGCTGCGCGACGCGCTCGACCCGAAGCGGCTGGGGGATCCGGTGAAGGTGGCCCTCCGGTGAAACTCCAGCTCCGTGACGTGCAAGTCCGGTTCGGCGACCGGCTGGCCGCGTCGGTGGCGGCGCTCGACGTCGATGCCGGAGAGATCGTCGGTCTGGCCGGGGAGAGCGGTTCCGGCAAGTCGATGACCATCCAGGCGGTACTCGGCCTCGCCGGGACGGTCGGCGCCAGTGTCGCCGGCTCGATTAAGCTCGACGACGTCGAGCTGACCGCGATGTCCCCGGGCGGGTGGCGGGCGGTCAGGGGGCGCCGGATCGCCGCTGTCTTCCAGAGCCCCGGGCTGGCTTTCAATCCGGTGTTCCGGGTCGGCGCGATCGTGACCAAGGCGCTGCGGCTGCACGGGCTGTCCGCCGCCGAGGCGCGGGAGCGGGCCGACGCGGCCATGCGCAGCGTGCTGCTTTCACCGGAACTGCTGCACCGCTACCCGTCGCAGTTGTCCGGCGGCCAGCTGCAGCGGGTGGCGATCGCGCTCGCCCTCGCGCTGCGCGCCGAAGTGCTGCTCGCGGACGAGCCGACCAGCGCCCTGGACGTCACCGTGCAGGCCGAGGTGCTCGAGCTCCTGCGTGAGCTGCGGGATTCGCGCGGGATGGCCATCTTGTTCGTCAGCCACGACCTCGCGGTCATCGCCGAGCTGTGCGACCGGGTAGCGGTCATGCGCGCGGGGGAAGTCATCGAGCAGGGCCGCACCGCGGACGTCATCGCGGCGCCGCGGCACGAGTACACGCGCGAGCTGCTCGCCGCGGTGCCCCGGCTGGAGGCGTGAGCGGTGGCCGCCGACGACACGCTGCTAGCCGTGCGGGACCTGCGGGTGACGTTCGGCCCGGTTACCGCGGTGGACGGAGTCTCCCTGACGGTCAGCGCGGGACCGTTCGGGATGGCGGTCGTCGGCGAGAGCGGGTCAGGAAAAACCACGCTGGGCCGGGCGATCCTGCGCCTCGTCCCCGCCTCGGGCGGGACGGTCCGGTTCAACGGGCAGGACGTGCTCGGGATGCGCGGGCGGCGGCTGCGCGAGTACCGGCGCGCGGCCCAGATCGTTTTCCAGGACGCGGACAACAGCCTCGACCCGCGGATGCGCGTCGGCGCGGCGATCGGCGAGGTGCTGACCGCGCACGGGCTGCCCCGGGCCGCCGTCGGTGACCGGGTGGCGGAGCTGCTCGCCGAGGCCGCGCTCGACCCGGCGCTGGCCACGCGCTACCCGCACCAGCTGTCGGGCGGGCAACGGCAGCGGGCGGCCATCGCCCGGGCGCTCGCGGTCTCCCCCCGGCTGCTCGTCCTCGACGAGCCGACCAGCGCCCTCGACGTCACCGCGCAGGCCCGGGTACTCAAGCTGGTACGCCGCCTGCGCGCCGAACGCGAACTGGCGTACCTGTTCATCACGCACAACCTGGCCATCGCGGGTGAGCTGTGCGAGCAGACGACCGTGCTCTACCTCGGCCGGGTCGCCGAGACCGGGCCCACGGGCAGCCTGCTGGCCGCGCCGGCCCACCCGTACACGCTGGCGCTGCTGTCGTCCGTGCCCGAGCTGGAACCGGCGCGACGCCGGGCCCGGATCATCCTGCCCGGCGGTCCGCTGCACGCCACGGCCCGCCCCGCCGGGTGCGCGTTCCATCCCCGCTGCCCGCTGGCCATCGACGTCTGCCGGGTATCCGTGCCCGAATTGCGAACCGTGGCACCGGGCCGGCAGTCAGCCTGCCATCGCGGCGAGGAGGTGCTCACGGGGCTACGGCCCGCCCCGAGTGCCGGGCGCACCCCCCTGGCACCGCCGCCGACCGGATCGGCGCGGGACGAGACGGTGGATCGCTGACCACACTGGGGTGTTGGTCAGCGATCCACTATCTCGTCGCCCGGTCCCGGAGGGTCGGGCCAGGGCAGACGGCGGACCGCCGGGACCGCGAGTACCGCGAGCGTCATGCAGACCGACCAGGCGGCGCCGAACGCGAGGACGGCGCGCGGGCCGAAAAGCGCGGCCTCCGGCCCGGCGGCGATGAAGGCGACTGGACCGAACGCGAACGCGCCGACCATGTTGAACGCGCCAACCCGCGACAGCGCCGCGGCCGGGATCAGGCGCTGCTCGACGGTCGCTTCGAACGCACCGCCGACGGCCGCGCCGAGGCCCTGCCCCAGCGCGGCCCCGGCCACCGCGGGCAGCGGCCACCGCAAGGCCAGGGCCAGCGGCGGCAGCGCGAAGCCGAGCGTGGTCAACGTGGCGACGAGCATGGGGCGGCGCGGGCGGCGGCCGAGGGCGAGCAGGCCGCCGAGGATCGCGCCGCCGCC
>Ga0134126_10009252_pt1 | contig 12411 bp, 12 predicted proteins | sample KB31752_FD_96881 | JGI IMG/M metagenome (GOLD analysis project Ga0134126, IMG submission 96881) | Terrestrial soil microbial communities with excess Nitrogen fertilizer from Kellogg Biological Station, Michigan, USA - KB3-175-2 | ecosystem: Environmental > Terrestrial > Soil > Unclassified ...
GTGGGCTATGGTTGGGCAAAATCTATACTTGACAAATAGACGCGCAGATTATATGCTCCACTAGCGCTAAGTTTATGGGCGCAGTAGATTAGATCAGGAGGAACTGAGAAATGAACGCAATCAGCCGTTGGGATCGTTTCCCGACTATTTCGACCTTGCAGGACCAGGTAAACCGGCTTTTCGAGTCCGGCTTTCAGCCGCGCGGCGACAATTCGGCGCTCACTACCTGGGCGCCGGCGGTAGACATCTACGAAACCGAGAACGAACTGGTTTTGAAGGCGGACCTGCCGGAGATCAATGAGAAGGATCTGGATGTTCGCGTCGAAAACAACATGTTGACGCTTCATGGGGAGAGGAAGTTTGACCAGACCGTGAAGGAGGACAACTATCTGCGCGTGGAGCGGTCGTATGGCTCGTTCAGCCGGAGCTTCAGCTTGCCGAATACGGTGAACACCGAAGCGATCAAGGCTGAGTACAAGAACGGCGTGCTGACGGTTCAATTGCCAAAGCGGGCGGAATCCAAGTCGCGGCAAGTGAAGGTCAGCGTCGCGGGCAGCAACAATTAGGTGCAGGCCGAAGCGACAAGGATGGCCCCGGGCGCTGGTGGTTGACACGCCAGGCGCTTCCGGGGCGTCCGCGCTCCTCGATTAAGGGGAATAAGGCGGCCTGCGGTCGTAGAATGAGAATGAAGGAAGGCGCCACGGGAGGCGCTGCACACCAGGAGAGATCGTTATGCTCCGTTACGACAAATTTACGGTAAAGGCGCAGGAGGCGCTGCAAGCGGCGCAGGAAATGGGGGCGCGTTCGGGCCAGCAGCAGATCGAGCCGCTGCATGTGCTGTGGGCGCTGATTGCGCAAGGCGAGGGAGTTGTGCCGCCGCTGCTGGAAAAGGTGGGTGTGGCGCCCACGCGCGTGGCGCACGAGGCGGAGGCGCAGATCGACAAGCTACCGAAGGTTTCCGGCGTATCGCAGCAGTTCCTGAGTAAGGAGTCCAACGAGGCGCTGGAGCGCGCGTTCGACGAAGCCGGGCGACTGAAGGATGAGTACGTCTCGACCGAACACATCCTGCTGGGCATTTCGAGCGGGGGCAACGATCCCGCCGCGCAGCTTTTGACGCGGCAAGGGGCGACGCACGACGCGATCTTGCAGGCGATGACGGCGATTCGCGGCAGCCATCGAGTGACCTCGCAGAATCCTGAGGCGACTTATCGGGCGCTCGAGCAGTATGCCCGCGACCTGACGGAACTTGCGCGCCGCGGCAAACTCGATCCGGTGATCGGGCGCGACGAAGAGATTCGCCGCGTGATGCAGATTCTGGCGCGACGCACGAAAAATAATCCCGTGCTGATCGGCGAGCCTGGCGTGGGAAAGACGGCTGTGGTGGAAGGGCTTGCGCAGCGGATTGTCTCCGGCGATGTGCCCGAAGTGCTGAAGCCGAAGCGGCTGGTGGCGCTGGATTTGGCGGCGCTGGTGGCGGGCGCAAAATATCGCGGGGAATTCGAGGACCGGCTGAAGGCCGTGCTGAAGGAAATCAGCGAATCCGAGGGCCAGGTAATCCTGTTTATAGACGAGCTGCACACGCTGGTGGGCGCAGGCTCAGCCGAGGGCTCGATGGACGCCTCGAACATGCTGAAGCCGGCGCTGGCGCGCGGCGAGCTGCGCGCTATTGGCGCGACGACGCTCAATGAATATCGGAAGTATATCGAGAAGGATCCGGCGCTCGAGCGGCGTTTCCAGCCGGTTTTCATCGGCGAGCCTTCGGTGGAAGACACGATTTCGATCTTGCGCGGGCTGAAGGACCGCTACGAGGTGCATCATGGCGTGCGCATCAAGGATGCGGCGATTTTGGCCGCGGCGATGCTGTCGCAGCGCTACATCACGGATCGTTTTCTCCCGGATAAGGCGATTGACCTTATGGACGAGGCCGCTGCCGGGCTGCGCATGGAGATGGACTCGCTGCCCGCCGACATAGACGAAATCGAGCGCCGCATCCTGCAGCTCGAAATCGAGCGGCAGGCCCTGCGCAAGGAAGGCGACGCGAGCTCGCGCGCGCGGCTGGGCGACATCGAAAAGGAACTGGCGACGCTGCGCGAGCAATCGAACGCGCTGAAGGCGCGCTGGCAGACGGAGAAAGATGCGATCTCGCGCATCCGCAAGCAAAAGGAAGAAATCGAGCGGCTGAAGGGGGAGGAGCAGCGGTATGAGCGTTCCGGCGAGCTATCGCGCGTCGCCGAGATTCGCTATGGGAAGCTAGCCGCCGCCGAAAAGGAGTTGAAAGCGGCACAGGACCATCTGGCGGAGCTGCAGAAGAATCATCCGATGCTGAAAGAGGAAGTGGGCGAGGAAGAAATCGCGAAGATCGTGAGCAAGTGGACGGGGATACCGGTCGGGCGTCTGCTCGAGGGCGAGGTGGAGAAGTTGGTCCACATGGAGGAGCGGCTGCGGCAGCGCGTGGTGGGTCAGGATGCGGCGCTCGCGAGCGTTGCGAACGCCATTCGCCGCAGCCGCTCGGGCCTGAGCGATCCGCACCGGCCGATCGGCTCGTTCCTGTTCCTGGGGCCGACCGGGGTGGGCAAGACGGAGTTGGCGCGCGCGCTGGCTGAATTCTTGTTTGACGATGAGCGCGCCGTGGTGCGCCTGGATATGTCCGAGTACATGGAGAAGCACTCCGTGGCGCGGATGATCGGCGCGCCGCCGGGATACGTGGGTTATGAAGAGGGCGGGCAGCTGACTGAGCAGGTGCGGCGGCGGCCGTATTCGGTTGTGCTGCTGGATGAGATCGAAAAGGCACATCCGGACGTGTTCAATGTGCTGCTGCAGGTGCTCGAGGATGGCCGGCTGACGGATGGAAAGGGCCGCACCGTGGATTTTCGCAACGCGGTGATCATCATGACGTCGAACGTCGGCTCTGCCGCCATTTTCGAATTGGCGGGCAAGGATCCGAAACGGGCGCGCGAGGAAGCGATGGCGGCGCTGCGAGAGGCGTTCCGGCCGGAGTTTTTGAACCGGATTGACGATATAATCCTCTTCCAACCGCTCGGGAAAGAGCAGATCGAGCGCATCGTAGATATGCAGATGCAGCGGGTAATAAAGCTGCTGGCGGAGCGCCAGATTTCGCTGCAACTCACGCCGGCGGCGAAGACGGTGCTGTTCCGCGAGGGGTACGACCCGGCGTATGGCGCGCGGCCGATGAAACGCGCCATCCAGCGGCTGATACAAGATCCTCTTGCGCTGCGTATATTGGATGGGAAGGTCCACTCGGGCGAAAAGGTGACCGTGGACGCCGATCCCGCGACGGGCGAGATGCGATTCACGCCCGGTGCTTTGAAGGCGGGGGCGGCTTGAGGCAGAGCATCAGGAAGGGATCAAAATGAAGACGATCAAGACGACTTTTTTGCTCACGGCGCTGACCCTGCTGCTTCTGGCGCTCGGGCAGATTTTCGGCCGCGGGCATCACGGGATGACCATCGCGCTGGGGGTGGCGATCCTGATGAATGGCACGGCGTACTTTTTCTCGGACAAAATCGCGCTCGCATCCTCGCACGCCAAGCCGATTTCCCGCGAGCAGGCGCCGCGGCTTTACGCCGTGATGGAGCGCTTGGCCGCTAAGGCTAATTTGCCGCTGCCAAAGCTCTATCTGATTCCGCAGGCGGCACCGAATGCGTTCGCCACGGGGCGGAACCCCCGGCACGCGTCGGTCGCAGTGACGCAAGGGCTGATGGAATTGATGAACGATGATGAGCTAGAGGGCGTGATCGCCCACGAGCTTTCGCACGTTCGGAATTACGACATTCTGACGTCGTCCATTGCCGCGACGATTGCCGGGGCGATTACCTGGGCGGCCGAAATGGGCCGCTGGGGAATGTTCTTCGGCGGGTTTGGCGGGCGCGACGATAACGATGGCGGCGGCATCACGGCTCTGCTGATGCTCATTCTTGCCCCCATCGCCGCACTGCTGCTGCAGCTTGGCATTTCGCGCCAGCGCGAATATCAGGCGGACGCCTCCGGGGCGAAGATGGTGGGGCATCCCTACGGCCTGATCAGCGCACTCGAAAAGCTGGGCGCCTACAACAAACGCATTCCGATGGACATATCGCCCTCGACCTCGGCCCTGTGCATCGTGGCCCCGCTGAGCGCCGGGCAGGTGTTTTCGGGCCTCTTCAGCACGCACCCACCACTTTCCGAGCGGATCGCAGTGCTTCGCAACATGACGGTGACGCGGTAGGTATCAGGCTTGTACCTGTACCCTAGACCTGTGGCCGAGCCTGTACCTTAGACCTTCAGCCGGGCGCCGGGGATTTGGCGAGCCCGACTACCACGCAGAAACCGTTTTATTTACGTAAAAATTGCAGATTCCCCCCTCGTTGCTGTCCGTACCCGGAAGCTCTTATTTTACGTAATCACATGTAAATACAGGCGTTACTAGCGTACTATGCCGCTGCGCGATTTGGCGCGTCGCGTGCTTTTTGGTGTGGAGCAAGGGGTCGGGGTTCTCACGGAGGAAGGTATGAGCGAAGAGAGACAAGATTTCGTTCCACAAGAAGCGGCCACACCTCGCTGGGTCGGGTTGGTGATTGTTGCGCTGGCGATCGTTTCGCTGGTCGCGTTGGGCGTGGCTTGGTCAGCCTCGAATCGGTCGAGTGCGGACCAGCGTGCCCTTGCCAGCCAGACGATGCAGGTAAAGCAGTCGGAAGACGTGCTGAGCCAGCGCCTGGCGAAGGCGGAAGATACGAATGCGCAGTTGCAGGGCGAGTTGAGCGTAGTGACTGACAAGATGAAGCTCACCGAGACGGAACTGCACCGAGCGCGTACGCAAGCCACTAAGATCAAGCAGGACGATGCGAAGCAGCTTGCCAGCCTCGAAAACAGCCTGAATGGCCAATTGGCCACCAAGGCCAGCACCGACGACGTCAGCAAACTTGGTACGGACGTCACCGGCGTGCGGGCTGATCTGGAAACGACGAAGAACAACCTCAATATGTCCCGCGGGGAATTCGGCACGCTGATCGCCCGCAACCATGACGATATCGAGGAACTTCGCCGGCTCGGCCAGCGCGATTATTACGAATTCACGATCGCCAAGAAGGGCCAGCGCGAGAAGGTGGGCGATCTGATGGTCGAACTGCGGAACACGAATCCGAAGAAGAACCAGTTTGGCGTGACGATTTTCGTGGATGACCAGCGGCACGAGAAGAAGGGGCTTACGGTGAACGAGCCGCTCTATCTCTTCTCGAGCGGCAGCCGCGCACCGATCGAGTTCGTGGTCAATTCCGTGGCGAAGAACAAGATTACCGGATATCTGAGCGTCCCGAAGGCAGCACCGGCGACGCACACGCAGGCGTCCGGAAACTAAGGGTTCACCCACGCCGCCCTTCCTCCCCGGAGAGCGGCTCTCAGCAGCGCGAAGAGGCGTCCCAGTGCGCGGGACGCCTCTTTTATTTATTCCGCCTTTTGCTGCGAGCGCAGCTTGCGCCGCAGGAATTTCTTGGCAAGCATCGGCAGCTTATCGTGCGAGACTTTGCCTTGCTCGTAGAGCTTCATCTTGGCTTTGGCCGCCTTGCGCCGCCGCCGCTGCCTCTTTTGCGCTACGTACCTTTTCTCATGCGCCATGCGCGATTCCTCCCCATGAAAGCCATCCGATTGTAGCGGAGAAAGAACGCGATGCAAGCGCCGGCTGTGATTTTGGCGTGGGATTCGGTTAGCATGTTTCGTCATGCCCGCCACCGCGATTTACGCCAGCAGGATTCTGACGCCGCAGGAAGAGATCGCCGATTCGGTGATCCTGGTGGAAGATGGGCGCGTCACCGCCATCGGACACCGCGACGAGGTACGGCTGCCGGCGGGCTGTGCGGATTACGTAGCCACGGGCGCCACCGTGGTTCCGGGCTTTGTGGACCTGCACATTCATGGCGCGGGTGGTCACGACGTGATGGAGGGCACGGCGCGCGCTCTCGATCGCATCACGGCGACCGTCGCTCGATTTGGCACCACCTCGATGGTCGCTACCACGGTGAGTGCGCCGCTGGAAGAGACCTGCCACAGCCTGGAGGGAATCGCGCGTTACGTCCGCAATCGCGAAGAGCCGAAGGAAGCATCCCGCCCGCATGCCGAAATTGTGGGCATACATCTCGAGGGGCCGTTCATCAGCAAAGCGCGGCGCGGCGTACATCCGGTGGATGCGATGGCGAAGCCCTCGACGGAAGCGTTCGGCAGGCTTCTGGAGGCCGCCGATGGGCTGGTGCGCATTCTCACGCTTGCGCCGGAGTTGCCGGGCGCTCTCGATCTGATCCGCGCGGCGGTAGCTGCGGGCGTGGTGGCTGCGATGGGCCACACGGATGCGGATTACGAGCAGGCGCGTGCGGCGATACAGGAAGGCGCTCGCCATGCCGTTCACGTCTACAATGCGATGCGCCCGTTCACGCATCGCGACCCTGGAATTCTCGCCGCGATTATGACCGATCCCGAAGTGACGGCCGAAATCATCGCGGATGGAATTCACGTAGCCGCGCCCGCAATTCAAATGTTGATCGGGACCAAGGGATTCGACACGGTGCTCGCCGTCAGCGATGGCATCGCGGCCACGGGAATGCCCGACGGCAAATACCGGCTCGGCAATTTTGAGGTGAATGTGGAAGGCGGCGTGTGCCGCAACGCGGAAGGAAGGCTGGCGGGCAGCACGCTGACGCTGGATCGCGCGGTGCGCAATTTAGTTGGGCTGGGCGTCCCCTTCGTGGATGCGATCCGGATGGTCACGATCCTGCCTGCGCGCCGGCTGGGGCTGGCAGGCAAGAAGGGAATCATCGCGATTGGCGCGGACGCCGATTTCGTGGTGCTCACGCCGGACCTGCGGGTCGCGGGAGTGATGGCGCGCGGCGTGGGACTGGCGTAGTAAAGGGCGCCGCTTCCTCACAAGCCAATGTTCTCGCGTCGCACGAACTGGAACCTGCAGCCGAACCGGCTGAGCGAGGCGCTCGAACGCCGCCGCTCGAGCGGGCGCGAAATTCTCGATCTGACGGCATCGAATCCGACGCAATGCGGATTCGCGTACGACCGCCGTGCAATCCTTGCCGCGCTCGCGGAGGAGAAGGCCCTTTCATACGATCCGCAGCCGAAGGGTTTGCCGGCTGCCCGCGAAGCCGTCTCGGCGTACTACGCGGCGCGCGGCGATCGCGTTGGCGTGGACGACATCCTCCTCACCGCAAGCACCAGCGAAGCCTACTCCTTCGCCTTTCGCGCGCTATGCGATCCCGGCGACGAACTGTTGATTCCGGCGCCCAGCTATCCCCTTTTCGATTTCCTAGCTGAGATTGACGATGTGCGGCTGGTTCGCTATCCGCTTATCTACGATCACGGCTGGCAGACGGATTTTCACGCGCTCGAACATGCGATTACTTCCCGGACCCGAGGAATCATCGTGGTTCACCCGAATAATCCGACCGGGCATTTCTGCAGCGCCGCGGAAGCATCTCGGCTCGTCGGCATTTGCGAAGCGCGCGGCATCGCAAGCATTGCCGACGAAGTCTTCTGGGACTTCAGGCACACGCGCGAACCGGCGCCCGGCGTCGCGCGACCGGTCAGCTTTGCGGCAAGTTCGCCGGCCCTTGCGCTCACGATGAGCGGGCTATCCAAGATTTCCGGCCTGCCGCAGATGAAGGCGGCGTGGATCGTCGTGAGTGGCCCGGAGGAAATCAAGCGGAAGGCGCTCGGGCGACTGGAGGTGATCGCGGATACGTTCCTTTCGGTCAGCGCCCCGGTTCAGCACGGGCTGGCGGCGCTTCTCAATTTGCGACACGATTTTCAGCGGCAGGTGCTAGCCCGCGTCAGCGCTAATTTGGCGGAATTGGACCGGCAAGTGGCGCAGCATCCATCCTGCGCCCGGCTCGAAGCGGAAGCAGGATGGTACGCCGTCCTGCGAGTGCCAGCCACGCGCACTGACGAAGAGCTCGCAGTGCATCTGCTCGAGTCGGCCGGGGTTTACGTCCATCCGGGGCATTTTTACGATTTTCCGTCTCCTGGTTATCTGGTGTTCAGCCTGATTGCGCCCGAGGCGGTTTTCGCGGAGGGGCTATCGCGCGTGCTTGCGCTCTTTTGAGCCCATCCTACGGCAACTGGCACGCTTTGCCATACTAGGCGCCCCCGCCCAGACCGAGATGCCTGGCGATCCCACGCATGGATTCAATGCAAAGGGCAATGTGCTCTTCGAGGGGCACTCCCAACTCCTCAGCGCCTTTGTAGACATCGTCGCGAGAAACGCCGCGGGCGAAGGCCTTATCCTTCAGCCGTTTCCTCACGGAGGCGGCCTCTACGTCATGAATGCTCTTGCTGGGGCGGATCAGGGCGCAGGCGGTGAGAAAGCCGGCAAGCTCGTCGCAGGCAAAAAGGGTATGGTCGAGGGGCGAAACGCGCAGCACGCCGCAGTAATCGGCATGGCCCAGGATGGCGTGAATCATTTCCTCGGGATAGCCGCGCTCGCGCAATATCTGAGCGCCCTGCCACGGATGTTCGCTGGTGGGGTGATGCGCGGCGTTGGGCCAGCGTTCGTAATCGAAATCGTGCAGAAGCGCGGTGATTCCCCACAAATCCTCGTTCGCGCCAGCCTTCCGTGCGTAGCCGCGGACGCATGCCTCGACTGCCAGCGCGTGCTTCCGCAGGCTTTCGCTTTGCGTGTACTCGCAGAGGAGGGCCCAGGCGTCGTCTCGATTTGACATGAGAAGAATGTAACGCACTCGTGCGGATAAAGTCAGGACGAAAGAGGCGGAATCGCCCGGCGCAAAAAAAGGCAGTGTGGCGGAAACGCGTCGGTTGTGGCGAATCGGTTAGCGGACGCGAACCGTCCGGGGCGAACGAAAAGCGGCTCTCCGCCCTGTTGTATCTTTGCTAACGCGCGGTTTGTAAGGCGCTTGGCCCGGGTCTAGAATGGCTGGCTTGGGGAAAGCAAAATAAAGCTTGACAAGAATTGGCACCCTGTGGAAAATCCGTGTCGCGCCAGTTCCTGCCTTCCCTGAAGTGAATATTCCTCCCCTTCGCATCGCCGGAATAGTCTGCGAGGAGAACCGGTGGCGGAAAAAGATAGCGTAGCTACGACCATGGACCTAGATAGGGAAGTAATTCGTTGTCAAGTATGCGGACTGGTGCAATACCGTACGCGCACGGGCAATTGCCGTCGCTGCTTGCGCCTGCTGCCCCCGAAGGTGACGTTCGTGATTCCCACGCCGTCGCCTCAGGATTTACCGGGGGATGACCGCCAACTGTTCGAAAACTGGCCCAACAGGGAGACCGTTGAGAATATCGGCCAGCGCATTCGTCAGTTGCGGGAATCACGCAGCATGACGCAAAGCCAGCTTCAAGCACGCTCCCGGGTATCTCGTTCGTATTTGTCGCGAATCGAAAGCGGCCAGATGACCCCCAGCCTAGGCACGCTCGAAAAGATTGCCGAAGCCCTCGGTGTCGGTCTGAACCGCTTCTTCGTTCCAGAATCGAATGGAGAGACCGTGCTCGAGGACCCCTTTATTCAGGGGCTTCGGCCGTTCCTGCGTCAATTGGATTGGGCCCAATGGCAATCCATATTGAAGCGCCTGCAAGCGATCAGCGACCACGTGAGCACAAGCCATCACGTGCGCCCGCTCTCGCCGCAGCCCGCTGAACGGATGCCGCACTCGCTGCCTCGTCGCCATCAGCATCCGGCGCCAGGGCAAGCGGCGGCGGCACTGCACCGATAAAGCTGGCGAGCTATCGCCAAGGCTCGGACTGGATTGGGGCACAGCGCCCGCTGTGCCCCTATGCCAGGCTCTTGGAGCTGCGCTATGGCGCATCTAGAGTAGCGGCCGAGGCATTGTGGATGACTCTCCCCTGCCCGCCTTCGCTGTTGCCAGGGCAATAGCCAAAGTCGGCCTCGGTCGAACTACGCTGGATTGGCCCAGGTGTGTCTTCCGTGCAACGTAGACCACCAGGAGCAGACCAAAGATAACCAGCAAGAGCACCCCGCCGAGCATCGCCAGGATCCGCGGCCATACGGGCCGTTCTTCTTCCGGAACCGCGCGGTCGCTAGGTTTGGGGATCTTGCCGACAAGTTCCTCTTTCATTTTCCCTCGAATTCTTTGCAATCGGTGCTCGACGGTTCCAAACGCGGCGCCCGAGAAGCCTCACACGAAGGCCGATATTCCCGTGATGCGTTCGCCGATGATGAGCTTGTGGATGTCGTGCGCGCCTTCGTAGGTGTAGACCGATTCGAGGTTGTTCATGTGCCGCATGATCGGGTAATCGTCCACGATTCCGTTTGCCCCCAGGATTTCGCGCGCCCGGCGGGCCGTCTCGATCGCCATCCACACGTTATTCATTTTCAGCATCGAGATGTGCGCGGGATGAACGCGATTTTCGTCCTTCAGGCGCCCGGCTTGGAGTGCGAGAAACTGCGCCTTTGTGATCTCCGTAATCATCCAGACCAGCTTTTCCTGGACCAATTGATGCGAGGCGATCGGTTTATTGTCGAACTGCTTCCGCTGCTGCGCGTAGCCGAGCGCTGTCTCGTAGCAGGCCATCGCCGCGCCAATAGCGCCCCATCCTATGCCGTAGCGCGCTTGGTTCAGGCACGAAAGCGGCCCGCGCAGGCCTTCGACGCCGGGCAGCAGGTTTTCCGCAGGCACCTCGCAATCGGTGAATGCCAGCCCCGACGTGATCGAAGCGCGCAAGGACCATTTCCCGTGCACGTCCCACGCCTTGAATCCCGGCGAGCCTTTTTCGACCAGGAAGCCACGGATTTTGTCATCCTCGCATTTCGCCCAGACCAGCGCCACGTCCGCAATCGAGCCGTTGGTGATCCACATCTTCTCGCCATTCAGCACGTACCCCGAGCCCTTCTTCACGGCCCGCGTCAGCATGCCGCCTGGATTCGATCCGAATTGCGGCTCGGTAAGCCCGAAGCAGCCGATGGCCTTCCCCTGCTGAAGCCGGGGAATCCATTTCTCCTTCTGCGCGTCAGAGCCAAAGGCGTGGATTGGATACATCAGCAGCGCAGACTGCACCGAGACGAAGCTGCGCAGGCCGGAATCGCCGCGCTCGAGCTCCTGCATCACCAATCCGTATTCCACGTTGGACATTCCGGCGCAGCCGTAGCCGTGCAGGTTCGCGCCGAAAAAGCCGAGCTCCGCCATTTGCGGCACCAGATCGAGCGGGAATTTTGCATCCCGATTGCACTGCTCGATCACCGGCAGCAGGCGGTCGCGGACGAAATCGTGGGCTGTCTGGCGCGCCAGCTTTTCTTCGTCGCTCAGTTGCGAATCGAACTCGAAAAAATCGGTTCCGGCGGGCGGCGTCATCGGGGTCTCCGTGGGCTTCGCTGATCTCTTGTCGAACTCGCACGAACGTACAAAACGCGCGGGGAACCCGATCATTCTATCCGACCGAAGCTGGACGCGCCATGGCGCGCGGTATCGCTGAAAGCTGGAATGCGAGAGCGATCCGGGGAATTGCGATCCAGTTAAAATCTGAAGACGATTCCGGCCGTCACCTTGGGGCTTATCTGGTAGGTGGAAAAGAACCTGGTGGCAACCATGTCGGCCGCGATGCGATAGGCAAGGCGCCGATGGCCGCTCGATATATCCACGCCGCCGCCAAGCTCACCCGCGAAGGCTTTCTGGCCGCCGTATGCCGTCTGCGGGCTGAACTCGGCGCCGCCTGCCACGCCGTGCGCCCAAAGCTCGATTCCACGCGGGCCGGGCAGCCGCGCATGCAGGCCGCCCATGCCGGTCACAAACCGGGAGCCCTGGCCGCCTACGCTGCCATGGCCGAAGGTGAACTCGCCCTCCCCGCCAATCCAATCCTTGAAGAAGTAGGTCATCGAATATTCAAACCCGTTGCGATTCACCACGGTACCCGGCACTTCGTAGAATCGGACGAAGGCATAACCGATGTATGCGTCCCAGGTGTAGGTCTGGAAGACGCCCTGTACACCCTGCGGGGGATCGGCGGGTTCGCTGGGCGCCACGAAGGCCGTCACAAGCGGGCGGCTCGGGGAGAGCGATGGCGATGAATTCGCGCCGGCAAAATAGCCGGCGAAGGCACTCGGCGCAGTGGCGGCCGCAAATCGCATGGGCATGGATGAATTCGAGAATGGGACGGAGTTGCTCGTCGTCTGAGCGCCGGCGCGCGCTCCAAGTAGCAGGCCCAATATAAGCACAAGACTAGCCTTGCGCATCGCCTCCCCCAAAACCTTCTGCCTCGACCCCGATTCTATTGAACAGGTACTCCGGCAAACTGTCTAGCGCTTTGCTATGGATTGTGTCCTTCGCACAACCGTCGCCGCGCCGAAAATGCTAAGGCGAAATGGGCCAGGCGAAATTTTCGTCGCCCAGGGAGATATTGAGCATTCCTTCCGCGGGCAGAACGTCGAGCGGGAGGCCGCCTTCCCACAAA
>Ga0134126_10009253_pt1 | contig 12410 bp, 10 predicted proteins | sample KB31752_FD_96881 | JGI IMG/M metagenome (GOLD analysis project Ga0134126, IMG submission 96881) | Terrestrial soil microbial communities with excess Nitrogen fertilizer from Kellogg Biological Station, Michigan, USA - KB3-175-2 | ecosystem: Environmental > Terrestrial > Soil > Unclassified ...
GCCATCTTCCGCGGCACCTTCGGCGAGAGGCTACGGCCGTACCTGGAGCCGGCGGACTACGCCGAACTCACGCACCTCTGCGATCCGCAGCACCCGGACTTCGCGCCGCGGCGTGCCGACTTCCACTTCCTGCAAACTCTCACGCTCGTTGTGGGTGGTCGATGAACGCCGTCACCCGGCCCACGACCGGTGCCGAGTACGCCGTCGCCATCTGCGCCGAAGAGTCTGACCGCCGCTGTCGCGCCACATTTCAGCAGCTCGTGCTCGAGTTCAGTCGTCCCGGCGATGCACTGCTCGATTTCGGGGCCGGCCCGGGGCTGGACGCGCACTGCTATGCCGAGCACGGCCGCCGCGTGGTCACCTACGACGTCGATGTGGACATGAGCCGCTACCTGGAGACCTACTGCCGCGAATTCATCGCGGCGGGTTCAGTGACTCCCTGGCACGCCGCATATCGCCAGTTCCTCGAAGCGGATGAAGTGCCGGGCGGCCGCTTCGCGCTGATCACCGCCAACTTTGCCCCGCTCAACCTCATCGACGATGTAACGGGCCTGTTCCGCAGGTTTGCCACGCTGGCCGCCCCCGACGGCCTGGTCTTGGCAAGCGTGCTGAGCCCGTACTACGCCGGTGATGCACGCTATGCCTGGTGGTGGCGCAACGCCGCGCGACTGTGCGTACACGGGCGCTATGCCGTGCCCGGCGCGTCCTCGAACATCTGGCGTCGGACGCCGGCGGACTTCGCGCGCGCCTGCAAGCCGCACTTTCACCTCGCGCAGGCGTGGGCCGGCAACCGCACTGGGGTCCCTGGTCGCGCATCCTGGCTACACCTGGCGCGCTGCCGCTACATGTTCCTGCTGTTTCGCCTCGCCGGCACGTCGCCTCAGGGGCGCGCCGCGAGGCGCGCGTAGAGGGCCTCGAAGTCGTGCGCAGTCCGGTCGGCGTTCTCGTCCAGCGCGCGCGCGTAGGCCGCCTCCGCCAAACGCAGGCGCAGCCCCTCGTCGCGCAGCAGCTCCGCGGCTTCAGCCGCGAGCGCTGCGGCATCGCCGGGCGGCACCACCCGTGCAGCCTGCGGCGCCCAGTCGGCGAAGCGCCCGACCGCCGTGCCCACCGCCGGCACGCCGACGGCGCCCGCCTCCTGCAACACGACCGGTCCGGCTTCGTGGAGTGAAGACATCAGCAGCAGATCGGAGGCGGCCATGAGCGGGCGCAGCTGGCGCTGCGGCACGAAGCCATGAAAGGTGATCGCGCCGGCAAGTCCGAGACGTCGCGCCAGAGCCTGGATCTCGCCCCCGAGGGTATCCGCGCCCACGACGTGCAGCTCGAAGTCCGCACCCGCCTCCCGCAGCGCTACGAGGGCGCGCAGCAGCGTCGGCTGATCCTTGACGCGATTGAGGCTCGCCACGTGGATGAGACGGGCGCGGGCCCCCGGAGCGCGCGGCAGCGGCCTGCGCGACGGCCAGCACTGCAGATCCACGCCGAGTGGCACGAGTCGGGCCTCGAGCCCCAGCGCGGCGAGCGCCGCGAGCATGGGGCCACTCGCGGCACTCACTCCCGACGCGGCTCGCAGTACCGCGGCCTCGCGCAGCCGCCCCCTCCAGGTCAGCCGCCCGCCGTAGGCGATAGCCGGAAGCGCCACGAGTTCGCCCCCGGCCACGTGCACCAGGCTCGGCAGGCCGAGCAGCCGCGCCGCGGCGACCGCCACGAGCCCGGGCGAGCCCGACCAGATGGCATGGATGATGTCGAAGGCGCGGCCGCGGTGCGCGGCCCGGATCGCCCGCACCGCGCCGAGCCGCGTGGCGCGCGCGCCGATGTTGTGCACCTGTGCCCCGAGCAGCTCCCAGCGTGCGGGCTGGGGCTGCTGCGCGAGCGCGAACACCTGCACGTCGTGCCGGCTGGCGAGGCGACGGATGAGGGCGAGGAGCACCGGGATCACGCGGTATTCCGCCGACGGATCGACGCCCCCTGGAACCACCAGCGCTATCCTCACGGGATGCGCTCCGCACGGCCATGACGACCCGGCACTCTTCCAACCACGCCCTGGCCGCGCCGCAGCTGCGCGACACGCAGGGCGCATTTGACAGTGTCGCTGCGGACTATGATGGCGAGCGCGGCAACAACGCCCTGATTCAGGACATGCGGCACGAAATGTGGCGCTGGCTGGATCGGACGTTCGCCCCGGGCAGCCGCCTGATCGACCTCGGTTGCGGCACCGGCCTCGACGCGGTGCGCATGGCGCGACTCGGTCACCAGGTTACGGCCATCGACTGGTCGGGGGAGATGGCGCGCCGCACCCAGGCGCGCGCCGCGCACGAGCAGCTGAGCGGCAGGGTGCAGGCACTCGGCCTGGGAGCGCACGAGCTCGAGCAGCTGGCGGGCAGCGGGGTCTACGACGGCGCCTACTCCAACCTCGGGCCGCTGAATTGCGTGCCGGACCCGGCGGCGGTGGCGGCGCACTGCGCCCGGCTGCTGAAGGCCGACGGCGCACTGGTGTGCACCGTCATTGGACGCATCTGCCCCTGGGAGGTCGCACACTACGCCCTGCGGCGCCGCTGGGGGCGCCTCGCGGTGCGCTACGCGCGCGGGTTCGTGCCGGTGGCGATGAATGGCCATACGATCTGGACGCGCTACTACACGCCGCGCGAATTCTATCGTCCCTTCAGAGAGCATTTCGCGCTGACGCATTTCCGCGGCCTGTGCGTATTCGCACCGCCGCCGTACCTGACCTGGGTGCGCGAACGGCACGCGCGACTGTACGAGCGGCTGGCGCGACTCGACCGGCGCACCGGCGGCTGGCCGCTGCTGCGCGGACTGGGAGACCATTTCCTGATGGTGATGCGGCGGCGCTGATCATCGCGACGGGCCGCGCGGCAGGGCGTGGCAGAGCACCTCCAGTGTAACCGCCACGCCGCGCAGGCTATCGCTGTCCGGCGGGCATGGCAGTACCCCGCGCGGACGCTCCGTGCCAGGCGGCCTCAGCGCCCGCCACGCCCGCTTTGCCTGCGTCGCTGGCGGGCGGCCCGGAGCAGTGCGCCCAGCGCCTCGACCCCGGCGTGCGGATCGGTGCCGCGGCGCAGCTCGAACGCCGGCAGAGCCGCTAGCCGCTCGACGAAGTCGCGCCAGCCGGGCTGATGCACCGCGTAGCGCTGTCCGGCCGCGAGCCGGCGGCGCAGCTGCGATTTGCGCAGCGGCAGTAACAGCGGCCGCGCTCCGGCCGGGGTGGCCGCGAGGAATACTACCGCGCGGAGACGCAACGGCGCGGTCGCCAGACGGTAACGCGACCGCCGCAGGTCGACTTCCAGCTTGCGCACACCGCTGCGACGACGGATGGTGGCGGCGCCCGCAACCACGGCCGCGCGCTCGGTTGAGTCGAGGAGGTACAGCGAGTCGGGCCGTACGTGCAGAAAGTTCGCGACGCCGGTCGCCCGTAGACCACGCGGCCGCACCATGACGCTGTCCTCGGCCAGGAACTCCAGCCCCGACAGCAACGCGTGCAGGCTCAGCGTCGACTTGCCCGAGCCACTCGGCCCCATGATCAGCGCCCCCGTCCCACCCTGCCCGAGACAGGCGGCATGCAGGGGCACGAGATGTTGGGCGCGCGCGGCGAGGGTGTAGACGGCAAATTCGAGCAACTCGTAGCGCACGTGATAAGGGAAGCGCAGCATCGCGGCGCTGACCGCGATCAGCGCCGCCCGGCGCCTCGGGCAGATCGCGACGTAACTGCCCGCGCCGACCACGCCGCTGAGGAACCCCGCGCCGGCCAGCGCGGTCACCGGCGCAGGCTCGTATCGTTTCGCCGGGCCGCGCGGCGCGCGCACCTGCACCAGCCGCACCACGAAGCGCGGCGCTCGGCGAGCGAGTCGCTGCGCCGGCAGATGCGCGTACGCCGCCTGCACGATGCGCAGCAGGGCCGGCGTCTCGCATTCGAAGCGGAACCGGCCGCCGAGCAGCTGCGCGTGCGCGGTGAAGGCCGGCCGCCGCCGCTCCCCGAACGGATCGGCCGCGGGTTCGGAGACGACAGCGCGGGGCACCTCGAGGGACCTACAGGCTCAGAGCGCGCGGGTCGTGGAGCCGCACTATTTTCTTCGACAGGTCGAGCTCCCACGGGCGATCGTAGCGGCGGAAACGATAGCGCCACGAGGACAGTGCGCGCAGCGCCGTCTTGCCCCATGCCGGCGAACGCACATCGATGACAGTCGGAAAGCGGCAGCCCAGCACTGTTTCGAAGTCACTGATGCGCTGGCGCAGCCGCGGCGAAAGCCAGGGCGCAGACTTGTGGCACCAATAGTTGACCCACTCGGGCTGCGCCCACTGGTCGGCCGTGGCGGGAAAGGTCACCGGCCTGCCCGCTGCGTCGATCAGGCCGCTCGTGGCGCGCACCTTCAGCGGGTGCGCGCCCGCACCCGGCGCCGGTGGCAGGGGCGAATAGACGTACAGCATGATCTCGGTCTCCGGGAAGCGACGCTTGATCATGCGAATAAACTCGAAGGTCTTCTCGGTCTCACCCTCCGGGTCCTCGGGCGGTGCCAGCATGAAGGACAGCTCGGGAGTCACGCCGTGGCCGCGGCACGCCTCGATGGCAGCCAGAGTCTGATCGCAGCTCGTGCCCTTGCGCACATCGTGCAGCAGCCAGTCGCTCGGCGACTCGGCGCCGATGTAGGCCATGCTCAGGCGACTCCTGCGTACCAGCTGCCAGGACCGCTCGGACAGGTTGGCGAGGGCGTCGGAGCGAGCAAAGGCCCACCACGGCAGCGCGAACCGCGCCAGGATCTCCAGCAGCGGCACCATGTCGACCTCGCGGTCGAAGAAGTTGTGGTCGTAGAAATTGATGGCGTCGGCGCCGAGCCCGGTCAGGAACCGCAGGTCCTCTTCGAGGCGCGAGGCGGTCGGCAGCGCGGTCTTGCCATGGAACATGGTCGCCACCCCGCAGAAGGTGCAGCGGAAGCGGCAGCCGAGTGCCGCCTGGTAGCCCGCGGTGCGCCAGCCAAGGTAGCTGCGAGTGAGATACTGCCGCGGCTCGGGCAGGCGCTCGTAGGGCAGGCGCCGCGCCAAGCTGGCAGCCGTGAACGGCCGCAGGGGGTTGTGCACGATCTGAGTGCCTTCGCGCCAGCTGAGCCCTGCGATGCTTGCCAGTCCCGCATTGCGCTCGCCGAACAGCGTCTCGAGCAGCTCCGCGAAGGTCGCCTCGCCCTGGCCACGAACCGCAAAGTCCACGTACGGTGCCCGCAGCGCCGCATCCGGGCAGTTGGTCGGGAAGGCACCGCCCCAGACGACGGGCAGCGCCGGCCAGTGCGCGCGCACCGCCTGGCACAGTGCGATCGCGCTGCGCAGCTGCGGGCCGCCCATGACCGTGACTCCGAGCGCGTCAACCGGGTTCGATGCGAGCAACCGCAGTGCGGTCGCGACGTACTCGCGGTCGACGTTGCCGTCGAGCACCGTCACCGTGTACCGCTCCTCGAGCGCCGCGGCCAGGCTCAGTACGGCGAGTGGAAAGCGCGCGTTGCGCCGTGCGGTGATGGTGGGATTCACCAGCAGAATGTGGCGGCGCGCGCTCATGAGCGATGCGCGCTCGCAATGTCTGCGCCGAGCGCCAGCAGCTGCGCCCGCGAACGGGCCTCAGGCTCGCGCCACATAGAGCACACGCAGCGCGCGCACTCGGGGCGAGCGCCGGTGCGGATGGTGCGGCGCAGGTCGCGCAGCCCGGGGCTGTTGAGCCGCTGGTCAAGCTCGTCTGCGGCCGCAGCTGGCGACGGACCGGAGATGAAGAAGCACGGATGCACCTCGCCGTGTGCACCGATGACCGCGGAGAATTCGGGCGCGTTGCAGTGCACGGGTGGGAAAGGGGCGAGGCCGCGCACGGCAGCGAAATACTGCGCGATGCGCCGCAACTTGTGCGGACTCTCGGCGATGAACCCGGAGCGGAACTCGGTGGCGCAGTCGCGCTCGAGCGCGCAGAGCAGGTCGCCGAGGATCGGCAGATCGCTGCCCTGCAGAGCGTGATCGGGCAGGTCGGGAGTCTGGCGGGCGAAGGCGTGAGGATTGGCGACGTCAACGGGCAGGAAGGAGACCTGGCTGGCACCCAAGCGCCGCGCCAGCAGCACGAACTCCGGCAGCTCGCGATAGTTGGCGCGCTGCAGGGTCACGCGCACGCTGACCCGGATGCCTGCCGCCGCCGCCGACCTGATCCCCTCGCAGACCTTGTCGAAGGCGTCGAGACCGCGGATCGCGGCGTAGGTCGCAGGCCGGGTGCCGTCCAGCGACACGGTGACAATCTCGAACAGCTCGGCAACCCGCCGCGCATGCTTGGCGAGTGCCAGTCCGGAGGTGAGCAGCCACAGCTTCAGCCCCCGGGCGCGCAGCAGCTGCGCGATGGCCGCCCACTGCGCATTGAGCAGCGGCTCACCGCCCGAAAGCAGCACCAGCTCAGTCCGTAGCCGCTCCAGACTCGGCAGCAGGCGCGCCACGGACTGCAGGTCCATGTCGCCGTGCCCATAACGCCAGTAGTCGCACGTGACGCAGCGCGAATTGCACCGTTCGCTCAGGTACAGCGTCACGAGCGGCAGCCTGGTCAGGGCGTCGGGCAGGTCGGTCAGGGTCGGGTCGGCTGCGGCAGCGTGCAAATGAGTCCTCGTCCGGCATCCAGCACGCCCGGGCGCGGGCGGCGGCGTCGCGAAACGTAAGTGTGCAGCCCGGGGGGCCCGGTTCAATCGGTCCGGCTTCGGCTCGTGCTCAGGCGAGGGGCAGGGGACGGTCGTGGCGTACCCGCCAGCGCTGGTGAACTCCGCAGGTATGGAAGAGCTGCGGTCCGGCGTGCAGGGGCTGCTCCGAGACGATGCGGCTCGCAAACAGGGTATGCGAGCCCACGGCCTGGAAGTCGAGGATCTCCACCTCGCGGATGCGCAGCGCGATCTCCGGCACCCGCAGCGCGAACTGCGAGGAGCGCACGGTTTTGAACGGCAGACTGTCCCAGTCTATCTGCGGCTTCTTGTGGTGGGCGCCGAGCTGGTAGGCGAGCTGGCAGGCGTTGCCGGGGATATCCCCGAGTGCGAGCCGGCGGGTGCTCTTGATGGTCTCAACCGAGGCGCTCGTGTTGCGCAGTGCGAGACTGAACCATTCGGCCTGCAGCGGTCCCACCAGGTCCATGGGGAACAGGTTGCTGTTGCGGCCATCGTCGACGCTCACGAAGTGCACCGGACGCGGACACAGATAGAAGATCATCATCTGCTCGACCGCATCGGGCAGCATCGCCAGCTTCTCCGGCGGCGTGCGCCGCGCGGCGCGCCGGTACATGAACGTATCCCAGCGTCGCCGCAGCCAGGGCGCACAGAAGTTCTCCCCGCGCTCGACCTCGAACAGCGCCATGCGGCTGCCGGCGGTGTGCCACTCCCGCAGCGGCCGCAGGTGCAGTTCGCCGAGGACCGTTGACAACTTGCGATCGACGATCCGCAGGCGCGGCTGCGGATCGCGCGCCAGCGCGGCCGCCCGTGCGTCCGAGAGGCCCACGCGCAGCGTGAACGGGCGCATCGCGGCCACGGCGCTGTCGAGGGTCACGTCGAACTGCTCGCCGCCGGCCAGCAGCTGGACGTCCGCCAGCTCCTGCGGTGCAGGCAGCGAAATCGCCAGCCACTGGGTACTGGCCCGCAGTCTCCGCTTCAGCGCTTCCGGTAGCGGCACGCGCATGAGGCTAGCCGGCAGCACCGAGCGCGTCGCGGCGCAGCTCGAAGACCAGGACGACCGGTGCCTCGAGCACTGCCGGCTCGGGCGGACGGGCGGCACCCAGGTCGGCCGCCGTGAGGCGCGGCTCGAGTATCTGCAGTATGCGCAGCCCGAGCGCACGGCATGCGCGCCGCCAGTCGGCCTGCAGGAAAGTAGTGTGGCGCACCTCGTAGCGCTGACCGGACCGCGCGAACTCGCGCCGCCCGCCGCGGCTGTGCGCGCGAGGATGGAAGTCGCTGCACAGGATCAGGCCGCCGGCACGCGTCACGCGGCACAGCTCGGCGAGCGCAGCCTCGAGCGATGTCAGGTGGCCGACGGTCAGGGCGCAGATGGTCACGTCGGCAAACTCATCCGCGAGTGGCAGGTCGGCGACGCTTGCCTGGAACAGTTTCACCCGCCCCGCATCCGGCGCGGCGGCGAGCTCGGTGCGGGCCCGCTGCAACATCTCCGGAGACAGGTCCACGCCCACCACCTCGGCTGCGCCGCGCCGCAGGGCGTGCAGCACATAGCGCCCGCTGCCGCAACCGGCATCGAGCACGACGCGGCCACTGAGGTCGGGCGGCAGCAGCGATAACATCGCGCGCTCCTCAGTGCGCATCAGGGGATTGTGCGCACGCGCGGGGTAGCTGTCTGCCCACAGAGCGTAGGCCGCGAGCGGTTCCAGCAGCGTGGCGGGTTGGCGCGGCACGTTCACGCGGCCCGCCACGTCAGGCCGGGTTCCGTCAGCCCCGTCTCAGGTGGCCGTGCGGGCCGCAGGTAGCGGCGCGCGACCAGCTTGGGGCGTCCGTCGAGCCGCACCGACGCCGCCTCGAGACCGCAGGCCGCGAACCACGCGGCCAGGTCGACATCGGCGACCGCGGGCGCACCGTCGCGAACGACTGCGCGCAGCTCAGCGCGGCTGGCGTTCAGCAGTTGCCGGTACGGGTCTTCACCACTGTCGCGCAGCACCAGCAGATCCGCCTGCTGCCCCGGCTCGAGACCACCGACCTGTGGCGCCCGCAGCAGGCGCGCGGCGTCGGTTGTGGCCAGCTGCAGCAGTTCGCGCGGGTTCAGGTCGCTGTGCGTGGCGGCGACGCGCAGCTCGCTGAGCAGATCGCGCGAGCCCGTCAGGCGCGAGTCGCTACCGAGGGCGAGTCGTCCGGCGCCGAACAGCGTGCGCGGCTCGAGCGTGCGGCCGAGCACGGCGAGGTTGCTGGCCGGACACCAGATTACCCCCGCGCCACGCGCAATCACGAGTTCGACGTCGTGCGCGCTCAGGCCGACACCGTGCACCAGCACGGTGTTGGCGGCCAGGCACCCGAGCTCATCGAGCCGCGCGAGCTCCGCCGCCGCTACCTGATCGGTGCCCTCGCCGAGGTGGATGATCCAGGGCAGCCGCGGCGGCGCGGCCCCATAGCTCTCGACCACCGGCGGCCCGTAAGGCGGCAACCCGACTGTGCCGCCCTCGAGGCCGAGGCCGAGCGAGTGACTCCAGTGAAAGTCGCGCAGCACGCGCACCGGGAACGAGTCTTCCCCCAGGCTCGGGTGCCATGGGTCGTGGTGCAGAACCGTGGTCGCGCCGCTCAGCAGGTTCTTGAGGCCGCCGTGACGATAGCGCTCGTCGGCGGCCACCGCAGTCGCGGCACGCACCGCCGGGGCGGCGAGATAGGGCCGAAAGGCCGCGATCCACGCGTAGCTGTTCGGGAACGCTGCCGCGTGCGGCAGCGGCGGAATACTATTCAGTTGGAGGTGGTCATGGGCATTGATCAATCCGGGAAAGATCAGGTGATCGGGTAGTGGCAACTCCCAGGCATCCTCGGCGCGGTCCTGTGCCGCAATGCGGCCGTCGTGCACAGTCAAAGCCGAGCGGCGCGTGCCCTCAGCCACGACCAGAGTCGCTCCCGTGATGACGACGTTCCGCATATGGCAATAGTACCGCTCCGGCGCGTGGCACCCAGAGCTCCGCGGCCCGTGGAACGCGTTGCGTTCCCGCCGGCATGAGCCTACTGGCGCGCATCGAGCTCGGCAACGAGCGGTACCCGGCGCTGACCGGAATCCGCGCGCTCGGGGCCAGTGCCGTGTTCTTCGACCACTTTCCTATCTGGCCAGACGCCCACCTTACGGTGAACGTCATGGCGTTTTTCTACGCGCTCAGCGGATTTCTGATCGTGCGGATCTACTACGAGCAGGCCCAGCTGCGGCTGCGCTGGCTCGCGAAGTATTTCATCAATCGCTTCGCGCGCATCTATCCGGTGTATTTCCTGCTGCTGAGCGTCGCCGTACTGCTGCATCATGATTTTCACTTCACGGTACTGCTCAAGAACTACACGCTCACGCATGCGCTGTTCAATGGTACGACCCCGCTCATCCAGCCCAGCTGGTCGCTGACCGTCGAGGAATGCTTCTACTTCCTGGCTCCGGTGTTCATGCTGCTGGCGCGACGCTACGGTTTCCTGGCGCCGTTCGCCGCCGGCTGGCTGTTGCTGCTGCTGGCACTCGCCTTCTCGACACTGGGATTTACGTTCCTGGGTACGCCGTTGTTCGTGTTCTCGACCACGTTCTTCGGCCACTTCGTCGAATTCTTCGCCGGCGTTTACCTGGCACTCGCGGTGCTACGCCTGGAACGTGGCGGGAGGCTCGCCACTGCCGGCAGCAGGAATACGCTGCTGGGCCTGGGCGGCGTTGCCCTGCTCGTGCTCGCCATGGTGGTGGTGTACAGACGTACCCCACTGAGCGTCCCGGCCATCGTGCTGATCAACAACTTCCTGATTCCAGTCCCCATTGGCGTGCTGTACTGGGGGCTGCTGCGCGAGAACACCGCGGTGGCGCGCTTCCTGGCAACGCCCGCGTGCAATCTTCTGGGGCGCAGCTCCTACTCGTTCTATCTGCTGCATACGCTCGTGATCGACTACCTCAGCCTGCCGCTGCTGCTGCCGCTCATCGGCTCGCGCGCCGCATGTGCGCTATTGACCTTCATCGCCTCGTGGCTGCTCGCAGTGGGGTTGTTTGCCTACTTCGAGGAGCCCGTGAACCTCGCGATTCGCCGCCGATTCAGGTCGAAGGATCGCTGGGTCGGCATGGAGGCGACGCTCTTTCAGGTCCCGCAGCAGCCCGCGCCGGCCCGCACGACCGCCTAAAGAGTCAGGAGCGTCCCGGGTGCACGTCGCGCAGCTCAGCTTTGTACTCGACTTGCAGGGGCGCGAGCCCGAGCAGCTGCTCGCGGCGTGGCCGTCGCTGGTGGACGTGGCCGAGGCCGCGGCACGCGCCGGGGCACGCGTGTCCGTCATCCAGGCATGCCTTGTCACAGCCACCATCGCGCGCGCCGGCATCGACTACCACTTCCTGCCCTTCGGGCGCGCCTCGGGAGCCGCGCCACGGGGCCTCGAGGCATTGTTGCGCGCTCTCGGCCCGCAGGTGCTGCACGTGCACGGCCTGAATTTTCCCCGCGACGTCGCGGACCTTGCCCGACTCGCGCCGGGAGTGCCGATCCTGCTGCAGGATCACGCCAGCCGTGCGCCGCGCCATCCGTGGCGCCGTCGCCGGTGGCGGCGCGGCTTCGCGGCCGCTGCAGCCGTCGCGTTCTGCGCCCGCGAGCAGGCTCAGCCGTTTGCGGCTGCCGGTCTCATTCCCCCTCACGTGCGCGTGCTGCAGATCCCGGAGTGCCCGAGTCGCTTCACGGCGGGAGACCAGGCAGAGGCGCGTCGTGCCAGCGGGCTCTATGGCGATCCGTGCCTGCTGTGGGTCGGACATCTTGATCGCAACAAGGATCCGCTCACCGTGCTCAGCGGCGTCAGCGCTGCCGTTGAGCAGCTGCCGCAGTTGCAGCTGTGGTGCTGCTTCGGCTCGGCCCCGCTGCTGGCCGAGGTCGAGGCGCGGGTTAAGGGCGATCCGGCTTTGCGGACGCGCGTGCACCTGCTCGGGCGTGTCGCGCACGAGCGTATCGAACAGCTGATGCGCGCCGCCGACGTCTTCGTGCTCGGCAGCCACCGCGAGGGCAGCGGCTACTCGCTCATCGAGGCACTGGCCTGCAGCCTGCCGCCGCTCGTCAGCGACATCCCCTCGTTCCGCGCGCTCACGGACGCCGGCCGCGTCGGTGCGCTGTTCCCCTGCGGCGATGGGCGGCAGCTGGCCGCGGGCTTGATAGCGCTGGCGGGCCGGCCGCGCGCCGCGCTGCGTGAGGCCGCGCGCGCCTGGTTCGAACAGGAGCTCTCGTTCGAGGCAGTGGGCCGCAAGCTGGTGGCGGCGTACCGTGGTCTTCTGCCCTGGAGCGCTGCAGCCGCCGCCCCCCCTGCCGAACCCGGGACGGCCGCCTCACCTGTGGTCTCGGTGATCCTGCCGGCGTTCGATCGCCTGCCGTTCTTGCGCCTCGCAGTAGAGTCGGTGCTGGCGCAGCACTTCACCGACTGGGAGCTGATCGTCGCCGACGACGGGTCCGGTCCGGCCACGCGCGACTACCTGCAGCAGCTGCACGACCCGCCGCGAATCCGCGTGCTGCACCTGGCGCACACCGGGAAGCCCGCGGCGGCGCGCAACGCGGCTCTGGCTCAGGCGCGGGGCGAGTACATCGCGCTCCTCGACTCAGACGACGTCTGGACGCCCGACAAACTGCAGCTGCAGATCGCCGCCCTGCGCGCGCATCCGGAGCGCGCCTGGAGCTATACCGCTTTCACGCTCGTGGACGCCGCGGGGATCCCGCTGACCGGTTCGCTAGCCAAGGA
>Ga0134126_10009254_pt1 | contig 12409 bp, 20 predicted proteins | sample KB31752_FD_96881 | JGI IMG/M metagenome (GOLD analysis project Ga0134126, IMG submission 96881) | Terrestrial soil microbial communities with excess Nitrogen fertilizer from Kellogg Biological Station, Michigan, USA - KB3-175-2 | ecosystem: Environmental > Terrestrial > Soil > Unclassified ...
ACCTCCAGGACGCGTGCGGTGCTCTCGCGAAGCTGGCGTACGGATTCATCCGCCCAGTCGCCTTCTTCGAGTTTCTGAAGATAGCGCTCCATGAACGGACCAGGCTTGCGTTGTTCTCCCACGTACCATTCGGGGGGACGGTTACGGTTCGTCAGAGCAATGGAAGGCCCTTGTTCGACAACAAAAATCGTTTCGAGCGAACGGGTGGCCGCCGCGATTTCATCTGCAGAATATGAGTGACCAATGGCCAAGCCGGCAGTTGGTGCAACAAGCTGGACAACCTGTTCGATCACTCCACGGTCAACTGCCGTTCCACCGTCCTTGCGCAGATGCAGGAATTGACGAGCACTAACGATCAGCGCAGCTACCGGGTCGCCGCTCATGCTGCAGCTCCTAGAATTTCGAGCAGATGATTGCGCAGCCGAGCGGAGGGCTGCGGCAGGTGCCGCAACAGAAGATCAACTCGTTCCGCGGCGGAAAATGTCGGCGGAAGCAGCTTGGCGAGTTCGGTCAGACTCCCAGTGAGCTGCTCCAGTTGTTCATCGTCCATGGAGGGGACAGGCGCGCCCTGGGCTTCGGAGATGTCGAGCCAGATCCTCTCAACGGGCACAGACTGTTCGATGAGCGTCAGCAGCGCCTCGAACTGCTTGCGCTCTGCCGTCAGGCCATTGACGAAAGCGGCAAGTGCGGGATGGTTGCGATTGACGCGGTAGTTGGTGCCATTAGGGCCTGTGTTTGCAATCCATAATGGGTCGTTGCTCGCGCTCTGGCCGCGTGTGCGCGGGCCTATGCCGCGCCAGACGAAGACTTCACGCGCCTGGGCTCGGCAATGTTCTGCGATCGCCGTAAGTCTCGCACGCAGAGCGCCAGGAGGCCTGGCCTGGGATTTTCTGACATCGATGCGCCAGTCAGCATCCATCTCGGTAGGCAGATCGACCTGAATACGGGCAAGTCTGCTGGATTCGTCTCGCGTCCAGGCGCGGGCTCCACCGAGTCCAAGCCAGCTTCCGGCCACTAGAAGACGCTTTGCCCGATACACGTAGAAGCCCTGGCGCGCATTCCAACCTCCAGGGCCGCCCGCGGCTTCATACTCCGCGTCATTGGCGAAGCGATCCCTGTGGGGAAGAACGTAGGGTTTGATCTCGAAGCTGGAACCTCGATATCGGATTCGCTCCGAACGCATCTCGATGATCGAGGCGTGGTTCTTCTGGAACGGGTCCCACGGCTTCACTGCGCGCTCGTTTGTGAGAATGCGGATTCGTCGAGTATCCTCACCAAGGAACCGATGAAAAACCATGCCGAGGTGGGCGCGGATATCCTGAAGACGCAGATAAAAGGCGTCCTTCTCAAGCCCCGACAGGCCTCCCAGCGAGTCCATGCGGTCCCACAGGACCAGCGTGCCATGTTCAAGCTGAAGCAGCTTCGTGGCCAGCGGATGTTGCGGCAAGGCTTCCAGTTCGGTCGCAAACCATCCGCGCTTCGCTATCTCGTCCACGTCGAGGACCAGTGCGCACGTCTTTCCGGCTGTTCTGCTCATGATCGTAAGCTGCCGGCACTGGGACAGCGACGCCGTTTTCGGCCCCAGTCCAAACCTGCCGAGATCGCCGGCCGTTCGCGTGGAAGATGGACCAGTGCCGCCGAAGCGCAGCGCCTCAGCCGCCGTCGCGCGATCCATGCCCTTGCCGTCATCCAGCAGTGCGGCCTGTGGATGGCCGTCGTTCCACTCCAGTTCAAGTTCGATGGTTGCGGCCTCTGCCGCGATGCTGTTGTCGATCAGGTCGGCAATGGCTGTTTCTGGCGAATAGCCCAGACCCCTGAGAGACTCTACAAGAGCTGCTGCCGAAGGCGTGATCTCGACGGCTCGCTCTTTTGCCATGTCCTTAGGCAACCTGACGGTCGTTTGTATCATCTGCAGACTGTGCAGCCCGATCAAGCTGCTCCCGCACGACTCGCGCAACGGGAAGGCCGAGCAGCGGGGGCACTGCATTCCCGATCTGCCGGAACGCTGCGTTCATCGCCCCGGCAAAGACAAAACCGTCAGGGAAGGACTGGAGGCGCGCAGCCTCGCGCACAGAGATGGTCCGGGACTGCTGACTGTCATAGTGGATGTGCGAGTAGGTATCTTTGCCCATATGGGCCGTCAGCGTGCGCGACGGCTTCGCAGGATCAAGCTTCCACCATTTGTTTGGAAATTTCTCGGGATCGTAGGGCGGTACAATTTCGGCTCTGAGGTCGCGATATGCCGCAGAGTTTTTGTGAATGCCGGTCATACGTTTTCTGCGCAAGGCCTGCTCGAACATTTCCTCTGCCAGCTTTCTCGCCTGCGGATAGTCGGCTCCAAGCTTCATGGCTTCAAAGATGGGGAAGTCGCGCGGCGTAAGGCGGACCAAGTGGCCATCCGTGCCGGCTTCGCTGCCGAACCCATCCCATGTGCGCATTAGGCGCGCGTACTCCGAGGGGCCCTTCTTGCTCTCACGGTAGGGTAGTTTGTCGGTGAGCTTGCGTCGGCGGATGACCCGCGGGTCGTTGACGTGCTCGGTTATCCGCGGAAGGTCGGCAAGGGCTGCCCTGGTCCCCACAGCGGGCTTCAGTGTATTCGACGGTTCGTGAAGCTGATGGAAGCGCCCGCTGGTCTGATCGACGTGCTTGAGGGCCACCCTGCGCGTACCCTGATAGCCGCTCGGCAGTTCGACGAAATGAGTGGGCTCGGGGAAGAGCGGCTTTTCTCCAAGCACGCGGGCGAACGCGACAATGAAAAGCCGCTCCCTGATCTGTGGCACGCCAAAATAGGCCGAGTTCAGCAGCGTATAGCCGGTCGAATATCCAGCAGCTTCCAGGTGATCGCAAATCTCCTCGGGCACGTTGTGGCCGCCAAAGTTGAGAATGTCCGGCACGTTCTCGATGATGATGGCAAGCGGCTGCGTGTCCTCGACGTATTTCAGAAACCGGCGATACAGCGACGCGCGCGGGTCTTGCTGAAAAGCATCTTCTTTGCCACCCGAGATGGAGCGCAGCTTCGATCTGCCGATGCGAGCAAAGGCTTGGCAGGGAAGTCCCGCGGCCAGAATCTCGAACGAGTCTGCCGCGGAAGCGGGCAGGCCGATTTCGGCAACCAGCCCATCCGCCGAGATGCCCTGCATGTCTCGCGGCTGAGCCCACGGACCCTTGAGGTCGCGACCGTTCGCGAAGTTGAGGGCGTAGCTTTCAGCGGCTTCCGGATCGATTTCGATGTGCGCGGAGAGTTCGATGCCAGCGGTGCGCAGGGCCAGGGAAAGGCCACCACAACCGGAACAGATCTCCAGCGCCCGGGGTCTTGCGCCCGAACGCAGCCGGGCGAGCTTCCTCTGGCGAATCAGCAGTGCGTCTGCGGTAATCATCGGCGACCCAGCAATTCCCTCAACCTCTTGCGGAGGCTGTCAGAGTCCGCCGTTTCGCACTCCCAGATGACTGCGACGCGCCAACCCATCCCCTCCAGCCCCGTCCGCACGCGTTTGTCGCGTGCCACGTTCATTTTAAATTTTTCGACCCAGAATTGTATATTTGACTTGGGCTTATAGCAATAAGGGCAACCCTGATGTCTGTGCCAAAAACAGCCATGCACGAACAGGGCAAGCTTCCTGCCGGGGAAAACCAAGTCAGGCGACCCTGGAAGCTTCCTCACATGAAGCCGGAACCTGAAACCAAGCCGGTGCGCGGCACTCCTGACCAGCAGCTCAGGCTTGGTTCCCTTTCCCCGAATGCGGCGCATCATTTCGGACCGACGAGCCGGCGTAACGATATCTGCCACTGTGCACCTTTCATGGTCTCCATCTGCCTTTTCGCTCATGCAGATTTAGACGTGATCATAAGAATCGCCGAATCGCGTGCTGATTTGGTCCCTTCAATGGGGAATTCCAACGGCGGTAGTGCTGTGGAACGGCGCGTATTCTTCCTTGACTTAGATAGGCAACAGCTAACGTCGCCTCCATCTGAGAAATCGCGTTTTGCTTTGTGCGAGTCTTCCCAGAGCAGCGGCGAGGCACGCTGGCGTGGTGAGGGAGAACGCCTTGCTGAGGCGGTCGAAACCCGTTGAGAGCTGATGAACCGCAAAGTGCAAAGCTAACATTGCCCCACATCGTCTTTTAGGTGTGGGGCAATGAACGCGCCGGGATCACTCTGAGACGAGTCCGTGAAGAGGGACGGAGAGGGAATCGGCAATTCTCGCCATTACCATGAGGCTCGGATCGCGCTTGCCTCGTTCGATTCCACCCACATAGGTGAGATCAATTTCGGCAGCGAAGGCTAGCTCTTCCTGGGTCAGTCCCTTCTGCTTCCGGAATTTCCGAACGTTTTTTCCGAAAATGCCCTGCCTATCCCTCATTGCCTCATGAGGGCGTCCAAGGCATATAGTCTCCCGGGAATATAGCCCTATTTGAAGCTTTTTATCGAGGCAGGTTCAGTGTTGGACTTCCGTCGAATCCTAACGATCAGCAGTGCGATATTCCTTTCAGATTGTGCCGGCCCTGAAGCCGGACGATGGATCTCAGCTGAAGGCAAAACCGTTACAGTAGATGGTATCCCATACCACGTTAATTGGGTGCGGGATGCGGCCGGAATTGACATGCGTGGGGCGCGCGCCCAGGCGATTGTCGTAATGCCGGACGCGATGGTGGAGCGCCGACGCAATACCCAGTCTGCACTCTTAGTTGGTACAGAACTCTGCAGTGGCAAGGCGGCAGTGATATCTGAGATGAAAGACGGCGACCTGTATGCGACCCGCGTCAAATGTGATTGAAGGAGCGCAACCCACAGGATGCATTTCTACTTGCAATAGGCTGGAGCTAGCTATCGTAGCCACTGCGGATTTCGGAGGCTACAGTGGACAACAATCTCCAGGCCGAACTAGGCACTCCAATAGATCAACGGATCAAGCCCCTTCAGATTGACTCTTGGGTGGCTAGCAGCCTTCTTCAAAAAGCTATTCGTCGTGGTGCTGAGCAGGTTGCTCAAGCGGCTGCTCTAACCTTTTTTGCCAATCGGCGAAGCACTATTTGGCGTCGCCTAATAACGATCGCTTTTGAAGATATTGGTGTCGCTTCACCGCAGTTCGTGGCGTTGACTGCATCGGTAGGCACCGACCAGGCCTTTCGTCGCTCGCTTGGAGAGGATCTGACAGTAGCGTGTAATCTTTCGCGCATACTTGCGTCAGCCACAAAGAGCCGAGCGGCTGAACATCTCGTGACCATTGCCAAATATCATGTTTCCCTTGACAGCGTACGGGCCGCGGCCGTGGCGAGGTCCTTGGCGGAAAGCGTTTTCGCAGCCGTTCATGAAGCGGTGCCAGTCGGCGAGCGAGCTTTAGCGCTAATGTGTGCGTGGGGTCTGATTGGCTGTAAGTCGACAAAAGTGGCGACCTGCGTTCAGGACTTATGGGCGGCGTGTTCGGCTGCAGGAGTATCAGAAGAGCTCGTAAACGCCGCAGTATTGGCCACGAAAAAGGTACGAGATCCAATCATCCCTGCTGCGTGTCTCGCCTGGCTCATTGCGAAGGAGAAGACGACCGTCCTTGAGAGCGCAACGCCACAATGGTTAGACATCCAGGGAATACCTTCCTATGCATTTGACAAGCATACTTTGCTTGGGCGACGCGCAATTCGCGGCTTGCTGAAATATAGCAGTTCAATACGCGAATGCCTCGTGAGCCACGCTGATCTCGCTCGGATCAATGAAGCTGCGTATATGGCAGCCTTCTACACTGATGCGGCGCCCTTAGCTCGTAGACTCACCTGTCAAGGAGGGGATGAGCTCGAGCGTATGGCCATCGAAGCCGATTTGATGCGGGTAGGAGTTATCCGGGAGAGCGTCCCCGCTGTTCTCCAGGTTTTTTCGGAGAGGCTGGATCACCTGAACAAGCTTCGCGCGCACTTCTTCTTTCGTGAGCGTGGTTTCGTCGATGCCGCAACCGCCTTGTTGCGGCACGAGGAAGGGACACCATGACTGCTTTCGATAACACTCACTTATCGGAGGTAGGGAAGGACAAGTCGGAGCCGCCGTCGTTTGAAGTTAACTTCAAACTCCCTGGAGTCCATCCGATCGGCGTCGACGAGGAAGTGCTACGCTTCCTGAACGCTTCGCGCTCCGCGAACACCCTTCGCGCCTATCGGTCTGATTTGGCTGATTTTCTGGCACAGGGCGGCGCGTTTCCGGCTGAGCCAGCCGACGTCGCTCGGTATTTGGCCGGAAGGGCGGCAGAGCTGGCTCCGGCTACGCTACTCCGCAGGTTGGTCGCTATCGCCCAAGCCCATACAAATCGAGGGCTCCCGAATCCTTGTAAGAGTGACGTCGTCCGGCTGACCCTTCGCGGGATCCGGCGCATCCACGGTCGGCCGCAGCGTCAGTCGCGACCGCTTTTGAAGAGTCATTTGGAGGCGATCGTTCAACGCGCCGGATCGTCGCTTCGAGATCGCAGGGATAGCGCGCTCATGCTGATCGGGTTTTATGGGGCACTCAGACGGTCGGAGCTTGTCGGGATAAGAAGCGGGTCCTTGCTCTGGCACGAGGAAGGACTGGTCTTAGCGATCTCGAAGAGCAAAACCGACCAGGAGGGCAGGGGACGTCAAATCTTAATCCAGAAGGCGTCTGCATCGCCATGTCCCATTGGCGCGCTGCGAGATTGGCTTGAGGCGTCTGGGATTAGTGGTGGTGCGGTTTTCCGATCGGTCGACCAGTGCGGCAAGATCGGAGGAAGGGCGCTTTCGGCTGAGTCGATTGGCACGATCCTGAAGGGCCGAATGGAGGAAATTGGGTTCACATCGGAAGGATTTTCTGGACACAGCCTCCGCGCCGGGTTTGTCACGGAAGCGATCAACGCCGGTTGGCCGTTGTGGAAAATTCGTGAGCAAACCGGCCACGCAAGTGACGCGACACTCGAGCGTTACATTCGGCGCGAGCAAGTAAAGCGCGAGCTATTCCCTTCGATCTAACCGACGCGCAGCATGGTGGGAAGGAAACGCATTTTTCTTATCTCCCAGAGAAAGTTTGATTGATTTTGCGCCGGGATTGGCGTGACGGGGCACTAAATAGCAGCAAAATGCACCAGGGGCAGGGTGTTGCGTGTCAATTGCGTGTCAGTCGTTCCGGGACTGTTCTGTGGATGGCGCGCAGGCTCCCATCCCAGGCTCAGGTCGTTTCCATCTGAGCTAAGCCGCGACAATGGATTACGGATTCCACCGCTTGAGGAGTTCGGGGTCTTCCTTGTGCATCCTGATGAGCGCCATCAGGCTTTCGATGCCGAAGTCGGTGAACGCCATGACGCCGTCTCCACCTATACCGTACACCCAGATGACGCCATCCTCCGTTTCCATTCCGTTTGCGACATCCCAGAGCCAGTCCTCGTCCTCTCCGAGGTCCTTGGCGACGTGCCTTTCTTCGCAGAGCAAAACCGCGCAACGCTCGCTCCGCAGCATTCTTAATCAAGCGATGAAGACGCCCCCGCAAAACTACACCTTATTCATTGAAGCCCCGGAAAGCCTTGACGAGCTTTGTGCGAAGGCTTTCGGATGGGACAGTGATTTTGAGATAGCTTACCGCGACAATGGTATCGAGTTCACATTCAGAGGCCGCGTGGCGGTAATACAGTTTTTACTCTTTACCCGCTCGATTGCTTGACGGGGCTTTTCAATCCACGTGTGCGATGAAGTCGATGCCGCCTTGGCCATGCGTCATGGTATCGAAGAATTCAATGCCTGATTTCTCGACCATCAGCTTCCATAGGGTCTCCAAGTCCTCTCTGCACTCGAACACCACGTCCGGTTTGCAGTCCACTTCCCAACCAGCGGCGAGATTGCTGGCCGCCGCTAAGTCAACTTCCTCGGGGGTGGCGACCATGATTTCTTCGGTCTTCTCGTAGACGGGCTTTCCATGGGCAACCAGGTCTCGGAGGTTCTTCATCCGCTCCATGGATTTTAAGGGCCGCTTGTCCTTCTCGATGGGGATGCCCAGCGCTCCAAACACCATCTTCAATTTGACGGGAAAGTTCTCCCGCTCCTTCCAGCTCGGCAGTTTCCCAGCCTCATTGAGCTTGAACCCCATGAAGTTGATGTTCGCCTCGAAGGTGAACGCAATCAATGTTGCGCAGGCCATGCCATCGATGAGAACGCCCTTATCGCCGTTCTCTAGCTTCTTCTTGATGATCTCCTCGAAGTGATACGCCGCATTCGAAAGGTCGTTGTGGACGTAGACCCATCTCTCCCGCGTGACCTTCGCTTTAATTCGTTTTGCCACTTACGCCTCCCCGTGCCCTGGAATGCCGCTTTGCCGACTTCCGCGCAAAGCATATAGGGAATGGTTGCAGGACATTTATATCGAGGGCGGAAAGTTCAGCGCCTATCTAAAGGGCAAGGTCTCGAAGGGAGAATTGGCGCCATCAGTGGCTCAATTCGCGATCACGGCGTTGCGGCCGGCCCCAGATCACTCCGCCTCCTGCAAGGTGAACAATCGTCAATGAAAGCCCGGCATGTGCCGGGCTTTCAATCAGGCAATCGGATAACCGGATATTCGAACGCCACGCCCTCGGATCGCTACACTGCGTGGTGCAGCTCGGCGAATCGAATAGGGTCACGCCTTGATCGCGGAGGGCAATATGCAAGCAGACAAGTCTCTATTAGACCACATGCTTGACTCGATGTCGGATCTTGCGGTGAGGGCAAAAAAGACCGCCAAAAAGGTCAAACGGACGATGGCCGGTCGGCCTCCCAAGAAAGCCAAATCGTCAGCCGCTCGAAAGGCAGCCGGCAAGAACAAGAGGGCCAAGAAGGCGGTGAAGAAGACGACAAGGCGTCGGCGCTGATGCGTCTAAGGGTGCGCGGGCGCATCAGTCATGCCTGATCCTTCATCTGCCGGGACATCTTGATCACGTCGGTCACGCGGAGCGGCTTCTCGCGCGCTCCCCGATATTGCTGGAGCGCCGCCATCTGCCGCGCGGCGATCTCGTGCGCCTTGGTCTGACTCGTCTCGGCATGGAAGGCGCGCATGTCTTTGATGAAGGCTTTGGCGGCCTCCATGGCCAGGTCTAGCGGCTTGCTGGGCATGGAGCCTCGTCAATCAAACAAATCAACGCCGAAGGCGGCCACCTCAAATAATAGCCAACTCCAGCCGGCCATCGCAATGAGCGCCGCAGTTACAAAAATCGTTCGGACGAAGGATAGCCTGGATGGCCTCACAAGCCTCTCAGTCACGCGTGGACGTCGCGCGGCGACGGGGAAGAACTTCCATCCTCTGATCAATGCGGACCACCTTTCGGTGAAATTGGAGAAGACCCCAGACCTCATGGCGACACAAAGCCCGGGGCCCCATTCGACGCGGCTCTACGGGGGGGAAGGACCGCATCGTGGAGGCAAGGCGCGCTTATGGAATAGGTTCCTAGGGTGGGGACGATATCGCAGTCTTGGGGAATATCAGACCGCGCGCCCCGAAGTCTGAGCAGCGTCAATTAGCTCGGCGATCTCCTCCGGCGCCTCCTTGACCAATTCCTGAGTGCCGTTATCGAGATAGATGGTTGTGTAGCTGTTGCCCTGTCGTTCGTATTTGGTGATCTTATCGACGTTGATAGTGAACCGGCCTGCCAGTTCTCGGTATTGAAGAGTTATAAATGCCGCCATCTCAACCAAAGAGCTTCAGCGCCGAGCTAGCCCAATCCTTACACGCAGTATCCGCCTGACGGGCTTTCATGAGCAGTTCGTCTCGCTCGTTGCCGGGGGGCAGGCTTGCGGCTCTTTCCCGAGTGACCTTGGCAAACGATGTGAGGCGATCTCGAAGTGGAACATTTGGCGTGAGGGCTCGCAGCGCTTTCATGTGGGGCCTGCTTCTTTATGGGTCACGAGACCGAGCTCTTTGCGCACAGCCGTGACGGAATTACCAACCTTGTCGATTATACGCATCAGCTCGCCGGCACTGACGCCAAGCTTATGCGTCCAGTAATCGGGCTCCCAGGCGCCCGCCAGACTGACACGGTTACGTTCGGACGATTCGCTCACGTTGGCGTTCGCAGTTCGCCCCGGAGCCAGCCCGTTGTCGTGCGAGACGTCATCGGATCAACAAGATCGACCACAAGCTGATGAATCTCATCGCAAGCGGGGCATTCGAATGTTCGGATGCCAAAGCCGGACGGCCCTGGCGAGATCCCTGTCCGCAGCGTTTTCGCTTTGCACTTCGGACATGGTGGCTTGTAAAACATGCTCATGATGCAGTCCCCTACATCAGGCGGGAGCACGATGCTCTCAGTCACCGGTTAGATGCCCGTGACGGGCCGGTGATGGGGATAGCCTTCCACGCATGCACCCCGGCATACTGGTCAAAACAGATCACATCTCGGAAAAGTTTAACGGAGCGGCAAAGTAGCAATCCGGTGCACACCAGACCAATCTGGACAAGCGCCAACGGAGGCTTTCGAGCCGTGACGCCTGGCCCCGCCCGCGAGATTCTATTGCCCCTCGGGGGCAGGGCTCAGATCAGCTACCCGCGGGAGAAGGCTACCCCACTATGAGCAAAATTGAACAGATTCAGTCCACGTCGCACGCTATGAACAATGGCCCGGCCAGTCCCCACCGTGTTATGCCGGGCCTGCTATTGAGTGGTTCTTGACTCGTCGCGCAAATGCGGCGGGGATTTTTTATGCTCAGTCATCGCTGAATTGCAGAGAGCGAAGTTGCTCTTGTTCTAAGCGAACAAGTCCGCGTCCGCCTGAGTAAAGCGCAGATACGTCCCGCTCTCGTGCATTTTGAGCCATCCATTCTCGATCGCGCGTTTCATGCCGGCGCCGTACTCCGCCGGCGAAGCCTTGTGCTCGTAGAGAAACGGTCCATTGATCCGCTCCACCAGCAAACGGCTGTCCATGTAGGGCTCGAGCCCGTTGGCGATCTCGACAATCTTGCGCGCCGCGGTATCGGCGTCGGCGAAGGGGCGCGGTTGGACGTATTTGTTCATCGTGGCGTCCTAACGCTCTGGCAGTTCATACCAGATAGTCACAACGATGCATGGGTTGGTGCCATCGTTCGATTTCTCCTCCACGTTCGTTACTCTTGTTTCGGTGCGGATGATTGTCGCCGCGCCGAGATGATCAAGCCAAGCGTTTATTCGCTCCTCTAGAACGCTTGTCTGCGAATCCATGAAGAACTTTACTCTCATCGGTTTAGGCATCTGATCCTCGTTCGATCCACACGTTCCTTGAGAATGGTGATGGTCAGTTTGATTAAGCCGCGTTAGTTTGGGCCGCATAGATGCGCCGGCGGTCATCGAGCATGTCGTCAACGAAGCGCTGGGCGATAGCGGGCGGCAATTCGATAGGTTTTCAGGGCATGCGTGAGATATAGGGATCGAGAAGTCCCCGGACCACGGGCAATCCCGGAGCCCAGGGACCCATTCCGACGCAGCCTGACCGAAGGGGAGGACCGCGCCGCATATTTCAAGCCGCGGTTCGGCCGTGCGTTCCTAGGTCGACTTCACTTCTCGCTTTTTAATTCCGCTATTCGCTTGGTCTGATGCCAGACCTCTACGTCGTGGCCATCCACGTAGTAGGCGGGGTGGAACCTCGAATTAGATCGACTCCGGGGCATTAAGAGCGTCTAGTTCTATCCATCGCCGCATTGCCTTTTGGGTATTATCGGTGACTGAGAGTTCGGTAGCGCTCCCGCCCAGCATTGGAAGGAGCCAATATATGCCTCGATCGATAAACAAATCACCACCAGCGCTGTACGAACGCCTCGCGAACGAGAAGCAGCGCACTGAAGACGCGATAGCTCTCCTCGGACCCGGTTTGATACGGAAGAAGCTTTTGCAAAAGCTACGTCAACTTGACGTCGCCGCCCACATGGACCGATGGCTGTCCTCTTCCGGGTTGCAAACGCCACGATAGTGCTGCCGTGAAGACAGAAAATGATGCGTGCCGTTATCGCCGCGAAGCTGCGGAATGCGAACTAAACGCAGGGAAAGCAACGAACCGGGCTGATCGAGAGGCATGGGAGCGCCTCGCCGAAGATTGGATGGAGCTTGCTCGCGCGGCCGAGGCAAACCCCTTTATGGAAACCCTTCGGCTTTGATCCGCCATCCGCGACACGGCGCCGCATTCGTCGAAAGCGAGACACCTCAACTTATCTGCCGTACTTGCCTTTTTACGGGCTTGCTGATCGGCACGTCGGTGCGGCGCCGATATCTGCGGGGTTTGCGAGGCATGCTCGAATATAGGCGCGCGGGCGGTCAATTACGAATCCGGTGCTTGCGCAGCCTCACAACGTATTTTGGGCCGGTCATGTACCGTCGATACCTGCCTCTCTTAGGTCGGAGATAACGAGCGGCAAACGATGCGGAAACGATGATCATCATGTGTGCTTGCACCCCGCGCTGTGCGGCCGGCCCAAGAAATATCCGCGGTTCT
>Ga0134126_10009256_pt1 | contig 12408 bp, 8 predicted proteins | sample KB31752_FD_96881 | JGI IMG/M metagenome (GOLD analysis project Ga0134126, IMG submission 96881) | Terrestrial soil microbial communities with excess Nitrogen fertilizer from Kellogg Biological Station, Michigan, USA - KB3-175-2 | ecosystem: Environmental > Terrestrial > Soil > Unclassified ...
AGCGGCCAGGACCAGCGGGGCAGCCTCGCCGTTGAAGCCGGCTGAGAACGCGATGCGGCCGCGGATCAGCTGGACCCGCACGCGCTGGAACTCGGTCTGGGCGTCGCGTTCGGCGACGTCTGCGAGTTTCCGCGCAGTGTCGAGGTCACCAGCGCGCTGGCTGGCCCCTGCTGCCGCCAAGGCGCGTTCGGCGCGGCGCGTGGCGTCGACCGTCAGCTCCATCGATCGCTGCAGGAACGCGGCGCCGGCGGCCATCCCGCCCCGCGCCTGCGCCCGGTCGGCCGAGCGCTCCAGTTCGGCGGCGACGGACTCATCGGGTGCCGCTGTCGCCGACGCAAGGTGCCAGGCCCGGCGGTCCGGGTCATGCTGCACGTCGGTGACCTTCGCCAGCGCCAGGTGCACCAGCCGGCGGTCCTTCAGGTTCGCTGACCCGTACACAGCGGACCGCACGAGGGGGTGCCGGAAGATCACCCGCCCGTCCAGCGTCAGCAGCCCGTCCGTCCCTGCCGTCACGTCTGCCGCCTGGGTGACGCCGAGCAGTTCAGCGGCGCTCCACATCAGGGTGGGATCACCGGTCGGCTCGGCGGCGGCGATCAGCAGGAGCAGCCGGGTCTGCCCGGGCAGGTCCTCGATCCGGGCCAGGAAGCTCTGCTCGATCCGGTCCGGCAGCTTGTCGGCGTGAAGCAGCCCGAATCCGCCCGCCATCTGGGTCACGCTCAGCCCGCGCGGCAGCTCCAGCAGGGCTAGCGGGTTGCCCCGGGTCTCGGCCACGACCTGGGCGCGGACACGCTGATCGAGCCGGGCGTGCGTCACCGAGTCAAGCAAGGCGTGCGCGTCGGCGTCGGCCAGCCCCGTGACCTCTAGCTCCGGCAGCCCGCGCAGGTTCTGACTCAGCTCGCGAGACGCGAAGACGAGGGCGACCGACTCGGCCAGCAGCCGGCGGGCGACGAAGCCGAGAACCTGCGCCGAGGCCCGGTCTATCCACTGCGCGTCATCGACCACGCACAGCAGGGGATCCCTCTCTGCGGCGTCCGACAGCAGGCTCAGCACCGCCAGGCCAACCAGGAAGCGCTCCGGCGCGGTGCCCGCCCGGATCCCGAACACCGTCTCCAGTGCCTCGCGCTGCGGGGCGGGCAGCCCCTCCAGGCCCTCCAGCAGCGGCGCGCACAGCTGATGCAGCGCGGCGAACGGCAGCTCCATCTCGGACTCGATACCGGCCGCACGCAGGACCCGCACGCCCGTCGCCGAGTTCACCGCATGCCCCAGCAGTGCTGACTTTCCGACTCCGGGCGCACCATATACCACGAGGACGCGGCTTTCCCCCGCGCGGACCGTCTCGATCATTTCATCGAGGAGAGCGCACTCCCGTGCCCGCCCGAGCAGCCCCGCGCCCCCCACCTGCCCGGTGCCGTGCCCAAGTCGAACCATCAGCACCCCTTAACCAGATATTAACCAGTTAAGCGAGGCTATACCCAGATGCCCATTTAGCCCGGATCATCGCGGACCTAATGTGCGATTGGTACTCCACGAAACCGAGGCAGCAAGAAGGATCCCTTCGGCCGCGGCCTTACGGAGGCACTGGCGGCTGGGCGGCCTGCTGCGCGAGGGCGGCACCCCGGGCGTGAACGGCACGGCTTCCTGGCAGTCCTCGAAGTACTTGCCGGTGACCCCCTCGACGAGCGGGGACGCGGCGAGGAGGACCGAGGTCGCGGCCCCTTGCGCGATGCGTCCGGGATTGACGGCGTTCACGGCGATCCCGTCGGCAGCCCATCGCTTGGCTGCCTCGACCGCGAACAGGATGTTCGCGGTCTTGGACTGCGCATACGCGAGCCAAGGGTCGTACGGCTCGCGGGTGAGGTCGACGTCCTCGAAGCGGACCGGGCCGTTGGCGTGCCCCACGGAACTGACCATGACGACGCGTGCGCGGCCGGCGGACGCGAGGGCATCGTGGAGGCCGACGGCGAGCGAGTGGCCTAGATGGTTGGCGGCGAACCGGAGTTCGTGCCCCTCGGTCGTACGCCGCTCAGGGGTGGCCATGATCCCGGCATGGTTGACGAGGATGTGCAGCGGTCCTGTCCAGTTCTTCACGAGGTCACCGACAGACGCCAGGCTGGCCAGGTCAATCTGGGCGCCGTGCACGTCCGCGTTACCGGTAGCCGCGCTGATCTCCTGGGCGGCGGTATTCGCGGCATCGAGGTTGTGCGCCGCGATCGTAACGGCCGCGCCGGCCGAGGCCAGTGTCCGGGCGGTCTCGTGGCCGAGCCCGTGGGTGCCCCCGGTGACGATTGCCCGGCGGCCGACAAGGCTGACCCCCTCGATGACCTCGTCCGCCGTCGACTGGGCGCAGAACGGTGTGGTGATGCGTTCTGTCATGTCTCCGTCTTCCGTTTCTGGCCCGCAGGTCCCGCCCACAGGTTTTCGTCGATCTCTCGCACTCTGCCCGTCGTAAGGGGCTGATCCGGCCAGCCCGCTTTCCTGTGCCTGGAACCATGCTTGCCTCCGGGGCCTGGCATCGCGCCAGTGAAAACCCGGGCCGGTACCCCGGGGCGGCGATAGGGCCGAGGCCCGGGTCACTGGCGGTCAGCCAGAAAGGCAAGGAAGAACACCCGCTAGTGCGCGGTTGTCCCGGTTGCCGGTAAGTTGCCGGGCTACAGGCATGGACTTTTGGCGGCAGCGGAAGGAGCAGCGGGTGAGTACCACAGCAGAGCAGCGCCCGCTCGGTCTTGAGACCAACGGCATCAACGTCATCAGCGAGGCTGAGCGGAAGGGGTCACCGCGGAGCTTGTTCTGGCCGTGGTTCGCCGCGAACATCTCGGTGCTCGGCCTCAGCTACGGGGCCTACGTGCTGGCGTTCGGCATCTCATTCTGGCAGGCGTGCATCGCCGGGCTTGTCGGGATCATCGTGAGCTTCCTGCTCGTCGGTTTCGTCGCGGTGGCCGGGAAGCGCGGGTCAGCGCCGACGCTCGTGCTGTCGCGCGCGGCGTTCGGCGTCCAGGGCAACAAGCTGCCCGCACTGATCTCCTGGATACTCAACGTCGGCTGGGAGATCGTGCTCACCGTGCTGGCGACGCTGGCCACCGCGACGGTGTTCCACCGGCTCGGCTGGAGTTCCGGCGACGTCACGAAGGTGATCGCGTTCCTCGTCATCACCGTGCTGATCGTGGGGAGCGCCGCCCTGGGCTTCGACACGATCATGCGGCTGCAGGTCGTGATCACCTGGGTGACCGGGGTCTTGACGGTCATCTACTTCATCCTCGTCGCGGACAAGATCCACTGGTCCACGGTCTCGTCGCTGCACTCGGGGTCCGCCCAGGCGTTCCTCGGCGCGACTGTGCTGGTGATCACCGGATTCGGGCTCGGCTGGGTGAACACGGGCGCTGACTACTCGCGCTACCTGCCGCGCCGGTCCTCCGGCGCCGGGGTGGTGGGGTGGACGACGTTCGGTGCGTCGGTCGCGCCGGTCTTCCTGCTCGGGTTCGGGTTGCTGCTCGCCGGGTCCTCGTCGTCACTGTCGGACGGCATCAACAGCGACCCGATCGGTGCGCTCGCTACCATCCTGCCTACCTGGTACCTGGTGCCGTTCGTCGTCGTCGCGGTGCTCGGCCTGGTCGGCGGCGCGGTGCTGGACATCTACTCTTCGGGGCTCACGCTGCTCGCCGCCGGGCTGCGGGTGCCGCGCTGGTCGGCCGCGCTATTCGACGGGGCGCTGATGATCGTCGGCACGATCTACGTGGTGTTCTTCTCCAACAACTTCATCGGGCCGTTCGAAGGGTTCCTGATCACGCTGGGCGTCCCGATCGCGGCGTGGTGCGGCATCATGCTGGCCGACATCGCGCTGCGCCGTACCTCATACGACGAAGCCGACCTGTTCTCCTCCTCCGGCCGGTACGGGATGGTGCGCTGGGTGCCCATCGGGCTGCTCGTGATCAGCAGCGTGCTCGGGTTCGGGCTGGTCGTCAACGCCTACGCGGGCTGGCTGTCCTGGCAGGGGTACCTGCTCGGGCCGTTCGGGCTCGGCGGCAAGACCGGCACGTGGGAATACGCCAACCTCGGGGTGATCGTCGCGCTCGCGTTCGCGTTCCTCGGCTGGCTGGCGCTAGGCCGCGGGGCGGTCCAGCGCCAGGAGGCCACCCCGGAGACGGCCAGCGCGCCCGCGGACACCAGCGCCTAAGGCAGGACTGAGGTGACCGCGCACGCGCTCCCGGTGATCGACGTGGCCCCACTGACCGGGGACGGCACGGCGGCCGAGCGCGCTGCCGTGGCGGCGGAGATCCAGGCCGCGTGCCGCCAGCACGGCTTCTTCTACGTGACCGGGCACGGCGTCCCCCCGGGGCTGCTCACGGCGCTGGCCGCGGCCAGCGCCGAGTTCTTCGCGCTGCCTGAGGCGGACAAGCTGCAGATCGCCATGGCCCGCGGCGGGCGGGCCTGGCGCGGCTACTTCCCGGTGGGCGGGGAGCTGACGTCCGGCCGGCCGGACCAGAAAGAAGGCTTGTACTTCGGGGCCGAATTGCCCCCAGACGATCCGCGCGTCGCGGCGGGCCTGCCGCTGCACGGGCCGAACTTGTTCCCGGAGCACGTGCCGCGGCTGAAGCCGCTGGTCCTTGACTACCTGGACGCGGCGGCCAGGGCCGGACAGGCCGTCCTGTCCGGGATCGCGCTCAGCCTCGGGCTTGACGCCGGGTACTTCGCCGACGGTTACACCAAGGACCCTACGGTGCTCTTCCGGATCTTCCACTATCCAGCGGCGCCGCCAGGGGACCGCCGCTGGGGTGTGGGGGAGCACACGGACTACGGGCTGCTGACCCTGCTCGCGCAGGACGACAGCGGCGGCCTGCAGGTCGCCACGCCCGGAGGCTGGACCGACGCGCCGCCGCTTCCCGGCTCGCTGGTGTGCAACATCGGTGACATGCTCGACAAGCTGACCGGCGGCTGGTACCGCTCGACGCCGCACCGGGTCCGCAACACCAGCGGCCACGGGCGGCTGTCCTTCCCGTTCTTCCTCGATCCTGGGTTCGACGCCGAGGTGCCGCCGCTGCCAGGGCGCGCGGCCGTGGACGCCGGCGGCCGGCCCCGGTGGGACGGGCAAGACCTGCGCGCCTTCACCGGGACCTACGGGGACTACCTGCTCGGCAAGGTGTCTGCGGTGTTCCCGCAGTTGCGCCGCGAGGTGCTGTAGGCCAAGGCCGGCGGTCCTGGATAAGTCCCTGGCCCGGAGCGCGGCGGCGCGCACGGTCCTGGCGAGCGGCGCCGCGGCGATCATGCCGCAGGCGAGCGTGACCGCGATCCAGGCCAGCGTGACGAAGAGGGCATGTCCCGAAATCTCCGGCAGGGACCCGGCCCTTCCGGCGTTCAGCGTCAGGAACACGCTGCCGAAGACCGCCACCCCCACCGCCTGGCTCAGCTGGATCGCCGTGGTGAGCACCCCGCTCGCGTCCGCCGCCTGCTCCAGCGGTACCCGGACGAGCGCGTGGGTGACCAGCGGGCTGAACGCCAGCGCGAGGAAGCCGCCGAGCACCACCAGGAACACCTGCAGCCAGAGGCCGCCGGACCCGCCGCTGCGCAGCACCAGCCCGACCGCCGCGTACCCGGCAGCTCCCACGGCGGCCCCGCACATGGTCAGGTACGGGTGCCACGAAGCAGGCACCCGCCGCCAGAAGTACCCGCACAACCCGAAAGCGGCGGCGCACGGGGCGAAGGTGAGCCCGGCCCGCAGGGCGGTGTCGCCCTGCCCTGCCTGCAGGTCAACTGCGAAGCTGAACAGGAAACCGCCGTAGGAGGCCATGAGCAGCGTCATCGCTGTCAGCCCGGACAGCAGGCCGGGTGACTTGAACACCGCGACCGACAGCAGCGGGTGGCCGCCGCGCGCAGCCACAACCCGTTCTGTGTAAAGGAAGGCCGGCACCAGGGCGAGCCCGCACGCGATGCAGGCGAGCGTCCACGCGGGCCAGTGTTCCTGGTGACCCAGCATCAGCGGCAGCACCACCAGGCACACGGCGGGCACTGCGATCGCCAGCCCCCAGGGGTCGAGCCGCCGGGACTTCGAGGGCGTGTCGGCGGCCATCACGCGCGGCAGCAGCGCGAGGACCGCGACGCCGAGCGGCACGTTGATCAGGAAGACCGGCCGCCAGGCCGACCCGAAGAGGTCTGCCGTCACCAGCGCGCCGCCGATCACCTGCCCGGCGACGAACCCCGAGGACAGCACGGCGGTGTAGGCGCTCAGCGCCCGCGCCCGCGCCGCGCCGCTGAACCGCAGCTGGATCACCGTCATGATCTGCGGCATCATGGCCGCCGCGCCCGCCCCCTGGATGAACCGCGCCCCGATCAGCACGCCGATGTCCGGGGCGAGCCCGCAGGCAAGGGACGCGAGCGTGAACACGCCGACCCCGAGCAGGAACATCCGGCGCCGCCCGATCAGGTCGCCGAGCCGTGCCCCCGTGATCAGCAGCATCGCGTAGCTAACGGTGTACCCGGCGACGACAAGCTGCAGTTCCGCGCCCGAGGCGTGCAGCGACCGTCCGATGGTCGGCATGGCGACATTCACAATGGTCACGTCGAGCAGCGCCATGAACTGCCCGACGAGCAGCACGGTGAGCATGACCCAGCGCCCACGGTCTTGTGCCCCGCCGCTGGCGACCGCGCTTTCCTGGACAGAGGTGGAAGTCATGACACCAGCGTCCGGGAGGGACGGGGCGCTCGGAGAGAGCCCGCTGATCATGGTGTTGCCAGTAACAGGGAACGGTCGCGTGGCTGGGACAGCCCCGTGGCTGGAATGTCAGAGGGAGCAGCTAGGTTGGAGCTGAACCCGACGGAGGGGAAGGCTTCGTGGTCACCTACGAGCCGAAGAGCGCGCCGGTGTCCTGCCGGCGCCGCGTCGAGCTTGGCAAGTTCCTGCGGTCACGGCGCGCGCGCCTGCGGCCAGAAGACTTCGGCATGCCCCCGGGCTCGCGCCGCAAGACGCCGGGCCTGCGCCGTGAGGAGCTCGCGCTGCTCGCCGGCGTGGGTGTCACCTGGTACACGTGGCTTGAGCAGGGCCGGGAGATCAACGCGAGCACGCAGGTCCTCGACGCGCTCGCCCGCACCATGCGCCTCGACCGGGCCGAGCGGTGGCACATGTACGTCCTCGCCGAGGCGGTCCCCGTGGTCGTCAGCAACGGCCGGTGCTCGGTGTCCGATGCCATCACCGAGATCGTGCGGTCGCTTGACCCGCTGCCCGCCGTCGTGGTCAACGCGCGCTACGACATCCTCGAAGATAACGATGCGTTCCTTGACCTCTTCCGTGAATTCCACGCGCTGCCCTGCGTGCACCGCAACAGCCTGTGGTGCACGATCACTGAGCCGCTGGCGCGGGAACAGTTCGTCGAATACGAGGAGACCGTCAGGTACATGGTCGCGCGCTTCCGCGCGGCCTACGCCCGGCATGTCGGCGACCCGGACTGGGAGGAGGACATCCGCCGCCTGTCCACGCTGAGCAGCGAGTTCGCCGAGCTGTGGGCGCTGCACGAGGTCGCCGAGGTCCGGCCGACCATCCGGACGTACCTGCACAAGGACGCCGGCCCGCTGACGTTCACGACCAGCGAGCTCCAAGTGCCGACGGCGCCGGACGCCCGCCTGATCGTCTACACCCCAGCCGACGACGTCACCAGGCAGCGCCTTCCCCGCACGCGCGGCCAGGCGTTACGGCCTGTGGGCAAGTGCGGGGGAGGGGCCAGGGACCAGCCCGAGCCGGGCGAGGTCGCCAGGTTCGAACCAAAAATCCCATTCAGCGGGGTTCGCCCTGATGGCGGCGTCCATCGCGGCGACGCAGTGCCCGAACGCCGCCGCCGTCTCGCCTTGCATCGGCACCGGCGGCGAGATCTCCAGCACTTGGTGGCGGTAGTCGGCTGAGCGGTGCGCGAAGAGCATGAGTACCGGTGCGCCAGTCAGCCGGGCGAGGGTGACGACCCCCGGCAGGAGGCTGGCTTGCCGCCCGAGGAAGGGCACTTCGATGGTGCGGGCCAGCTCCGCGTCGAGTGGCGGGGCATCGCTGCAGATCGTCACCACCTCGTTGGCGCGGAGCGCGGCGGCGGCCTGCACTGCGACCTGCACCCGGCCCGGCCACGGTTCGATATTCGGCCGCTGCCGGTGGCGGAGCACGCGTCTGGCGTAGATGAGGTCCCACAGCCGCCGGACAACGGAGGCCTGACCAGGCGGGTAATTCCACCACCAGCGCCCGATGCTGGTGACCGGGAACCCGCCGGCGTGGAGTAGGGAAAAGGCGCACATGTAGGAACCGAAGTGGCCGCTGCAGAGGATGGCCCCTTTCTCCCCGGCCAGCGCGGCCTCCAGGTGGTCACGGCCGCGGATCTCGACCAGGCCCCTGAGGGAGCGGGCCCGGCCCCGAAGCCGCATCAGGTCGATGACTTCGCAGGTGCGGATCCGGAAGATGTCCCTGGCGAGCCGCTCAGCCTCGTGCTGGCCGAGTTCCTCGCCGAACACCTGGCGTAGGTTACGCACCACCTCGCCGCGCTTCTCGGGCCAGTAGCGGAACGTCCAGTCGGCCCGCCAGCAGGCGGCACGGTAGGCGAGAGCGGCAGGCAGGAGCGCGAGCAGGGGTGCCACGATCAGCCAGTAGGAGATAGTTTCCGCTGGGCGTAGTAGCCGTGCCACGCGGACCAGTCCCGGCCTCTTATCCATGACCGACTGCCTGGCCCGCCCGTCCCGCTTCCCGGGACCGGAGATAGGCGCAGATGGCGTCAATGGTGTCGAAATGCTCGGGGACGAGATCAACGTCGTCCACCGTGATGCCGAGCCGTTGCTGGATGAAAACTACGAGCCTGAGCAGGCTCAGTGAGTCGATGATGCCCGTCTCAAGCAACGACGTCGCGTTCCCAAGCGGCAGCAGGCTCGCGTCCTGGACGAGTTCCCTGCTGACGTAGTCGTTGATGACCTCTTCCAATTGACTGACCCCCTTCACTTGCCGTGCTCCGCAAGGCGGGCACGGTCGACCTTGTCGGTGGAAGTCCTGGGCAGCGCCTCGAGGAACTCCACGACGTCCGGCACCATGTAGCTCGGCAGGCGCCGACGACAGTGGTCAAGCACTTCCTCACGGGTGAGGCCGGCGGCCACGTCGGCGCAGATGACCGCCCGCAGGCGGCTGCCGAGCAGTTCGTCAGGCACCGGCAGCACCACCGCCTCGCGGATGGCCGGGTGCGCGTAGAGCGCGGCCTCCACCTCGCCGAGTTCCACCCGGTAGCCGCGCGTCTTCACCATCCCGTCGCGGCGGCCGAGGAACACGTAGTTGCCCGCGTCGTCCAGCGTCACCAGGTCGCCCGTCCGGTAGGCGGGCTCATCGTAAGCCGCCTGGAAGGGGTTCCTGACGAGCATCCGGCGGGTCTTTTCCTGGTCGCCCCAGTAACCGCGCATCAGCCCTGAGCCCCGCACGTACAGCTCGCCTTCTTCACCAGGCTTAGCGACCCGGCCGCCCTCGCTGGTGACCGCGAACGCGTCCGTGTTGGCGCACGCTTTCCCGATCGGGACAGGGGCGGTGAGCTCGCCGGAGCCAGGCGGGACCTCGTACCAGGTGCACACGTTGGTCTCGGTGGGGCCGTACCAGTTGAGGTAGCGCGGGCCGGGGAGCTCGGTCATCAGCCGGTTCAGGTGCTTCGCCGGGAACACCTCGCCCGCGAAGATAACCGCCCGCAGCCTGGACAGCTCGAATCCGGGCAGGTTGCCGTGGGTCGCGAGCATCGTGAGCACTGAGGGCACCGAGTACCAGACGGAGATCTGCGCACGCTCCAGCCACTGGGCGAGCCGCGCGGGGAAGATCGACGTATTCTCGGGCACGACGGCCATGCAGGCGCCGGCCTTGCAGGCGGCGAAGACATCGAACACGGACAGGTCGAAGTGCAGCGGCGCCGGGCTGCAGACCCGGTCCTCCTCGGTGAGGCCGGCGCAGGCCGCGGCCCACTCAACGAAGGTGAGCGAGGCGCGGTGCGAGATCATCACGCCCTTGGGCGTGCCGGTCGACCCGGACGTGTACAGGATGTACGCGAGGTCGCTGTCGATCGTCAGGCCGTCGCCGAGCGCCCCGGCCGGCTCGGCGAGCACCGCCTCCCAGGGCACGATTGCCGGGCCCTGCGGCGCGGGACCGTCCGCTGGCCGGGGCGCCGCATCGCGGCCCCAGTGCGGGCCGCTCACGATCACCGCGCGCAGCTGGGGGACGCTGTCGGCCAGCGCGGCCGCCTGCCCCGCGGTCGCCTGGTCGGCCAAGACGACGGTGACGCCGCTGTCGGTCATGATGGTGGCCAGCCGGCTGGCAGGCGACTTGGGGTCGAGCGGGACGTAGCAGGCCCCCGCTTTGAGCACGCCGTACTGCGCCACGACGGCGGCGGCCGACTTGGGGGAGAGGATCCCCACCCGGTCGCCCGGTGTCACGCCTTGGGCCAGCAGCGCGCGGCCCACCTGGTTGCTCAGCTGGTCAAGCTCGGCGTAGGTGAGGAAGCGCGCGCCGACCGCGACCGCCGGCCGCCGCGCGGCCCGGGCCGCGCTGTCCGTCAGAAGACGCTGCAGCAGATAGGCCATTCTGCTTGTGCTTCCTCTCCTTGCTCGCTGGGCTCAGAGGCCCAGCAGCCGGGCCAGGATGACCCGCTGGATCTCCGAGGTGCCGGAGTAGATCGTGCCGGCGATCGCGTCCCGCAGGTCGCGCTCGATACCGCTTTCCTTCATGTAGCCGTAGGCACCGTGGAGCTGGATGGCGTCCAGGCTTGAGGCGATCCATGCCTCGCTGGTGAACAGCTTGGCTGCGGCCGCCTCGGCCAGCACCGACTTGCCCTGCTGGCCGAGCCACGCGGCCTGGTAGACCAGCAGCCGGGCCGCCTCAAGCCGCAGGTACATATCGGCCACCTTGTTAGATACGGCTTGGAACTTGCCGATGGATTGGCCGAATTGATTACGATTTCGCGCGTATTCCACGCATTCCTCGAGCTGCCGCTGCATGGTGCCGAGCGCGCTGGCCAGGATGCAGCTGCGCTCCCAGGCCATTGAGGAGTTGAAGATCGCCATCCCCGCGCCCTCGGACCCCACGCGGTTCTCGGCCGGGACGTAGCAGTCGTCCAAGACGACTTCGCCCATCGGCGAGGTCCGCAGGCCCATCTTGTCCAGGCCGCGGGTCACGCTGAATCCGGATGTTCCCTTCTCGACGAGAAAGGCGGAAATGCCAGCCATTTTGGGCTTGCCGGGGTGCGCGGCGAACACCAGCACCACATCGGAGATCGGGGCATTGGTGATGTACAGCTTGGTCCCGTTGAGTACGTAGCCGTCGCCTTGGCGTTCGACGCGGGTCCGCATGCTGAACGCGTCGGAACCGGAATCGGGCTCGGTCATCGCGTGCACGCCGATAAGGTCGCCTGATATCAGCCCGGGCAGGTACGCCTGCTGCTGCGCTGGCGTACCGAACTTCACTAGCGGCAGCTCAAGGCTCCACATCTGCGCGTTCAGCGAAAAGATCAGCCCGTTGTCGTGACAGCCGTAGCCGAGCGCTTCCATGACCAGAACCGTCGTCAGGATGTCGGCGCCGCCGCCACCCAGCTCAGCGGGGACCGGCAGGCCCTGAATTCCGAACTTCGCACACGCGCGCCACGCCTGCGGGCAGAACTCACCCGCCTCTTCGCGTTCGCGCAGGTCCTTGTCGAGCTCCCGGCGGGCAAAGGCGACCGCCGCCGCCTTGAGCTCCTCCTGTTCGGCGCTCAGCGAGAAATCCAACGCCTCTCACCGCCCGTGCCGTGCCTTTGAAAAGCCAATATCAGTGGCAGAATGTCCATTTTGTCCCATCAGTCCGGACAGTAACTGATCATTGACGAACAGTGGCATTAATAGTGGCACGACTGGTTCGGGTAAGGCGGATAAAAGCCGTCATCGTAGGAAACGCAGAGCTTTCTTAGTACTGCCCGAAGCAAGCCGTGCCCGGCACTGGAAAGTCGTGAAACGGAGCCCGCGCCTAAGTGTCCGGCCAGTCGAAGCCGGGGAGGAAGGTCGTCTTGTGCCGCTGCCCGGTTGTGCCGCCGCCTGGCCGCCATGATCCGGTCCGGGTCCGGGACGAAGGGCGGCTGGCCAGGCGCGGTCGCCCGGCCGTGCACTGCCCCTTGACTATCATCTGATATGTGACATATTACTACCACCGCGTCACCTGGGACGTGGCCAAGAACCGGAATGGCCCGGACCGTCGGGAGGGCGCATGTTTCGTCGTTGGAGGGCTGCGAGCGTGGTGCTGGCGGCGACCGCCTTCCTGGCGGCTGCCTGTACAGGCACCGTAAGTCCCAGCGGCTCAGGACCGGCCGTCGGCTCGTCGTCCAGCAGCCAGCCGCAGCGCGGCGGGACGCTGACCATGCTCGGCCAGAGCGACATCTTCAACCTGGACACGGTCAGCGCGTA
>Ga0134126_10009257_pt1 | contig 12407 bp, 12 predicted proteins | sample KB31752_FD_96881 | JGI IMG/M metagenome (GOLD analysis project Ga0134126, IMG submission 96881) | Terrestrial soil microbial communities with excess Nitrogen fertilizer from Kellogg Biological Station, Michigan, USA - KB3-175-2 | ecosystem: Environmental > Terrestrial > Soil > Unclassified ...
AACACCGTCGTCATGCCGAGCGCGTCGGCCACGCGGCAGGCATGCTGGCCGCCGGCACCGCCGAAGCAGCTCAGCGCGTAACCGGTGACGTCGTAGCCGCGCTGCACCGAGATCTGCTTGATCGCGTTCGCCATGTTCTCGACCGCGATCTTCAGATAGCCGTCGGCGACTTCCTCGGGTGTGCGCCGCACGCCGGTCGCCGCGGCGACCTCGTCGGCGAGGGTGGCGAACCGCTCGTGCACGATCGCCGCGTCGAGGGGCAGGCCGCCGTGCGGGCCGAACACGCGCGGGAACAGTGCAGGCTGCAGCTTGCCGACCATCACGTTGCAGTCGGTCACCGTCAGCGGTCCGCCGCGGCGGTACGACGCCGGACCCGGGTTCGCGCCTGCCGATTCGGGTCCGACGCGAAAGCGGCTGCCGTCGAAGCCGCAGATCGACCCACCGCCCGCGGCGACCGAGTGGATCTTCATCATCGGCGCGCGGATCCGCACGCCGGCGACGTGGGTGTCGAACGCGCGCTCGTACTCGCCAGCGTAATGCGTAACGTCGGTCGACGTACCGCCCATGTCGAAGCCGATGATGCGATCGAAGCCGGCGCGTTTCGCGACCTCCACCGCGCCGACGATGCCGCCGGCGGGACCGGACAGAATGGCGTCCTTGCCCTGGAACAGGTGTGCGTCGGTGAGGCCGCCGCTCGACTGCATGAACTGCAGGCGCACGTCGCCGAGCGCCCGCTCGACCGTCTCGACGTAGCGCCGCAGGATCGGCGACAGATACGCGTCGACGACCGTCGTGTCGCCGCGCGACACGAACTTCATCAGCGGGCTCGTCGCGTGGCTCGCCGACACCTGCGTGAAACCGATCCGTCGGGCGAGCGCGGCGAGCGCCTGCTCGTGCTGCGGGTAGCGGTAGCCGTGCATCAGCACGATCGCGCACGAGCGGATGCCGGCGTCGAATGCGTCACGCAGCACGTGCTCGGCGCCGTCGACGTCGAGATCGGACACGATGTCGCCGTGTGCGCCGATCCGCTCGTCGACCTCGACGACGCGCTCGTAGAGCAGCGTCGGCAGCTCGATTGCCCGTACGAAGAGCTTCGGGCGGTTCTGGTAACCGATGCGCAGGGCATCGCGAAAACCGCGCGTCACCACGAGCAGTGTCCGCTCGCCCTTGCGCTCGAGCAGTGCGTTGGTGGCAACCGTCGTGCCCATCCTGACCGCTTCGATGCGCTGCGCCGGCACCGCGGCATCGGGAGCGAGGTCGAGGAGCTCGCGGATGCCGGCGACTGCGGCGTCGTCGTAGCGCTCGGGGTCCTCGGAGAGGAGCTTGTGCGTGACGAGGGCGCCGTCGGGCCGCCTCGCGACGATGTCGGTGAACGTGCCGCCGCGGTCGATCCAGAACTGCCAGCGGGACGGAGGATCGGCGGAGGAACGGGTCATCGGGGGAAGCTGGGAGGCAACGAAGTGGCGGCGCAGTGGCGGCGCAGTGGTGGCGAAGTGGCAGCGCAGTGCCGCAGACCGCCGCGGCGCCGGTCGATTATCGCCGAACGCGCGTCTCGGCGCCGTGCCCCGTAGGTACCGTCGCGGCTGATCTTTGCTACCATGACCGCCTTCCCGCGGCCCAGGACTGCGGCCGCCCCGACAGGAGGATCGCAATGCGATGTCTGACCCTTGCGCTCGCGGCCTTCATGGCCGCGCTGGCGCTCCCCGCGGTTGCGCAGACGAAGTGGGACCTGCCGAGCGCGTATCCCGCGAACAACTTCCACACCGAGAACCTGCAGCAGTTTGCCGACGACGTCGCGAAGGCCACCGGCGGCAAGCTCACGATTCAGCTCCATCCGAACGCGTCGCTGTTCAAGGCGCCGGAGATCAAGCGCGCCGTGCAGGGCGGCCAGGTGCAGGCCGGCGAGATCCTGCTCGTCAATTACGAGAACGAAGATCCCCTCTACGGACTCGACGGCGTCCCCTTCCTCGCGACCTCGTACGCGCAGGCGTTCAAGCTCTACGAGGCGCAGCGGCGCCCGCTCCAGGCGAAACTCGCGAAGCAGGGAATGATGCTGCTCTATACGGTGCCGTGGCCGCCGCAGGGGATCTTCACCAACCGGACGCTGAACAGCGTCGCCGACATGAAGGGCCTCAAGTGGCGCGCCTACAGCCCGGCGACGGCGAAGATCGCCGAGCTCGTCGGCGCGCAGCCGGTGACGGTGCAGGCGGCCGAGGTCTCGCAGGCACTCGCCACCGGCGTCATCGACTCCTACATGTCGTCTGGAGCGACCGGCTACGACTCGAAGACCTACGAGCAGATCAAGAACTTCTACGACACGCAGGCGTGGCTGCCGAAGAACGCGGTGATCGTCAATCGCAAGGCGTTCAATGCGCTGCCGAGGGCTGAGCAGAAGGCGGTGCTGAAGGCTGCAGCGGCTGCCGAGAAGCGCGGCTGGAAGCTCTCCGAGGAGAAGACGAACTGGTACTACGACCAGTTGCGCAAGCACGGGATGAACATTCTGAAGCCTTCGCCCGAGCTCACCGCGGGCCTGCGCAAGGTCGGCAACGAGATGCTCGCTGCGTGGCTGAAGAAGACCAAGGCCGAAGGACGCGCGATCATCGCCGAATACCGCCAGCTTCAGTAGCGAAGCCGCGGCCGGCCGGTCCCGGTCGATCGGACCGCGACGATCGGCCGTCCGGGTACGCGACCGACGCGTGCGCCGAGCACTCGACCGCCTCTACGACGCCGCGGCGTGGCTCGCCGCGCTGTTCCTGATCGGCACGCTCGCGATGGTGCTGATGGGCATCGTCGGGCGGCCGATCGGCTGGTACGTCCCCGGCACCGATGCCTACGCGGGGTACTGCATGGCGGCGAGCGGGTTTCTCGCCCTCGCGCATACGCTGAAGAGAAACGAGCACATCCGCGTGTCGCTCGTTCTCGAGCACTCGCCCTCCGGCATGCGGCGCGGGCTCGAGCTGTGGGCGCTCGCCGTGGCGACGCTCCTTGCCGCGGCGTTCGCCTGGTACAGCACGCGCCTCGCGTTCCAGTCGTGGCAGTTCAACGACGTGTCGACCGGCACTGACGCGACGCCGCTGTGGATTCCGCAGATCGCGATGGCAGCCGGAACGCTGGTCCTCTTCGTCGCGTTCGTCGACGAGCTGGTGCTCGAATGGCGCGGCGCACGAACGCGCAGCACCCCGGCGGAGGCGCTCCACAATGAGTGACGGCGCGCGACCGGCGCACGGCCGGCGGAGATCGCGATCGACGCGCTGATCACGACGCTGCTCATCGTCGCGCTGTTCGTGCTCCTCGGCAGCGGCGTGTGGATCGGGCTCGCGCTGGCGGGGGTGGCGTGGATCGGCATGGAGCTCTTCTCGAGCCGGCCGGCCGGCGACGCGATGGCCGTCACGATCTGGGGCACGATGTCGTCGTGGACGCTGACGGCGCTGCCCCTCTTCGTCTGGATGGGCGAGATCCTGTTCCGAACGCGACTCTCGGAGGACATGTTCCGCGGCCTCGCCCCGTGGCTCGAGCGCGTTCCCGGACGACTGCTCCACACCAACATCATCGGCTGCACGATTTTCGCCGCGGTGTCGGGCTCGTCGGCGGCGACCTGCGCGACGATCGGCAAGATGACGCTCCCCGAGCTCGAGAGCCGCGGCTACCCCGAAGGCATGACGGTCGGCACGCTCGCCGGCGCCGGAACGCTGGGGCTGCTGATCCCGCCATCGATCATCATGATCGTCTACGGCGTCACGGCGAACGTGTCGATCGCGAAGCTCTTCATCGCCGGCATCATCCCCGGGATCATGCTCGCAGTGCTGTTCTCGGGCTATATCGTCGTGTGGTCGCTCGCGCATCCCGAGCGCATTCCGGCGGCCGCCGAGCGCACCAGCCTCGTGCAGAAGCTCGCGGCTTCGCGGCACCTGATCCCCGTCGTGTTGCTGATCCTCGCCGTGCTGGGGTCGATCTATACCGGTGTCGCGACAGCGACCGAAGCCGCGGCCTTCGGCGTCGTCGGCGCGCTCGTCATCGCCGCGTTCCAGCGCTCGCTCGGCTGGGCGGCGTTTCGCGACAGCCTGCTCGGCGCGACGCGGCTCTACTGCATGATCGCGCTGATCCTCGCCGGGGCGTCGTTTCTTACGCTCTCGATGGGCTACATCGGCCTGCCGACCGACCTCGCCGCGTGGATCGGCACGCTTGGCCTCTCGACGTTCGGTCTGATCGTCGCCCTGGCCGTCTTCTACATCGTCCTCGGCTGCTTCCTCGACGGCATTTCGATGGTCGTGCTGACGATGGGCGTCGTGCTGCCGACGGTCGAGAAGGCCGGCATCGACCTGCTCTGGTTCGGCATCTTCATCGTGCTCGTCGTCGAGATGGCGCAGATCACTCCACCGGTGGGATTCAACCTCTTCGTCCTGCAGGGAATGACCGGGCGGCAGATCACCTGGATCGCGAAGCACGCGCTGCCGATGTTCTTCCTGATGTGCGCCGCGGTACTCGCGATCTGGTTCTTCCCGCAACTCGTGACGGCCTTGCCGCAGCGGATGAAACTCTAGCCGTGGGCGCGGACGCGACGGTGTTGATCGACGCGTTCTGCGACCAGGTCTGGCTGCAGGACGGGCTCGCGCAGGCGTCGCTCGCGAGCTACCGCCGCGACCTCGTCGCGTGGGCCGCGTGGCTCGACGCCCGCGCGGGCGCGCCGCTCGCGGCGACGCGCGCCGACGTCGAGCAGTGGCTGGCCGACCAGTTCCACCTCCACGCGAAGGCGGCGTCGATCGCACGCCGGCTGTCGTCACTGCGCCGGTTCTACCGCTTCCAGGCCGAGCGCGGCGCGATTGACCACGATCCGACGCTGCGCGTCCGTGCGCCGAAGCGGCCGCGGCGGCTGCCGAAATCGATCTCGGAGGCCCAGGTCGAGGCGCTCCTCGCAGCGCCCGACGTAGCGACCGGGCTCGGCCTTCGCGATCGCGCGATGCTGGAGACGCTCTACGCGACGGGTTTGCGCGTCTCCGAGCTCACCGGCCTGCGCCTCGCGCAGGTCTCGCTCGATGCCGGCGTCGTACGCGTGACCGGCAAGGGCAGCAAGGAACGGCTGGTCCCGGTCGGCGACGAGGCGGTCGAGTGGGTCGCGCGCTATCTGCGCGAAGTGCGTACCGAACTCGCCGGCGGCGCCACGCGCGACGAGATCTTCCTCACGCGCCGCCACGGTCCGCTGACGCGGCAGGCGTTCTGGGCGCTCGTCAAACGCTATGCGCGTCGCGCCGGCATCGACGCCGATTCCCTGTCACCGCACGTGCTGCGCCACGCGTTCGCGACCCACCTCGTCAATCACGGTGCGGACCTGCGCGTCGTGCAGCTCCTGCTGGGCCATGCCGACATCACGACGACGACGATCTACACGCACGTCGCGCGCGAGCGGCTGAAACAGCTCCATCGGCAGCATCATCCGCGCGGCTGAGATGGTGACCCCATCCTAGCGCCGGTAGCGGCGCAGCTCGGCCTCGAGCTCCTCGATCCGCTGCACGTAGCGCAGCAGTATCGCGAGGCTGTGCACGTCGTCGAGCGCGTAGTCGTCGCGCAGACGCCGCGCGGTGCGCGCGACCGCGAGCGATCGCCGGCTGAACACCCACGTCGCTCCTTCGAGCTGCGACGGGTGCAGCGCGCCGCATTCGACGAGCACGCGCAGCTCGACTTCGGAGAGTCCCGATCGCGCGGAGAGCTCCGTCACCGAAACCACCGCAGTCTCCTCGATCTCGATCGCATCGTACGCATCGGGAGCCATCAGTTACCCTCCAGGTGGGCGCGCGGATCGAACGCCGAGTGCTCGGCGAGCTCTCGATAGAGCGCGCGCTGCTTCTCGTCGACGACCGTCGGCACGGCGATTTGTGCATGCGCGTAGAGGTGCCCGGACTTGCCGTCGGCACGCGCCATCCCGCGCCCGCCGAGCCGCAGCGTCTGCCCGGCCCGCGTGCCGGGGGGAACCTTCAGCGCGACGCGCCCGCCAGGCGTCGGTATCTCGACGCTCGCACCGAGTACCGCCTCCCACGGAGCGAGCGGCAGATCGACGTGGAGATCGAGTCCGTCGGTCCGGTAGAGCGGATGCGCCGCGACGACGATGTCGAGGAAGAGATCTCCCGGCGGCCCGCCGTTGATTCCTGGCGCGCCCTTGCCCGGCACGCGCAGCGTCTGCCCATCGACGACGCCTTTCGGGATGCGCGTCTTGACCTTGTGCGTGGCGCGGCGCAGGCCGCCTTCGCCGTCGTGCTCGATCACGCCGAGGTCGAACTCGACCTCGGCGCCGTGGTAGGCCTGTTCGAACGAGAGCGCGACCCGCGCCTCGTAGTCCTGGCCCGGCAACGGGCCGTCCGGCGCGTGCCTGCGCCCGCGGCGACCGCCGGCGACACTCGCAAAGAGGTCGGCGAGGTCGATGTCGTCGAACGCGGGCTGACCCGAGCCGTACGCGCGCTCCCAGTCGGGAGGCGGACGGAAGTCTTCGCCGCTCGCGTGGCGGCCGAGCTCGTCGTAGGCTGCGCGCTTTTCGGCGTCCTTCAGCGTCTCGTAGGCTTCCGATACCTCCTTGAACTTCTCCTCGGCGTCCTTTTCCTTGGAGACGTCGGGGTGATACTTGCGCGCGAGCTTGCGGTACGCCGACTTGATCTCGTCGGCGCCCGCCGTGCGCCCGACACCGAGGATCGCGTAGTAGTCCTTGTATTTCATTGCAGGCTCGCGGGACCCCTATCGTGCCGCCGCGGCCGAGCGCTCGATCGACACGCCGAGCTCGCGCACGCCGGGAAGTGCACCGAGCTTGGCGATGCGAAGCGATACCGACGCCACGCGGAAGGATGCGAGGATCGATTGCGCGAGCGCTTCGGCGAAGCGCTCGAGCAACAGGTGCGGGTGATCCGCTGCGAACGTCCTGACGTGCGCGACGACTTCGGCGTAGTCGACCGCGTCGGCGAGCTCGCCGGTCTCGAACACGCGCGCCGATGCGAGCCCGAGATCGGCGTCGATGCGCAGCGTCTGCGCGAGCTCGCGCTCCCACGCGTAGACGCCGACGCGCGTTTCAACGCGCAGGTCATGGATGAAGATTGTGTCCATCGCCCGATGCTAAGATCGTCCCGCCGCCAAATCTTACCGGACGCCAGGATCGCGTGGCTGCGACGTTGCTCATGATCGCCGGGGCCTATCTCCTGGGCTCGGTGTCGTTCGCGGTGGTGGTGAGCCGCCTGTTTGCGCTGCCGGATCCTCACACCTACGGTTCTGGCAATCCCGGCGCAACCAACGTGCTGCGCACCGGCCGCAGGCTCCCCGCGGCGCTGACGCTCGCCGGCGACGCGCTCAAGGGCTTCGCCGCAGTGGCGATCACGGCCTGGCTCGCACCGCACGTCGGCGCCTTATCGTGGACGTCGGCCGGGGCCGGTGCTGCGGTCTTCGTCGGCCACCTGTTCCCGGTGTTCCATCGTTTTGCCGGCGGCAAGGGCGTGTCGACCGCGGCCGGCGTCGTGTTCGCGTGGTACTGGCCGCTCGGCCTCGCCCTCGGCATCGTGTGGCTGCTGATCGCGTTCGGCTTTCGCATCAGCTCGCTTGCCGCGCTCACGACGGCACTGCTGCTTCCGCTCGGCATGTTCTACGTTGCCGGTCCGGCAGCTGCGCAGTCGTGGGTCAGCATCGCGATCGCGCTTCTCCTGTTCTGGCGTCACCGGAAGAACATCCGGCAGCTCCTCGCCGGAAGCGAGCGGCAGATCGGACGCTAGCTGGCGTGCCTCGCCTTCGGCTCGACCAGCGCGGCGAGCTCCCAGCGCGGCTCGACCGAGAAGCGCCGGTCGGTCGACGCATCGCCGGCGCGCAGAGCCCCGGCGAGCGCGATCATCGCCCCGTTGTCGGTGCAGTAGCGCGGATCGGGGAAGTACACATGGGTGCCGCGACGCGCGCAGTCGTCGGAGAGGCGTTCGCGCAGCCGGCGATTCGCGCCAACGCCGCCCGCGACAACGAGCGTCGTGCGGCCGGTCGCGTCGAGCGCCGCCATCGCCTTCGCCGCGAGCACGTCGACGACGGCGTCCTCGAACGCGCGCGCGATGTCGGCGCGCGTCGACTCGTCCAGTGCGCCCGGCTGGAACGAGCCCGCAGCGTCGCGGGCAGCGAGCGCCACCGCCGTCTTCAGTCCGGAGAAGCTGAAGTCGAGATCACCCGAATCGATCATCGGTCGCGGCAGCTTCACCGTGCCCGGGCGCCCACTGGGGGCGAGTGCTGCGAGCGCCGGTCCTCCCGGATAGCCGAGGCCGAGAAGCTTCGCCGTCTTGTCGAACGCTTCGCCGGCAGCGTCGTCCTGCGTCTCGCCAAGGAGCCGGTAGCGTCCGACGCCGGCGACTTCGAAAAGCTGCGTATGCCCACCCGACACGAGCAGCGCGACGAACGGAAAGCATGGCGCCGGGTCCCCGAGCAGCGGCGACAGCAGATGACCTTCGAGGTGGTGTATGCCGATCGCGGGCTTGCGCAGCGCCAGCGCGAGGCCGCTCGCGAAGCTTGCGCCGACGAGGAGCGCACCCGCGAGCCCGGGACCGCGCGTGTACGCGACGAGATCGATGTCGGTCGCCGTGCAGCCGGCCTGGGCGAGCACCTCGGCGACGAGGGGAACGACGCGCCGGACGTGGTCGCGCGAGGCGAGCTCGGGCACGACGCCGCCGTACGGGGCGTGCATCGCCACCTGCGAATGCAGCGCGTCGGCGATGAGGCCATGCTCGCTGTCGTAGAGCGCGACGCCGGTTTCGTCGCAGGAGGTCTCGATGCCCAGGACGCGCATGTCCCGTCCGATTATATCGGTTTGCCTCCTTCCAGCCGCTCCGCTATACTTGCAGGCTGTTCGCGGTCCCATTGGCCGCATGTCCGGAAAGGTTTCGCATTCCATGACCAGCGTACGCGTACGCGAAAACGAGCCGTTCGAGGCCGCGCTGCGGCGATTCAAGCGCACGATCGAGAAGACGGGCCTCCTGACCGAGCTGCGGGCGCGCGAGTTCTACGAGAAGCCGACCTCCGAACGCAAGCGCAAGAAGGCGGCCGCGATCAAGCGCCACTACAAGCGCCTGCGCAGCCAGCAGCTTCCGCCCAAGCTCTACTGACTGACGACTGACGCGCACGAGCGCCGCTCGCGCGCGCGATTCCAGGGGGCGGAGCAATTCGCCCCCTTTTCATTGGCCTTTCGTACCGATGACGCTCAAGGAACGGATCACTTCAGACACTCGTGACGCGATGCGCGCACGGGCGACGGCGAGACTGTCCACGCTGCGGCTCCTTCAGGCCGCGATCAAGCAGCGCGAAATCGACGAACGGCGCGAGCTCGCCGATGCCGACGTCGTCGCGGTGATCGAGCGCATGCTGAAACAGCGCCGCGATTCGATCGAACAGTTCACGGCCGGCAAGCGCCTCGATCTCGCCGACGCTGAGCGCGCCGAGGTGGGAATCCTCGAAACCTATCTGCCGCAGCAGATGTCGGCGACCGAAGTCGATGCCGCGATTGAAGCTGCCCTCGGTGCAACCGGAGGCGCCAGCGGCCCTGCGGCAATGGGCAAGGTGATGGCCGCGCTGAAGCCGGCACTCGCCGGGCGCGCCGACATGGCCGCCGTCGCCGCGCGCGTCAAGGCCCGCCTCGCCGGCTGACCGCGCCCGGCGGGCCGGCGAAATTCGCGCGGGGTCCGGCCTATAATGGGACGTTTCCCTGCCGTGTGGGAGCGCCAGCGGCCGGCTCGAGCAGCCGGCCGCGCGGTGCCCCGGGACGGCGCCCCGGCGCAGCGCGCGAAGCGATGATCCCGAACGACTTCGTCCAGACGCTGCTCGCCCGCGTCGACATCGTCGATGTCATCGATCGCATGGTGCCGTTGCGCAAGGCGGGCGCCAACTACCAGGCGTGCTGCCCGTTCCACAGCGAGAAGACGCCGTCGTTCACGGTGAGCCCGACCAAGCAGTTCTACCACTGCTTCGGCTGCGGCGCGCACGGGACGGCGATCGGCTTCCTGATGGAGTACGCGGGCAAGTCGTTTCCGGAGAGCGTCGAGACGCTCGCGCGCGATGCGGGGCTCGTCGTGCCGCGCATCGAGCGGCCGGGCGAGCGTGAGCGTCGCGATCAGGCGACCGACCTCGCTCCGCTGCTGCTCGCCGCCGCAAAGTACTACCGCGCGCAACTGAAGGAGGCACCGGCCGCGATCGAATACCTGAAGCGGCGCGGGCTCACGGGAGCGATCGCGGCGCGATTCGGCATCGGCTACGCGCCCGACGGATGGCAGGCGCTGGCCGCGATCGTCGAACGCTACGACAGCCCGGCGCTCGACGCCGCGGGGCTCGTGACCGGCGGCGACGAGGGTCGGCGCCACGACCGCTTCCGCGATCGCATCATGTTCCCGATCCACGATGCGCGCGGCCGCGTGATCGCCTTCGGCGGCCGCGTCCTCGGCGACGGCGAGCCGAAATACCTCAACTCGCCCGAGACGGCGCTGTTCTCGAAGGGTCACGAGCTCTACGGCCTCTTCCTCGCGCGTGATGCGATCCGTTCATCCGGCCGCGCCGTGGTGGTCGAAGGCTACATGGACGTCGTCGGACTTGCCCAGCACGGCATCGAGAACGTGGTCGCCACGCTCGGCACGGCAACCACGCCGGCCCACGCGCAGAAGCTCTTCCGCCTCACCGACGCCGTCGTTTTCTGCTTCGACGGAGACGCGGCCGGGCGCAAGGCCGCCTGGCGCGCACTCGAGAACACGCTGCCGGCGCTCGCCGACGGCAAGGAGGCGCGCTTCGCATTTCTCCCCGAAGGCGAGGACCCCGACGATTTCGTTCGCGCGCGCGGCAAGGCGGCGTTCGATGCGATGCTCGACGAAGCCCTTCCGCTCTCCGAATACCTGGTCGCGACACTGGCATCGCGCCATCCTCCGGCGACCGCCGAGGGCCGGGCGGCGCTCGTCGCAGCAGCGCGGCCGCTGGTCACCGAGGTCGGCGCGCCGATCCTCGCCGCATTGCTGCGACGCCGGCTCGGCGAACTCGCCGGCCTTCCGGCGGACCAACTGGGTGAGCTCCTTGCGCGCGACGACGAGCGCGGGATGCCGCGCGGGCGATCGGATGCACGCCCAGTTGCACGCCCGGCGGTTCCGGCGACACCCCGCCGCGCGCCCTCCCTCGCTCGCGCGATGATCGAGGGCCTGCTGATCGCGCCGGACGTGGCGCGCCGGCACGATCTGGCGCCGGTGCCGGATCCGGGGCCCGAGGCCGCGGCGCTTGGAGCGTTGATCGACCATTGTCGAGCGAGCGAAGGCGACCTTACGACGGCTGGGGTGATCCAACATTTTGCCGAAACCACCCATGCGAACGTGTTCGCGGCGGTGCTCGCAGCTGCGCTCGACCAGCAGATTTCCGGGCCGCAGGCCGAGACACAGGTACTGGCCGCGGCAGAGCGCTTGCGCGAGCGCGAGCATCAGCACGGGTTGAAGACGCTCCTCGCGCGACCGCTCGATCGACTGTCCGCCGAGGAGCGCCGATCGCTTGCGGCGGGGCTCGCCGCGCGGACGAAGGGCAGGTCCGGGGACTGACGTGAAGGCGCGCCGCGCGACGTCGATGGCTCGCCGGATCGATTGGCCGGGGCGCCACCCCGCGTTATAATTTGAGGTTTTTCGCGGCGCCCCAACGTTTGACTCGACGGGCGTGCCGCCGGCACCTTCGCCCGCCCCGACCAAGGATGACCATGCCGAAGAAGCACGCCAAACCCGCCCGCCGATCCGTCCACCCCGCCCGCACCCGGTCGGGCGCCCGCAAGGCTGCCAAGCCGGCAGCGCGCAAGCCTGCGCACAAGACCCCGGCTGCGCGGAGCCCGGCAGGCAAGGGCGCCGCCGCGAGGCGCAGCGGCGCCACGGGCCGGACGGGTCCCGCAGGATCCGCGGCGGCGAGCCGGCGCGGGTCGCAGCGGGTCGCCGGTGGGGGGCGGGCGCAGTCGGGGAGAGCCCCAACGTCACCGAAGGCCGCTTCAGCGAAATCTCCCGCAATCAGGCTCGGCGCTTCGAAGCTCGCCGGGAATGGTCGTGCCGGGTTGCGTACCGCGGCCCGCCCGGCGGCCGGGTCCCGCGGCAGTGCCGCGGCGAAGCAACGAGTGGTGAAGCCCGCGATGCCGAAGTCTGGCTCCGCGCGTGGCGCCGCGCACGCGGTCGCGACGCCGAAATCCGCGCAGGGGTCGAAGGCGGCAACCGTGGCACTCGCGGCCGCGAAGGGCGCCACCGGCAAGGCTGGCGCCGTTCTCAAGGCGCCGCCCGCTGCCAAGGCACCGACCGCAGGCAAGGCACCGGCAGGCAAGCTTGCCCAGGCAGTCTCCACCGCGCAGGCGGCTGGCGCCGCGAAAGCAGCGCCGAACCACAAGCCGTCGGCGGGTGAGATCGCCGCGCGGATCGCCG
>Ga0134126_10009258_pt1 | contig 12407 bp, 9 predicted proteins | sample KB31752_FD_96881 | JGI IMG/M metagenome (GOLD analysis project Ga0134126, IMG submission 96881) | Terrestrial soil microbial communities with excess Nitrogen fertilizer from Kellogg Biological Station, Michigan, USA - KB3-175-2 | ecosystem: Environmental > Terrestrial > Soil > Unclassified ...
CCTGGGCCTCGCGTTGGAAGCGGCTGAGCGCCTGGGGATCGCGCGCCACCTCATCGGGCAGAAACTTAAGCGCCACCAGGCGATGCAGGCGGGTGTCCTCGGCCTTGTACACCACACCCATGCCGCCGCCGCCCAGCTTTTCCAAGATGCGGTAGTGGGAGATGGTCTGGCCAATCATAATGTCGCGCTATGGTAGGCGGGGAGGCGGGGCAAGTCAACGGAAAGCAGACAGGAAGCGGAGGCTGGAGAGAATGTTACGAAAGCCCGCAGGCGCCCCGAAAGCGTGTGTTGCCCTTAACCGCTCAGGTCGCTAAGGGCGCCGCAGGCTCGCATTCATGGCTCTCAAAGAGAGCTCGCATTTCGCGCTCCGCGTCATCCTCCACTCGCTGGCAGGAGTTGAATTGGCGGCTGCAAACATCGCAGACAGCCAGCGCTATGGGCGTGAGTTTGAGGATGCGGAGAGTGCGGCCGGGCATGGCACATCATGCCATAACGCCCGCGTTACTGCTGGATATCAGCAGCTATCAATAATGTCGTTTGCATTTGAGAACTGCTGTATCACCGGTCACTTGCTCCGCCAGAAACGAGCACTCTGCTATCTCTGCCGTAAGCGAAATAACAGGCCTTCCCACAAAACTCGCGCCCACGGTTTATCATCAGTGTTTGCCAGCAGAAGCAGATTGAGCGGGCTCTGAATCTCAGCACAAAGGAAGGCGTCTCCTACACGGACGTGCGCATTTAAGGAAGATCATGCGTTTTTCCCGGCGCAACTTTCTCAAGACCGCTGGCACGCTCGCGGGTGGCGCGCTGCTTCCCTCGGCCATCTTCCAGGCAGCCCCGGCCGCCCAAGAACCGCGCGCTGCCTCTGGCGGCGAAGGCGCTGCCGATTACACCATCAGGATCGCTGCCACACCCCTCGAGATTGCACGGGACAGAATCATTTCCAGCACCACGTACAACGGGCAATTTCCGGGGCCTCTGCTGCGGTTCAAAGAAGGAAGGCGCGTGACCGTTGATTTAGTCAACAACACCGACACTCCCGAGCAATTGCACTGGCACGGCCAGATCGTCCCCGTGGACGTGGACGGGGCCGCCGAGGAAGGTACACCCTATATTCCCGCGCATGGGAGGCGCCGAATTTCGTTTGTCCCGCGGCCAGCGGGATATCGCTTCTACCACACTCACAACCGTGCAGGCGCCGATCTTTCCGCCGGCCAGTACAGCGGCCAGGTGGGACAAGTGTACATCGAACCGGCACGCGAGCCCGGCAATTACGACCGGGAGGTCTTTTTGGTGCTCAAGGAATTCGACCCCACATTCAGCCGCGGCGGCGATATGCCACAGGATGTTCTTGCACCGGCAACCCGGGTGAAGGCGCTCGAGGAGAGGGGTGAGTCAGCCATGAAAGCGTCGCTGGCCAAAGGAATGCCGCGCGGGTACGAGGTCGGCTACAGTTCCTTCACCATCAACGGTCACGTGCTGGGGCACGGAGAGCCGGTCCGCGTAAAACAGGGCGAAAGAGTCCTGTTTCACGTGCTGAACGGGAGCGCAACAGAAATTCGCAGTTTGGCCTTGCCGGGCCATCATTTTCTGGTAACCGCTCTCGACGGCAATCCGGTCCCCAATCCCGCCCCGGTGCCGGTGCTTTGGGTGGGAACGGCGGAGCGGGTTTCCGCGATTGTGGAGATGAATCATCCCGGGGTATGGATCATGGGGGACACCGACGACGACGATCGCCGGCACGGAATGGGCATTGTGCTTGAGTACGCGGGGCATTCGGCAAAGCCACAGTGGCTAGCTCCGCCAAAATTCCGGTGGAACTACACGCGATTCGCCAAGCCGGGCGCGAGCGCACCCGCGCCGGATGAGACCATCGAAATGACGTTCGCCAAAGACAACGCCGCCGCCGCCGGCTTCAATCGCTGGACGATCAACGGCGTCGCTTATCCGATGACCGGCGCAATGGCGCCAGCTGCGTTCCATCTGCGGCAAGGGCGACGCTACCGCATTCACATGCGTAACCAGAGCGACGATCTGCACCCGGTTCACCTGCACCGTCACAGTTTCGAGTTGACCAGCGTGGCGGGAATACCAACCGCGGGCATCATGAAAGATGTGGCCATGCTGGGTGGCTACCAGGAGCTCGCGGTGGATTTTGTGGCCAATAATCCAGGGATGACTCTGTTCCATTGCCACCAGCAATTGCATATGGATTTCGGGTTCATGACCTTGTTCGACTACGTGTGAGGAACCGAGCCCGCGTGCGGGTTCATGAAGGGCGCAAAATTCCACATCCCTGCCCCACAAAACTCCTCCAACGATTTATTATCAATGGTTGCCATGAGCATGAAGCAGATAGCCGAGTGGGCTCTGAATCTGACCAACCAGCACGGCGTGTCCTATGCCGACGTGCGCATTGTGGACGAGCGCAACCGGGCGCTGGCCACCAAGAATGGCCGGGTGGGCCATGCCTCCGATTCCACCTCTCTGGGCATCGGCATTCGCGTGCTGGCCGACGGCGCCTGGGGTTTCGCCTCTACTGAGGACCTGACACGCATCGCGGTAGAGATGACCGCCGCGAAAGCCGTGGAGATTGCCCGGTCATCCGCTCGCGTCAAGCAGCAGGATGTGCGCCTGGCCGCGGAAAAACCCTTTACCGACGAGTGGACCACCCCCTGCAGAATTGATCCATTCAGCACTTCGGTGGAACAGAATCTCGATCTGCTGCTGCGCGTGGATAAAGAACTGTGCGCGGTGCAGGGGATCACGCTGGCGGAAACCAACATGAATTTCCGCCGCTACGAGCAGTGGTTCTTCTCCTCCGAGGGCTCCAACATTCATGAGACCAAGATCACCACAGGCGCCGGTTACACCGCTTACGCCTTCGCGGGCAACGAAATCCACAAACGCTCCTATCCCAACTCCTTCGGCGGGCAGTACCAGAACAAGGGTTACGAACTGGTAGGGGAACTGAAACTGGTGGAGAACGCGCGCCGCATCGCGGAAGAGTGCGTGGCGCTGCACCAGGCCGACCAGTGCCCCGAAGGCAACTTCACCATCGTGCTCGATTCTTCCCAGCTTGGGCTGCAGGTTCACGAATCCATCGGCCATCCCATCGAACTCGACCGCGTGCTGGGGATGGAAGCCAACTTCGCCGGCATGTCGTTCCTGACCATCGAAAAGCTGCGCGCGCTGCGCTATGGCAGCAACCTGGTGAATGTGGTGGCCGACGCCACGCGCAATCACGGGCCGGGCCTGGGCACCTTCGCCTACGACGATGAAGGCGTGCCGGCGCAGTGCACGCCCATCATTACCGACGGCTTGTTCACTGGATACCTGTCGTCGCGCGAGACCGCGCACGCTATTGGCTCCAACCGCTCCGGCGGCACCATGCGGGCGGAAGGCTGGAACCGCATTCCTCTTATCCGCATGACCAACATCAGCATCCTGCCGGGAGAGAAGCCGCTGACGTTCGAGCAACTCATCGCCGATACCGATAAAGGCATTTACATGCAGACCAACCGCTCCTGGTCCATTGACGACAAGCGCTACAACTTCCAGTTCGGCACCGAGATTGGCTGGGAGATCAAGGGCGGAAAGCTGGGACGCATGCTGAAGAATCCGTCGTATTCCGGAATCACAACAGAATTCTGGAATTCCATGGACGCCATCTGCTCCCGCGACCAGTGGACGCTATGGGGCACGCCCAACTGCGGCAAGGGCCAACCCATGCAGACCATGGGCACGGGGCACGGCGCCGCGCCGGCGCGGTTCCGGAATATCAAGGTGGGAAGCGCGTACAAGGGAACGTAGGTTTCGTCACTGACGCAATCAGCACTCGACGTGGTGTACAAAAAGACGTGGCGTCACTGACTAATTAGCACTTAGCGATTAGCATTTAGCCCCTGGACGGGAGGGGCGCCATGAAGGACTTCAAAGAGTTGAAGGTTTGGCAAAAAGCTCATCTTCTGACATTAGCTTTATATCGTTTGACCAGAATATTTCCTCGTGAGGAACTGTACGGCCTTACGAGCCAAATACGCAGGTGTAGCGCTTCAATTGCAGCCAATATTGCCGAAGGATGTGGCAGAAGAGGGAATGCAGAGTTCCACAGATTCTTGCAGATCGCGGCTGGGTTGGCCAGTGAGTTGGATTATCATCTGCTGCTCGCCCACGACCTGCACTACCTCCACGAATCCGCCTATCGTGACTCGGCTGTATTATTGCTGGAGGTTCGAAGAATGCTTACCTCGCTGTCTCGCAAGGTTGACCTCCAACGTTCACTGGCTAAATGCTAATTGCTAATTGCTAATTGCTGGGTCAGTGCCAAGTGCCTAATGCTGACTAAAGACAAATCCGCCGAAATATTCGAACGCCTGAAAAAATTCTCCACCGCCGATGAAGTGGAAGCTCTCATCGCCGGCGGGCAGAGCGCGCTCACCCGCTTCGCCAACAACACCATCCACCAGAACGTGGCGGAAGAGAATTACGTGGTCTCTGTGCGCACCGTATTCGGTGGACGCACCGCCCGGGCCACCACCAACAAGTTTGATGACGAGAGCCTGAAGCAGGCGGTGCTGGCTTCCGAGGCGCTGGCCAAGGTGCAGGAACCCGATCCCGACCTGCTGCCCCTGCCCGGACCGGAAGCCTGCGAGGGCGCCGCACAGGTGGGACGGGCCTTCTACGAAACTTCATCGCTCACCCCCGGGCAGCGCGCGCAGGCAGTGGAAAAGATCGTCAACGTGGCCAAGAAACAGAAGCTGACCGCGGCCGGCATTTTTTCCAATTCGGAGTCGGTGGAGGCGGTGCTCAACTCGCGCGGCCTGGCGGCCTACCATACGCAGACATCGTCGGAAATTTCGGTGACCATGCTGGGCGGTGATTCTTCCGGCTGGCAGAAATTCAATTCACCCGACGTGCGCAACCTGAATCCAGTGGCGCTGGCGGAAACCGCGGCCCGCAAGGCGGTGCAGTCGGCAAAACCGCGCGAACTGGCCGCGGGCAAGTACACCGTGATCCTGGAGCCCGCCGCCGTGCTCGACCTGGTCGGATTCATGTTCTGGGATTTCGCCGGCATGGCCATCCTGGACCAGCGCTCGTTTCTCAACAACCGGGTGGGCACCCAGGTATTTGGCGCCAATATTACGGTGTGGGACGACGTATCCCACCCGTTGCAGTCGGGCGCGCCCTTCGACGGCGAAGGGGTTTGCCGCCAGCGCGTGCAACTGGTGGAGAAGGGCGTGGTCAAGCGCCTGGTGTATGCGCGCTCGACCGCCAAGAAGATGCGGGAATCGGAATACGCCGCCAAGGTTGGTCCCGTCGAGCCCACCGGGCACGGCTTTCCCCTGCCCAATGAGATTGGGGAAGCGCCCATCAACATTGTTTTTGAAGGACCGGGGCAGGCACAGTCCAAGGGCGTGGACCAGATGATCGCGGGCACCGAACGCGGCGTGCTGGTCACCCGCTTGTGGTACATCCGCGAAGTTGATCCCTACGAGAAGATCCTGACCGGCATGACCCGCGACGGCACGTTTTATATCGAGGACGGGCAACTCAAGAACGGCATCCGCAATTTCCGTTTCAACGAAAGCCTCCTGCACATGCTTTCCAATGTGGAGGAGATGGGCACGCCGGTACGCGCCAGCGGCGAAGAGTCGTTTGACATGGTGGTGCCGGCAATGAAGGTGCGCGAGTTCAACTTCACGGAAGTAACGAAATTCTGAAGAGCAGCAATTAGCTATTAGCACTTGGCATTTAGCCGGTCGAGATGCTGCCGAGCGCGAGCGGCTGCGCTTTCTCGATTCGGACTTTCCGCCTAGCTTAAGCGCCATACCACTTACCTTCACGGGCCAAATACCAAGTGCTAAATGCTAATGGCTGCTTTTCAGGCAAATCCCTCCTCACTCCCCGCATCGTTGTAAATAGCGCGCCATGCGCGCGTTCCCCGCGGGGAGGAACGATGAAAGCGTTTTTTGTGGGATTGGCCCTGGGCTTCGGCATTGGCTTTCTGCTGCTGCCCAAAAGCGGAAACGAACATGACGAGTTGATCCGCGAACGTACCCGGGAGCTGCAACGCAGCCTGCCGCAACACAAGGAGCGCGAACTGCAGCGCTCCGCCATCCAGGAGCGGGACCGCTTCAGCCGCCCGCAAAGACCGGAATACATGAGCCACGCGGCCGCCGTACGCACGGGCATTCACCCCGTTGCTCTCCTTAATATGGCCACGGAGAAAGAGCTGCGCGCCGCCGGAATTGACCCGGAGCTGGTATCCAAGATCATAGCTGGCCGGCCCTATACCTCCTCCCAGGATGCCAGGGAGCGCGGCCTGCTCTCAGCGGATGTGTTCTCCGCCATAGAAAAAGCTGCTCAGGAACGGGAACCCCTCCCCCTGCAGCCGCTGGCCTAAGCGCAGGCAGGCAGGGAACCAGAACAGTACTAGCCGGTGCCTTGCCCCGCACGCGAAACTGTCTAAGAGTGACGATTGAAAATGGCCGCGGACTTCGCGTTACCGGCCAGCAATCATCAATCGCTAATTGGCCGCGAGCTTTCCTGGGCGCCAAACCGCCTCAATTTAAGAGCACCAGGATCAGAATGCCATGACCCATGCCCAGATAGTGAACCTGGCGGTTGACTGGCTGCGGAGGTACCGTTGCGGCGTGGTGCTCTCGGAACAGGCCTGCGCCAGCGGCGAAATGCCGGACGCGATCGGCTGGAAAGGCAAATGCCGCTCGGTGGTGGTGGAATGCAAAGTCAGCCGGGCGGATTTTCTCGCCGACCGGGGCAAGCCCTTTCGCCAGAATTCGGAAATCGCACTGGGCTGCGAGCGTTTCTACATGGCGCCAGCCGGCCTGATCGCGCCGCCGGAACTGCCCGCGGGCTGGGGCCTGCTGCAGTGCGCCGGGCGCAAGGTGGAAATGCGGGTCAAGCCGCCGCGACGCAGCCTGCGCACCGCCGCAGGCATGGAACATGAAATGAACCTGCTGCTGGCCAGCCTGCGCCGGGTGGAAATCCGCATCGAACCGCAAACCATCACCGAGTTCCTCAAATGGAAGAACCGGCTGCTGGAGTACAACGGCGGGGTTTATCCGCAGGAACTGAGACCCGTCTCCGAGGAGCGCAATCCGCATCTGGGGTAGCGGGCTAGCTTCGGGAATCGCTGCGGGATGGAGGCGAACCATCGGCCCGCGGCTTGCGGGAGCGCGAGGCGGGGCCGCCGATGGTGCGGTACTGCTGATAAAGCTGGTGCAGGTCCTCGCTGAGCAGCCGCACAAGCTGCATGCACAGGGCGCAGTTCTGGCGCAGGTAGCTGAGGAAGGCTTCCCGCGGCAGAAAGGCGATTTGGCAGGGTTCCAGGGTTTCCACGCTGGCCTCATAGGGGTTTCCCGACATGGTTTCCCCCAGCCCCAGCACCGAGCCCGGACCGGCCACGTTCAAAGCCAGGGCGGCGCGCTCGCCGAGCAGGAGGCGGACGCGACCTTTCTGGATGAGAAAAATCCCGCGCACCGCGCGACCGCGGCGGTACACGGCTACCCCCTTCCGGTACTGCCGGACCAGGGCGGAGGCCTCAAAGGCGCGCAACAGCTCGGGCTGAATAGTTCCCAGGTCGCGATGCAGCAAGCGTTCACCCAACAAAATCTGGGTATGAAAAATATCGCAGGAAGAACAAAGTCACTGTGACGGCCATCACCATTAAAGGTGATGGCAAGGGGGCGGGCCGGAGGCGAAGGCCGGGGAGGCGCGGCGGAAAGCTTCCGGGCAAATATACGCTTCGGTATAGACCTTAACTTTAACCCGTTATCCGTTTACACTAGTCGTAGCACGAATTAATCGCCACACGAAGCAACCCGCATTGGAAGCCATTCAAGAAACCATATGCCCCGATTGTAAGCGGCCCCTGCCCCGGGCGGGAGAGGTCTGCCGCTATTGCGGGGAAGACGCGCCGGGAAGCTTTCAAGTGCGGCCGCTGTTCCTGGCCCTGGTAGTAATCGCAGCCGTGGCTTTTTGCACCATGACTGTATTCGCCAACCGGTTCTACCAGTCCACGCAGCTGCGGCTGGGACAAATGTGGTTTGGTCGAGGAGAGGCGGCTCTGGCGGCGGGACAGCCGAAGGCGGCAATTCAGGACTTCCGCAACGCGCTTTACTACTCGCACGACGATCGCCGGTACCGCTTGCGCCTGGCGGAGGCGCTGCTGGCCGCCAACCACATTCCGGAGGCGCAATCTTACCTGCTGACCCTGTGGCAGGACGAACCCAGCAACAGCACCATCAATCTGCAACTGGCACGGCTTTCGGGCAAGCAGGGAGAAACCCAGGCAGCGCTGCGGTATTACCATGGCGCTATCTACGGGCTATGGCCGGAGGGCGCGGCCGCCGTCCGCCGGCGACAGACCCGCCTGGAGCTGACTCACTATCTGCTCGGGCTGCACGATGCGACCCAGGCGGATGGAGAATTGATCGCCTTGATTCCGGAACTTCCCCGCAGCGCGCCGGCGCACACCGAGGTCGGCGAGTTATTTCTCCAGGCGGACGATCAGTACCGCGCCTTACAGGAATTTGAGGAAGCGCTGCGCCTGAATCCAAAGGACCCGGCCGCCTTGCAGGGCGCCGGAGAGGCCGCCTTCCAGTTATCGCGATATAGCGATGCCACCAAATACCTGGAGCGTGCCCTGCGCAACGGCCAACATGACCCGGGAGCGGAAGAACTGCTGGCCACCAGCCGGCTGGTTCTGGAGTGGAACCCTTACGCCGCAGGCATTAGTTCCAAACAGAGAGCGGCGCGCATCGTGCAGGCATTTCGTCAGGCCAGGCAGCGGCTGCAGCAATGTGCCACGGTGAAGGACATCACCTTAGCCCCGGCCTCAGCTTCGGCGGCGCCGCCGGGGGGCACCACCGCCTCCAATCCCGCCGCTACACCTGCTCCCCGGAACTCCCGTTCCGGGCTGGTGGCCAAGATCTTCGGCAAAATAGATGCAGGAAGAAGCGCTGCGCCTGCGGCTCATCCGGCGCCCATACAACTCGATGCGGGTAAGATGCAGCAACTGCAGCAGCAGGTCACGCAAATGAGCCGCGGGGTGCGCACCTACAAATTGGAACGCGATCCCCACCTTGCCGACCTGGCGATGGGGCTGGTGAGCCAGATCGAAAGCGTCACCGCGCAGCAGTGCGGCACCCCTAAGGGCGCTGACCTGGCTCTTCTGCTCCTGGCGCACCAGCCGGAGGAACAGTGAGCGAAAGCGCGAGCTCGCCCCCAGCTGCGGGCAGCGGAACCAGGCCGCACACACGGCACCTCTGGCCTTCTCGCCATCAGATTATCCGGGAAGAGCCCTTCTTTCTGTTGCTGGCCATTTTCATCGGCATTCTCTCCGGGCTGGCGGTAGTGTGTTTCCGCATCGCCTATCTTTCCACCCGCACCTGGCTGTTGAGCACATCACTGTCGCCCGCGCCTTCGCACTTGCTGCTCGTGCCCTCGCTGACCGGCATAGTGATCGCTCTGCTGGTCATTTATGTTTTCCCTTACGTGCGCGGCAGCGGAGTAAACCAAACCAAGGCGGCGCTCTACATCTACAACGGGCACATTCCCTTTCGCACCGTCATCGGAAAATTCATTTGCTCGGCGCTGGCCATCGGCAGCGGGCAATCGTTGGGACCGGAAGACCCGTCGCTGCAAATCGGCGCGGGTATTGCCTCGCTGCTGGGGGAGAAGCTGCGGCTCTCGCGCGAGCGCATGCGCCTGATTGCTCCGGTGGGCGCAGCTGCCGGCCTGGCTGCCGCCTTCAACGCGCCCATTTCCGCCGTTCTGTTTGTGATCGAAGAGGTCATCGGGCGCTGGAGCGCGGGCGTGCTGGGCGCGGTGGTGCTGGCGGCCGTGTCCAGCGTAGTGGTGGAACGCTGGTTCCTGGGCTCGGAGCCGCTGTTCCGCGTTCCTCCCATCGGGCCTGTCAATCCCAGCGAATTGCTGGCTTATGCCGTGCTGGGGATAGTGGGCGGCATCGCGTCCGTCGTTTTCCTGAAGCTGATCCTATTCTTTCGTTTGCGGCTGAAGAACACTCCGCGATGGACCCAGCACCTGCAACCGGGCGTGGCCGGGCTGCTGATCGGCCTTATCGGTTATCTCGGCTTTCCCCAAGTGATGGGCGCGGGCTACGCCTATATGGACCAGGCCATGCACAGCCAGTACACCTGGCAGATGCTGGGTATTTTGGCGGGATTGAAAATTCTGGCCACCACCATTTCCTTTGTCAGCGGGACCCCCGGCGGCATGTTCGCGCCTACTCTGTTCGTGGGGGCTATGCTGGGCGGCTCGGTGGGCGCCCTGGAACATCATTTGCTGCCTAATTTGAGCGGACCCATCGGCGCCTATTGTCTGGTGGGAATGGGAACTCTGTTTGCCGGCTTTATACGCGCGCCTATGACTTCGGTGTTCATGGTTCTGGAGGTAAGCGGCGACTACACGATCATCGTGCCGGTGATCATTTCCAACACTATCGCCTACGTGATTTCGCGCGCGGCCCAGCCCACGCCCATTTTCGACGAGCTCTCCCGGCAGTCGGGGCTGGACCTTCCCTCCATGGAAGAACAGCGGGAGCAGCCGCTGCTGCGTGTGGAGGACGCCATGCGGGCGCCGCAGACCCCAATGCTCACCGGGGAGGAGCCCGTCAAGGTGGCGCTGCGCGAGCTGGAGCAATCCACCGAGCCGCTGTTGCTGTTCCGCTTACCCGACGGAATGTGGCGAGGGGTGACGCGCAAAAAACTGGCGGAACTGGCGGACCAGGGAGACGCCGAGTTGCCCTTGAAAACGGTGGGGGCGGAGAACAGCGTGGCGCCGCTGCTCCATCCTGACCATCCTCTGGACACGGCCCTGCGCCATATTTACGACTGGCCGCTGCTGCCGGTGGTGCATCGCGCCGACCTCACCCAGTTGCAAGGAGTCGTGGCGCTGCCCGACATCCTGAATGCGTACCGGCGGCGCGCGGCGCGCGGGCATCGCCCATAACGTCAGCGGCTGGGGCGCCGATCAGACGGTATAATCGTTTGCAGTTATGGCCTTGGCTCCGGGGACAAAACTCGGGCCATATGAAGTTATCTCGCCCCTGGGCGCGGGCGGAATGGGAGAGGTGTACCGTGGCCGCGATCTAAAGCTGAATCGCGACATTGCCATCAAAATCCTCCCGGACCTCCTGGCCAAAGATCAGGAGTGCTTGGCCCGTTTCCGTCGGGAGGCGCAGCTACTCGCCGCACTGAATCATCCTCACATCGCTCATATCCATGGATTTGAAGACTCCAGCGGGGCCTATGCGCTCATCATGGAGTTGGTCGAGGGTCCCACGCTCGCGGAAAAGATGATGGAAATAACCGGCAGGGCGCCGGGCACGCCGGGAATGCCGCTTGATGAGGCACTGGCAATTGCAAAGCAACTCGCCGATGCGCTGGAAGCGGCGCACGAGCGTGGCATTGTGCACCGGGATTTCAAACCTGGAAATATTAAGATTACTGCGGACGGTACGGTGAAGGTCCTGGACTTCGGCCTGGCCAAGGCGGTGGCGGACGGAACTGGAGCCAAGGACCTTGCGCAGTCTCCCACCCTCACCTTAGAGACCAGCCCGGGCGTGGTTGTGGGCACCGTCTCCTATATGAGTCCGGAACAGGCGCGCGGATTGCCGGTTGATAAACGTGCGGACATATGGGCGTTCGGCAGCGTGCTTTATGAAATGCTTGCCGGCCGAAAGCCGTTCGCGGGCGATACCAAGTCGGACATAATGGCCAATGTCCTGCTGCGCCCTCCAGACTGGGGAGCTTTGCCTGCCGGTGTGCCGCCTCCAGTAATACGGCTGTTGCGGCGATGCCTGGAAAAGGACGCGAGACGGCGGCTTCACGATATGGGAGACGCGCTACTCGATCTGGAGGAGGCGGGCACATCGGCGATAGCAGAGTCGAAAAAAGGGGCGGCGCCTCGCCGTTTTTCATTTCTGGAATGGCTGGTCGCCAGCCTGCTGATTCTGCTTGCGGTTGCCGCGGGCTGGCTCCTGCGGCCCCACAGTCTGCCGGAGAATCCGCTGGCCAACGCTCATTTCACCCGGCTTACCGATTGGGAGGGACTGGAGCGCGATGCCGCTATCTCGCCCGATGGGAAGTTTGTGGCTTTTGTGTCGGACCGCGACGGCCCGTTCGACATCTGGCTCGCGGAAATGGGCGCGGGCGTGTTCGTTAACCTGACGCATGGCAGGGAGGCGAACCTGGATTTCGAGCTGCCGGTTGTGGGCTTCGCCAATGGCGGCTCGCAACTCTGGATTCATGACGCCAATCCGACAACTCCGCTGCGCCTGGCGCCATTGATGGGTGGGGAGCCGCGCACGTTTCTGGCCAAGGGCCCCGGCCAAAGGCCGCCGGTTAACGCGGCATGGTCGC
>Ga0134126_10009260_pt1 | contig 12406 bp, 13 predicted proteins | sample KB31752_FD_96881 | JGI IMG/M metagenome (GOLD analysis project Ga0134126, IMG submission 96881) | Terrestrial soil microbial communities with excess Nitrogen fertilizer from Kellogg Biological Station, Michigan, USA - KB3-175-2 | ecosystem: Environmental > Terrestrial > Soil > Unclassified ...
CGCGATATCGTATTGCTCAACAGCGCCGCCGCCCTGATCGTGGCCGACAAGGCAGAAGACCTCAGGGCCGGGGTGGCTATCGCGGTCGAGCGCATCGATTCCGGGGCAGCCCGCGCCACGCTCGAAAAGCTTGTCGCGAGCAGCAACGCCTGAACCCGGCTAGATCAACCGCTTCAGAACACGAAGCTCGGCGTAGCGCTCGGGGGCAGCAGCGGCGGCAGGTTGGCGTTGAACTCAGCCCGGCTCGCCACGTCGCCGCCGGAGTTGACGTAAAGGTGCGCCACGGCGGTGGCGCCCTGCTGCTTGAGCGTAACGAGACGGCCATTGTTGGCGAGTTGGGCCAGCAGGGCGGGCGGCACCTGCTCGACGGCCCCCTCCAGCACGATGACATCGTAGGGGCCGTGCCCACGATCGCCAGCCTCGAGCGGTCCTTCGACCACCAGCGCCCCGATCGACAGCTCGGCGAGATTCGCCCGGGCCATGGCTGCAAGGCCCGGCTCGCTTTCGACCGCGACGACGCTGCGCGCCAGCTCGGCCAGCACGGCGGCCGAATACCCCGAGCCGCATCCGACATCGAGGACCCGGTCGGTCGCCAGCACCCCGGCGAGTTGCACCAGCCGCGCAAACGTCGCGGGGTCGGCCATGTAGCGAGGCGTGCCGGTCGAGGGCAGCGCCTGCGTCTCATCGATATAGGCCAGCTCGCGCCGCGCCTCAGGCACGAACATTTCGCGCGGCAACTGCGCCATTACCTGCAGCAGGCGACGGTCGGTGACACCTTCGGTACGGAGCTGGTTCTCGACCATTTTCTTGCGGGCGGCGGCAAAGTCGATCATCGGCGGTCGTTTCCAGCACACATTTTTGACGCCAGAGCATTAGCCGCGCCGGGGCGCGGGTTCAAGGGCTGCGGCACCGCCCCTCAAGGCAATGTCTTGCGGGCGCACGGTGCGGCATGACAAACTCGCGGCGGAGATTTTGCCTTGCCTGACGACCGACAGATCGAGACGCGCTGCTGCATCGTCGGGGGTGGCCCAGCGGGCATGATGCTGGGTTACCTGCTGGCCCGCGCCGGCATCGATGTGGTGGTTCTGGAAAAGCACCAGGATTTCCTGCGCGACTTCCGTGGCGACACTGTGCATCCGTCGACGCTCGACGTGCTCGGCGAACTAGGCCTGCTCGACCGCTTCCTGACCCGCCCGCATCAGGAATTGCGCCAGGTGAAGGTGGAGATCGGCCAGGAAATCTTCCAGGTCGCGGATTTCGGGCGCTTGCATACCAGATGCCGCTTCCTCGCCTTCATGCCGCAATGGGACTTTCTCGACTTCATCGCCGAAACGGCAAAGCCACTGCCCAACTTCCGCCTGTTGCTGTCGACCGCCGGACAACGCCTGCTCCGCGACGGCAATGGCATTGTGGGCGTCAGCGCCCTTGGGCCGGACGGCCCGCTCGAGATCAAGGCCGGGCTGGTGGTGGCGGCCGATGGCCGCAGCTCGCTGCTGCGCGAGCAGGCGGGGCTTGCAGTCGAACGGCTGAGCGCTCCGATCGATGTGCTGTGGTTTCGCGTTGGCCGCACCAGGGATGTGGTCGAGCAAACGCTCGGGCGCGTCGATCCGGGCCGGTTCATGATCACCATCGACCGGGGCGACTATTTTCAATGCGCCTACGTCATTCCCAAGGGAGGGGCGGACGCGCTCAAGGCCGGGCCGATCGAGCCGTTTCGGCAGAACGTCGTCGCTGCCGCGCCCTATCTTGCGCCGCACATCGGCGACGTGGGCAGTTGGGACGACGTGAAGCTGCTCAGCGTTGCGGTCGATCGGCTCGCCCGGTGGTCGCGGCCGGGCCTGCTGTGCATCGGGGACGCGGCGCACGCCATGTCCCCTATCGGCGGCGTCGGCATTAACATGGCCGTGCAGGACGCTGTGGCGGCTGCCAACCTGCTGACGCCCGGCCTCAAGGCGGGCGGCCCCATGTCCGAGCTGGCGCTCGACGCTGTTCGCCGCCGTCGCCTGTTCCCCACCCGGCTAACACAGGCATTTCAGATTTTCGTACAGAACCGCGTGCTGCTGCCGACCCTCGCAGGAAGACCACTGAAAGTGCCGCAAATCGTCCGCCTGCTCGACCGCTGGCCGGCCTTGCAGGCGCTCCCGGCCCGGTTTATCGGCCTCGGTGCCCGGCCGGAGCACGTCTCGGCCACGCTGCAAGGAACGACCGACCGCAATTGACGTTCTAGCCGCTGCAACCTGCCAACTTTCCGGAGACCTGTGATGCATTTCTCTACCAAGCTGCTCAAGGCCGGCATTGCGGCAGCGCTGACCGTTGCCATCGTCGTAGCCTCCGCCCTGCCGGCCGAGGCCCAGCTCGTTCGCCGCGGCAATGACGGCACCCTCCATATCGATCCGCTGCTGTGCCAGACCGACTACCAGGTGCGCCAGGCGGTGGCGGCGGCCGGCTTCCACAACATCGCGCTCAATGCGCCCGTCAACTCGCACATCCGGGTCAGGGCGACCAAGGGCCACACCGTCTATCTGATCGACTACGAGTATTGCCTCGGCGGCGGCATCGTCGGAATCACACCGCTGCGGGCGGCCCGCTAGCGACCACCGGGCCTGGTCTCTGGTTAGAGATCGATCAGCCGCGTCGGGTCGGCCGGCGGCGGGGTGACGCGGGCAATGAGTTTCAGGTCGGTCGGCGCGATCCCGGCCTCGATCAGGCGGCGACGCAGGATGTCCCCGATCGAGCGTTGCATGGCGCCATAATGATGGTGAGCGGTCCAGAACCGGCAGGTCAGCGTGACGCCGGAATCGGTCAATTGATCGAGGAAGATCACCGGGGCCGGCTGGCGCAGGATCGCCGGATCGTCCTGCATCACCGCCTTGAGGGCGTCTGCCGTCCGCTCCCTGCCCTCTCCGGCGACCGTGATGCTCACCGCCAGCATACGACGATCGACGCGCGTGTGGTTGCGCAGCGCATAATTCCAGATGGTCGAATTGGGGGCAAACAGCCGCGCCCCGTCATAGGTCCTGAGGATGCAGACGAAGAGTCCCGTCTCCTCGACCACGCCCGCCTGCCCGTTGACCTCGATGTAGTCGCCGAGTTTGAACGGCCGCAGCCAGAGCAGCATGATGCCGGCTGCGATATTGCTCAGCGTGCCCTGCAGGGCGAGGCCGATCGCAATGCCGGCAGCGCCAAGGATCGCAAGCAGCGAGGTGGTCTGGATGCCGAGTTGGTTGAGCACCAGCAGCAGTACCAGGATGAAGATGCCGTAGCGCACCACCGCCAGCAGCACCGGGCGCAAGGTCGGGTCGATGCGGCGCGACCGATCGGTGACCTCGACGATGCCGCGGCGCAGCCAATGGGAGAACAACAGGCCACAAACGATGATGACGGCGGCGGCCAGCAGGCGCGGCGCAAACGCGGTGGCCCAAGTCCAGGCCATCACCGCCATGCCGGTGACCTCTGTGGGGGCCGTGGTGATATCCATCTCTACCTCTTTGGGGCGTGCCGCTGCCCGCCCCCTTTAACCCGTGATGGCGGCACCGCAAAGGCCGGAAACCCGTGAACCGTCGATGTTAACCGGCTGCGCAGGCACCCCAGTGTTGGCGCTTGCTTAACCTGTCGGTCTTATCTAAAAACCGGCGTCGTGGGGCCACGTGGCGGAGTGGTTACGCAGCGGATTGCAAATCCGTGTATTCCGGTTCGATTCCGGACGTGGCCTCCAGTACTTTTTCCCTCTGCTTAAGAATGCCCCGCCGCGAGCCGCGACAACCCGGCGCAGGTGGGGCGCGGCGCCGCCATGGTAGCTATTTGCGGAGCCAGACCATGGAGAAGCCGATGAAACTCTTCCTGATGCCTGCGATGGTTGCCGTCCTGCTTGTCGGCGCAGTACCGGCTGACGCGGCCGGCTGCATCAAGGGCGCCGTCGTCGGCGGCGTCGCGGCCCACGTGACCCACCACAGCACTCTGCTAGGCGCACTCGGCGGCTGCATCGTCGGCAAGATCGTGGCCCATCAGACCAGCCTCGTCAGCTATGCCGACGCGACCGGGAAGCTGCTCGGCTCGGATGCCGAGCTCAATCGGGTTGCCGCGGCGCATCGCATCAATGTCGTCAAGATGTCGACGCTCAAGGGCTATGTTCGCAACGACGCCCGCACGCAGGCGGCGATCAACAACAGTCCCCGGGTAAGGGCCCTCGATTCCGAGATTTCCGCTGACGCCAGCCTCACGGCGGCGCTCAAATCGGCTGGCTTCACGGCCAACGATGTGATCGCCATTTCCCCTGGTACCGCGCTCAGCGGTGCGATGCTGATCGTCAACGCCTAGGCCGGCATGGGCCGCCTCGGGGAACGATGTATTCCCCGGGAGCGGGTGATTTCCCCAAAGTCCGCGCGCTTCGTTGCGGCGTTATGGCTCTCGTGCGCAAGGGATTATGCACCTTGCCAGCGGCCGGAAGTCGTGGCTAACTGCGCTGGGAAAAGCTTTTCACACGATGCCGCGCCTCGCCCTGCAGGTTCTTGCTGGAGTTTAGGAAAAGCTTTTCCGAAGCGCGTGACCGGGGCCAAAAGGCCCCGACGCGTGAGCACCGAAACGGGAGGAGAAAGACATGAGATTGCCTGTCCTGACGAGTAGATTGGCCTTGGCCGCCGCCGCTAGTGCCGCCATGCTGCTGCCCGCTGGCGCCTTTGCCACTGACATCAACATGTGGGTCCGCGCCTCCGGCGCCAACGCCGCCCAGCACCTGATCGACCTGTGGAATTCGAGCCACGACGACAAAATCGTGCCGACGGTCATTCCGGACACGCAGATGGTCACCAAGCTGGCGGCGGGCAACCAGGCCGGCGACGTGCCCGACATGGTCTCGTTCGATCTGATCTACATGCCCGACTTCATGAAGGCCGGCATTCTCAAGGACATCACCGCCGACATGAAGGCGGACCCGAACTACGCCTCGGTGGCCCAGGCCTACAAGGACATCGCCACCTATGACGGCAAGATCTACGGCGCCGGCTTCACGCCGGACGTGTCCATCCTGGTATGGAACAAGGGCCTGTTCAAAAAGGCCGGCCTCGATCCGGACAAGGCCCCGCAAACGCTGGCCGAAATCCACGCCGACGCCACCAAGATCCATGCGCTCGGGCCCGATATCTACGGCTACTACTTCGCCGGCTCGTGCCAGGGCTGCAACATCTTCGTCACCTCGCCGATGATGGTGGCCTCTGGTGCAAAACTCTTGCCGACCAAACCTGGCGACAAGGCGCTGCAAGGCGACAGCGTCAAGGAAGTGCTGACCGAAATGCACGCCATGTGGACGGAAGGCCTGGTCCCGCAAAGCGCGCAGGCAGATACGGGCGCCAATTTCGTCGCCAATTTCGAGAACGGCAATGTGGGAATTCAGGGTGCCGGCGGCTTCCTGATCTCCGACCTCAAGGCCAACAAGCCTAACCTCGATTTTGGCGTGGGCTTCATCCCCGGCATCAAGGCCGGTGACGCCTCGGCATTTGTCGGCGGCGACGTGATCGCCATTCCGGCGAAGTCCAAGAATGCCGACCTGGCGCTGAAATTCATCCACTGGGAGCTGACCGACGAAGCTCAGCTCGACGGGCTCGCCAAGAACAGCATCATCCCGTCGCGCCCGAGCCTGGCGGACAATGACTATTTCAAGTCGGAACCGCGCGTGGTGACCACGGCGAAGGCGCTCGGCATCGGCTTCACTCCCTATGCCCTGCATTTCAACGACATGGTGAATGCGGATTCGAGCCCGTGGCTGCAGATGTTGCAGACGGCGATCTTCGACGGCGACATCGACGGCGCTATCAAGACCGCCCAGGATGCGATGGAGCAGATCGCGGCGCAGTAGCCGCCCCATCATGAGCCGGATCGCGGGCATTGCCGGCGATCCGGCACCGGCTTGCCTTCGGGCGGTCGTTGACCCAACATTCCGCTAATGCGCCGCCCACCGCCGGCGTCTCGCTGGTCCGCAAGGTGAAAGCATGCACTCGTCGGCCTCGGCCAAGCTGGTCGGTTTCCTCTTTGTCCTGCCGGCCCTGGCGTTCGTGCTGTTCTTCGTGATCTGGCCGTTCGTGCAACTGGTCGGCACCTCGTTCACCAACCAGTCCCTGCTGGGGGGCGGCGGGTTCGTCGGCCTCGCCAACTACCAGCGGGCGTTCGGTGACGCGCAGTTCCGCAAGGCGCTGTGGTTTACCCTCAAATACACCGTCATCATCACGCCGATCCTGATCGTGCTCGGCTTCGGGCTGGCATTGCTCACGGCGCCCAACACGCCGCTGCGCCAGTTCACCCGCGCCGTGATCTTCCTGCCCGTGGTGATCGGGCTCGGGGCCTCCAGCCTGCTCTGGTACTGGCTGTTCGACGAGCAGGTGGGCCTGGTCAACAAGCTGCTGGTCGACCTGCACGTTATTGCCCACCCGCTGGTGTGGTTCACCAGCGCCGACATGGCGCTTTGGGCTGTGATCATTTCGGTGACCTGGAAGGTCGTCGGCTTCGGCATGATCCTGTTCGTCGCCGGCATCCAGGCGGTCGGCAAGGAGATCAACGAGGCCGCCATGATCGACGGCGCGAGCTATCTGCAGCGCGTCTGGCGCATCACCCTGCCGCTCAATCTGCCGATCATCCTGCTGGTGACGCTGGTGAGCGCGATCGGCTCGATGCTGGCCTTTGACCAGCTCTACATCATGACCGGCGGCGGCCCGCGCGGGCAGACCTTCACCTCGGTCTACTGGATCTACCAGAACTCGTTCATCAAGTTTCAGCTCGGCTACGGGGCTGCCCTATCGGTGATCCTCACCGTCATCATCTTCCTCGCGGCCGCCCTGCAGATCTACCTGACCAGCCGGAGCGCCGCAAAATGACGACGATGTCAGCCGATGCACCGCCGCGCGCGACCGAGGGCCGGCCCGTCGGCAGTCGCGGGGGCGTGCATTACCTCGTCGGCGCCGTCTGCGTGTTCATCATCGCGCTGATGCTGTCGCCGCTGGTGATGTCGTTCTTCGCCTCGATCAAGACCGCGGATGAGGCACAATCGGTGCCGCCGAGTTATTTTCCGCACACGCTGAGCGACGAGAACTACGTCAAGGTCGCCGACTATGGGCTGGGCCTCTGGACTTATCTCTCCAACAGCCTGGGCGTCGCAGCGCTGGCAATCGTCATGTGCCTGATCCTGTCGGTGACGGCGGGCTACGGGTTGGCGCGGTTCAAGATTCCGGGCAAGGAGATCATCTTCCTGATTCTCCTTGCGCCGCTGATGATTCCCTACCAGGCGCTGCTCATCCCCCTCTATCTCACCTTCGCCAAGCTCGGGCTGGCCAATTCGCTGCTCGGCCTCGCCATCGTCCACACCGTGCTGCAAGTGCCGTTCAGCGTCTATCTCATGCGCAACAGCTTCGAAGGAGTGCCACGTGAACTCGAGGAGGCGGCGGTGATCGACGGCTCGACGCCGCTGCAGTCGTTCCGCCTGGTCTTCCTGCCGCTCGTCGTGCCGGGGCTGGTGACAGTGGCGCTGTTCGCCTTCATCACCTCGTGGAACGAGTTCCTTGCGGCGCTGATCTTCATGAACCGCGAGACGGCCTTCACCATCCCGATCATGCTGGTCGCGGTGCGCACCGGCCACCTCGGGGCGGTCGACTGGGGGGCGCTGCAGGCCGGCGTGATGGTCTCGATCATCCCCTGCATAATCATCTACGTGCTGCTGCAGCGCTACTACGTGTCGGGCCTGCTCAGTGGCGCCGTGAAGTAGCGTCATGGCCGGCAACGCGCCAACCGACCGTCCGCTGAAGCCCGAACTGACCGGCCGCCGCCCTGCGCCGACGATTCGGGATGTGGCACGGGTCGCCGAGGTATCGATCGGCACGGTCTCCAAGGCCCTCAACGAGCACGGCCGGCTGCGCACCGAAACCCGGCAGAAGATCCTGCGCGTCGCGCGCGAGCTCGGCTATCGGCCGAACGACATGGCCCAAAGCCTGCACCGAGCCAAATCCATGACCGTCGGCATTCTCTCGACCGACAGCTTCGGGCGCTTCACCTATCCGATCTTCCAGGCGCTGGAGGAACGGCTGGCCGACCAGGGCATCGCCGTCTTCATGTGCAATGCTACCGACGATCCGGTGCGGGAGCGCCAGCACGTCGAGCAATTGCTCGGCAAACGGGTCGACGGCATCGTGGTCACCGCCCGCCGCTCCGACCGCCGCCCCCCGGTAGATGTGGGGATTTCCGGGCTGCCGGTGATCTACGTGTTTTCGCAGACCGACGATCCGGATGCGTTCTGCCTGCTGCCCGACGATGAAGGCGGCGCGCGGCTGGCCACGGAACATCTGATCAGGCTCGGACGGCGGCGCATCGCCCATATTTCCGGGCCCGAACGATTCGGCGCGGTGCGGCTGCGCCGGCTCGGCTACCGCAAAGCGCTCGAGGCCGCCGGGCTCGTGGCCGCCGACGACTATTTCATCTCGACGCGCTGGTCCGAGCGGGCCGGGTACGAGGCGGCGCTGCACCTGCTGGAGCTCCCCCTGCCCCGTCCGGATGCGATCTTTTGTGGCAATGATCAACTGGCGCGCGGCGTCCTCGATGCACTGCGCGAACGCGGCGTCGCCGTGCCCGCCGACATCGCCATCGTGGGCTTCGACAACTGGGACGTGATGGTGGAAGCGACCCGGCCGCGCCTCACCAGCGTCGACATGAACCTCCGGGCGTTGGGCCACGAAGCGGGCGACAAGCTGCTCGCCATGATCGCCGGACAGCACCTCGTCGGTACCCATCACCTGCCCGCAACGCTGGTCGTCCGCGAGAGCTGCGGGGCCTGATTCAGCAGGCCGCCGAGACCACGGCGCGCGGCCGCCAACGGGCCGCAGTTAGCGCTTGGCAAAGCCGGACAAACCGGCTACACGGACCCCACCTTTTCGAAGGCCATCTAGGTCTTCCGCGATAGCTCAGTTGGTAGAGCAAGCGGCTGTTAACCGCTGGGTCGCAGGTTCGAGTCCTGCTCGCGGAGCCAAATCTCACTTTTCGTCGATTTGGCGCTCCCGCCCGCCTCGACGCGCGCGGCAGCGGTCGCGGTTTCCGCTAGCATATCAAAGGGTTGGTGGAAGGTTGCAACCACCTTGCCATCCTCCCAGGTGCAGTTCGATAGCAGAAAATTCAGCAGGCGGCGTTTTTCGCGCGGTTCCTGCTCTGCGAACAGCCTTTGGGCGTTGCGTGCGAGGTCGAAAAGCGAGATTCCTTCGCCGAGGTAGGATTTGTCGGCATTTCGGTGCCGATCGATCTCGCGCTGGCAGCGCGCCTGCTCCTCGCGCCACTGGTTCGACATTTTTTCGAAGAAGACCGTGTCCACCAGCCCGTCGAGCTTGTCGACATACATGGCGTGAATGCGATCGTTCAACCGTTTAGCTTCGGCCTCAAGCCGCCTAATCGCTTCCTCGTGCTCGTGGCGTTCATCCGCGTGGCTGGCGTGCAGCGCATCACGCACCCATTCCAGCACCTCGTCATCGAAGCGAAGCCGCCTAAGCAGTTCGGTGAACTGTGCTTCGAGCGCTTCCTCGCGGACGTATTTGCGGCGGCACGACGCCGGATTGCCCTGGCACTTATCAGCGTAGCCGGTGCAATGATAATAACGTTCACTTGTCCTTCGCCTCCTGCGCGTTGCGGGCCAGCCGGGCGATGTCTTCGGTCGTCAATCCCTTCGTGGTCCGCAGCAGCGCCGCCAGTTCCACCGGCTGGCGCTTGATGATGTCTGACAGGTCACTGGCCACGCGGTCCGCCCGCGCCAGCAACTCGTCCTCATTGCAGCCGATAATCTTCGCAATCGCTCTCACCTTATCTTCGGCCGGTGCTTTGAACTCGTCCCGTTCCACCTTCGACAGATAGGTCGGGCTCACCCCGATCATTTTCGCCATTTCGCGCAAGCCAATCTCCTTCGCCTCACGCGCGCGGCGGACGAACTCGCCGAATCTGCGATTTCTCTGTAAAGTGGTTCATAAACACGGGACGGGAGACATCAGCATGTCAGGGGAGAAGTTCGGCGCCGCGCCGTCAACTGACACCTAAACACTATCCGTGAATGGCTGCGCAGACATCAAGCCGAACCTCGCGAAGGTCCTCAAAACGCGCTGAAATCGCGTTCACACGCAACGTGAGTGTACCCCAACTAGCGTTAGCTTGATGCGAGCCGACTGGTTACCGCATAGCCGGCCGCGGCAGAAATTGCCGTTAGCAAGACACCCCAACAAACGTCGATCAGGCTCAGTGTCAGGGGCCAATGGCGCAACGTCGAAAGGTTGGTGAAGTCGTAGGTGCCGTAGGCGACAAGGCCGAGCAGCGCGCCCATGCCCAGAGCCTGAACCCATGATCGCGTCTCGACCGCCGGGAGGACGGCAAAGACAACAACGCCGATGACGTAGAGCAGGTAAAATACTCCCGCGACGGCAAGATTTGGCTTGTCCGCGAGCAAGCCCCCCAGCGCCGGCTTGTAGATCCGCGGTACGGCCAAGGTTAGCCAAATGCTGTCGAGCACCAGCATGGCGGCGGCGGAACCAATATAGGCAGCAGCAAAAGGGGGCATTTCGACGTCTCCAGGACCTGCCACAGCAACGGCGACCCAGGCGCGCGAGTTTCGCGCAGATGCGTATATCTTTCAGCCGCTGAAACAATTCCCGTGCGGCGCCCGTTGCTGCGCTACCAGTCACCGGGAATCAATCGATTTTGCGCCACCTTCTCGCCTCCCAGGCCCACATTTCAGGCCGCCGCATTGCGGTGATCGGCAGCGGCGTCGCCGGACTATCCGCCGCCTGGTTGCTAAGCCGACGGCACCACGTCACCATTTTTGAGAAGAACGGCTGGCTTGGTGGCCACGCCAATACGGTCGATGTGGCGTGCCCAGAAGGCGACATACCGGTCGATACCGGGTTCATCGTCTACAATCCGGAGAACTACCCGAACTTCGTTGCCTTGCTGAACCATCTCGGGGTGGAAAGCATTGGCACCGACATGTCGTTCGGCGCCTCGGTCGGTGACGGGCGTGTCGAGTATTCGAGCCGACCACGCGGCCTGTTCGGACAGCGCCGCAATCTCGTCAGCCCGCGGTTCTGGGGAATGCTCGCCGATATCCTCAAATTTTACAAGCACACCAAGACACTCGATGAGGCAATGACCAAGGGTTCGCTTGGCGAGTTCCTCGATAGCGCACGGTATTCGCAGACGCTGGTCAACGAGCACATCCTGCCAATGTGCGCCGCGATCTGGTCGACGACGCCGCAGCAGATGCGGGATTATCCGATGCGCTCGTTCCTCAGGTTCTTTTCGAGCCATGGCCTCCTGCAGGTGATGAACCGGCCGCAGTGGCGCACGGTTGCAGGCGGCAGCCGGGCCTATGTCAGCGCGCTCGTTGCAGCCATGGACGACAAGATCACGGTCAATCTGGCAGCGCGCCGCGTCGTTCGCCAAGGAGGCCTCATCATCGTCGAGGACACCCAAGGACATGGCCAGGTCTTCACCGATGTCGTCATCGCCGCGCATGCCGACCAGGCGCTGGCGCTGCTGGCCGAACCATCAGCGGCCGAGCGCGCGATTCTCAGCGCCTTCCGCTACACGCCAAACGTGGCGGTTCTGCACGACGACCGCACGCTGATGCCGAAGCGGAAGTCGGTGTGGTCCAGTTGGAACTACATGGGCACCGATGACGCCGACGCTGACCAGCCACTCTGCGTCACCTATTGGATGAATTACCTTCAGAGCCTCAAGACGAAGCGTGAGCTGTTCGTGACGCTCAATCCGTTGCGCGAGCCGACGCCGGAGAGCGTGATCCGTACGTTCAACTATGAGCATCCACTGTTCGACGGCGCGGCGCTTAGCGCACAAGACGAGTTATGGAGCCTCCAGGGTCACCACAATACCTGGTTCTGCGGGAGCTATTTTGGCTACGGGTTTCACGAGGACGCACTGCAGTCCGGCCTCGCAATCGCCAGTGCTTTCGGCGAGACGACGCCCTGGGTCGCGCAGCCCGGCCGCATCGCCGTCGCGCCGTTGTTGGAGGCCGCAGAATGAACTCCGCCATCTACGTCGGGCTGGTGCAACACGAGCGGATGAGGCCGCGCCGACACCAGTTGACGTATCAGGTCTTCTCGCTGCTGCTCGATCTCGACGAATTGCCGGCGCTGCGCCTGCCGCCCTTCATGAGTTTTCGCGAGAGTGACCATGCCGATGGCAAGACACCGCTACGCCAATGGGCGACGGTGCTGCTCGAAGAGGCCGGGATCGCCTTCGATGGTGGGCAGATCACGCTTCTTTGCTATCCGCGACTCTTCGGTTACGTCTTCAATCCGCTGACCGTGTACTTCTGCTACCGTCGTTCCGGCGAGCTGGTGGGCATCCTCTACGAGGTCCACAACACCCACGGCGAGCGCCA
>Ga0134126_10009261_pt1 | contig 12406 bp, 8 predicted proteins | sample KB31752_FD_96881 | JGI IMG/M metagenome (GOLD analysis project Ga0134126, IMG submission 96881) | Terrestrial soil microbial communities with excess Nitrogen fertilizer from Kellogg Biological Station, Michigan, USA - KB3-175-2 | ecosystem: Environmental > Terrestrial > Soil > Unclassified ...
ACGCGATGGAAAAGCCGGACGGGACGCCGCGCAAGCTGCTCGATGTGTCGCGCCTCTCCGCCATGGGTTGGCGCCCCAGCATCGCGCTCGAGGACGGCCTCGCCGACGCCTACCGCTGGTTCGTCGACAATGTGGCGGAGCGCGTTTTGCAGCAGGCTTGACGGGACGAGGTGACGATTCCGGTGATGGTTTGCTGGCGTGGGCTGAATGCGATCCACCGCCCGAGCGGCCCGGCGTCTTCGGCAATGGGTCGATGATCGTCCAGGTACAGTGGAAAACGGATCAATCCCATGGGCACGTCAATCGTATTCGGCGGCAGCGGCTTCATCGGGACGCATCTGCTGCGCAAGCTGGTGGCCGCGGGCGACCAGCCGATCTCGGTCGATATCCGCGAGCCGAAGCATCCGGTTCCCGGCGTCGACTACCGCCGCGCCGATGTACGCGAGCTCGGCGGCTTTGCTGTGCCGAGGCCCGTCTCGACCATCTACAACCTGGCGGCCGTCCACACCACGCCGGGCCACCCGGACCATGAGTATTATGAGACGAACGTGCTGGGCGCCACGGAAGTGACCGCGTTCGCCCGCCGTAGCGCGGTGGCGGAAATCGTCTTCACCAGCTCGATTTCCGTCTATGGGCCGGGCGAGGAGACGAAATCGGAGACGTCGCCGTTGGCCCCGGTATCGCCTTACGGCCGCTCCAAGATGCTGGCGGAGCGCATCCATCGCGCTTGGCTCGATGAAGGCGACGACCGCCGCCTGGTGATCGTGCGGCCCGCCGTCATCTTCGGCCCGGGCGAACGCGGCAACTTCACGCGCATGGCGAAGCTGCTGAAGGCCGGCATGTTCGTCTATCCCGGGCGGCGCAACACCATCAAGGCGTGCTTTTATGTCGACGATCTGCTCGACGCCATCATGTTCGCCCGGCAGTCGCCGGAGCGCTTCGTGCTGTTCAACGGCTGCTATCCCGACCGCTATACGCTGGAGCAGATCGTCGAGGCGTTCCGCGCCACGCATTTTCCCAAAGCGCGGACCTTCGAGATCCCGCTCGGCGTGGTGATGACCGCGGCGCGGACTTTGCGGCCGATTTCGGCGATGGGCTTGGGCATCCACCCGGAGCGTGTCATGAAGCTGGTGCGATCGACCGACATCGTGCCCGGCTGGCTGGAGAGCCACAACGCGTCGATGCGCGGCCGCATCACGGCGGCATTGGCACGCTGGGCTGAGCATTCGAACGGCAGCTTCACATGAAGGCGGTCCGCTCGCTTGTCCATCCCGGCGCACCGCTCCACCTCCCGGGTTCGGCCACACCCACGACATCGCTGGGATATGGCTGCTCGCAACTGATGGGCCGCCTGACGCGCCGGGAATCCCTCGCGCTCCTCGAAGCGGCTTTTGATTGCGGTATCCGCCATTTCGACACCGCGCCTTCATATGCCCTCGGCCAATCCGAGCGCGTCCTCGGCGAGGCGTTCCACACGCGGCGTGACCGCATCACGATCACGACCAAATACGGACTTAGCCTGCCGCGCGGCCAAAGCCTTTTGGGCATCGCGCGCCGTGTCCTGCTGCCGGTGATCAGGCATGTTCCTGCGGTCAAGACACGACTCGCCCGTGCCGCGGGTGGGCTCGCCGCGAAGGCGAGGTTCTCCGCGGATGAGCTGCGGACGTCGATTGACGCCAGCCTGGCGGCGCTCCAGACCGACTACATCGACATCCTGCTTTTGCATGAGGCGGTCATGGGCGACCTGACCGACGAGCTCTTCACCGCGCTCGAGCGCAGCGTCGAGGCCGGAAAGATCCGTAGCTTCGGCATCGGCAGCGAGGCGGTAGCGATTCCGCCGATATACCGGGATGCCCGGCGCTTCTGCCCGGTCCTGCAATTCGAGTGGTCGGTGCTCAGCCGCGACAAGCCGGCCTATCCCGGCAGCTTCCTCATCACGCATCGCAGCCTCTCGGGCAATCTCGCCCGACTGCGCGCCTGGCTCGACGCTCATCCCCAGGCCGCGGCCACGTGGTCGACGGAGCTCGACCTCGACGTTGCCAACCCGCCCGTGCTGTCGCGCTTGATGTTGGCGGCGGCGCGGCACGTCAACCCGCTGGGCATCACACTCTTCTCCTCGCGCAACGCCGAGAATATCAGGGCGAATGCACGCGCGATGGAGGGCGCGGCGGACGCCGCCGCGGCGGACGCCTTTGCCGCGCTCGTGGCACGCGACACGGCGGCGGCGACGCCCGCGCAGTCGTCCGCCCGCTGAGCGCCGGCGTGCTTGCCGTGCCCATGATGATCTCGCCCACTCCCTTCGTGGCGCCGCCCGGTGCGGGCGTCGCCGGGGTCCAGGGATGCTGATCGATCTGCGCCAAGGCCCGGACGACGGTCCGCCATCGGCGGAGACGCTCATCATCGGGTCGGGCGCCGTCGGGCTCACCATGGCGGTCGAGCTTGCCCGCGCCGGGCACGAGGTGACCGTGCTTGAGGCGGGCGGGCGCGGTGTCGACGCCGAGTCCCAGGAGTATTTCAAGAACGCCCGTTGGCGCGACCAGCAGCTTCAGGGCTTGCATCTGGGGCGCTTCCGCTTGCTCGGCGGCACGACGAATTTCTGGGGCGGCCAGCTCGTCGAGTTCGACCCGATCGTCTTCGAGAAGCGCCCCTGGGTGGCCGACATCGCCTGGCCGATTACGCGGCATGAGCTCGATCCTCACTACGAGCGCGTCTACCAGCTCCTTGGCATGGGCCATCACCTCAGCGACGAGATGGTCTGGCGGCGCCTGAACGTGACGCCGCCGGCGCTCGGCGACGATCTCGAGATGTATTTCAGCGCATGGGCGCCGCAATCCAATCTCGCCACTCTGTTCGAGAGTGAGATAAAGTCGAACCCCAAGCTGTGCGTCTTCGTGAACGCTCCGGCGGTGGCGCTCGAGAGCGATGAATCGGGCCAACGGGTAACCGGCGTCCGGGTGCGAACCACGGCCGGCAAACTGCGCCGGTTCTCGGCGCGACGCGTGATCCTGGCCAATGGCACGGTCGAGATAGCGCGGCTGTTGAAATTGCCGCTCGGCGACGGCCGGGGCGCACCGTGGAGCAACAATCGCTGGCTCGGCAAAGGCTTCACCGATCACATCGATTGCTTCGGCGGCCATGTCACGCCGCTTGACAAGAAGCGCTTCCATGATCTGTTCGACAACGGCTATCTCGACGGCATCAAATACGCGCCCAAGCTGAAGCTTTCCGAGGCGCTACAGCGGCGGCAGAAATTGCTCGGCGTCACCGCCTTCTTCCTGTTCAACTCCAGCCTGCAAGAGCATCTGTCCAACGCCAAGCTGCTAGCGCGCTCGCTGTTCCGCGGCCGCTTGCACGCCGTGCCCAACCCGCTGGAGCTGCTGTCGTCGCTGCGGGTCGCCGTCCCGATGATCCTCCGCTATCTGCGCTATCGGCGGATGTACAACCCGGCCGACCAGGGCATCCAGCTTCGGCTGATGGGCGAGCAACTGCCGCTGGTGGAAAGCTCGATCCATCTCGGCGAGCGGTGTGATGCCCTGGGCATGCCGATCGTCGAGATGGATTGGCGCATCGATGGTCGGGAGATTGAGACATTGGCCACCATCGGCGAGCTGGTGGCGCGGTATCTCGAGCGGGAGCAGATCGCCAGCGTCCGCCTCGACGCGGCGCTGGTCAGCCGCGATCCCCGCCTCGCCAGGCAATTCGGCGACTACTACCACCAGATGGGAATGGCGCGCATGGCGGAGACGGCCGCCGAAGGCGTGGTGGATCGCGATCTGAAGGTGTTCGGCACCGACAATCTTCACGTCGCTGGCGCGGCGGTTTATCCGTCGACCGGTTTCGCCAACCCGACCTTTACCGCGATGGCCTTGGGTCTTCGCCTCGCCGAGGCTATCCGCGCCAGCCGATCGGGCGCGTGAGTTTTCGCCGGCGCCGACCGGTCTTTTCCTACTTGGCGGACGATTTCGCCCAGCGAGAGCGCAGGACGCTCAGCGCGGCGGCGGTCACACGCTGTTGTTGCGCACCGTCCAAGAACAGCAGATAGACGCCTGCCGCGACCGGGACCGTCCAGCCGAGCCCGAGCTCCACCAGGCCAAGCCAATCATGCGGCGCGAGCAGCCGTTCCACGACATAGCCGCACGCGACGCTGCTCGACAGGGAAAACAGCGTTGCCCAGAAATTGCGCAGCAGGCCCGTGCCGGCACGACGCCCGAGCATGCGATCGACGATGAGCGACAGATACACGGCAACGCCGATGATCTCGCCGGCGCCCAGTGCGGCGGTGACCCCGCGGGCGCCGAACCGCGGCGCGAACAGAAAGGCGAGCGCCATCGCCAAGCCGGTCGAGAAGATGAGCGCCTTGCTGAGCCGTCCAGGATAGCCGCCATACCATAGCAGCGTGTACGCGACCTGCGCCGGCGCGCAAATCGATGTCGCGCCCACGAATAGGAGCATCAGCACTGGATCGTACGTCACCTTTCCGCGAGTCCACAGCGCCATGACGAGCGGCGCCGCGACGATGATGAAGCCGCCTAGCACGCCGACGGTGACCGCCAAGGCACGGCTGGCGCTGGCATAGACGCGAGAGAGGCGCTGCCCATCGCCACGCGCCAACAGGCCCGCCAGCTCCACGCCCGCTGGATGGGCAAACTGATAGGGCAGCTGCCGCGCCACACCGGCGATCGTCCGCGTTGCCGTAAAGAGGGCGATGGCGCCTTGCGGCGCGCCGCAATGGGCCAGGATCAGATTGGGCCCGTTCATCATAATGGTCGTCGCGACCGGCGAGACCAAGTACCCGATCGCCCCGCGCAGGCTGTCCCACAGCTCCAACGGCGACGGCCAGATCGGCGTCCATGTCATGTCGGAATAACGCCAGCGAAAATCGGCCACCACCGCCGCCAACACTGCCAAGGTCAGGACGCAGAAGCCGGCTGCCGCCCCGAGCGGACCATAGCCCAGCATCGCCGGCGCCACTATCCCGGCAGTCTGCAGCACCACCAGGATGCTCGACACATGATAGCTGCGGCTCAAATCGCCGCGGGCTCGATATGCCGCCAGTCCGAGGTTCACCAGGATCGCTAGCACCTGGGCAAAGCACAGCAGTTCGGCGACCGCGGCAAGCTCCGCCTGATGCATCTCGCGCACCGGGATCAGCGATGTCCAGGCCGGCACCGCCCAAGACACCGCGAGTAGGCAGGTCAGCGCCGTCGTCAGACTCATCAGCAGCCCGAGAGCGAAGGCCCAGTCGCGCGAGAAGCGCTCCGCCTCGCCCTTGGACCAGGCGTCGATGAGCTTCACCGTCGTAGCTTGAACGAAGCCGAAATCCGCGAGTACCACAAAGGCGGCGATCGAATTAAGCAACAGCCAATCCTCGTAGCGCGCCGTCCCCCATATGCTGAGGCAGACGGGGACGAGCAGGAAGAGCTGGCCGATACGGGCGAGCTGGTTGATGCCCTGGGCACCCGCGGCGCGCACGATACGAGCTGCTATGCCGCCGCTTGTCAGTTGCTTGTCGCCCGCCGCCATTATTCGATCACACCAAATTCAAACAACTGATGCAGACCGGTCGATATAACCACGCATCGTTCGGTATCCGCGTGTCCCCATTGCCGGTAAGGCGCGGGCGAGCCTCCGCCCTGCTGCCGCCGCGATGCTCAGGAGAGTGCCGGTGACTGCGTCGCCGGCACGGCGCGCCGATCGTCCCCACCTTGAAGTAACGCCCATAGCCGCTCGATCTCGTCGGTTTCGACGAAGATATCCGCGCTCAGCTCGGCGATCGCCTTGCGCTTGGCGTCATACTCCTCAGGGGTGAGGTTGGCGACGAAGTCGAGCAGGTTCCGGCCGAGCGGCTCGCTCAGGCACCAACCAGAGCCATAAGTGGCCAGGAACTCGCCCACCGCCGTGCCGGCGAGACCCAGCGCCGGTTTGGCAAAATAGCCGGCCTCGTAAAGACCGTTGGTGAGCAGCCATTTGGAGTTGCCGGTGGGGAAATTGCAGTCGATCGACCAGACGATGTCGACCGCGTCGTACACTTCGGCGAGATCCTCGGGATTGCGGAAGGGGCCGCCGTAGGTGACGTTGTCGAGCTGCTCTACATCGGCGAGAAAGCGCGCCATGTTGAAATTGGTATACGGCCGGCCCCGCACATGCACGACGACGCCCTCGGGAAGCCGCTGGGCCAGCAGGCGCAGGATGTCCCAGCTCTTCTCGTCGTCGAGATAGCCGAACCAGCCGATGCGCCATGGGCGCTTGGTCCCTGGGCCGGGCGCTTTCACGACCGCCGGCTTCTTGGCTGCCGGCCGCTCCAGGCGATCGAGCCGTACCCATTTCGGGATCTTGTTCTCAAGCAGGAACCACGGCTGGGCGTATCCCAGGACTTTCTGATAATAGTCGGTGCCGAAATAGGGCGAGCTCAGCACCAGCAGGTTGGTGTGCGCGAGCACCCAGGTCTCGATCCGGCGGAGCATCGCTCCACGCCACCCTGCCTCGGTGCAGGAGGAGTTGATGTCGAGCACCTCGTAAACCACCGGCGCCGACGAGCCCACCGCCCAGCGCGCGAACAGGGCGAGCAGGGCGATATCGAGGTTGCGCGCGACAAACAGGTCGATGCCCGATAACACCCGGCGCGCCGCGACCAATCGTAGGGCTGCTAGCGCCATCGGAAGCGCGCGGCGCGCGCGGCTGAGCGGCATTACATGGCCGAGATCGACGAACTCGCCGCGCTCAAGCTCTAGCCGGCTGGCGCTGGTGCGCGAAAAGGCGAAAGGCAGCACCCGGAAACCGGCATAGCGCCATTGAGCGACACGCCGGCGCACCACCGGGTCGTCGAGGTCAGGGCCGAAATAGGCGATCGACGCCAACCGCGCCGCGGCCTCGATGTCGGCGGGCGCAGCCTCTGATCCGACGAGACCGATTGCCGGAGCGGTGCTTTCCGCCAAACTCCCACGCTGGCCCAAGAGTATATCCCTGCACGTGTATTATGCACTGTCGCGTAAACGTGGCCCGGCGCGAAAAGTTGCCGGACAAGTTCTTTGGGCCGCGGCCGTTCTCGCGTTGCGTTAACGAACCGCCCGGCGGCCCGGCGCGAAACGAGCGAGCACCTGCTCCACCGCATCGACGAACAGCGTCGTATCCGCCGGACCCTGGAATCGGCGCGCGCCGGCGGCAAGCCGCGTCCACTCGTCGACGTCCTCATCGATAATAGTCATGAAATGCGCCAGCCCGTCGGCATTGTCCGGCTCGAACACGAAGCCGTTGACGCCGGAGCGAACGAGCAGGTCGCGCGCGCCGCAATTGTCGGAGACCAGCACCGGCACGCCCATCGCCAGTGCCTCATTGATAACGAGGCCGTGCTGCTCCTCGACGCTGGGCAGGATCAGCGCGAGCGACGAGCCCAGCACGCGAGCGATCTCGCGCTCCTGCAGATATCCACGGAAATGCACGCCTTTGAGGCCGAGCTGCTCCGCCTGCTGCCGCAGCTCGCCCTCGAGCTCGCCGGAGCCGCAAAGGTGGAGATCGCGCGGCGCATCGCCGTGGCGGGCGACATAGGCAGCATAGGCATCGAGCGCGAGGCCGAGGTTCTTCTTTGGCACGAAGCGAGCGATGATGGTGAAATGACGATCGGCATGCGGCACCCCATTGGGCGCCGGTTGCGTCTCGGCCAGCGCCCGCACCCGCTCCACCGACACGGTGTCATAGCCGATGATGACGCGATCGCCGGGCACGCCGAGGAACGTCAGATACGCCTTGCTGCGCGCCCCTGCGGCGAGCGCGGCCTGATAGGGCGCGTAGAGAATGCTCTTGACGATCTCCTTGGCGAGATAGCGCTGCTTGTCGTCGAACTTCGAGTCCTGCATGGTGATGAGGCGCCGTCCGAGCAGGCGCAGCACCACGGCCGAGAAGAAGACGGCCGGCAGGTTGTAGTTGCAGAAGAATATGTATTTCGCCCGCAGCTTCAAGCAGGTGCGAACGATACGAAGGAAACAGCGCATGGCGCCGATCTTCTGGCTGACCACGCCAGGAAACAGCGTAACCTTGCGAAAGCCCTCGCTACCGATGCTGGCGCGCCACTCGTAGTTGGCGTCGAAGGTTGCAATCTCGATGCCGCACACCTTGTACCGCCCGGCGAAATGCTCGGCGCACGCTTCGCAGCGGTCGACATGATGCGGTCCGAAGCTTTCCCACAGGAAGACCATGCGCGGGAGCGGCGCGCCACGGGGCGGCGCCTCGGCGACCATGGCGGGCACCGGCGCCGTGCCAACGCGACCGTTGCCTTCCGCCGAGTCCCAGCGACGTGGCTGCTCGCGATAGGGCACGGACGGGGCTTGCTCGTAGGGCTTCGTATCGTTTCTCACGATTGTCGGGCGGGATTGCTCACACGCGCGCCTGCTAACAGCCCCCCGCTATCGTAAGTTCCGGCGAATGGGCCCGATTTTCAACCTGCTCGGGGGTCCTCGCTCGGCCAACTTGCGTTTTGGTTGGGGCGGGGCGGGGCGGGGGCGGCGGCAATGGGTCGACGCTGCCGCGTGCGGTCATCGGCCGCCATCGCCCTCTCTTCCTCGTGTCCTCGCCACCGTGAGCAATGCATCGACGATGGTGCAGCCCGCGCCGGCGCGGTGGACGATCACCGGGTTGAGCTCGACCTCCTGCACGAGGTCGCGATGATCCGCGGCGAACCGCGAGAGCTGCGCGACGATTGCGGCGAGCGCCTCGATATCCGCCGCTGGCGCGCCGCGAAACCCGGCGAGCAGGCGGGCGATGCGCAAGTCGCCCAGCATGGCCCGCGCACCGTCGATATCAACCGGCGCCAGACGATAGGCCACGTCCTTGAACAGTTCGGTCGTCACGCCGCCGGCGCCGACCATCGCCACGGGGCCGAAGCTGGGATCGCGGATCGTGCCGAGGATCACTTCGACGCCGGGCCTCGCCATCGGCTGAAGCAGAACCCCTTGCACTCTCGCCTCTGGCCGCCGGTGGCGCAGCTCGGCCAGCATGGCATCGTAGCCTTGCCGCAGCGCCGCCGCGTCGCCGATGCCGAGCTTGACGCCGCCAACCTCGGTCTTGTGCGGGATGTCGGGCGATTGGACTTTGAGCGCCAGCGGAAACCCCAGCTGCGCGGCTGCGGCGTCGAGCCCGGCAGCCTCCGTCACCAGCCGGTGCGGCGGCATGGGGATGTCGGCCTCAGCCAAGAGCTCCTTGGCATCGTATTCGGAGAGCCCGCCCTGGACGCGCTCGAGCGCGGCGCGGATGGGCGCAGTGCCCGACGGGCGCAGAATGGGGCGCGGCCGGGCATAGCTGCCGCGGCGCACCAGCGCGGCCATCGCTTGCGCTACCGCGCCGAGATCGGTGTGGATGGTGAGGCCCGCCTCGGCCAGCGCCTTGCGCGCCAGGCTCGAGGGCAGCGTGTAGCTGTAGAAGAGGATGGGCTTCGCCTGGCGCGCGACCAGCGCTTTGAGCGCCGCGATGTCGGTCGCTATGCGCTTCTCGCTGGCCAGCGAGACGACGACGAGGACAGCGTCGATCTCGGCAGATTGGCAGAGCATCTCGGTGGCGCGCAGCAGCCCGCCGGTGAGCACGGCCTGCGCGGTGATGTCGACCGGGTTGCGCGCCGAGCCATAGGCCGGGATGAAGGCTTGGATCGCCTGCTGCAGCTCGGGCGACAGCTCGGGCAGCGCGAGGCCCGCGCCGACCAGCATGTCGGCCGCCCAGGCGCCGGCGCCGCCCGAGGCGGTCACCACCGCGACGCGCGGCCCCTGGGCCACGGGTGCGGTGGCGAAGGCGGCGGCGATCGCCACCGCCTCGTCGGGATCGTCGGCGCGGATGATGCCGTGCTGGGCGAAGACCGCGTCATAGGCGGCGTTCCAGCCGGCCATGCTGGCGGTGTGCGAGCGCGCCGCGCGCTCACCGGCGGCGGAGCGGCCGATCTTGACCGCGACCACCGGCTTGCCGCGCTCGCCAGCGGCCGCGGCGGCGGCGAGGAAGACCGCGGGATCGCGCACGCTCTCGAGGAATAGCAGGATGACCGAGGTCGCTTCGTCCTGCGCCAGATGGGCGAAGAACTCGCTGGCGGTGAGGTCGGCCTCGTTGCCGGTGCTGACGATCGAGCTGAAGGCGAGGCCTACGGCGCGGCCGCGGTTGTAGAGGGCGAAGCCCATGCCGCCGCTTTGCGCGACGACGCCGACGCGGCGCGGGCTCGCCTCGAGCCGCTCCTCGCCGGGTTTGACCTCGACCGCCGGGCTGAAGGTCGCGGCGACGTGGGCGACGTCGTTGTGGAAGCCCTCGGCATTGGGACCGCAGACGCGCAGCCCGGTGCGCCGGGCGAGCGCGGCGATCTCCTGCTGGACGTCGGTCTGCGTGCCGCCCTGCTCGGCGAAGCCCGAAGAAATGATCACGGCATGGCCGACGCCGGCGGCGGCGCAATCCTCGAGCGCCGGCAACACCGTCTCGGCCGGGATGGCGATCAGCGCCAGATCGATCGGCTGGCCGATGGCGCCGACCGAGGGGAAGCACGGCACGCCGTCGATCTCGCGGTAGCTCGGATTGACCGGGTAGAGCTTGCCGGCATAGCGGTTCTCGCGCAGCAGATGCAGCAACCGGCCGCGGATCCTGGCACTGTCGGGCGAGGCGCCGATAATGGCGATGGCGTCCGGCGCCAGGAAGCGGTCGAGCGAGGCCGGTGCTCCGTCGCGCATGCGCTTGTCCTTTGCTGCCGCGGCCGAGCCTAGCCAAAGCCGGCGCCGCGCTCCAGCCGAAGCACCCGCGCTAAAGAGGGTAGTTCGCCGCCCGGACAGCGTGTACCCTGTCCCGCAATCGCCGCCCGGCCAACGCGCGGCACATTCGGGAGGATTTGCGCATGCTGACCCGCAATCGCGGCCGCCTCAGCCTCGTCCTCGCCACGCTCGCCGAGCTGGCCCTCACCTTACCTGCCGCCGCCCAGACGCGCGGCGGTAGCGCCACGATCGGCGTCGAGCAGGACATCGCCGGCTTCGACCCGCTGATCGTCGGCGTCTACGACACCGGCCAGGAAGCGACCGCCGTCCTGCTGTTCGAGACGCTGACCCGGCTCGACGACAGCGGCAAGCCGGCGCCGGGCCTCGCGCAATCCTGGGAGCACAGCGCCGACTTCAAGACCTGGACCTTCAAGCTGAGGCCCGGCGTCAAGTTCCACGACGGCTCGCCCTTCAACGCCGCCGCCGTCGCCTTCAACTACCAGCGCATGCTCGATCCGGCCAATCACTGCCGCTGCCTCTTCTATATCTCGAATTACGATCGCGTCGAGGCAGCCGACGACCTCACCGTCGTGTTCCACCTCAAATATCCCGCGCCCAATCTGCCGGCGGTGATCGCGCCGGCCACGGTCACCAACGTCATCCACTCGCCCAAGGCGATCACGGAAATGAAGGAGGCCTATAACCGTCATCCCGTCGGCACCGGCCCGTTCCGGCTCAACTCATGGGAGTCGGGCAATCGCATCGTGCTCGAGCGCAATCCCGATTACTGGGACCAGGGCAAGCCCTATCTCGACGAGGTGATCGTGCGGCCGCTGCCCGATGCGCCGGCGCGCTTCGCCAGCGTGCTGTCGGGCGAGACCGATATCATCTGGCACGACAACGCCGACGATATCGTCAAGGCGAAGTCGAACCCCAATGTCGTCGTCCACGAATATGCCGGCTCCGGCGCGCAGGTCTACGCCTTCAACACCAAGCAGCCGCCGTTCGACGATCTGCGCGTGCGCCAGGCGATGCGCTACGCGCTCGATCTCAAGGCCTATGCTGAGGCGCAATGGGACGGGCTGTGGCAGCCGGCCAAGGATCCCTACGGGCCGGGCTCCTTCGTCCAATGCAAGGATTCCGGCGCGCTGCCCTACGATCCAGCCAAAGCCAAGGCGCTGCTCAAGGAGTACGGCAAGCCGGTCGAGTTCAAGATGGTGGTCACGGCGACGCCGCGCGGCCGCGCCGTCGGCCAGATCTTCCAGGAGTTCTGGCGCGATGTCGGCGCCACCGTCACGCTCGATCAGGTCGATCAGACGACGCTGGTGACCAAGGCCTTCCGCCGCGATTTCCAGCTCACGCCGTGGCGCATCATCGACCTCGCCGATCCCGACCCGCAGATGTACGCCAATTTCCACAGCGGCAGCCCGGTCAACCTCGCCAATTACTCGACGCCGGAGATCGATCATCTGCTCGACGAGGCGCGCAGCTCGGCCGACCAGGAGCAGCGCGTCCAGGACTATTGCAAGCTGGCGCAAATATTGAATCACGACGTGCCGTGGTTCTGGACGGTCGACAACCACTATTTCTCGATCGCCAAGCCCGGCCTCAAGGGCATCCCCAAGCAATACAGCGACATCATCGACCTGTCGCTCGCCTGGTGGGACAAGAAGAAGTAGCCGCGCCATGCTCGGCTTGGC